>Ga0208378_1000283_pt1 | contig 18398 bp, 29 predicted proteins | sample CryBogCBE24Aug09_FD_184556 | JGI IMG/M metagenome (GOLD analysis project Ga0208378, IMG submission 184556) | Freshwater microbial communities from Crystal Bog, Wisconsin, USA - CBE24Aug09 (SPAdes) (version 2) | ecosystem: Environmental > Aquatic > Freshwater > Lake | place: Crystal Bog...
TCTTTATACTCATCAGGAGTTGCATCTAGCAATATTGGGAACCAACTAGTGTCTTGGACGTCTTCTAGTACCATTACTCCACCTTCTTTTAGTTTAGGCAAGTAATATTCAATGCACTTTTTTAAAGTTTCAATAGTGTGAGGACCATCATCAATAATAATGTCATACTCACCCATTTGGTTTACAGCATCTGGGTTGTAAGCATCACAGATACCAATCCTTACTCTATCTAAGCCACGATACTTGTGATTAATGTTATCAACAATGTCTAGGCCTGTAATCTGACCCTTAGTAAAATACTTACTCCATAGTGAAAGAGATGCTCCACCATAGATACCAATTTCTAGTAACTTAATTTCTTTGTCTTGGTATTTTTTAAACTCTTCATTATAGAATCCTTTAACAAAGTCATGTTCACCTTCGTAACCACCTTTGTCAGTTCCTACACCGGGTTCTGCCGCCCAAGTAAGGTATCTATTTTCTTCTAGTAACTGAATTAAGTCCACCTTTATTTCTTCCTTCTTAATTTAGATATTACATTCTTGTAATCATCTTCAACTTTAGTAAATTTATTTAGTATATCAGTTTTAATAATATCTGGATCTTTAACTACTGTCTCAACATCCTTAAAATATTTTTCAATTTCATTTTTATAGTTCTTTAGAGAATAAAGAAAGTTTTCTAATTGATACTTGTCTTGCTTAAGATTGTTAATAGTTGTAATTATATTACCAATACCGGCAATTCCCGCTAGCATTGTGGTAATGTCTAAACTATTAAAGTTAAAATTAAACATAGCGACCTTGATGGGACTTGAACCCACGACAACTGCCGTGACAGGGCAGTGCTCTAACCAACTGAGCTACAAGGCCTCGAAGGACTATGCCTTCGGTGCAGACTTTGCTTTAGCAGGTGCTGGTGGTGTTACAACAGGCTTTGCTTTAGGCTGTGGTAGTGTACCAAGCAACCAACCAAACTTTGGGTACTTCTTTTCCAAAGCATTGACTACTGTGTAGTACAAACCAGAGATTACTGGTGTCAATGTAGCAAAGGTTCCAGTATTAAACTTTCCAACTTTTGTTGCAACCCAAGCAAGGATAGATCCAATGATTGCAGCAACAAATGCACGACCTGTTGCTCTTGTGGTAGTTGTATTAAGTGGAGTTGACATTTTTATTCTTCTTTCTTTTTATTGTTAATACTTTTTGTAGGGGGATTTTTAACAAGTGGTTTTTCTATAACTTCTTCAACAACAGTTTCAATAATTGGTGTTGGTTCAGTTGCAATGATATCTTCACCAAATTTAACACTATGAGTAATGTTCATTACTTGGTTTCTAAGGCTCATCATTAGTCCTTCAATTGTCTCTTTGATTTCTGACTCTACCAAGTTTTCATCAAGTGAATTTCGGGATGTGTAATTAATTGTAATTGTAACTTTCATGATACTTACTATATATGCTTATTTTCTAAAAAACAAGATTAGTTTATACTTGTGCAATCAACATCATATGCACTTGCAAGGTCAGCAGGCATTATTTGATAAGGGTTACTATCAAAAATAACACCACCTGCCCATAAACTTTGAGCAACTACACCAGAACAGATTACACTATTGCCAAATGAGAATTGAAACTCAATACCTGTAATAAGTTGCAAAATAATACTAAGGATAGTAAACCAACCATACTTATCTTTTACAAAACTTCTGGCTGCTGCAACTGTTTGGTCACGACTTTGTTTATTAAGTTTGGTGCTTACAAGATAATATTCAGATTCTTTGTATTCATTAATGTTTGAGTAACGAACACCACGACCAGCGGCTTCAACAACTGTACCATCAGTATCAACAATCATAGCAGCATGGTTCCAGTGAGAATAGTTTCTCATTTTCCCATGATATCTAAAAAATTGTCCTGCTCTAATACACTTTGCAAGTATTCCGGTTGTTGAAACTAATATAAAATCACCTGGTGTAAACTTTGGTGGTTGTTGGCCTACACTATAAACTTTATAGCTCACTAATCATCCTCATCATCGTCATCATCATCATCGTCATTGTGACCGGCTTCATTATCATAACCAAAATGCAAACTTGCTGAAAACCAGCCCTCTAGACCAAGAACAGTTCCACCTTGAGTTGCTTCAGGTAATTCAATTGTACTTTCTACATTTTCAGATTCAGTTTTTTCACCTTTAAGACTTGCTGCTATTGAAAAGTCCAAAGGTCCTTTAGCATTTTCTTCTGCAGGCATTGTTGATTCTGAACCAACTTCTGAAAACCAACTGTTAAATGGTATTGGACCACCATCTGCTCTTGCTGGAGAACTTCCTGAATTAAATACAGTTACTCTTGGTGTACGACTTTCTTGAGGTGCTCTATTGACACTGTCCATAACAGTCTTTTTGTCAAATGGTTGAGCAAATTGACCACCACCACCAGCATCTTGTTCAGTAGCAAAAACTTTTGGAAGTTTTGTAACATTAGTTGCCATTGAATCTAAATCTTCTGGTCCCATAATGTCATCATCCAAGCTAGTAAAAGCTTGTCCTTCATTTCGAAGTGAGCCTGGATCTGCTTGTTTAACCCAAGAACTTCCACCCCTACTCATACCCAGACCAAAAACACTTACAGTCTTTCTCTTCTTTTCAGGGATACCTGGAGGATTAGGCCCAATAGTATATTTTTCTCTTGGTACAACTTCTTCACCATCTTTAGTGTTTTCAGTAAGTATTTCATTAACACCAGTATCACGGGCAATACCATCAAGTTGACCTTTACCGTCACCTAATACTTCAGTAGTTGCTTTTGGCAATCTCATAATTTGAATTTTTCTGATACTATCACCGGTAGTTACTCGGTCAATAAAATAATTTAAAGCTAGTTTGTCTCTAACTAAAGTTGGAGTAAGATTATCACTTATAGTAAGTGTAATTGAGAAAGTATCACCGTCAAGAGTAACTTCTGGTTCTGCACCTAAACCTTGAAATTGGTTTATTAGACTTTGAACAACCCCGTCACGATTATCACTGGTTACTCTGTCACTAAATTTGCACTTAAAAGTTCTTCGTGTACCCATAATTCTCCAGTTCAGTACTAATATGAGTACTACTGAGTTTTACAGGTTTGGATATTTAAGTTTCATGAAGTGTTCTAGACTAGAACCTTCGTATCTACGACAAAGATAGTCTAGGCTTACAAACATTGGGTCATAAGAACCGTCTTTAACCTGATGCTTGACAACAATGCCACGCCAGTGGGCATTTCCTTGGGGTCCTTTATAATCTTCATCGTGAAGGTAACATGCACCGGCTACAAGACCATGTTGACTCTTACCTGCAACAAACCTAAGTCCGTACATAAGTGTCTGCTGGTGACCCATTGAAAAAGAGTGACCAATTGTCTTAAGACGGGTTTCAATATTTTGTCCACCATAAGGTTTACCGGTCATTGGATTGTAGAAAAAGTGTGAGTAGTAAACTCCATCTAGGCAAATAGGTTGAGTGTAAGGACTAACCTTCCAACCACTTCTTTCATAGTCAAGTTTTTCAAGGCTTAGCATGCCTTCAAGTTGAGGATTAGCATTAACTGTCCTGTTAATTCTATCTTCATGGTTTCCTAGAGTAACATATCTCTCAGGATTCCAAATCTTTGCTTTATTCTTTCTACGACCAGTATTGTAGTCATAGAGTGGTTGGTTTAAAATTCTCCATGCTTCATTAGCAGCATCTAGGTCATCTTGATAACGGCGACCTTCCATCTTTTTCATGCCTTTGTCATACATAGACAAAGAAGGCATGTCAGCATGGTCTCCAATGTGGATAATTTTAATATTTTTATTGTGATATTCATCAACAATAAATTGACCAATCCAACTCAAGTGGTCTGTAGGCACATCAAGTTTTGCTTGAGTGTCTGGAATCATAATGTGTGTTACAGGTAAGTCTAGTACATCTGAAATTAGTTCGGTCACTTCAGCCCCTGTTAGTTATTGTCTGACCCATCATCATCACCCGTACTGGTATCTGGTACCTCTACATTATTTTCAGAGTCAGATGTTTTCTTTTTTTCCTGTTGCATCTCTTCAATATAATTATCTGCGACTGCATTTTTTAAATTCTTTGGTGCTTGAGAATACCTAATCATATTAGTGCCTTTCTAGGTGTCTTTCAACTTTCTTGTCAAGATTTTCTTTAAGAAATTTTATTGCTTTTTCTTTAAACTTAGGAAGAGGGCCTTGCCAAGTGACAGCATTATTTCCAGAGGTCATTACTTGACCTGTGTACCTTCCTTCATTACCTATTAGCAAAGATTCAAAGGATAGTTCACATTTTTCACAGAGCCATATTTCAATAGTTTCAAATGGTAACTCTACTTCAAGGTCACCATCATAATTACGATTGATGGAAACCCCTTCTGGTAATTCTTGTGTCATATATATATTATTCGTTATTAAAGGCCGACATACCTAGGTGTTGTAAGTAGTCTTCCACTTCCTGGCCATTTATTTGTGCAATAGTATGTAGTGTAGAAAGTAAAACTCCAGTTAATGCACTGAAAAGTTCTACTGGATTACTTTCTAATACCATTGCATATGCTGTATCTTCTTGTCCACTAAGAATTGCAGTTAAGATGGCAACAACCCGACTGATGTTCTCTGCAGTAGGGTCCATTTACTTTTCTCCAAGTGAAGCCTTTAAGAACCAATTCCATTTTTGGTGTTGGTCAATCCGTTCAGCAATAAAATTGGCAACGCCTTGCTCATTACTGTTATTGGCAATTATAAACGCTTTTTTAATATTGTCAATGTATTGAGTGTTCATTTCTAAAAACTTTTTAGAAAGCTCAATCGGATCTTCACTTATTAATCCTACTTGTTCAATTGATGAACTACTAGCAAGTTCACTCATCATAAATGGAGCGACACCACCTAGTTTTACTATATTTTCTGCGATTGGGTCAATGTGTTCGTAAATATCATCTACTATTTCATCGAAGAACTTGTGATACTCATAAAAATCTGAACCTTTAAGATTCCAGTGAAAACCGTGGATGGTGTGGTAAAGGACATAGGCTTCAGCCAAAGTTTTCTTTAGAGACTCAATAAGTTCATTTTTTGATTCTGTTTTTACAGGTTCTTTTTCAGGTTCCTGTTCAGCAAGGATACGAAATCCATTCCAATCAGACATACTAGAACCAGTTAACTGTATTCCCGAATGAGTCATCAATTGAGTGCTCAGTCAACTTGCTAGCAACACGGAGTTTCTTCTCTGTTGTTGCCTTCTTTGTGTCTAAGTTTTCCTTCTTTGCACGGCGGCAAATTTCTACATTAGAAATAAAATTGTCAATGATAGTTGCACGCTTTTCCATGTCAAGAATTGGAAGTGTCTTCCTCTCAACGTAGAAAGCAGCAGCCTCACGAGTACTAATCTGGTCTTGTAGCAATGCGTTATTCTGGTCTTCAAGCCAAACTTCAGCACCTGCAGTTACAAAGTTAATCCAATCAGCATCTTTGAACTCATTCTCAACTTCAGAAGCGGTGCGGTAAAGGAGACTTCCATCATCTTCACCCAATGAAAGTGTTCCAGCTGGATTAACACGGTATGTACTTGCAACAGTTCCTCCTGGGAGGCTCTGAAGGTACTCTTCGTGGTCGTAATCAACCCATTCACTTGCCAACTTTTCAAGTTGACTCTTTTCTTCATCAAGTTCAGTGATGTAAGTAGCAAGACGAGTAAGCTCAAGTTCTGGAACGTTTGGGTTGCTTGCTGCTACCCTCATGTCATCCAAAACATTCTGCAATCTGTCTAGGCGGTTGAAGATACTTTCGTTAGTACCATTAAACCACTGTGAGTCAGCAGTTGTTACATTTGCTGTTCTGATAATTTCGTTATAATCCATTTTATTTCCTATGTCCCTTTACTGAGATTAATTACAAGGAGAACCAAATTCATGGTCTCCTCCACAACTTGTACAATACGCTCTACCCAAGTGGTCTAGTTCATCTTTTTGGATGCCCATAGTTGGGTGAAAAAATTTAGATGACATTGGTGTGATTCCTGAACCAATGTCCATGTTACTACCTACCTCAACTTCATCCTCGGTTTGCACGGTGCTACCAGGAATAATTCTTTGTAATACATCTGAGGCTACTTTAGGTTCATCTTCTTCTGTGTAATCTATGCCTTCAACAATTTTACTAGGTGCTTCTGTAAAGAATGGTATTGCTTCAACAATCTTTGAGCTTTGCATCCTTCTTTGTTCCATATAAGCAGATTGTCCGGCTCTTTGCTTTGCCTTCTTTTCTGCTACTTCATCACCCGGGTCATAAGTATAGCATTTTGCACTTGCACCTGGTCCTTTATAACCTGGAAGGCCATCACGACTACAAGCTTCAGGTTCACTACCAGCAAACTTAAAATCAAGTGTAGCACTAGCTAAAATACTTCTGCAACTAGTGCACCAAGTTTCTTCACCAACACTAGAAATTCTAGTTATAGTAGTACCTTCACAAAGTGGGCAAGTATTCATTAATCCTCGAAGAAGTTCTCAATAACATCGGTTGGGAAAGGTAACTTTGAAGAAAGAACACCTATAGGCAAATTTTGATGTGTATCTGTAAAGTTACCTGGACCCTTAGGATTAAATGTAGGTTTTGGAGTTTCTCCTTGAGGCACAATTGATTCATGCATTGCATGATAATTAGTGTGGCCAAGTTGGTCACAAAGTTTACAAGTATTATTGTTTACTTCTTCTAATTCATGATGCATTGGAGACATTAAAGCCATATTCATAATCATATTTTGCTTTTGTTGCTTTTTTACTTCTTCTGATTGTTCTAAGGCATGGGCAAAATCAAGAGGACCGGCTTCTTTTAAACTATCATTAGAGGCATGTGTTGCAAAACTGTGACCGTCGGTTAGTTCAAGTGGGCCTCGGTCAGCTTCACCTTGAGTCATACGAGGATTGTTATTACTGTTTGGCTTAATGTCGTAAAGACTTTGTGGTGCAGATTTTTGAGGACCTTCATGGTAATGCTTGAACTGGTCATAACCGTGAAAATAATCATCTGAAAGTTCAGCAAGATCTTCATCCATTGGTTTACCGGCTTTTGCATCTTCGTAACCACGGTAGTAAAGAGTAGAATCACTCGCACTCTTTTCAAAAGCAGAAAGGTAGTCATCAGTTGATGCAAGACGAGTTTCTTCATCTGTGGTCTTAATCATTTTACCACGAATAACATCACCCTCATCAGCATCTTCAGGAAGTTTAGATGCTACCATAACACCATCAGCATTCTTCATTTCTTCTTCTTCTCTTGCATCATGGCATTCAGGAGCACCACAGTGAGCAGACTTAATGTGTGCTTCACTTTCAGGAATGTAGTAGTTTTCACATGATGCACACTTGACCTCACCATTTTCAATTACATATGCAATTGCATTGAATGAACTCATAACTGCACCATCCATAGGTGTCCCTTCTGGCATTGCAACACTTGCTGGTGTACCTTGTACATTCATTTGTGGTGCAGGTGGTGTAGTAACTGCTGGTGTTGTTGCTGCAGGGTTGTCTGCACTTGCTAAACTTCTTGGTAGTTCATAATCCACGGGCGTACTAAATCCTTCTCCCAAACCTAGTTGTTCTAGAGGTGTTTGGGCTCTTGGAGGAGTAGTGACATCTACTCTTTCCGTTCTATTTATATTAGTGTCTGTATTAGTTGGATTGTCCTGTGCTAGTCTAAGTTTTAAAGATCCAATAATCTTTTGAACATTACTAGTACCTGGAAGAGTTCCGTTTTCAATTGACTCAAGGTCATCATCTGCGGATTTATTCCCCATCCCACTGTCTACTGACATTTTTTCCTTTAATATAGTTCTTTAACTAGAATGATTTTTTGGCATTTTTACAATAGTTTAAAATAAAGAACTAATGTCAAAAGTCCCTTTTCTTAAAGCTTGAGCATGATTCTTGGTTTTTCTATCTTCTGCATATTGGTTCATATCCATTTTTTTACCAGAAGCATCCCAGTATTCATCAGAAGTTGCACCATGTTTAATTGCTTTTCTAAAAGTTTCATCACCTTTAATTATAAGTGGTGAAGTTCCTTCAGAAAACTTAGAAACCGCTTTACCAGCGTCTTGGTGACTTAAACCCATACCTCTATAGTCAGAATAACTAGAAAGTATACTCCTTAATGATGCTCTGGCTTCTGGAGTTGACTGTTTAATACCTTTTCTACTGTGGCTTGCAGTTATTGCAGAGTGAAGTTGTTTAAACTCATCATGACTACCACCATTTTTTCTAAACTTAGCATACTCATCTAGTGGTGTATAAAAGTGTTGCTCTGAGTCCTCATTACCAAGAATATAGTCTTTAGAAGTTGCATAAGGCATAAGTAGTCTGTGTGCTTCTGTTGCCTCTTCAGGAGTTGCTCCAGAAATAAGTGAACTAACAAAATGGCCCATGTTTCCTGGAATTATATTTTTATAACCTGCACCTGAACCTTCATCTATTGTTGGGAAAATTCTGTGTTGTTGTTTAATATACTTTTTTAAGTTATCAGGCTTAGATTCTAAGTCTTCTGGTTTTAATGAACCAACAAAATAAGCTTTATTTAATACTGAAGGATGGATATTGTGTTCCCAGGCTTCAGAATAAACTGGTAAAGGTATACCTGGGTGCAAACTACTAAAGTCTTCTGGTTTGAACCCTGAACGTAACATTCTAGTTACATGGGGTACGTTCCCCATTAAATATTCTTGTTTTTTGGTTTCACCTTCAGGGTCTAAACTTCTTAACTTATCAAAGTTAAGTCCATACTTAGGCCATTCAGCAAGGTAGTCACCATCATATTCATAAGGTGCAGGACTTCTTTTAATTCCCATATTAGTTCCAAGAACTTACTAGTTCTTTTTCTCCTAAAATTTTGTCAATGTTTGAAAGTGCACTTGAAAGTTTTCTAAATTCATTGTCAATACTAGCTTCATGCAAAGCATTTGTTTCATTCAAAATCTTTGTACTAAGTGCTCTTGCATCTGTATGAGCTTTTGTAAATTCATCCCAATCTTCATCAAACCCTCCACCTTTTACATACTTATCAAGTGTTTCTAAAGCATGGTTCCATGCATGATAGGCAGTTATGTTATCTGGGTGGTATCTTGGGTGATTTAAAGGCAAAAGAGCTGCTCTTGCGTGAACATCTCTAGCATCAGATAAATACCCCGTTAATTTATTTAATGTATCTGCTGCAAGCTCTTGATTACTTGGTGTTTCTGGTTTTACTTCTTCGCTCATGCTAATGCCTCAATGTCTTTCTCAAGTTGTTCAAGGTTTAAGCCATTATAACCATCTTTTTGAGAAATTTCTGGAGTAATAATTGCCCATGCTTCATCCATGTATTGATTAAGCCAGGTATATTCAATTTTTTGAACTGCACCCCAGGTAATTGCATAGAAATATTGTGAGTCATAACCAACTAGAATAATGCAGTGACCACCAAGGATTTGGTCATCTGCTGGTGTGTTAGTTACTGCCCAGGGTTGGTGTTGTTGGAACTGTGTTTCACAAGCGGCTGGAACTCTAATCCCAATATAGCATACACCGAAAGTATTAATAACTTGTTTAACCTCATCTAGGTTACTAACTGGTACCGGTGCATAAGCTATTAACTGACGGCCTAGAATTTCTTTACTCTTCCAAGTTTGGAGTAGTTGTGCTTCTACAGCACCAACATCTTGTCCATTATTATAAGTTAAATAAGCAGTAACAGTTTCACCGGTTGTTGGGAAAGTTTCTGTTTCTTTTTCTTCACTAGCAGTTGCCATAAAAGCATGTACCATACCAGCAAAGGTACAATCACCATATTTGTCATTTCCTAGCATGTCCCAATTTGAAACTTCAGGCACAGAAACACTTTCTGGTGCTTCTGGAAGTGGACTATTCAAGTATGATGCCAACATATTTAATCCTGTAGGCATTTCTGGTGCTAGTTTACCTAACTTACCAATTGAACGTTCTTCTGACATTATTGATTCCTTCTTTTTCTAGTTATTTGTTCTCTGTGAGGTGGTGGACTAAAAACAGCATCATTTAAAGTTGGTTGAAATTGTGATTGGTGATAATCTTTCATTTCTGCAATATGATTAGCTACAGGCCAATGGTAACTTTCTCCACTATTTGAGTCCCCACCGGTTGCTCTTGCTATTATAGGTGACCATTTGTCACATACCCTCATTAAAGCTGAATGGTCTAGGTCATTTGGATTAATGTGGTCTGAGTTAGACCAATAATCCCGATCTCTAACTGTTCCATCTTTTAAAGGAGTAGAAGTGTATTCTTTCCAAGCTTGACGGCGAGGGTCAGTTGGTGCAGTAAATGCTGTCTCCCCTTTAAACTTTTCAAACAATTGTTTGTAAGTGTCATCAAGAGCTGCTTCTTTAATATAACGACTGTTCCAATTCATAGTTTTGCCTCTGGATCTTTTGGCTTTTGTTTATTATGAAAAGTATCCCAGGGACCTTTTTCTTTACTTACCTTACCAATAAAAGCAGTTATTGGAATATCTAGTTCTTTGTAAGCCAAGGCTCTGTGGTGACCGTCTAAAATAAAATACTTATTATTTTTTGGGGCATCAATAAGAACTACAGGCTTTCTTTTGCCTTTTTTAATTTTCTTGACTTTACTCTTTACAAGTTCTGGTTCTTTTCTTGCAGTCCAAGTATTTTCAGTAGAAAAATTAACTCTATCTAGAGGAACTTCTACAGGACCAATCCAGTGTGCATTTTTAATCCAACCCATGTCTTTTTCATAAAAACTTTTAGAAAGTTGGTACCAAACTTTTTCTTTTGAAGATTTTTTAGCATATCTCTCAGACCATTTCATTCCAACTGTTCCTTGTACTGGAGTATTGGAATTTTCTTCTTGTGTTTTTTCTGAAGGTTTGGAACGAAAAATTTTAAAATGTGGTATACGACCAGTTTGAAGAAGTGGTGTAATAATATTCATTGCTTGGTTAATACAGTCTGTACAACCTATTTTAGCATCAATATGCCCTAGCTTACATGTCATTTGATAAGACCTCTTACATATCTCTCAGACCAATTCATAGTTTATTTCTTTTTGTTTGGTTGAAAACCCATTTGAGGCCTAGGAAGTTCTTCATTATTTTCTGATGGTTCAATATAATCACTGCTTATAGCACTAGGGAGTTCTTGTTGCTCTCTTTTTTCATTATGTTTATTAATTCTATCCATAATAAAGGGTTGAGCTACAATTGCAGCTGGGGTAAGAAGTCCTAGCAATTCAGCGGTAGAAGATCTTTTCTCTATATTATAACGTTTATTCCAGTTACTCATTTTGACTCCTGGGAAATAATTAATCCCTTAACATATTTTTCTGCTTCAAAGTCAGAAGCGGCTGCGGTATGAATACCACCATGACCTCTGTGGTGAAATTCACAAAGCCATTCAAGGTTATCGGCACTTTCTACCCATGCGCCTACGTTTTCTGGGTCTGAGATACCAGGGTAGTCGATTTCTAGCCATTTTAAGTCTACACCATTTTGTAAACTGAACTCAACATGACTATGATGGAGTTCAAGAGGTTTTTCTAAAGAACATTCACTAAAGTCATTACGATGCAGACCAATAGAGCACTGCGCAGTATCTTTCGTTCTCTGCCTGTAAGAATTGAAATCTTTGTAATGTGGGTCGGAGGTGCGCTCAGGGTGAGCAGGATAATGAATAGTATAGTGGTGAGTAATATTTCCATCATGTGCCTCGACTGTCATACCACTAACGTGACAGTTAGGGGAAATTACATTTAGTCTAGGTCTTCTTCGCCTGTGTAGACTACATCCATCTGAAGCTTTGACCCATCAAAGTATTCTTGGAAGATATTAAAGAACTCAAAAATACTAATCTCTGTTCTAAAAGTAATTTTGTAACCCTCTTTAGTACCAGGGTCACTAAGTGAGAGTGTATAACCAGTTCCTACAAGTTCTGGATTGTTTAGATACTTGTCAAGACCTTCCCAGAAGGCATATCTGGTTTCACCTAGAGATTGGCTTTGCTTGCAGTTGCAATTTTCACAGTTACCATCATTGCATTTACTCATATTCACTCCCATATAACGACTCGTTGTAGACTTCAACAAGTCATTATATATCATTGAGGATTATTTTCAAGTTGTCAAATTTCATTTTACTTGGAATTACTGGAATTAAAGAAAAACTTTTTAACTTTTGAAGAAAAAGTTCTCTTTTTTGCTGTAGTTCCTTCACCTTTTATAGATTCCCAATCAATAGGAGTTGGTGTTGGTGCAACTCTAAAAGTTTTTTGTCTTTTGGTCTTAGGTGGCTTTGGACTTCTAGCAAGTTCAGTAGGAGTGAGTTCTGGTGTGCTACTTTCTGCTCCTCTGGAGTTACCACGCAACCTATCACCTAGTGCAGTTTTCCAATTTTCTGTTTCTTGAGCAAAACTTCCTACAGGAGCACTTGCAACATACCTGTGTTGACCTTTTTCTCCTAAGTGTTCTTTAAAAACATCTTTTAATGTAGTATCATCACTGTCTTCAACTCTTCTTTGGAAAGAAGTATCATACATTTGAGACCAAGGTGAGTGTGCTCTCTCGGCCATTGTCCTAATTCCAGAACCTTTAGTAACATTCCCAAAAGCAGTCATTGCAGTTTGCCATCTTTCTGCATCTTCTGGGTGGGGCTCAAAGTGTTCATTAACATCGGTGATAAAACTAGCTGCACGTTTTGACATATAAAGTGGTCGAACTCTAGTTCCATCCTGCAAAGTTGCTCCATTACCATGGTAAAGACTTTGGACATCTTTTTTATATTTTTCAACTTCACCTTGAACTGCCTTATGTGCTTCTGGAGTCCAAGAAATTTCACCATCAACAACTTTTATATCAGGGTGACTTGACAATCTTCCCATTGCTTCATGGTAAAGTCGTCTTTCTACAATTCCACCCCGGGCAAGTGCGTTACTTGGGTGGTCATCAAAAGTTCTACCCTCAGTATCTGTTGTACTTCCAAGGGTTCTTGTTCCATTTTCACCATCTCTTACCATAAAACTAGGAGTTTGTAGTAAGTGACCAAGGGTTACTTCATGAGGTGCATCAAGATTTCTTCCTGAATCTTCAGTAATACTAGGGAATTCTGGATTAACTGCAAGTGCTTGTTGTTGAAGGCCACGTTTTTTGTGCATTGGCGTGCCTTCCGGGACTCTCGGCCTCAGTCTAATACCAAAAAATTGGTCAAGAGTTCTTCCAAGTAGTGCGGGATGTGGGCCTGAATCATTAAATCCACCCATTCCAAAGGCTTCATCGGCAAGTTCACTTGGTTCTTCGCCCGTCTTCCTAGTAGTCTTTAGATACTTGGTCTTCATTGGACCTTGGTTTAGACGAAAGTGTGTCTTAAAGTGCGAGTTATCAGGCGTAAATGTCTCTTGACTTCCGCTTGGCATTGAAAACTCCGCTAATTTTTTTCGCGAGCCCCCACTTTCCCCTTTATTAAGGGGTTGTGAGTTGAACACCTTAGCACCTCTAACTCTCTTACACTGTGTACACTTGTCACCATATTGTGCAACATGTTCATCAAGTGCCTTAAAAGCCTTATCTGATTCTGGATTATCACCAGAAAGGAATGCTCTCATGTAACTCATAGTGCTTTTGTGGTCGGCGTCTATGGCATCTTGTTCGGTTGGTGGTTCCCAGTTTGAGTTAAACACCCGACCGATTCTTGGAACACTAATCTTACCTTCTTCAATGTGGTCGGTAACTTTCATGTCCAGTGTAGAACCGCCAATAGGTTCTGATTTTTTCTGGCCTAAGTCAGTTTCTGTAGTGTCCTGGGAGTTAAATATCATTATACTACTCTATTGATATAAATTGGTATTTACATTTAGTCACAGCAAGAGTCTCGCCATCCGCATGTTTTGCATTTAAAGTGAGCGTGTTCTGGGTCTAATTCATTGCCACATAACGGGCAACTATCAAAGATAGCGAGGGGACAGTTTTCTATCAAAGAACTTGCCTTTCAGCATTAGCTCTTAATTGTTCGTAAGGACCAGTTTCAAAGTGTTCATCTGGGTGGTTATACAGTCCAGGGCAGAATCTTCTAGTTGTACTCATACACTTTTCATGCATTGGAAAATATTCAGCCGGTTGAAGACTATTTACATTAGGACTACTATCAGTAAATCTAGTAACAGTTTCATCTCTTTTAAAAGGAACACCACAGAAGACACACCTGTGTTCTGTTATAGCTTTCATTGCATGTTCTTCATCAGGGTTTGCTAGTGGATCTTGAATATAAGGAACAGGAGCGTACTTAGGCATTGGTTTCATATGCATAAAGTTACTACTTGTTTCAGTCCAGAACTTTCTAGGTAAACCTTCTTGACCAGGAGTAAAGTCTGACCAATTCTCATCTTTTATAACTTCTTTAGCAGTCTTAAAGTAGTGACTAGAGCCATTACAAAATACACATTTAGATGGTATCTTACTATTGGCGTATCTTTTATTCCAACTAGAAGTAGTCAACCTTCTATCCCTTCTTTTTTCTGCATATTCTGCATTTACTTTGTCAGCGTAACTTTTACAAAGTGGGCATTTACAACCAGCCGCTCTTCCCAGTTCAGTCCCATGCTTTGGGTGTTCCGGATCTGCTTGTAAAATAGTTAGTAGTTCACTTCTAACTTTTTTTCTTTGAATCTTACCGGCTTGCTTACAGTCACCACATCTACAACCAAAACTAGCGTATCCAGTATAAGTTCCGTGGAATGGGTGGTCGGGGTCAGCTTGCATAGCCGCTAATCCTTCAGACCTATAACTAGTTGCTTTACTTGAACACTTATCACACCTACAACCGGTAGCATAACCTGTGTACGTACCGTGAAGTTCATGGTCTGGATCTGATTCTAGTGTTTCTTTTATTCTACCAAGATATTCTTTTTGATAGTTACTATGTGCCTCTGAACAATCATCACAGCGACAACCACCAGCACTATAACCCTCATTGGTACCATGAGGAACTTTCTCCGGGAAGTCCTTGTAATACTCACTTCTACCAGCCCAAAAGGCAGCACGGTTCTCTTCACTGTCTTGCCATACTGCGTATCTTAAGTTCCAGTTCATATAAAAAAAGGGGACGCGCCCCATCTACCTTTCGCGAAGCGCTACGACTAGACTATAAGTCTTTTGAGTTGAGTGAATTTACATTTAAGAGGGATCATAACCAAAGTCTTGAATAGGGCCGTGGATGTATTCGTCTGTTATGTTTTCAGGAGTATGGACATGGTATAGGTGACGGGCCGGAACTCTTTGGGTAATTATAGGTCCCTGTCTATTAACTCGGTAATGAAAAGCTTGATATTGGTCGGTTGTAACCCAATCACCCTTTTTTAATTTGGTTTTTGTATCTGAACCTTGTTCAGCAGCACGATAGACTGTAACCAAGCGGTCAGGCTGCTCATGAAACTTCTTAATCTTAGTCAATGCGCTCCTCATATCAGCAGGAATCTTGCCATTATTACTATTTCTAACTTTTTGTTCAGCTAGTGGGTAAAATTTATGTAGTGGGGTACCAGTCGTAGAGTCAGCAGGGGAATGTCTTTCATATTCCATTGCGTATCTAGTATTCCAGTTCATTGATATTTCACCTCGCCTACAGCATTTCCTTTATGTTGTGCATTCTTAGTACTACCATCAGCAAATGTTACTTTTCCATGTTGAAACGGTATAGCACCTACGAATGGTGTAGTACTAATATGATTTTTGGGAATATAGTAAGTACCCAATGCTGCTTCAGGACTTGTAGAGTCACGGCTAATTATATGTTCTTCTGGCATACCTTTTATTAGTCCATATGCTTTATATTTGAAACTACCATCTGATTGTTTTTCAGCAGCAGGTTGATTGTGTTTTATAAAATGTCCTATCCCACTATGGCGTGGGTCAATAAATACTGTATTCTCCCAATTTTCAGTATAACGTCCTTGTGGGTCCAGATTTTTATAGCTATCGGGACGAGTAGTCTTATAAGCCTCTTGTGCTTTAGGTGATAAGGTTTTAGTATAACTACCATCACTTCCAAGTGTGTAGTTACTGCCACCAGTTGTACCACCATCAAAGAAGAAGTCGGTATTTATTTCACCAGAAAATCCAGTAACTTTTTTGCCCTGTGGTACAGTAGGGAGTTTGTGTGAAGACCACTCATTCCAATCAATTGAAGACAGAGGCTCCCATGGTATCCACTTACGGGTATTTTTATCAGAAGCGTATCTAGTATTCCAATTCATACTATTACCTTAAAGTTAACGGGTGGTCTTTAGCCATGTGCTGGCCTAAGTCAATAGAAGACGTCTGTCCTTGTAGCTTTAAACTACTATATTGCTTATCACTTAGTCCATCAGACTTAAGACCTTCAAAGGCGGAGCGCATACTATTTTGTAGCTTATTACAAGTAGCGCAATCTTCTGTAGCGTATCTAAGATTCCAGTTCATATTAATCCTCATCAATATTCCATATATCATTAGAACTTTCTTCGCTATAATGATCAGCTATTATTGTTAATTCTTTAGCGTGTTCAACAGCATCGAGTTTTGCTTCTACTGGAGCACCAGAAGCGTGTAACATTAGTGCTGATCTATTAACGTCTAAAGCACGAGCGTGCAGGCCATATGCAAATGTGTGAACAGATGCAAATGTGTGAGCAGATGCAATGCCATGTTCACCAGCATTAGTATAAAATTCACTAAGCTCTTTGTGGTGTTCACATTGCTTTAAATGATGACCAATAGCATGGGAGAGAGTATTTCTAGTATCTAGATCCGCCAATGACTGGAACTCTTTAGATACGCCCTTAGTACGTTGTTTATTAATAAAAGTACGTTGTTTATTAATAAAATCAGCTAAGCTAGCTTCTTTACTATATCTAAGGTTCCAATTCATATTAATCTATGTGCTCGTGGTCTGGTACTTCTTCAAGTGCCGGGGCACCCGCCCAAGGGCCAGTATCAATACTACCATCCGGATTAGCTCTGTGTATACCATCTCTATGAAAAGCGTGCATAGACATTTCTGGTCCAAACATACTTACACTTTGTTCAATAAGTTTAGCTACTTTGTCACGTTGGTCAATATAATCACCTTGAATATCAAAAACATCTGGATGACTTGCGAGGAAGTGGGTGGCTAGTCCAACATGGTCATGTTCTGGAATACCAAGGACTAACTTACCATGGGCATATCTAGAATTAAAAGTTCTTTTCATACAACTTCACTATAAGTTCCAGCAAGCTTTACATTAAAACCACCTAGTGCTGAAAAACCCAAAAATTTTTTTCAAGCTTTTTTTTACCCCCCCACCGATAGAGAGAGAATACCGTTTTTATAGTATAACAACTTGTAGGCTATCAAAACCCAGTAGTTCTGGAAGACCCTAAAATTTTGTTCCAGCTAGAAAGCTAGCCTTGGCCATTGGCCATTAGCCCCATGAACATTATGAGGAACTTGTGACATTGCCGGCCATATGCAATGTTATGTCGTGGTGATAATTATGTGTTATCGGCCATAAAAACATTGTATGTTACACCCAAGCCACACACATGTTTAACCACATTTGTGATTGTTTTGGCCATGTGCAATGTTGTGTGGTCGGGATGATTATGTCATCATGGCAATAAAAAAATAAATCCAATAGACACAATGTTTGTTGGTCGTTCCGGAAGGGATGTAACATGTTAGTGGAGTCAGACATGACACAGACAGTAGAAAAAGCAGATATTGACATTGCAGCATTAGTTGCAGCGGGCACAGCACAAAAGGCACGTAGTCGTGGTGGTAGCGGAGTATCAAGTCGCACATCACAAGTGAAACTTTTGGGTTATGACGGATTAAAGTTCATACAAGACAGTGTGAGAAAGGATCCAGTCAAAGCACGTAATTTGGCAGTTATCGGGTCGGAGTGGTTTCGTAAAGAAACAGTAGATTTGGTGTTGTCAAAGAAAGCAGAGTCAGCAAAGACATTTAGTAAGGTTATCGTTACGGACATGGATTTGAAGTTCGGAGACGAAATTGTACGTTTGTCAGACATTTTGGCGGTTGCGGAGTCGGACGAGCAAGTTCAGAAGTTGTTGGACGTTGCGGTTTACGGCGAAGTTTACATTACAAACGAGCACTTTGCATGTGAGTGGCCTTTGGGCGAAGCAATCAATAGTCGTAAGGGTGATCCAAAGACAACGGAGTTAGCACCGCTTTTGGCACCATGGTCATTGTTGATTGATGCATTGAGTCAATACGCAGACAAGCAGTAAGCAGTAAACAAATTAGGGCCTTCATCCATACAATTATGTGTGGGTGAGGGCCTTTTTTTGTAGGGTCA
>Ga0208378_1000291_pt1 | contig 17963 bp, 37 predicted proteins | sample CryBogCBE24Aug09_FD_184556 | JGI IMG/M metagenome (GOLD analysis project Ga0208378, IMG submission 184556) | Freshwater microbial communities from Crystal Bog, Wisconsin, USA - CBE24Aug09 (SPAdes) (version 2) | ecosystem: Environmental > Aquatic > Freshwater > Lake | place: Crystal Bog...
AACCGGTGGCGGTTATCGGGTAACCGGTTGCGGTTAATTGGGGCTAAAACCCTTGTGCGGTAAGGGGTTTGGGATTTGAGAAAATAACCGGTGGCGGTTAATCAAAATAACCGGTAGCGGTTATTCATTTTCTAGGTTCAGTTGGCCCTGGACTGCCTCTTTTTGGGCAATAAACCGATCCAGTGCGGCATTATCGCCAAACGCAGCTGCTGCAGCACCCTCTCGGGCCCGCTGCTGTCGTTCTTCGCGGCTTAACCAGCCGAGGATATGGGCACACGGCACACAAAACCATCCTCGAGTACGCCCAGGTATGTCTTTGCCTTGTACGGCCTCATCTCGGTACACCAGTACGTTACAAAACTTGTATGCGCAGGTTTCCAGGTTGTTTGGGCCGCTGTATTTACTCATTTGGTGCCTCCGATGGCGGTGCCTTGGGAAAATCGTAAAAACATGGCCAGCAAACAGTCTTAAAATCTTCTTTTAGCTCGCGGCCTCGGTCTTTCACCTTAACAATGCCTCGGCTAACCGGTTTTTTGCATACTTCGCAAGGCCGTGGGATTAACCACTCGTAACCAGTCCATCCAATCAACGTTTCACTCATCGAACACTCACTAAAGGTTGGCCAAACAAAATAGTACGCAATGCGTTGGCCTCGATGGCGTACCGCTCCAAATCTTTGCCCTCAAACGGCAAACCAACTGGGAGAACTGCATCAACGCCGCTAAAACTGATATTTACGCCCGGGTGGCGGTTGTTAAACAGATCGCGGGCACTGTCAGCATGCAGGCCACTGGCAACATAATGAAAATCGGAGTGTGTCACGCCACACTCGGGGCCGCAGCGGTAGCGGTACAGCTGTGGGGCCATTACCTCGAGCGTTGGCATCTCTGCCTTAATTCGCCACTGCCCAGGGCCATCACCGAGCACCCGCCTATTTACGCTCTCACGGCTCACAATGATGCCATCAGTATCAACGTGCGCAGGGATGTACTCGCCGCCGCTATCGCCATACAAACCCTCAATGAGCATGCGGGTGCGCACTCGGCTAGTTGTCTCGGCGGCAATGTGTGCAGTGTTTGCCTGCGGCATTTTGCGGGCAACCCTTTTGATGAGCTCGGGCTGCTCGCCCGCGTCATCGTAAAACCTCACTAGGCCGCGGTCATCGCCGGTCATGCCAAACATGCCCCACAAGGTGTTAGAGATACCTTTAATGAGCTGTGCAGCACCCGGGCTAACCGAGTTACGGCCTGTGTAGACAATCTCCCACCACTTGCTAAATGGATCCACCATTGTTATTGGTGCCCAGGCTCGCAATACCTCAACCTCGGCACCGAGCAACCACGCGGCATGCAGCTCACGCCATGGCCAGGTGCCCTCAAAACGGCCATACTGGAATTGGATCATCTCATCGCCCAAGCGAACTGGCAGCGGGGCATGCGGGAGGTTTTGGGGCACCCTCACGCGGGCTCGAGCGATGCCTGGCACCTCGGGGTCAATCTTGGTTTTGGGTGACACCTCACGCATAATGCCCGGGTACATCTCATCAGCCATGCTGTGTGGGTACGCACTCGATATGTCAATGCTCACCTGGTCTTTGTAAAGGTCTGGCCTGCGAGCCTCTTGGCGGCCTCCATAAAACGCACTGCGGCCAATCTTCGCATCAAAAGATAATTCGAGGGGTGTAGATAACGTAGATCGCCATAGGTTCCACGACATCGCACTAATAGAATTAACGCAAACGCCCTGGTCAGATAGCCATAGAGATACCTCGAGCAAGGCGTTAAACTTTTCTAGGTCTGTGGGTAGGCCATCGAGCACCCTGCGCAGGGTAGTTACTTTTAGGTTAGTTCCATCGAGTGACATGGAGGTTGCCCTACCCCGCCATATCTCTGCCTGCCATGCTTGGGCACCGGTAGTGTGCACCAGATTGCGCAGCTTGCCCGAGCAGAAAACAATGTGGTTTTCGAGCTTGCGCAGGGCCTGAAAACAACGCTCGGGGCCCTTTACAAACTTTTGCCCCTCGATGGTGGTGATGGTAACGGATCGGTATCCGGGAGTAATAAGGGCTATTGGCTTTTGGCGCGTTTTGCCAAGCGGTTTTATGAGCATGGGCTAATCCTTGTATGCGCAGGAATAGCAAACTATCACCAATGGCAAACCGGTGCGCAGCTTAATCAGCGGCTCTAGTTTTTTGATTTGCCAACTGTCGTGGTTGGTCATCTCCACACCGGTGCCGCAAGTGTTGCATAAGTAAAGGGTGGTGGACTGCTTGGTGCGGCTCATGCGGATCCCATCACCTCTAAAAACACTTCCTCAGCTGCAGTACGTTGCTTGGCGGGTTTCTTGCCAATGTTGGTAACAATCTCCAAAACCTGCTTGGCTCCAGTGTTAGGGCCACCGCCTCCCGGTATGTCAATCACCACCGGGTAGGCGTTGCCCTTTAACTGCACTGTCATTGTCCAAAATTGCCCATCAGGCCGTGGCACAAAATCCACGCTCTGCCACTTGGAGGGATTAGGCAACTTAGATAGTGCCACTGCAACGGCAATGTCAGTAGGGCCGGTTTCTGGGTTGTCTTTAGGTATCCACGCTGGCCACCTAAACCCGCGTTGTAGTGCTCGGTAGTCTTTGTTGATATCGGTGCTGCCAGCCTTAATAACGCGCTCTAGGGCTGCCTCCTTGCCAGGCTGCAACTTGGGTGGTGGTTTATGCCCTCGGGCCGCTCGGAGGTCTGCACCCTGCTCCCACGCGCTGCGGCTAATGCCCTGCCGCTCGAGGCGGCGGCGGTATGCCTCGGTGCGATCATCCCAGCCGGTGCGTACTTTGTCAGCCATTACAACACCCGCTCAGCTTTGGCCTTAATAATGTTTTCACGCATACGGCCCTGCGAGGTGCCCCACTCATCAGCGAGCTGCTGCTGGGTGGCTCCCGCCTCGTATGCCTGGAGCAACAACTGCCGTGAGCTCTTGCGAGCCTCATCCAGTGCCGCCTCCAACCTAGTTATCTGTGCCTTGGCTCGGTTCACTCGATCCAAGTACACGCTCAACTTCTTTGTCATCGCCCACCCATCTCGGCATGGCGGTCAATGAGGTTGATTGGGTAGTTACCCGCTTTTGTTGGCTTGCTTGCATACTCAAATGCAACCCAGCGTGGTAGCGCACCCAACTCATGTAATTTGAGTAATTTAATAATGCCATCAACCGAGCCTATTGCAACGCTCAGGATGTTGCCATCAACATCAGCGGCTCGGATTACCAAATAGGCACCCAATCCACCGCTGTTGGCAAACTCGCTGGGCCGCATGCTCTCAATCTCGAGCACTTTGAGACTGGAGCCCAAAATCTCTTTCACCTTGGTGAGCTCATTGCCGCCAAATACATCCTCGGCCCGGGTGGCACTGCTCACGCGGTTCACAATGTCCACCTCGGTTGCCGGTGTGGGGATGTACAGCTTTGCCCCGGTCTGCACTGCCATGCGCACCTGGTCACTGGTTGGTAGGCCGATAATCTCAATCTCGGCGTTAATTACTGCGGGGGTTGTTTCTTTTCTGGTCATGTTGTTATCCTTGTTTTGTGGGCCCGCGGGTAGTGATGACACCCGCGGGCCTCCCTGTTTTTATTGGTGTTTCTTACTGCGTACTACTTGGTTCCACGTTTCCATGAGTTCGACATTTTCCGGCAGCGGATTGCCGTTAAATGTCTGATAATGAAAATGCGGATTGTTATCGCCGTAGGTCTTGGCGAGCCACAAAATCAACCGCTCCAGGCGGGCAATCTTTTGTAGTGCGGCCTCAATCACAATGTCATTAGAAACCATATTTGGCTCCCTTGTCATCGGGCACTAGGCCGTACTTGCTTAGGTGGCGGTGGAGTATTTTTAGGGCATGCAGCTGGCCGTATGGAGCCGGGGCAGCAAACCCGCATGAGCACTGCACCGAGTAAGTGCGAGCCTCGCATTCGATAACCTCAACGTCATGGCGGCCTGCCAACTTAAACATTGGCAGCTCAAACCGGTTTTTAGGCTTATTCGCCATCGCTGGCTCCCTCAATCTGCTCGCCCAATGACTGCAACGCGCTTTTAAGTGCTCCACCCTCGGCACTGCTCACAAACCCAGTTGCCTGCAACGCTTTGATCCAATTAAACCGGTTAAGTGTCTTAAAGGCTTTAATCAACACCTCGCGCTCGGCATCATCAAGTGCCACCTGGTAATTCTTCTTAGCCATTTTTCTGCTCCTGCAACATGCGCCGGGCAGCCATCACTGCCGGATTACATACGCTACCAAGCGGGTAGTTGGCCATGGCCTCGAGCTCGGGCTGGCTTAGGGTAATACGCAAGGTGACAATCTCATCCTCCACCAGCTCGGTGATGTAACGAACATTGCGAGTGACAACAACGCCATCATTGAGCTGCAAAACTGCGGTGAGCCAGTCACCTGCCTTGTATGCCAAAAACTTGGCGGGCTGGCCCGAGAGATCGCGCACCATATCGCCGTAGCTCAAATCCTCGGCACTGAACTTAGTTTTACTGGTCATTTACTTATTCCTTTTTGTTAGGTATTTCATGGTCTTAAACACTCCCAAAACTGCGCACCAGTAGATCCAGCACCATGGGAGCAAATTGGTGTGGTGGTGGGTTGCCAGGTACTCGAAAAACGCATATTGCGACATACCGAGTAATCCAACAAACGTAATGAAATACATCGCGTTAAAGACAAATCGCTCAGACTTTGAGCTAGTAACCATCATGTCATCGAACATTTAGCGGCCCTCATAGTTGTTGTAAGCCTCTAGGCGGCCCCGCAGGCGTTCCGTAAGCATCTCAATGGTCTGGGTATTTTCTTGCACCCACTTGTTAAGTCGAGCGTTGGCGGCTTGGATTAAACCATCGGTGGTTTGCAGGTCACGGATCATGGCAATCAAGTAGCGGTAATTTTCTGCCTCGACAAAACCGGCCGTGGTCATTGCGTAGTTTTCGATGCCCTGTACGCTCAGCTCCATAACGTGTGTGCCAGTCTTACGCCATGCGAGCCACTGGTTAAACCGCTTTTGCTCATCGCCCCATAGGTAGTGCCCACACTCTGAGCACTCGTAATTGCTCCCGGGCAAACCGATTGCCACACTCCAGCCCTCGAGGCCGTGTGAGCAAATCAAGCACAAAATCCCAAGCTCGGGCTGGGTGTCGTGCTGGCGGTAGGTAATCATGCCAGGTGTAAAGGTGTCTTGCATTAGTTTGCCTCCTCGGTCTCAAAACGCCATGGAAAAACGATTGGCTCGGCCTGAGCCTCTAGTGTCTCATCAACACCCCAGCGGATCCAGGTGAGGGTATCGTTAAAGGTCTCAATGTCGCTGCCACTATCTACAACGGCACCATTGTCGTTGCGCACCTCGTAGCGAAAAGTGCCATCGGGCATTTTCTCGACAGTCACCCGGCACTCAGCAATCTGCTGCGGGTAAAGGTTGTTAATCCGGTTATTGGTCATTGCCATACTCCTACTGTGTTTGTGAGGTGTAACCCTCTGGTCAAGTACGACAATACACCGCCCCGGTGTAATTTGCAACCACCCCGGTATATTTTTTTTTGTAGGTAGTTAGGTAGTATGTAGGGATGCCGTTAAAAAAGGGCTCTAGCCGGTCTGCAATCTCTGCGAATATTCGCACTGAGATAAAGGCGGGCAAGGGCAAAAAGCAAGCAATTGCCATTGCCTTATCCAAGGCGGGCAAATCTAGGAGGTCACGATGAGTGAAATTGTTATTAACGATGGCGAGGATGAGGGTGTGCTTGCCGAGGCGGCAGTTGCATCAACTGCCATGGCCGGTGCAGCGTTAGCCCAATCCAACGCCGCTGCGAAAGATGCGGAGCAGGCCGAGGCCAGTGCTCAGGCAGCTGCGGATCTTGCGGTAGAGGCTCATCATGAGCTCGACACTAAACCAGATCACCACGAGGTAGCAACCATGGTGGAGCACAAGGTGAAGGATGCTTTTGAGCGTTTGGCCGATGTGCTTACTCAGCGTTTGGCTCCCGCCATGCAAGAAACTGCCGAGGCCCCCGAGGCGGTGGTTGTCGAGGAGGTGCCCGAGGAGGTTGCTCCGCGGTCAGTAGAAAAGGCAAAAAAGACTAAGCGCACTTTTCGCGAGCGTTACCTGGGGATTGAGTAATGACTGATCTACTCGACGCATCACCAGTAGAAACCGGTTTTGATGTTTGCCAAAAAATAATTGGCGGTGAGCTGTGCGGCATACCATTGCCCGAGGGGCATCACCCCATGCGCAAATATTGCGATGAGCACCAGCCTGCAGCGAGCAAACCCAAGGCCAAGAAAACTGAGCCAACCGATACGCCACCGCGCTCGGTCAATATCAACATCAAGGGCCCAGCCGCTAAAAAACCCAAGGCCGATAGCGATGCCGCAGCGGTACGCGAGGGTGCAGAAAAAATGCTGGGATTGCTGCCATTGGTGTTTGCCATGGCGGGAGATGTTGATTGCTCCACCACCATTGGTGCCGCGGTGCCGCAAATTGCTGCGCAGCTGGGGGCACTTACTGAGTACCACCCTGGGCTAAAAAAGATATTTGCCCCAATGGAGAGTACCGGCGAGGCAATGGCCTGGCTCGGTTTGGCAATTGCAGTTGCCCCGGTGGTGATTGGTATTTTGGTGCACCACAATTTGCTTAGCCCAAAAATGGCGCAAACCTTGGCAGTATTTAGCACCATGGCAGCTGGAGCGGGTAGTGGCGATTAAGCGAGCACCCGAGGTGCCAGCGGTCATGCCTTGGCCTCAATGGATTACCGAGCAAGTTGCCGAGACTAAACAAGGTCAGCACAAGCTTTTTGTTGGCCCTACCCAGTCAGGCAAAACAACGCTCGCTCGGATCATGTTGCGCATGCGTAAATACGTTGTGGTTTTTGGCACTAAGCCCAAGGATGCCAGCCTGGACAAATACATTGCCGAGGGATATAAGCGGATTAACCAGTGGCCGCCCAAGCCAAAAGATTTGCAGCCAAACAAAAATGGCGAGGTGCGTTTGTTGCTTTGGCCCGAGATTAACAGTTATGAGGATCTACACCGCCACCGAGAGATTTATCGCCGCGCACTGGGTGACATTTTTACCGAGGGTGGCTGGGCAATCGGATGCGATGAAGGCCTATGGATTGCAGACAAGCGCGGCCTTGGTTTGGATAGTGAACTTGCCGCCATCGCGTATGGTGCTGCCTCTAATAAGGTGAGCATGTATTTGTGTATCCAACGCCCCAGCGGTCTTAGCCGGGTTACTTGGTCATCCGTTAGTGATGCGTATGTTTTCCACCTTGGCGTAACCAACGATGTGCGCGAGCTTGCCAGCTTGGGCACTTACTCGCCCAAGGATGCAACGCTTGCAATCCAACAATTGCAAGGGCATCAGTTTTTGCGTTTGCCTTGCCGCGGTGGTGCGCAATGGTCAATCTCGGAAGTTCCAAAAAATTGGGCACAATGATTTGCATTTGTAATTACATGGGTGTAGTCTCCGCAGCATGGCAATGAAAACCCCAGAAGTTACGCCCTCGGCCCTTGGTGCCGTGGTTACCACCTTGGAGGTAATTGTCGTGCTCGGTACTCTCAAGGTACTTGCGATTAAATACCACCAAAACAAACTGGCTCAGGCCTTTTTAACCCTTTTCTAGGAGGAAAAGACAATGGCAACACCCACCTCAACCGGCATTGGTGCTCCAGGTACCGCTCCGGCCCCGGCTAACCTCAACCGCTCCCCAATGGCCTCGCAGCCATCGCAGGGTGCGGCAATGGCTATTCCATTTACCCGCGGCTCAACGCTTGCCACCATGAAGGATGCAACGCTCAGCTCGCTGGCCGCTGGATCCACCACTCAGGTGCAGCTGCAGACCAACGCGTTCCTCGAAAACGTGATCCTCGACATCAGCATTGTTGCGGCCTCCAACGCCGCCACTGTTAAGTGGCAGCTCGATGCTCCGTTTAACGTGCTTGCCCAGGTAAAGCTCGATGACCCCGCTGGTCAGTCAATCGTTGCTCCTATCACTGGTTTCCAGCTGTACACCCTGAACAAGTACCTGCTCGACACGGACTGCAACTTTGACCCAGCCCGCGACAGTGGTTTTTACATGCTGCCTACGGCTGCCAACAACGGCTCCGGTTCGTCAGCGGCTACTGCCGGTTCGGCCTCGTTCCGTTTGGTTGTTCCAATTGAGCACCGCCGCCGCGACGCGCTGGGAGCACTCAACAACTCAGCCGCTAACCAGCGTTACTTGCTCACCATTACCACCGCCGCCTCTTACGGCTCAGGTACTGACACGGCAAACAACCTGTACTCAACGGCTCCAACCAACACGCCTACTGTTTCCATCAACGTATACCAGCAGTACTGGACTGCTCCCCCTGCCGTGATCACCACGTCATCGGGCAGCACCCAGGTGCAGGCCACGCCCGCAGGCCTCGGTACTGTTGCGTTTGTTCGTTACGAACGTCACAACGAGGTTTCTGGTGGTGGTCAGCCTCAGATCCAGCTCAACAACGTTGGTGACTACATCAGCAACATCATTTTCACGCTGCGCAACAGCTCAAACAACACCCGCGATGCGTACACCGCAGGTGCCGCGGCCAACTCGGGTTACTCCAACTGGCCGAGCGAGTTTGACTGGTGGGAAAACGACTTCCAGGTCTTTGCCTTGTCGCAGGATGACTGGATCCGTTGGTGCTCACGTTTCTACAACCTCACCAACGGCATCAGTTCGCAGGCCGGTAACCCTGGTTACCTCGACGCGGGTGTGTTCCCACTGTTCCAGTTGGCAGCACTGTTCGACGATGCAGTGAACTTTGGCCCAGCCAACCAGTACCTGCCTACCGATGCAACCACCAAGCTGCAGGTTCGCGGTTCCACTTGGGGCTCGAGCTCGAGTTACCTCGAGGTTGTCACGCGCAACATCCGCCCGGTTTCCGGCGCGGCACTGTTCGCTTAGGAGTAAATCATGGATGAGTTCGGCCTCGGCTACAACACAATGATTAGCGATCCGGGTTATCCGCAGAACTCCGCAGAAAACACCAATGGTGCCAACCTGCCAGGCGCAAGCCTGCAGGCGCACCATGGTGTGATTGTTCTCATCACCACTGCGGCAGTTTCACTGATCGCAATCCGCATGCTGTTCACCCCCAAATCCAAGTAAAGGAATAAACCCATGAAGAACATCACCAGCTCACACGTTGTGCTTTCGATGGTTGCCGGTCTTGCTATCGGCTACTACTTCGGCAAGCGCAAGTAGTCCCATGCTCGATGAGCGTACCGATCTGCAGGAGCGAGTTAGCGAGCTTAAAACTCGCCTCGCCCTGCAGGCGGTAGTGCTCACGTTTCGTACCCGGCTATGGGTGCGGGAGCAGGTTAAAAAATGGATGCAGTAGGCGTAGTGTTAATGGGTTTTGGCGCATACTTAATGTATGAGGCCTACAAAAACAAAACGCCCATGCCCATCGCCAAGGCTACCCAGGCAGTAAAACAAACCACACCATTGCAATAAGGATAAACATGCCAGTATCAGCCCGAGTAGGTGGATCTACATCCGCTGGGCCGATTACTGCCAGTTACACAACCACCTTGGGGCAAGATAGCCGCATGATTGTTGCGTTTATGTTTTTTGCCGGTGTGTTTGCGTTGGTTGGTTACGAAAAGAAAACCACCCAGGGCAAAAAGACTGTTCCACCCGCTCGCATTGTGCTCGGTGGCACTGTCGCAGCTGCAGGTTTAACGTTACTCAGCCACGCTGGCGAGGGTGGCAAAAAGTTTGCAGTTGGTTTGGCTGGCGTTACCTTTGCGAGCTCGGCCCTCATCAACGGCTCGGCAGTCTTTGGATCCATTAACACGCTCACTGGGAGCAAGGCCACCGCGGCCTCGACACCGAGCAAACCCAGCACCCCCTCGACACCCACCAGCGGTGTAAAATCAGTTGCATCAGCAACTCCAGTGGTCTTAGGAGGCCTTTAATATGTCAGGACTAGAAAAGGGCATTACCGCGTTTTTGGGTGGCCTCATTGTTATCGCATTGGCATCAACGTTGGTTGGCAAGGGTAAGCAAACGCCCCAGGTCATCAACGCTACTGGCGGTGCCATCAGCTCATCGCTGGCCGCAGCTCAGGGTAAGTAACTCATGGGTCTGCTCTACTACTCTCAGGCACCTACTGTGCCAACCACGCCCCCAACGGAGCTAAACCACGCTTATAACTTCGAGGAGTTTGATGGTTTAATGCCTTTGGACAATGCCCCGGGCATGGTTCCATTTGGCACTAATTACGATCACTCGCCCCGCCCAGGTGCTGCAAACACGCCACTGAGCGAACAAACTTATACTCGCGGCCCATTGTCAGCAACTACCGGCACCCTTGGTGGTCAGCCATTGCCAGTTGCTAACCCGCTGTACCGCCTTGGCCGTGGTTACACTCCCTCGACCACACCTACAGTGCAGTTCCGCTTGGGTGTAGGACAGAATTATCAGGGTGCAGCTCAGACTGTCGCATTGTCTGAGGTCACCAATAACCCGCCTGTACCTGGTGACTTGTCAGGCATTATCGCAGGGTGGGCATAATGTCAGCCACTAATTTGCCCGCTGTTAATCAGCTCAATGCGGATGCGCAGGGATTGACCTCCAACGCGGTAAAACTGCCAACCGAGGCCGGATTGACTGGCACCGAGTTTTTTACCAACATGGTGAGCACCGAGGCCGGTGGCCTTGGCCACTTGTTTAACCACAATGTCACCCACGCGGTTGCAGTGCCGCTGGAGCAAGCAACTGACAGTGTGCGCACTAGCCTTGGCGGTTTTATCCGCGCTACTCGCTCATTTGTTAGCGAGCACCCGCTCATTACTGATGGTGATCACACTGCTGGCACTCCCGAGACACCAGTTTTGCCTAAGTTCACTGACACGCTGCAGCAGCAGATCAACAAATTACGTTCATACTTGGGGATCTAATGGCAGATACACCAGCACCTAAGACTAAAGGCCCAGGCAAAAAGGTTGGCGGGCTTAAAACTTGGCAGTGGGGCCTTGTTGGCGTAGGCGCGTATGGCGCGTACTACCTGTACAAGCAACACCAAAACAACCTTGCCTCGACAACCACGCCCGCTACCACTGATGCCACTGGCACTACTGGAGGCTCTGTAACGCCCACCAGCGGCTCGGGTGTGTACTACACAAGCCAGGCACCCGCCTCAACTACCGAGGGTTACCTGACCCTTGCAGGCTTTGCTAACGGCATTGCTGCGCAGCTGGCCAGCGTGCCCGGTACCAAGTTCACTCGCCAGCAGATTAACCAAGCTGTCAATCAATACCTGAACAACCAGCCCATTACCAACTCGGCACTTGCTAACCAGATCAGCAACGTTGTTAGTTACACCAATGAGCTCGGTGCCAAGGCACTTAGCCAGGGTGGACTGGTTAAGCCAGTACAGTACGCCACCAACGTAGTGACCACCACACACACCCCCAGTGAGGCCGTTAATCGTGCCGCCACTGCCGCGGTGGAGCAAGTTACTCACATTGTCACCCAGCAATCTCGCGCTGCCACTGTGCCCGCTACCGGTACGCCTAGCAGCCGCGCAACTGTAAAGCCCAAGGTTGCCCCAGCAAGTGCAGGCGGCCCGCCATTGCTTCCAGGCGTTGCTACCGCTGCGGCAGCTGTACCTGCAACCAAAAAGGGTGGCGGGGTAGGCTTTATTCCTGCACTGCAGCCATTTGGGTTAAATCCAGTTCGTGATGCTGGCGTTTTTGTGCAGGACAGTGTGCTCGGCGTTGCCAATATAACCAAGGTTGCTGCGCAGGGTGTTAATCGAGTACTGAGCGGATTTGTCTCAGGGTTAGGGCTGTAATGAAAAAGGTTGATGCGGAGCTCGCAGGCGGCACCATTTTGGTTGCCACTTCCATGCCTAACTTTTACTCAGGTTTGTTGCCATCCAAGATGACAATTAGCCGGTTTGCCAACTCGGATTTTGACCGCGCCCGATTGCGCCAAGGCATTGTTGTTGCCTCTGCCATGTCAGCCGCCGAGGCTATTGCAATCTCGTTTATGTTCGATAGTTGGCTCCCAGCCATTGCCGGTTTTGCAGTTATGGGTGTTTTAATTTGGCAGTATGAGGATGCAATCCGCAACCCTCACCCAGAAAACATGCCCATCAACTCACCTGCAAACATGAACAACTAAGGGCCATGCATGGCGGCTGGCACTAAGACTAATAACGTCAGCACTGATGTTTGGGCCGCAGGGTTGTTAAAGGCTGTCAAGGCACCGGTTACCGCTAACAACATCAACAATATTAAGATTTGGCTCCATCAAGAGCAGTCTGCTGGATCATGGGCCAATGACCTTTACAACCCGCTTGGTGTCGAGCGTAACGGCGTAGTCACTCCATTTTCATCAGTGGAGGCGGGCATCAACGGCACTGCAGGTTTGCTTACCTCGAGCTACCCGCAGATTGTCGCAGCTCTAAAACAAAATCGCAGCCAAACTGTATTTGCCCAAACTGTCATTGGATCCAACTGGAATAGCAGTTACTACGGATCTACCGGCCTTGCCAACTGGTTGAGCAAGGGCCCACTCAATGCCACTGGTGCAGCTGCGGCTGGCCCAGGCAACGAGGTGAGCCGCATTATTGGCATGCTTGGTTTGCCTGGCGGTGGTGTGGTGCAGGATGTTTCCAGTACCGCCTCTGGCGTAGCTCATGGAGCGGTTAGTGCTGCCAATGGCGTTGGTACCTTTTTCTCGGACATTACCAGCGCGGCATTTTGGCGCAGGGTAGGCGTTTTCGCTGGCGGTGCTGTAATGTTTGGGGTAGGACTAGCCATTTTTATTAACACCACGGGCCCGGGCAAAACCGGATCCACGACATTACTTAGCAAACTACCGGAGGTAATCGCATGAGCCGCTACTCACAACCAATCAACCCAGAAACGCCAAACTTGCCAATCCCCACCAATTATGGGTGGCCAGATCAAATGAACCAGGTACCTAACCACGCTCGCGCCGAGGCCGATTTGATGGTGGAGCCCGAGGTGAACCTAGAGATTACAATTCCATACTTCACTGAAGAGGCAAGCCCCGCCGATGAGGTGAACATTACCGCCCCTGTATCAGCCGATAAAGCGGGCAACCTGTACACCACCGATAAAAAGGCATGGGGCACCAACAACGCCGATGCCCTTAGCGTATTTGAGCGGGCTAGTTCTGACTTCACTGCCGGTGTAATCAACATCAGTGCCCAGAACGGCAGCACTGCCATCATTGTTGGCCGCCAAAAGGGCCGTAAGTCTGTAACAATTTGGGTGCCCTCGACTTACACCAACTCCGCTGGCACCTCGAGCACTCCTAAGGGTGTCATGGTTGCCCAAACCGAGGGTGAGGTGCAGGCCTACGCAGCTGTGCAGCTCAACCCGGGTGACAGTATCACCATCAACACCGAGGCCCCAATTTGGGCCGGTATCTTGCCCGGTAACACTAGCGGTGTGTGTCAATTCCTGGTGGAGTACAACCCCGCAGGTGGCGAGCTCGGCGGCCAGTAGCCAATGGCCTCATACAGTGGCACTGGTATTACCCAAGGGCCGTATACCCTTAGCCAAACCACCACGCTAACCCTTAACGATCCATCGGATTACTCGGTTTCGAGCACTGCTTTGCAGCTGCAAAACAACTCTGGTTTTGCTCTCACTGTGCAGTCAGCGGGTGCAACGTATAGCATCATGCCGTTTTTTGCCCAAACCATACCCACGCTGGGAGGCGGGCAATCCATCACCATTGTGCCCGCTAACCCAATCCAATCGGCGGGTAACCAAACCGGTGCACTTACCGCGGTGTGGTTGTTGCCCGGGCAAAACGCACCAATCCAAGATGGAGCACTAACGCCCATCATTATCAACTCTCGCGAGCAAACTCAGTCAAGTTATACGCCAACACCACCGGTTTATACCTATGTTTTTCCGATCCAGGCCACTGACCAATCGCAAGAATATTTGTTTTTTCCAGTAGGCGGATCTGGTTATACAGTGACTTACACCATTACAGGTAACACTTCTAACCACGTTTATGCGAGTGGCGTTGTCTTAGTTGCATCAACTGGATCCACGCCAATTGGAGCCTTCCAAGCGTTTGGATCTATTGACAGTTCCGTCACACTCTTGCTGCAGTGCATTGTATCGCCCAAGGTGCAAGCGGTTTTTTTTACGTCAGCCCTTAACACTTATGTTAGTAACACCAGCACTAACCCTTTGCTTGTAGCAACTACTGCCGGTGTGCCATTGGGTACTTACACCAGTGGCGGAGAATTGCAAAACAATGTAACCACTTCCGGCACCAGCTCTACAGTGTTAGTACCAGCACCCTCCACCGGTTATGTAAATCGCATCCAATCGGTTGCAATGTACTACTCGGGCACTGCATCAACCACCCCAGTTATTGGCCGATTTACCAATGGCACCGGTGTTTTTGCCGTAGCCACTTACCCATACCAAAACACCATTTATTTGGGTGGTTTGATTGTGTACAGTGCCGTAAATGTCATACCCAGTAGCAGTACAAACACTGTGTGGGTATGTAATTATGACCAAATAGTTAATCCTAACCTGGTGTAGAATTAGCCCATGGAAACCATCACCCCAAAACTGACCATCAACCGCCACCTCATCATGATTGGTGTGGGTGCACTGTGCGCAGGCATCATCATTGGTTTTAAGTTGGCTGGCGGTGAAAAGGTAACGCTCCAGGAGCACCCAGCGGGCTCCAACATTGTGATTGAGCCAGAAACTAAAGAGGTAGAAAATGACTAGCGGAGCCAAGGCTCAGACCGGCAGCTCATCGAGCGGCAGCAGTGGCATTACTGCCCTTACTGGTGATGTAACCGCGAGCGGCACCGGATCAGTTGCCGCCACCCTTGTTGGCACTACCAATGTTGATAGCGTTATCAACACTGCAGTTTCCACTGTAGGTGTTACCGATGTTTTGGTTACTGGCCTTACTGGAGCCACCACGGCTACCCGCTACGTTGGCGGCACTACCAATGGAGCACCCACTACCGGTACGTTCCAGGCGGGTGACTTTGTTATTGACCAAACCGCAACCATTTGGGTGTACACCGGTGCCACCGCAGGATGGAGCACTACAATCTCATGCCACGTTAAAAACCGCACTGCATCAGCCACTGTAAGCCGCAATGAGATTACGCAATTTACCGGCTCCACTGGCCAAACTTTTACGGCCCCCAGCAATCCCATTGACGGATCTAGTTGGACTTTTCTTAACAACACTGCCAACTCAGTAACCCTGAGCTTTACACCCTCGATGTACCCGCTCGGATCCGCAAGCTCGGTGAGCACCTTTACAGTGCCCGGGTATGGCGTTTTTAATTTTGTTAATTACAACGGCTCAAATTGGTACATGGTGCAATCCAATAGCCTCACCAACATGGTTGGTGTGCTGCCAGTTGCCAACGGCGGCAGTTTGCTTAACTCGGCCTCGGGCTCGCTGTCACCCTCGTATTACGTTGCCAACGCTTACGCCCAAACCATTGACCCAAACATTGCCGCAGTAATCGCAGGCTCGGCATCAGGTACGCCTACCTACTCAATAACAAAAGGCTATTTGTATGCCAACGCTGTGTATTTGCAAGCTGGGCAAGTTGTCAGCAAATTAAGTATGTACGTTTCTAACGCTGGATCCTCATCAACGTGTTACTTGGGTTTATACAACGCCACCACGCAGCTCGGAGCAACGGCATCATTTAGCACTAACTCAACTGGATTTTTTACGCAATCGCTAACCAGTGCGTACACTGTGCCCACTACCGGTGTGTATTTTGTTGTTTTGTTGTGCAGCAATAGCAGCACCACGCCGCCCACGATTTATTCCAATGCATTTTTGGGAGCTCAGGGCACAATCTCGGGATTTGGGCCAGCTGCAACATTGGGCAACTGGACTGCAATATCGAGCCAAATATCAGGCACCGCTACAACCCTCCCGGCAACTGTGCCATCATCCACTCCTACTACTGCCGTTACTTTTTGGCATGCGGTGAGCTAATGGATCCCAAAACCGCCCTAGACAACCGCCTGCGCAAGATAGAGGCAAGGCTTGCTCAGGTCGAGGATAAGGCGGGCATGGCGTACTCTATTACTCGACACCAGAAAATAACGCTGGAGTTGTTGGCGGGTTTTTCATTTACGTTGTTTGTAATTCTTGGATTAAAAGGTTTGCGTAGTGAGCAATTTAGATCTGCGTGAAGAAACAAAAGCACCCCGATTGCGGGATGCTGTCAAGGGCTACCTTTACCTAGGTTTGCTCCATCTACTATTATTTGCTGTTGGAGGCAAAAAACATGACAATAAGCATTAGCACCGCGATGAACTTTTTACGCCAGGTATCCGCTTACCTGGGTGTAATCATCACCACCACTAACACGCTCCACTTCCCGAGCAACATCCGAGCTACGTTGCTTGCAGCATCATCATTGTTGCTTACTGTCGAGCACCTGAACTTTGCCACCAAAACCACGCCCGCCGCAGGCATCACTGTTACAGCTGCGCACAAATCAGAAACGCCGGTGGCATAATGTCAGCACCACTCACCCACGAGCAAGCTTTGCAAATCCTCGATCTGTTTGGCGGGCAATATCCGTTTAACGATGTATCGGGTTACTTGCTTGCACTGGAGGCCCTTGGCCTCGTAGATCCATCAACTGAGGGTACCGCCACGGCCCTAGACGCACCAGTTGATGCCACGGCGGGGAGTGTTGCACCCTCTGGTCAGGCCAGCGACACCCCCGCCCCCTCCGCAGTGAGCTCAGACCCAGCACCGGCACCAGCCGTGCACCCTGATGGCTCACCAGTTGCCCCTGCAGAAACGCCCGCAGCGGCCCCTGTAGAGGCTCCAGTGGCTACTACTGACACCACTACGACAACTACCCCCGCCGCATAATCATGGGCTACATTTACGACAGTGTGAACCCGCTAGGTATTCCTGCTGGCGTAGAGATTGTTGCCGGATACGTTGATGGTTTGTACGCCAACATCGAAGCGATGAAAAAGGCACACCCGCAGGCTTATGTCTTGGAAATTACAGTTACTGGCCGCCCTGGCACTCGCGTGGTTGATTGTGAGCGAGGCGATCTAACACCAGCTCAGGCCGCAGCCTGGGCACACACGGAGTTAAAGGCTGGCCGTAGGCCCACCATTTATTGCTCCGAGGCAAGTTGGTTTAATGTCATCACTGAGCTGCAGAAACTCCGCGTACACTCAACCGCAGTGGACTGGTGGATTGCATCGTGGACTACAGTTGCCCGAGCACCCGAGCCTGCACCCGAGATTTACCCGGGCAGTGTTGCCCGCCAGTACGCGAGCGATGTGCCCCACAACGGCAGTGCATATGACCTGACTGTTACCGAGGGTCGCTGGCCACTCGCACCTCTGCCTAAAACAACGCACTCTAAAGCTGCAACTCCAACCCCTTACACCAAGGCACCTATTAACAAATGGTGTGTGTGTGAGTAATGTTTGCCGGGGTGGATGCCAACATCATTGCCGCTGTAATTGGCGTGGGCGGTAGTGCCGCTATTGCCATTGCCGGTGGTGCGTGGAAACTAGCCCGCTCGATGGGATCCATCGAGCAGCTAGTACGCGACATGAACCGCAGCCAGCAAGACATGGCCACCACCCTGGCAAACCACTCGGATCGCCTCACTTCACTAGAGGCCCGCAACCGATAACCGCTACCGGTTATTTTGATTAACCGCCACCGGTTATTTTCTCAAATCCCAAACCCCTTACCGCACAAGGGTTTTAGCCCCAATTAACCGCAACCGGTTACCCGATAACCGCCACCGGTTATAACCGCCACCGGTTACCCCTCCCCCCCAAACCCCTTACACCACACGGAAACCGCCCACCCCCACGAGGTATGTCCCCGCCGCCTGCCCCGCCCCGCCCGC
>Ga0208378_1000314_pt1 | contig 17355 bp, 21 predicted proteins | sample CryBogCBE24Aug09_FD_184556 | JGI IMG/M metagenome (GOLD analysis project Ga0208378, IMG submission 184556) | Freshwater microbial communities from Crystal Bog, Wisconsin, USA - CBE24Aug09 (SPAdes) (version 2) | ecosystem: Environmental > Aquatic > Freshwater > Lake | place: Crystal Bog...
AAATACAATACCATTTGCTTTAATTAAACCATTAAATTCTGCATTTAAATTACTTCTTAATGTAAGTGCAGTATTAGTATGTACATCACCATCCGGACTTACATTAAAATCAATTTTACCAGGACTGCTACCATCACCAATCGTTATACCATCTGCATCATCTGCACTAAAAACGATATTAGCAAATTCTTTATAATCAGTTCCTGCCCAACCGGTTGCTACTATTTCTAATAATGCCATACCAGGTGTTATATCGGTATCAGTATCATCATCACTATTACTACGAGCCGATGCTAATATTGGTTGAATTTCAGTTGAATGTCTGTGTAATATTAATTGACCAACGTAATCACTTCCATAATTACTAATTACTAATTGTGAATTATATTCAGTTCCTGCTACTGTTATATTGTTATCATCACCTTCAACATCACCAATAACCATTCTGTCGGTATCTACAATTGTTCCGGATACATACAATGAACCTGTAATTGTTTTATTACCAACCATCGTATAATTACCCGTTTGAGAATAATCACCAATTTGGGTCATACTACCAGAAATAAATTGGAATGATCCTGTTGCCGCGTTAAATGCTCCTGAACCAACCAATTGCATACCACCCGCAGATATTAAAATGTTTCCACTTACGTTTGATAATGTTGTATTTGGTTGTCCCACAATACCCGCGATGTTAATTGAACCTGATGATACGAATATATCACCAAATGGATTTGCTAATGTACCTAATGATGCACCTCTTGGTGATGCGGGAATAATGTTACCACCTAATGTTGTTGTTCCTGTAATTGATAAATTACCATCAATAGTTTGATTACCATGAAAAGTATTAGAACCTGTTGTTGCCAAGGTTGAATGTAAATTACCAACGGTAACTTGACTTGTTATACCAGCACTTACAATTGGTAATACGTCTGTTGATGAAGGTGATGTTACTGAGGGGAGATCGGATATTCTTTTATCTGTTGCCATTATGTTTTAATTTTTGAGTTGTCTTCTTGTAGTAAATAACCACCATCTTCAGTTAAAAGATAAATGGTATACCAATTATTCCAAAATCCATTATTAGTTAAGTAATCTGATGCGTCGTTCCCTGATGTAAAATGTTGATGTGTTGCTTGATTGGCAAATAAAACAAATGAACTTTCTACAAAACCTCTTGAACGGTAAAAATCAATTGATGCGTGTAAACCTGGTACTTCTGTTGTTACTGCGTTTGATGGAACACTTCTGGCAATCACATATCCTAAATCTTCATCGGGACCCATCCACCATTTTACATTACCATAGTCCGTATCATATCTATCGGTTGAATTGGCAATTGCAATATTACCAACCTGAATTGTGTTTGGTATTGTTGGACCGTTGTTGTAAGCGAATAACCTTGTAGTTGCCATATATCATAAATATCTTTAATTAATAAATAGTATATTAAATCTTTAAGGTGCGGTACCCGCATCGTAAATTGATACAGTAATCACATCGGTTGTAGAGAAAGCAATACCATAAAAATCCAAAACATTTAAATGATATGATACTCTTTTAATTACCCTTGAACTATTCTTTGTTACAACAATATCAAACATGTCTCCACTACTATTATCAAATAAAATTCTTACATGATCTGTTACTAAAACAGCTGGATGTGTTGATTTACCACCACAATTACCACTTGCACCTGAGGGAGTGGTAAGTGGGAAAACATTAAAATCTAATGTTTGTGGAACATTATTAAATGTAATTCCTGTTATTGCAATATTATTCGCACTTGTAAAATTATTCATAATCAAAGTAGTGTTTGGCGGATATGCAAAGAAACCATAATGAGTATCTATATTATAATTCAATTTAGCAATTTGTTGAAATGGTGCACATTGTTGAATATTAGCATAACATGTTGTTCCTGTTGATTGAACATAGAACGTATCAGTTGCCGTAGGATTTACAAATGTATAATTACCATCATCATATATAGGAGTTCCCCCTTGCCATAATGTGGCTCTAATAATCATTGGATTCTGACCTAAATCAGTATAATAAGTTGCGGTATAAGTGAACTCAAAATTATGTACACTTGGATTTTGAACTTTAAATTCGTTTAAATCAAATAAAACGGCTTCAGCACCTAATCCGTGATTATCTCCACCGTAAGTTAAAAAAGGTGTGTTTATTCCATCATTAGGAAATACAGGACCACTTGATGATGCACCACAAGTACCTACATAATTGTAATAAGCACCCCCTGAAACTTCTGTAACAGGATTTACCGTATCACCACTATTACTCAACATTATTGATGGACTTGATATATAAGTTACAGTATCAGTATCTTGACCGTCTGTAAAATAATATTCAACCAACATATAATCGAAAGGATAATTAAATGGTCCAGTTGTGAAACTTGGTGGTAATGGAGATGGTGTTGGTGTGGGTGTTGTAGTTTGAGTTGGTGTGATTGTAACCGTATTCGTTGGTGTTGCCGTAGGCATATGAGTCGGTGTATTTGTTATGGTTACACTCGGTGTTGGAGTTATTGTTTTAGTAGGTGTGTATGTAGGCGTAATTGAAGGAGTTAATGTTGGTGTAGTAGATGGTGTTGGAGTTGGAGTAACGGTTAAGAAACAAATTTGATAGTTATTGTAAGGATTTGTTAAATTACCAACAAAATTACCACTAAAACTCCAATAGGTTACATTATCTATACCATTACTATCTAATGTAAATGTTCCATAAATAGTATTACTACTTAAGTCTCCAAAAGAAATGGTATTATTAGCGGTTAAGGCCCCAAAATTATATTGTCTTACTTGTAAGTCTCTTTTATGTATTAGCAATGTAGTAGAATCAACATAAAATTTAGAAGAACCAATTGTACCACCAGTTATGTAACCATATATATAACAATTTGACGTTGTTGGTGTTGGTGTATTTGTTGGTGTTATGGTTGGTGTTATTGTATTAGTTGGGGTTATTGTAGGTGTTGGTGTATGTGTAGGAGTGATAGATGGAGTTGGTGTAATATCTATAGAACGTAATAATTGTATATTATCAATACAAGGTGTTAAACATTGAGTTATATCAAAATTTGGTTGTATTTCAGTAATAAAATGATGTTTAACATGTACAAAATCTAATGGTTCCTCGTAATATTGTATTTTTTTAGTTATATAATTTGCATTAGAATCTCCCCATATTTGAACCATTGGAATTGATGATTGTCTTGGGGAAGGTATGACTTCTTCAAAGTTTTCAACCTTATAAATTGGATTACCATTAAGATAAATTTTTAATGTTCCCAATCTTCTATCTCTTTCGAATGCCCATTTTTTATTCAAATATTCACCATAATCATTCGTAATTGTACCACCTGATATCCAATCTAAAAAATTATTTGTTATAGTATAACCTGAAACAATTTGTGTCGATGTTACTGCTGTTACTGTGGTATTTGTATAATCAACCGCATGAGAACCTGGTATTAAATCATTAAATCCACCTTGATTTTCAACATCACAATCAAAATAATGTTTATATCTATCAAATACAATTGTTATATTAAAATCTGAAGAAATACCATTTGTACATAATGGTTCAGTTTGACCTGAAGCTGTATAATATGTTTCAGTATAACCTGTATCAGGATTACAATATCCCGAATAATGATAAGCATTCCAAGTTATTCTATTATCAGGTGTAAAAGAAAAAGTTAAATTATTATCCGCATAATCGGCATCTATCATATCATTTTCAATACCCAAGTAATAAAAAGTTGAACCTGTTGTAATTCCACTGAACACAAAATCTAACGTCCAACCTTTTTCTGTTCTTCTACGAACAGTAAAATCACAAGTATCACCTGTAAATGGTTCATTAACAATTACTTGAAATGGTGTTGTTAGTCCTGTTAAACAAGATGAGTCAATTGTTAATCCCGTATATGATATCGGGGTTGTAAAATCTAAAACTTGGGAATTAAAATCGTCTTGAACATTTGTTAGTTCAAAATCATATAATTCGGAATAATCCACCTTTAAATCCAGTTTAGACCCATAAAAACTTAAAATATTCTGATTAGCCATGTTTTAATAAATATCTTTCATAGTGTTTGATATTTATATAAAAGTCTATTTACATGAATAATTTTATAAAAGGGGTAATTGAAGAGAAATTTGCATCAAAAGCACAACAAAGATTCTTCTATGCCAAGGCTAAAGGTGGAAAAAACAAAAAATGGTCTAAATGGGCTAAAGAGTTCTCAGACAAGACAGATTATAGTAAAATTCCTGATAAAGTAGAGAAGGAAGAGGAAGTAGATGAGATTGTAGATGCTGAAGGTAATATTGCTATGGGTAAAAAACCTACAGACTTAAATACAAAAGGTGTTACCGATGATTGGATGACTGATGAAGTTGCTAAATCAGGTGCAGGTAATGTAGGTAGTTATAATGCTACAGGTGTTCAAAACTACACAAGATATTGGGGTGAGGGTACAATTACAAAAGGTGATGTACTTGAAATAGCAATGGGTGATGCACTTGGATTTGAGGAAACTATGGGTGAAGATGAACCTTATAGTAAAGCATATAGACATTTCACAAAAGAATTAGGTTTATCGGATGAAGAAGCTAAAGAAAGATTAAATGCAATGGGTTATGATGAAAATCTACCTGAGAATATGGTAAGATTAGTTGAAAATCCAATGAAGTTTATGGAAGAATATATTGAAAGTATTCTCAAAAGTAAATCAAAAGAAAATGATGTTTTAGAAAAAGAAAAACCTGAAACTGAACCTAAAGAAGTTAGTCCAATAGTAAAAAGACAAATTTATTCATTAAAAAATAGTATGAAAAGTCATGGTTTAACTATTGACGACATTAAAAAACATTTAGAAAAAAACGATGAATAAAGAGTTAAAACTTAGAATTTTTGATATTCCTTATGATGTATTAAATAAGATTAACCATACTTTGGTTGGTCTTAATGGTGTACATGTAAGAGGTATTGAAAGAGCTAAAAAACTTTTGGCAGATAAAAAAGTAAAATACGGTCAATTAAAAAGAATTATCCATGATTTAGAAAATATGGATAAAGGGGCCGATTTACAAAAATACGATTTAGCAGGTGGTGATTTAATGTTAAATTGGGGTAGAAAATTTTTAGATGGCGAAAGAGATATTATCTCAAATAGAAAAGAAGGTAGAAAAAATGCTGATGAAATGAGTGCTATGACTGGTGAGAGAAGAAATAGTTATCTAAAAAAACACACAAAAAAACCTGATTTTTTACCTCCGTTGAACATGATAAAACCTAATTCTTTTAAATCAACAGCATCGGCATTAAGTTCTATGAAGTTATTTGAAGAAGTAAGTAAAATAAAAAAACTTATAAAATATTAATATGGATACAAGTTACAATACAGGACAAGTAAAATTGTCACCATTAGAAGTTTTGGGTAATCAATATAGACCAATTGAATTGGGCATTAATCAATATACCGAAAACAAAGGTTATAATTCAGATGAGAAAGCTTACCTACCTGAAGATAAAATTGCAGTAACACCTCAAGATATCAATGTAAGAAATCAAGAAGTTGCTATAAATAAATTTTCACCAAGTAATCCATACGGTTTGATTGACACCACTAATGAAACTGAAAAAGATATACACGTAACTCCGGTGGATGTGCAAACAAGAATACAAGAAATTGCAATTAACAAATACACACCAACAAAAGGATATAATAGTGAAGAGAAATTGAATGAACCTGAAGATAAAATTGCGGTAACTCCTCAAGATATTAATGTAAGAAATCAAGAAATTGCAATAAATAAATTCAGTCCTAAAAATGAGTATGGTTCAAATGAAAATGCTTATTTACCTGATAATAAAATTGCGGTAACTCCACAAGACATAAATGTAAGAACACAAGAAATTGCTATTAATACATATAATTCAAATAGAACATATCCTGACTTCCAATAATGAAATCAATAACAACAATATTAGAACAATTAGAAAGTAAAATTCTAAAAACAACATCAACTAAACCATTAGCGGATGCCGTTAAAAATAGAAAAAAGATTTCTTTTTATTATTCAGGACCAAATAGAGGTAAAGATAGTGTCAAGGCAGGAAATAGAATTGATGCTGAAGGTGTTGCAATTGGTTTAACCAAGAGAGGTAATATTGCAGTAAGGGCTTATGTGGAACCACCTTCTGTTTCTAAAAAAGGTTTTGGTAAAACAGGATGGAGAACATTCTTATTAAGTAGAATGAGAAATGTAAAAGTTAGTGATGAAACATTTGATTCTAAAAGACCTGATTATAAAGAAGGTACTGATGGTTCATTTACAGTTACTTATGTTACATCAGATTGGGGTAAAACATCAAAATTACCACCTAAAACTGAACCAACTCCTCAACCTACAAAACCAGAAGTAAAACCAACTAAACCAAAGGTAAAACCAACAGAACCTAAATTAACAGAACCAAAACCACAAGAAAAACCAGCACCTCCACCACAGGTAGAACCAAAACCAACCGAACCAACTCCACCAACTGAAAAAGAACCCGAAACAAATCAGGAATTACCTCAACCAAAACCTCAGGAAAAACCAAGTGTTAATCCTGAAGAAAAACCTGAAGAAGAAAATGACGGAATGTTAAAAGAAAGTCTTAATAGAATTAAGCGTTTAATGTTCTTATAAAAATAGTTATAATTAAAAAAGAAAATATTTATTAATATGTCACAAGGAAATGGTGTAATATCTCAGAATGATTTAATGAAAAAATTAGTTAATGCTAAGAAAGTAATGAACTTAGTTGATGGTGGAAATTATGAAAGAGGGAATGTAGATGAAAGTATTTTATTTTCATCACCCGATGAATTAATCAGTGAACAACAAATACCACAACAATCAAATAGAGCAACAAGACCAGTAGGTACACCAAATGTTGATAAAATACAACAATCTAAATTACCTGATGCAATTAAAAGAGCAATGATAGAAAGTCCAATACCACAAATGGGTCAAATTTCATTAAATGATACTCTTGATATGGATTTCATTAAAGGTGCTAAACGTTTAATGGAACAAGAGGGAGTATCAACAAAAAAACAATCAGTAACACCGTTTAGTAAACAACAACAATCATCAGGTTCATCTAATATTGATATGAACGCAATTGCCGTTTTAATTGAAAATACAGTTCGTAAAGTTATGGACGAAAAATTAAATCAAATTTTATCGGCACAACAAACACAAACAATTTCAGAAAATTTAGTATTGAAAGTTGGTGATTCAGTATTCAAAGGTAAAATCACAGGTGTAAATAAAGCAAAATAATTTATGAGTGAGAATCTTCATCTCTGGCACGCAGATAGAGGAACTTATTACGATAGAAATGTTAATATTATTTCTTGGAGTAATAAATTTCATGTTAAATTAGGTAAATATAACTCAATAGGTAGAGATTGTAATTTCTTTTTACACGCTAATCATAGACCCGATTGGATTACTACGAGTTCCCAATTGTTAGGTCCTGTAAATCAAGAAATTGAAAATATGATGTTTGATATGGGTCATCCTTCATGTAAAGGTGATATCATTATTGAAAATGATGTTTGGATTGGTGCAAAATCAACAATAATGTCAGGTGTAAAAATTGGGAATGGTGCTGTTATTGGTGCAACGACAACAGTAACTAAAGATGTTCCACCTTATGCAGTTGTGGTGGGTAATCCAGGTAAAATTGTTAAATATAGATTTTCAGAACTACAAATTGATTTATTACAGAAAATTGAATGGTGGAATTGGGATGATGAAAAAATTAAATATGAATTTAAAACACTTTGGTCATCCGATATAGATTCATTTATAAATAAACACATAAACACAGGCGTTATTAACGTTAATATGTTTTCTAAGTAAGTTTTGTTTTCTTAATTTTTTTTCTTATATTATAGACATATAACAATTTATAATGTCAAAAATTAAGATTTTAGCTATTCCATCAGATAAACACGGAGTCGGTAAATTTAGGATGATGGATCCTTATACCTTTATTGGTAACAACTACCAAGATGAAGTTCATGTAGATATTACATATAACGCAGATAATAACGATGAATATTTTAAAGATTATAATATTGTCGTTTTTCATACTTTTATTCATCAAACAAATCACGACCAAAATATAAATCGTATTAAATGGTTACAATCTCAAGGGATTAAAGTGATTATGGATATTGATGATTTATGGTTTGTTGACCAAAGACATCCAATGTTTCATGCAATTAAGAATTCTAAAATTGGTGAAATGAAAGTTGAAATGATGAAACTTGTAGATTATGTTTCAACAACCACACCTATTTTTGCTAAAACAATTATGGATAGATTAAAAATTAAAAATGTTTTAGTTTTTCCAAATGCGGTAGATGAAACAGAACCTCAATTTCAAATTAATAAAATTGAATCGGATAAAGTAAGATTTGGGTGGTTAGGTGGTTCATCCCATTTACATGATATTGAATTAATGTCAAATGGTATTTCATCAATCTATAATGAGTTTGGTAGTAAAGTTCAATTTGTTTTATGTGGATTTGATACAAGAGGTACCGTTACTGAAATAGAACAAAATACAGGACAACAAAGACAACGTCCAATTCAACCTTTAGAAACTGTTTGGTATAAGTACGAACAAATTTTTACAGATAAAAGTAAAGTTTTAAGTTTACCTTATAGAGCTTATTTGAGTACTTTTGCCGAAGGTGATTACGATGATACTAATGAACCATATAGAAGAAGATGGACTAAGGAAATCAACACATACGCAACAAATTATAATACATTTGACGTATCATTAGCACCACTTGTAGAATCAACCTTCAATGCTAATAAATCACAATTAAAAGTTATTGAAGCAGGATTTCATAAAAAAGCAATCATTGCAAGTGAAACTGACCCATATACATTAGATTTAATCTCTGCAGTTAATGAGGGTAAATTTAATGATAAAGGAAATGCGTTGTTAGTTGGACCTAAAAAGAATCATAAAGATTGGGCTAAACATATGAAACGTTTAATTGAGAATCCTAATATGATTGAAGATTTAGGTGAGCGTTTATATGAAACAGTTAAAGACACATACTCATTAAAAAAAGTATGTCAAGATAGAGTAGAATTTTTTAAATCAATAATTAAATAGAATCAACATGTATTATTTAGTAACTATCGGTTATGAAACCGAACAAATGGACAGAGAAGGAAACCCACGTATTAAAAAAGTAAAATACGTATTACAAGCAGAATCAGTAGAAGAAGCAACCATTGTTGCAGCAAACTACCGTTCAGGTGATATCAGAGGTAGCGAAAGTTTGAGCGTTGTAAAAATGCCAATCGAATGTGTTATCGATGAAAAAAATACACCTGAATATTACAAATCTAAATAACAATTTAAACACCAACTGATATGGAATTCTATAGTCGTGAAATACAAATCATGCGTCAATCACAAAGTAAAATGGCGTTAGACTATGTCACATCGGTTGGTGTTACTGTTAGTGTTGAAGAGTTAATAAGAATAACTGAACTTTTTGTTGAGTTATGTTTAAGACCATCAGATGACGAACTTAAAAAAAGAGTTAAGGCATTAGATAAATGGTTACAAGAAAAAAAACAAAATGGATAAAAATCAAATAGAAGATTATTTAAAAAAATTAAAAGATATCGAGGAAAATTTATCTTCAGAAGAAAATTTTAACGAAACATTTGCACAAGAAATTGATAATGTTTTAAATTCATTATCAACCGATATTAATAATTTTTCACCATTCACAACACAAACCAATGATGATTTAACACCAAAACCAAGTGGAGTTGTAACATCGGGTGTTTTAGTTAAAGTAAAAAAATTAACTCCTGAAGCTGTTGTCCCTTCTTATTCAAAAGTAGGTGATGCTGGTATGGATTTAACAATTACAGATATTAAAGAAAATACCAGTTTCAGTGTTACATATGGTTTTGGTATTGCAATGGAAATTCCTAAAGGTTACGTTGGATTAATTTTCCCACGTTCATCAGTTCGTAATCAAGATTTAATATTATCTAATTGTGTGGGTGTAATTGATAGTGGTTATAGAGGAGAACTTCAAGCCACTTTTAAGAAAACACAGGGTTTAGATAGTCTTTCATATAATGTCGGTGAAAGAGGTGCACAGATTATTATATTACCTTATCCTACCATATATATGACTGAAGTTCCTGAGTTGTCTGATACCGAAAGAGGTGCCGGCGGGTTTGGTAGTACTGGTTCTTGATTTTTACTATTTACCGATATATTTATATTAAATGGTAAATAGTAATGAAAATAAAAATAGGTTCTATTATAGGTAATTGGGAAGTAATTTCCGAAAAATATATTAAAGAAAATATACAATGGAACGATTGTGTTTGTATATGTGGTAATATAAGACCAGTTCGTAGTTGGCATTTAAATAATAATAAAACATTTAGTTGCGGTTGTACAAATATAAAAGGTCGTTTTAAGGCCGTTTGCGTTGGTGATTTATCATTATCTTATTATAATTCTTTTAAAAAGAATAGATCTAAAAATAAAAATATATTTTTTTCTGAAGATGTTACTATGGAATATCTATGGAATCTTTTTATTAAACAAAATAAAAAATGTATATTATCTGGTATTGATATTACGTTAAATCCAAGATGGTCACAACAAAATCATTGTAGAAAAACTGATATAAAACAAACAGCATCCATTGATAGAATTAATAATAATTTAGGTTATATTGTTGGAAATATACAATGGGTACATAAAGATATTAATAATATGAAAGGTAGTTTTAGTGAAGAATTATTACTATACTATTGTGAACAAATTATTAATGTTAAATTAAAAAAGTAAGGGATATTTATGTAATATGAATTTACAAGAAAACATATCACGTATAAAGAAAGTAATGGGTCTTAATGAGGGACTTCATGATACATCTTGGCAAAACGAAGAAGGAGATAAAATAACTCTTTTAGATTTATTGAATGTAACCAATAATATACCTGTTACAAATATTCCCGTTGATAAGTTAAAACATATGTTATTAACTTGGGACGGTGATAATAGTGAAATAGAAAAAATAGAAATGGCTAATTTAGATTACCCAATTTTAATATTTGTAAATAATGAAGGTCATATTCTATCAATAGTCGATGGACACCATAGAGCACAAAAAGCGGTAAAACAAGGATTAGAAACAATAAAATGTAAATTAATTCCTATCAATTCTTTACCTAATAATGTTAGGAGAATTTTTAAACATATTAAATAGATGATATTTATAAACAATAAACGGAACAATTAAAACTATCAATTTTGGCTTATAAAACAAAAACCAAAACACCCCAACCACCCGTAGTAGCAGAAGAGAAAAAAATATCACATAAAGATAGGATTAGACAAATCATAAAACGTCCTAAAGAAAAGTTCCTCACTAAAAATCAAGAAGAATATTGGCGCATACTTGGTGAAAGCCAAATTACATTATGTTTCGGACCAGCAGGTGTTGGTAAGTCATATATTGCGATGAAACGTGCTGTAGACTTATTATACGACGATTCTAACAAGTTTGAAAAGATTATTATAGTTAGACCTGCGGTGGAAGCTGAAGAGAAATTAGGGTCACTTCCGGGCGGTTTAGAAGAAAAATTGGACCCATACATTTATCCATCATATTATTTGTTAAATAAAATAATAGGTAAAGAAGCACGAGAAGAATTGAAAGACCAAGGATTTATTGAAGTGGCAGCTTTGGCTTATATGAGGGGATGGAATGTAGATAATACAATTCTTGTTTTTGAAGAGGCTCAAAATGCTACACCATCTCAAATTAAATTATTGTTAACTCGTATTGGTTTTAATTCTAAATTTTTTATATCAGGAGATCTTGAACAATCTGACAAATATAGAGACAAAACTAAATCAGGTCTTTATGATGCCAAAGTTAGATTACAAGACGTTAAAGGTATAGGTATATTTGAATTTAGTAATCAAGATATCGTACGTAATCCAATCATTGGAGAAATATTAAATAGATACGATTAGGGGTTTACTTATAACCCCTTTCGTATTATATTTAGATATGGAAATTTTTATAAGTATAGATGGGGTTTTAAGAAATACCATCCAAAAATTTGACTATCATTATAACGAAGCTTACTTAGCTGATGATGTAACATTTGAAGAAGAAAACACTTTTGAATATGGTGTAACTGAGCCAATTCAAAATGATAATCTACTAAATTCTTACAAATTTCAATCTACAGAAGAATTTGAACATTTTCTTTTCATCGAATATCCAATCGAGATATTTGGTCACGCAGGATTAAGTTATTCCACAACATTTACAGAATTACATAAATTAATGTATGAAAATCAACAACATTCATACACGTTAATTGGTTTGGATGAATTGGGTAAAGCTAAACCTGGTACATTATTCTTTTTATCTAAAAATGGTTATTTAGGTAATCATATTAAATTTATAAGAAGCGAAGATATTGTAAATCAATGGGACAAATGTGATGTATGGATTACGGATAATAAATCCATATTAGATGCTTGTCCAGAAAATAAAATTGGCATAAAATTTAACACTTCATATAACCAATACTTTACTTATAAAACAGAAATAAGTAAATTATCTGAAATACAAGAAACATGGTTGAGTTATTCGGGAAACACTACTACATTGATTTCGACGGAATCACAGACAAATGTAGAATAAATAAAAAGAAAACTAGAAAAACATCAGTTGAATCTGAAGACGCTGATTCTATTGAAGTAAACATTTTTAAATATGAAATTATAAAAATGTGTTTAGATAGAGTTTTAAATGAATTCGAGGAAGTTGATGAAGAAATGGGTGTATTTGCACAAAAGGACACAGCAATGTCATTCAAATTGGCATTTAATAGTTTAATAAAAAGCGATATAATAAAAGAAGATGAGTAATAATCAAGAAAACATAGAAAAATTAGAAACGGCTTTAGGTAATTTAAAAACCAAAGAAAGTGTTATATACTTTTTAGTTTATGATACAAAAAATAATGCAAGAGCATCCGTTAAACATATCTACGATATGGCTCTGACATTAAAAAATAATGGATATATCAGTAAAATATTAGTTGAGGAAAAAGACTATTCTGGTGTCAGTTGGTTAGGTGACACATACAAAGACATCCCAGTAGTTTCAATTAAAGAAGATAAAATTTTATTATCAATTGAAGATACTATTGTTGTCCCTGAATATTATGGTAATGTGTTACCGCAATTATCATCAATGAAATGTATTAAAGTTTTATTGATTCAACAACTTGATTACATTTATGAAACATTACCAATTGGTAGTAGATTTAGCGACTATGGTTTCGATAAAATAATCACAACAACTGAAGGTGCAAAAAAATATTTAGCTGAATATTTTCCTGAATCATTAATTTTTATTGTTCCACCAATTATTGGTGATAATTTTAAACCAATTGAATTGCCATTAAAACCATTTGTAGCAATAAATTGTAGAGACAGAGTTGTACATAAAAAATTAATTTCAGAATTCTATTTGAAATATCCACAATTAAGATGGATCACATTCAGAGATATGGTTCAAATGTCCTATGATGACTTTGCACATAATTTAAAAGAATGTATGGTTGCTTTGTGGGTTGATGAAGATTCAACATTTGGAACATTCCCATTGGAATGTATGAAATCAAATGTACCTGTAGTTGGTAAAATACCAAACAGGGAACCTGATTGGTTAAGCAAAAACGGTATGTGGACATATGATATGACCAAAATCGTAGACATTTTAGGAACTTATATTTTAGCATTTATCGATGGAGTTGAATTAACAGATGAAGTTATTCAAAAAATGAAAGATACTTTATTACCATATCAAACAGATATTACACAAAAGAACATAGTATCAATTTTCAGTTCATTACTTAATAAACGAGTAGACGCATTAGAAAGTGCATTAGAAAAATTAAAAAAATCAGAAACTGTATGAGTGAAACAAATATCACAGTAATAATTCCCGTACACACAATTGAAGGGGATTATGAAACAATGTTAAAAAATGCAATTGCATCTATTGAAGATTTTCATAACGATGTAAATGTTATAATTGTGTGCCCGCCATCATTGGCAAAAAAATTCGGTAATTTATCTCAAAAATTAACAATAGATGTTATTGTTAACAATTTAAAAACAGATTTTTGTTCACAAATTAATTTGGGGATCGATAGTTGTAAAACAGATTGGTTTACAATTTTGGAAATTGATGACGAATTCAAACCGGTTTGGTTAAAAAGTATGCATCAATATATGGATACTTTTACTGATGTGGATGTATTTTTACCTATAGTAAAAGATGTAAAACCTGATGGTAAATTTTTAACATTTATGAATGAATCTGCTTGGGCATATGGTTTTACTGATATGCAGGGATTCATCGACAATGAAGTATTGTTAGAGTTTCAAAATTATCAAACAAGTGGAGGTTTATTTAAAACCAAAGTTATTATTGATAATGGTAAATTCAAAGAAAATATCAAATTAACATTCAATTATGAATTATTATTAAGATTGACTCATAATGGTGTTAGAATTATGACCGTTCCCAAAGTTGGTTATCAACACGTTAATTTCAGAGAGGATTCTTTATTTTGGTTATACAAGAATGATGATACCGTTAAATTAAGTGAGGACGAAGTTAAATTTTGGTTAGATACAGCAAAAAAAGAGTTTTTTTTCAAAAATAAACGAGATATAAATTATGTAGCGTCTTAATGCCAAGAAAAAGAACCCAAAAAATATATTTTGGGGAGGATCAAGAACAAGCGGTAGTAAGGTATTTAAAATCCGAATCCGAGGAAGAAAGAAACAAGATATTCAACGAATATTTACGAGAACCCCTGATAATAATGGTCGAAAGTATTATCCGCCGTTATAAATTATATAGAAAAGATATGGAATTTGAAGAGATTCATAACGACACTATGTCTTTTTTAATCACTAAAGTAGCTAAGTTTGACCCTGACAAAAACCACAAAGCATATTCTTATTTTGGTACAATCTGTAAGAATTACCTTATGGGGGCAATTCAAAAAGACACCAAAGAACAAAATAGAAGTGTTTCGTATGATGACATTTCCTCTGATATTGAAGAAAGGCCTGAATTAACATATACTATCGATGAACACATAATTGATTATAGAGATGTTATAATAAAATTAACCATTTCACTTGAAGAGTTTATTGAAAAAGAAAATTTAGATGAAAACGAGAAAAAGTTAGGTTACGCTTTACTTGAAATCTTTAGTAATTTTGAAAAAATATTTGAAATTGGTACAGGAAATAAATTCAACAAAAATCTCATTTTGCTCTCATTAAGAGAGATGACATCGCTGTCAACCAAAGAAATACGTATTTCTTTGAAGAAGTTCAAAAAAATATATAGCGGAATTTTAAATGGGTTTTTAGAATAAAGTATTTATATATATGAGATCGACTAAAAACAACATAACATTAGATGTTGAATCTGCATTAGCATTAATGCAAGAAATCTATAATGACGTGGTTGAAAATAGAAATACAGCCTCAACTATCTTAAGAAAAATGATGAGTTTTATGAAAGATGCTGAGGATATGAGTACAATTGGACCAGTTATAAAAGAACAACAGAAAATACTGAACGATTGTACTGAAAAGAAAATTTCCCTTGTAAAATTACAGGGTGTACTATTGAAACAAACTCAAGGTTCGGGTTCAGGTGGAGGGCCTATGGGTAAATTAACATTATCCGATGAAGATAGAGCTATCTTAGATAAATTGGTAAATGATGGTAGTAATAATAAAAGTGATAATTACGAATTATAATGCCAACTCAGAACGAACAACAAAATCAAATATTATCACAAATAGAAGTCGTTAAACAATTTAACGACTTTTCAACTATTTCTACTTCCTCTACTACAAATTCTTTATTAAATGATTTAAAATCTAAAATCCCCTTTTCAGGTAAAAGATTGGGTGATTATGAAAAGGATATAAACAAAACAGTTAAAGATACCACAGACGATTTATTCAAACAAATTATCACAATAGCGAATAGTTTTATTGCTACATCAAATTTTATTAATAACGATACTAATGTATCACCAGTAAAAGATTCTTCTTATAATAGTAAAACTATTTCAGGAACAACTAAAACAAAATTATTTTCAACTAATAAATTACAACAGTACGCTCATCAAGCATTAGATGCTACAATGATAGCAGCACCAAATATTGTAATGAACGATATCAAATCAGCCCTTTTTGCGGGTGATGGTATTTGTGGTACAAATTCATCAATAATGATAGATGAACTTACCATTGCTCCATCTGAAATTGATTTTTTCAATATGTTGCAAATTGACCCGTCATCAGCGACAGGACAAATAATGTACGAACCACAAATTCCTGCAACAGGTAGAATAAAATTTGATAGAAAATTATACTCTACATTCACAAACCCAACTTACGATTTTTATGGTTTAAGTAAAAAGAAATTGTTTACTTTGAATTGGAATTCTAATAATCAATTATGGAACGTAACAGGGTTAACGCAAGGATTATCAGGATGGACATTCGATGGTTTTGTTACAGGACAAACGGTTTATTTTAGTGATTTATTCAATGATTATTATTCAAGTATTGAATATCCTAAATTAGATGATGTGATGAAAAAGGCATTGCTATTAACATTACAATCAGATAGTTCAGCTACACCTATTTTTAATGGGGCATTAAATGATATGAATAGATTGTTGTCTAAATTATTTGCTGTTTGTGGTGCAGGTGATGGCTCAGGAGGGGATAGTTCAAATTTAGTGAATCAAACCCCATCAAGATTATTTAATGAAAATGATCAAGATGTTGATTCGTATTTCGATTTTAACAATGTTGAAGGAATAGATTTAGACGAAGAGGATGCAAGAATAAGAAGAGTTTTGAGATTTACAGATTGTAACAATTTTGAAATTCCAGTTAACACTTCTATCAATCAAGATTTCTCTTATTTAGTAAATAGAAAAACAACGGTTGATGCTGTTAATCAAACAATAGAAAAAGCTGCAGCAACTTCAGCAGCACAATCTAATAGCTCAATACCTAAAGAAAATTTCCAAATAAATTTATTGAATAATTATATTTTGAATTTACCTAAAGCTATGATTGGTTCTATTTTAGGACCAAAAATGTTTTTTCCTTTAGTTG
>Ga0208378_1000316_pt1 | contig 17339 bp, 40 predicted proteins | sample CryBogCBE24Aug09_FD_184556 | JGI IMG/M metagenome (GOLD analysis project Ga0208378, IMG submission 184556) | Freshwater microbial communities from Crystal Bog, Wisconsin, USA - CBE24Aug09 (SPAdes) (version 2) | ecosystem: Environmental > Aquatic > Freshwater > Lake | place: Crystal Bog...
CTTGTCGGCCAAGCGGAATCCTAACACCTGAGTCAATAGGTGGTTACGGGTAACGCCCTTGAAGGATGTTGTTTTGTCATGCGCCCGTTTCGATAGCTTGACCTGACCCGCCGCAACATAGGGTGACGCGGCCATTGCCCGCTCATCTTTTCCAAGGGCTGTCAGTTTACTGTCAATCGACTGCGCCTTGAGGCCGCCACGCAATGCTTGCTGAAGCAAAATCGTACCCGATCCCTTGTCCTCAATGAAGGCCCCGACATTGCCCAAGGCTGATTGAGTCTGCAACGAGATCGCATTGAGGCGTTCCTGAACTTCGGGATACCAACCGATCAGGAGATCACCATCAATTTGCTTGATATCCCAATCGAAGATGATGAGCCGGGCAAGGCCATCGGGGTCCATGTAGTGAGGTTGCATCCCGCAATAGATCACTGCGGTTCCATCGTGGTCTTGTCCTGATTTCAAGGCGCTATCAATCACCGCGAACACGGTCCCGAATATGCGCGTGTCATCCGGGACAGGCTGGCTGTCATTCAGTAGGTTATCGATTCGGAAGAACGCGACCCCGGACCAATCTACGAATTCAGCAAGGTATTCCTGTTGCCACACTTGAGGATGTGACCGGAGCTTGATATCGACCAGTTCGTGCGCCGGGAGATAAGGATTCGTCGAAGTAGGTGCCCTGAATTTCTTCCACTGCGGCGATAAGCTGATTTGATAAAACCAGTTATCCGGGTTGACTCCCTTGGGTGTCGAGAAAGAGAACGCATCGCCTGTGTAATCCAGCAAGGTCGGCTCGATGGCTCGTTCCCATGTGGTTTGCATTTCAATATCCTTTGCGAAGGATGCCTCATCGATCAGCACCCGATGATATTTGCGTCCACGTCCGGCCTCGGGGTTTTCGAGTGACCAGAAATCAACTTGGCCCCCGGTGATGGTTCGGATGATTCCCTCTGTTTTGTTTGATTCGGCTTTTACGGCGCGAAGAGTCGAATGGACTTCCCGGTAGATTTCCGATTGGTATTTGTAGCTTGGCGTGAAGATGCCAACTTTCATACCGTTGGCGGCCAAATGAGAGGCCATCCGATTGAGCATGAAGGTCTTGCCCCATCGCCGCCCACAGCAAACGTGATTGAACCTTGCGGCATTGTTGATGATGGTCCTTTGGCCCGGATGAAGCGCGGGCAGGACAACGACCTGTTCAGTCACTCATCACCACATTGGGATCTTCTTCACCTTCGGATGAGGGTTGAGTTTCATCGATGATCCGAATGACGTGAGTATTCGCTACATCATCTTTGGCTTCCTTCCATCCCATTTGTGTTTTGGACCACCAGATAGCGGCGGCTGTATCACCTTTCTTGGCTTTCTGGAAAAGGGTCTGACCTACCTGTGAATTGGCTTTGGCCTTGCCTTGAATAATCTCGTTTTTGAAATGTTTTCTGAGCGTATCCTCGTCAATCCCGCCCTCACCAATCAATGCGGCTATCTGGGCTAAAGGCACTCCATAGCCTGACATAGCCTCAACGGTTTTGCGTTGTTCGGCTGTAGGTTCAAAGGGCGGTCTTCCCATCGTCATTTTTATAGTCCCGAAAAAGTCTCATTTATAGCCTTAAATTCAAACGTGGCAGTTAATCGAGCATCGGATGTTGATCCTTTCAAAGCACCTGTTTCTGCTGTTTTTGAACATCGCCCCGGCTTTCTTGTCATTGCCCATGCTTTGTCATGCTGTAATCCATGCACAAATGCAGGTGAACTTGTGACCAGAGATACCCTAAATCCTTGTTTTTTATACTTTTTTGCTATTTCAGTCAGAAATCGTTTACCCAATCCAACGCCCTGATAATCAGGTTTGACCACGATTCGATGAATGCGCTTCATGTTTTTGACATGAGGATGAGGAAAATGCAAGACGGAACACCACGCAACGGGTTGATCATTGATCTCGCAAATGTATTTATGCGCCGCCATATTGTGGTCATGGCTCAAATAGTGAAACTCCATGAATTGCTTCCATTCACGTTGTTCTGCTTTCCTGATGTTGCAGACAATTTCAGGGCGCCGAAGATCCCTCCAGACAAATTCTGATTTGTCGCAGTTGTAAACCCAATCAGGCTCCAACCATTCCTCAATGTCATAGTGACAAGTAACGGCGATGAATTGTTTATCCTGTTTTCTGATAAATTTTTGAATTGCTGAAGATCCTACGCAAGCTACTTGGCGATCTACGACAGAGGTGAACTCATCATAGATGCAGGGCTTTTCGCTCGTTAGGATCAATCTGGCGAGTTCTGCTCGCATCTTTTGACCGTTTGATAGGACTTGAAACGGTTTCAGCCAGTCAGGGGGCGAAGCAAAACCGACTTTGCATAGCGTTTCCGTAATGTCCTTTGCTGAATGATCTCCGAAATCATCAATGATGGATTGACCGGTCCATTCATACCCTTCAAAAAAAAGGAAATCTTCAAATAAGCGTCGAGCAATAGTTGTCTTGCCGCTTCCTGATGCACCAACAATCAGGCCCACGTTCCATTTTTTTCCTTCAATCGGAATCTTTACGTCAAATTCTTTTTGTACTACATCGGCATCAAAATCAAACGCTGATTTGACCTTGTTGGCCTTAAATGAATTTGATGTGGGGCTTTCAATTACAAACTTTGAACTCGGCATTTGTATCCCTCCGTGTCCAGACGATTAAAAATTCTTTCTTGTTCTTCTTCGTCTTTGCATTCAACGATGATGTTGAAGATTTCGCTGTAGTTTTCTTCATCGAGATCGGGTACTTCGGGTTCATCAAACATTTTCCCAAGTTCGATTGCATCAAAACCCAGCAAGCGAATATCAAATTCAAGTTCTTTGAGTTCTGCGATCTCTGATTTCAGCAACCCTTCATCCCAGCCAGCATTCAGAGCCAGCTTGTTATCTGCAATGACGTAAGCCTTTCTCTGGGCCTCTGTAAGGTGCGATAAGCGCAGGCAGGGAACTTCATCTGTCCCCATTTGTTTTGCGGCTTCTACGCGCCCGTGACCGGCAATGATGGTGTTGTCTTGGTCTATCAGGACTGGATTGGTAAACCCGAACTCGTTGATGCTGGCGGCAATCTGGGCAATCTGTTCTTGAGAGTGAGTCCTTGAATTGGTTTCGTAGGCAGTCAGGTCATTGACTGACAGATATTCCAGCTTGTGTTTCAAGGCTTTGCCTCCCATAAATTTGTAAGGTAATTTTTTTTATCTTAACATTTTTTTGACAATAGCCCATCCCATCCCTTTTGAAGTTACCTACTGCTGATCTAACCTTGATGATTGTCCATGTGTAGCATGAACTCGGGTTAGGGCATCTCATCTCGCGGTCTATCAGGTCACCTGCGCTTCCCACGCTTACGGTTGGTGTCACCGGCAAATCTTCAAATCGGGCTACCTGTTTTCCTATGTGCGCTGAGAGGGCTACACATAACGCGCCGGGAACGGGTCAACTCAGCGCGGCAGTCTTACGACCAAAGTGACTTTCTTGATAGGCAGGGGCCACTACCCTCTCGGACTTCCAGCGTATCGGGCTGGACAGTGTTTCAAGCAATAAAAAAGCCTAGGTGGTTGCTACCGCCCCGGTTGAGCCCCCTCTCTCACAAGGGATCGGGGCGGGAAGATAGCAATCATCTAGGCTCTGTCATCGGGCTCAACACCGACAAGTAAATTCTATTTACATATCAAGCATTTGTAAATCATAAAAAAAAATTTATCAAAATGCTTTACATTGCTTGTAAATTTATTTTACAATACAACTACACCAAGGCACTAACGCCAAGACTTAACCGGAGAGACACCATGAAAACTGAAGCCGCAATCGCCGCCGCCACCATTCGTAAGGAACTCAAGAAGAACGGCATCAAACACCGTATCAAGTCCAGCAACTATGCTGGCGGCAACAGCATCGACATTTATGTTGAGGATCAGCTTCCCGCTACCATCGAACGGATCGAGGATTTCTGCCTACAGTTCCGGGCTGGCTATTTTGACAGTATGCAGGATATGTACGTCTACGATCATGACCGTACCGGCCCGACCGTTTCATTTATCTTTGTTCACAATGAAATCAGCGACGAACGTAGAGCGAGTGCTGAAGCCTTTGTAAGAAGTTACTACGCTGATCCGGGTGTTGGCTATGACTTTGATCGCAAGGTCTGGAATCAGCTTAACGACAAGGATTCAGCGTTTTGGAAAGCCAACAAGCCGCGCATTGCGGCATAAGGAGGAACCATGAGAGAAACATTCCACTCTGAGCATCAAAAAGACTTTGATGCTGGCTACGATGCCAAGATGAAAGAAATCGATGAAATGGGCTATCAGTTAGCTCGGGATAAATTTTTTAAGGATTATCCCATAGCCGAAAAACCGGCATCACTTGCTGGCTACTATTTTGCCGATGGTCAATGTCACGCACTACACGATTGGAAACAAAAATGAAACCGTTCAATCTTGTCGAAGCTCAAATGGGCGTACCCGTTCAAACCAAGTCAGGCATCAGGATCATGGAATTTTTCACATCCAAACATTCCACGCCCCAAAATGTGATTTGTGTTTCCGAATACGGATCAGTCCTTCTTTACTCAGAGGAAGGCTTTTTCGGGTTTGATGACGATACCCGAGAGAAATACAAAGACATGGATCTGATCTTGGTGGAACCAGAAGAAACCTAATCAGAAGCCCCTTCGGGGGCTTTTTTATGCGTCAACAAAAAGGGATCGATGAAGCTCAAACACATCATCCACGCTTTCGACAATATGAAGCGCACCTTGCCAAGTGGAGTGGAACTCGGATTCATCCGGGGTCAGCTTCCGGGCTGATGGCGGCTTGTTTCCGTCCTTGATCTCTACGAGGATCGTGGTGCCTGACTTTGAGCAAACAATATCCGGGAATCCTTTGCCCACGGTATGCGTGTGAGCTACCTTCCAGCCCAGACTTCTGAACGTCTTGACTATCTCTGGTTGATTGTCATCTGCCCTTGCTCGTCGCATAAAGTAACTGGATCGTTTTTGCCAATAGGTCCAACTCGGTCATCTTGTGAATTCTAAGCATAGTCCGGTCTCCATGAATACCCATCGGGCCTTGATGGCAGTCAGGACATAGCGGGATAGCCAGAAAATCTGATGCCCGTTGCGCCATGCCCTGCCCTTCCCGGATATGGTGGCAATGCACCCCATAAGCCCCGCACAAGACGCAATTTTGTTGGGCAACCCAATCTAAATACTGCTTACTCTTCATGGCTGTCTATGTACGCTTGGGTGTATTCGATCAGGCTAATCATGCGTTTAACGCCCATCTGCGCTGATGACTCTCGGAGGTTCACAAATTCACCTTCGAGGCCCGGAATCATGTCAGCCCCGATCTTGGTGGCTATGGCATGACCAGAGATAAACAGCACCTTCCATTGATCGGAAGTTAGAACCCGGCCCATGTAGGTCATGGTCTTGGCCGCATCGGTGCAGAGCGCGTGGAATTTGGCGTTTTGATCCAAGGTGCGAGTGGAATCCTTCATTATCAGAATCAAGCCTTCATGGGCCTTAGAAACGGCTTCCAACGCCTTTAATCGCTTATCTTCGCCGTTTATTTGAATCATAAAGTGGATCATATTTTCTGCTGTCCAATAGAACTTCTGTTTCATTCACAATCAGAACGCGCTCGGGCTTTCCAAATTCCTTGGCAACTTCGGTGACAAATGCCGCCGCTTCGGGCTCTTTTTCAAGAATCCGGTTCCAGTCCCTCGCTTTTTCGGCCCTCAGAATTTGCCGCTTGCGCTCTGCTTCCTCATGCAGTTTTACTTTCCCTTCATCAACTGTCTGTCTGAGTCGTTTCAACTTCTCGTTCAGGTCCATAACCAAATTCCCTCAATGGTTCCATTGATCTAGACACGATGCTCAAATGCCAAGCCTTGCAGTAGGGACAGGGATCTCCAACTCTGATCCAGCCTCTAGGTTGGATAGGGTCGAGTCGACAGTTGCATCCTGCCTTTGAAGTAGATTTTTCAGTTTGCATAAATTCTCTTTGGCTTTTTCAGGATCGAATGTGGAATGGGCTTCTAATAGCCCTGCAATGCTTCCCTGCGGCGATTCTAGGAATCTTTGATCTACGTCTTGTTCGTTCAGCCTCCCTAACCTCAAAGCGTCTGTAACGGCTTTAAAACGCTTCTCAGCGCACCATCCTTCCGAGATCACCCATTTCGGGAAAATGTTCCGGGCTTTGTTTCTTTCAACGATTCGCTCATACGCCGACTTGAATGCCATGCGAGCCGCTACTCGGTCATGTTCTTTGGCCGCAATAGCGTGAGCTTCTGCGATCTCATCGGTCCAGACGATAGTTTCGGATTCGTCAGCCGGGACCATTGTCCATGCTTCATCAGCGGATATGCGCTGTGGTTTCCACTTTTCCATCTGGGCCACGATATCGGCTGGTTTTGGTGGAAACTGGCCCCGGACAGGATCGACGCAATGCGCCTTGATGCCTTCAATGACAATCGCCAACGGATAACCCTTCAGCAATTCAAACGCCATAGCCACCTGTTGAGGGCCAATGGGCTTATGAAAAGACCACGCCGCTGTCAGCGTTTCCGAAAAGACCTTGAACTCATTCTGATTCATAGCATTCCCCCTCTATCGTGAAATCTGAAAATGGATTCGATTGGTACTCATGCGCAGCTACAGCCTTCGCAGAAACCCATTCAGCCTTGAATGACTTCCAGCCTCGACCGATACACTCCCTGACCGCTTCCTCTACGGTCCATCCAGCCTTACCCGCCTCTTTGACGAATTGATCCCAAGCGATAGCCGACAATGGGGCTTTAACCGCTTTCCTGTGCTTCATGAACTCCAAGGCCAATTCCGGCCCGATTTCGAGCATGGTGTCTATCGAAAAAACCTTTGTGTTTTTTCGTTTGGTTTCTGGTTCTTGATTAATGGTTAATGGTTCTTGGTTAATGGTTATTAGTTGGTTGCCCGTTCGTTGGCTTTCCGTTGAAGGTTCGTTCAACGGTCGTTCAACGGTCGTTGATTTTCCATTCAACGCTCGTTTAACGGCTGATGCTTTTCCGGCTTTGCTTTGTTGCTCTCTCGTTTCCCGGTAAAGCCCTAATTCCTTGTCGCACCTCATGTGATGCCATTCCCCGTCCTGTTCAATGAAAAATTCGCGCAGGATCATCATGGCTTGCGCTGTTTGCTTCACGATCCGCAACCGTCTAAAGACCATTTCAAGGTCCGAAAAAGGTTGTTCGGTGTCGTAATAGTGATTGACCAAGCGAAAGTAGATCGCTTCCTCTTCCAGAGTCAGGTGAGAGGTTGAGAGGTTCCAATCTGGGATGTTGAGTTTGTAATAGTGCATGGGGTATCCTGTGTTGTCTCTCCTCCGGCCGCATCCTCCAGCGGCCATTTTTTTATTTCCTCTTCGACTTCCTGATCTCCCTCCACGGTAAATCCGGCCTAAGTTCTGCAGCGGTGATCCGATGCTTGGTTGCAAGCTGGATCAGCATGGCTGTCTCTGCCGTGATCGTTGCCTTGCCATTTGCCATCAATCCCACCAAAACCCGAGAGCATCCTAGCTTTTCAGCGGCAAGCCTCCGGCCCCCAATAATGTCAACGGCTTCATCAATCAATGCGCCTTGTGTGTGTTGCTCCATAGTGTCTCCTTGAAAAGTCCAGCGAATTATAAAAAAAGTTTACCACATTTGTAAAGTTGTTTTATAATGGTCCTGCACCTAAAACAACAGGAGAGACACGATGGTTGAATTCTCGCTTTGGGACGAACCAATGCTGATGCTTGACGCATTAGCCATTGATGCCCTGAAGGCTTCCCCGTTTATGGCTCAACAAGTAGCCGACATTCAAAGACTGCTGAAGGCCATCCGCGCCGAAAGCGAACAACAACAGCATGACCTCGACCAGATTTTTGCAGTTCTGGAATCCATCGAGGGACGTAACTACTCCAAAGCACAGGAGGCTATCCGTGACTGCGACTTCTAAAACCATTTATCAGGCACTTGTAGCGGCTCAAAAGAATTTTGAGTCTGCCGCTAAGACCAGCAATAACCCGCATTTCCGTAGCAAGTACGCCGCGCTCGATGTGTGCGTTGATGCAGTCAAGGAGGCTTTAAACAACGAGGGCATCTTCCTGCTTCAAAAGACCCACGGATGCACTGATGGCGTGATGGTTGAAACGATCTTTATCCACGAGTCAGGCGAACAATTATCCGGTGGAATCCTTCACGTTCCCGCTTCTAAGCATGACGCTCAAGGGTACGGATCAGCTTTGACCTACGCTCGACGCTACAGCCTTCTGGCCGCTTGTGGGATCGCTCCCGAAGATGACGATGGCAATGCCGCAACCAAGGCTCCCCCCAAAGCAATCAAACAGCCAAGCTCGGAGGAAATTGAGGCAAAACGATTCGAGATTAGCCAAGCGATTGAGGCGGCTAAATCAACTGACGAACTCCGAAAGGTTCTGGACCCGGCTAGAGAGTGGGCCAAGCTGTACGGACTCGCAAAGTTCAACAATGAAGTTGTTGATCTGGCAAAAACCCGCGCATCTGCGCTAACCAATGTAGAGGATTAAGAAATGGCCGATCAAAAAATGTATGACCTTGTAGTAACAACTGGGCAGTACGTTGACAAACAAGGGAACCAGAAACGCGAGTACGAAACCATCGGAACCGTGTTCCAAGGACAGAAGGGCTTATACGCCATCATGAAGAAAACCTTCAACCCTGCCGGTGTTCCGAGTGACAGGTCATCGTTCTTTGTGAACTTTTACGAGCCCCGAGACAGGAACGCTCAACCGCCCCGTCAAAACGGAAATGTTGCTCCGCAGAGCAATGACTTCAACGATGACATTCCGTGGTGAGCCATGACTATTTATTACGACTTACCAGCCGCTGAATATCATTCTCGGCCTGAAATCTCAAAAAGTGGCTTGGACAAAATCGCCAAATTTCCCGCCTTATTTCTGGCTTACAAGAACAGACCTCCGCTACCAGCGGAGGAACTGGTCATTGGATCAGCAACCCATACCCTGACGCTAGAGCCTGAGAAGTTTGAGCAGGAATATATCGTGGCCCCTGATGGCATGGACCGACGCACCAAGGAAGGGAAAGCTGTCTTTGCCGATCTAGAAGCATCAGGAAAGCAAATTTTGAGCGCGTCACAGTACGAACTGGTCAGCGGTATGGCTTTATCAGTCCGAAGCAATGTCACGGCCTTAGAACTGATCTCAGGAGGTCATGCGGAGGTTTCCTTCGATGCGGTCTTGAATGAAGTCGCTACTCGTGGACGCTGTGATTATCTTCGGGATGATGGCGTAGTGATTGATCTTAAAACCACTCGATCAGCCAGCAAGCGAGGGTTTGCAAAGTCAGTGGCCGAATATCGCTACCACGTTCAGGCGGCAATCTATACGGACCTTCTGGAAGCCAATGGGCTGTTCGTGCCTGAGTTTATCTTCATTGCGGTCGAAAAGACCTACCCGTATGCGGTGGGCATTTACAAGCTAGATCAGGATGCCCTTGATCTGGGGCGTAGCCTCTATAAGCGTGATCTCGCCCTTTACAAGCACTGCGTCGAAATGGATGACTGGCCCGGCTACCCGGAGGAAGTGGTCACGCTGTCTCTGCCATCTTGGGCATAAAATTTTTTTTACAAAAGACTTTACATAGCTTGTAAAATTTTTTTATAATGACACCACGCTAAGGCAATTCGGCCTTGGCACTAGACCGGAGAGACAAATGGAAATTTTACTCAAACTTGAAAGGCTTGAATTGCATCATTCGGAGTCAATCGGTTTGCACCTTAACGCTTACTATTCAGACGGTTCTAGTAACTGTTGGGGATACGGCCTAACCCTTCGGGGCGGAAAAGGAATGGTGACTCGCTATGCTAGAAGCAATCAGCTTATCAAAGCAAAAGATGGCATGAGCGCCCATAGGTAATCATCCCCGCGCCACGGATGGCGCATCATTTTGGAGAAGTTCATGTCACTAGAAAAAACCTTTTATCTGATCGAGATCACCAAAGCGGCATGGGCTGTGTTCCTGTTTCCGTTCAAGGTTATCGGTTGGGCCATCTGCATCCCATTGCGGATTCTGGCGGCTTTGATTGGCTGAAAAATTACAAACTGAAGGAGAGACAAAATGAAAGCAATTGATAAATTTGGCGGCTGGATTCTGGACACCAGAGCCGGTTTCATATTCGGGATCATCGTTCTACTGGCAGGGGCCGGTATCCTGAGCTACAAGGCTTGGTCGGCTCCTAAGAGCGTCACCATCACGGCTTCTGAATTCACTTGCGTCGATGCTGAACCCTTTGGCATATCGACGCGCTGTGTGGCTTATGCGAGGGTGCGGTGATGACACCAGAAGAATTAGCATCCAAGCAATACGGATGCCCGGTGGAAGAAATCCCGGAAATTTTTGGAATCAATTATTTGCATAGAACAGGAGAGAATACGGCAACAATCCGAAGGGTTCCATTTCGTAGAGGGATGGGATGCGGCTGGCTTAAAAATGCCGAAGAACAAATTCCCGAGTTTATACGCTGGCTCACGGCAGAGGATATGGATGCAGAGGTGAATTTATGAACAAAAGACACAAACACTACGATGTGATCGTCGCTTGGGCGGCGGGTGAGGAGATTGAATATCATACAGCGTTAGGCGTTTGGAAACCAACGTGCGGTCCTCCATTAAATGAATTTGAAACTTTCCGCATCAAACCCAAGACCGTGAAGAAAGAGGGGTGGGTAAATGTTTATCCCAATGAGGAAGTGTCTTGTTGCGTTTATCCAAGCAAAGAGTCTGCTGATAACTACGCGGGGATCAAGAGAAACGCCTGCATCCGCATCGAATGGGAGGAAGAACAGTGAGCCAATGCACCCTAACCATCCCCCTCAATGACATTCCCGTTGAAGTCCATTTCAGCTTCGACAAAGGCTACCCCGCAACTTGGGACGATCCCGGCTGTGATGATGAAGCGGATATCACGGCAGTCATCTACAAGGGCGTTGATGTGTTGCCGCTGATTAACGAAGACGATATGGATGGCCTGTATGACTACATTTACAGCTATAAAGGTGATGACGATGTATAAATTCCTGCTCGCCGTAATCCTCTTCACCGCCTACGCCTACGTCAGCAATCAGGATTACGAAGACGCGATGGCCGCCCAGGAGATTCAGAAGTGAGTTCCCATGGCGATCGCTTCACGGATCGGGATCGGAATTCTCGGGCGAATAAGCCAGCCGATCATCCACCACCGTGTGATGCTTGTTTCAGGCAATCCGAATGCCGCGAGGAATGCGCCAGCTATCGCACATGGGAAGAACACGGCGTTTAACGATTATGGCCCCGGTACACATGAACCCTGCGATCAGGACTCTAGTGGACGGTAGCAACGGGGCCTCCCTTACAGTAAGACCATGAACAAAACCTATCTCGGAGACAGCGTTTACATTGAGTTAACCAATGGCGTTCTGAAGCTGACCACAGAGAATGGTGGCGATCCTTCAAACACCATTTACCTCGACTTCGATGTGTACGTTGAAATGATGCACTACATCCGGGATACCTGTTTTTCACCTGATACGCGGGGGATGACCAAGCAATGAGCGTTTTGCAGGAGTTTAAGGACTGGTGGGACTCCCTGCCAATGGATTCAAGGATGAGGATGAATGCGTCCGATTGTGAGTTCGTATGGCTTACGCGGGAGCGTGAAATTAGAAGATTGAAACTTGAAATTAAAGAACTGCGTTTTGAATTAAGAGAGAAGAGCAATGACAACACCAATGACACCACAGAATGAACCCGTTTACACCTTCGACCTGTTTCAGCAACAGGCCCTTAGAACGGCCAAGGAAGTTCACACCGACGAAGAAATCGGAATGGAGATCATCCATGCCGCCTTGGGCATCGCGTCAGAGGCCGGAGAGCTTGCTACGTCCGTGAAACGATGGGTGGCTTACGGCCAACCGCTGGACGTTGAAAACATCATCGAGGAAGCCGGAGATTGTCTCTGGTTCATTGCCATGTTGATGTGGCGCTTGAACCTTCCGATGGAGGCCCCGGCGCTGTCCTGCATTGCCAAGCTGTATCAGCGTTTTCCGGAGAAATTTACCGAAGCTGATGCCATCGCTCGGGCCGACAAGGTGACCCAATGAAATCCCTTGCCGCGATCCTGATCGTCTTTGCCATCGTGGTGTTCTTTGTGGAGTTCATTATCACAGGGGTGGGGAGGGAGGAATGACCCAAGAAGCCAGAACGTGGATTCTATTGTTATTTTCCACAATTCACGCATCGACAGACCATATATTGTTTGCCTCTATATGGGCTGTTCTTGCCATTTTGAGCTTGATTGCTCAGTGGAGGGAGGAACACGGAGCATGAACGCACCGAAGAAGATTTGGGTCGATGGAGAAATGGTCGGTGAATCTGGTTTTGCCAGTTGTTTTGATGAGCCAATGGGAGGTGGGTATACCGCTTACGTACGAGCCGACCTAGTGGATGGGTTGGTAAAGATAATGGAAGATTTTCCCGGCTTTACTGAAGATGCTGCTGTAGGTGACGCATGGGTTGAATCATTATGGGCCGCGCTGAAAGCCTTGGAGGAATCCAATGGGAACTAAACACAAACACTACGATGTGATCGTCGCGTGGGCGGCGGGTGAGGAGATTGAGTTTTGGAGTGACGTTAGTGAAGCGTGGGAAACCCTTAGTACCCTTCACGTGCCACCTGCATTTTATGAAGATTACAAATACCGCATCAAACCCAAGCGCGTGAAGAAAGAGGGGTGGGTGAATGTTTATCCCAATGAGGAAGTGTCTTGTTGCGTTTATCCAAGCAAAGAGTCTGCTGATAACTACGCGGGGATCAAGAGAAACGCCTGCATCCGCATCGAATGGGAAGAGGAAGTATGAGCGACAAAGAACTCCTAGAACTCGCGGCGAAAGCGGCGGGGTATGACAAGACAAGAACCTGCATTGATGAATACTTCTGGGTATTAACAGATGGTGATGATTGGCATCCTTGGAACCCCCTAACCGACGATGGTGACGCTCTGCGCCTTGCGGTGAAGTTGGGGTTATTGGTTGACGCAACAAAAGGAATGTTTACTGGGGTTAGGTATTCATCAGAAAACGGGTATGACGTTTGGCTATATGAAAAACATAACGACGACCCCTACGCCGCAACCCGTAGAGCCATCGTGAGAGCCGCCGCTGAGATTGGCAGGGGGATGGAATGAGCGAGAAACAAATAGAAGCTCTGATGGGTTGGGTAAAAGCAACCATAGATGCAAGGATTGAATCAGCCTTTGGCCGAGACAGTTTGCACGAGGACATTGCCGAATACGAATGCAAGAAGGATCTTTATGTGGCGCTTGGTATTTGGGAGGAAGCATGAGTACCGCAACCGAACTGCTGAGACGGGCGCTTGAGGCTTTGCATTTTGATTTATCGGCAAAAGAAAGCGCAAAAGTAACTGAAGATATCCGCGCTTTCCTCGAAGCCGAGCCAGAAGCTGATAAGCCTGTGGCGTGGGGTCATCCAAATACGGCCATCACAGGGAGAAAACAGCCGTTAATGACGGTGAACTTAGAAATCCCAAGCAACGCGCAGTATCCGCAACTCTGGGTTCCTCTCTACCTCCACCCACCCAGACCCGAGCCAGCAAGGAAGCCGATGAGTGATGAAGAAATTGCTGATGCTTTCTACACCAGCACTACGGTTGGGGATAGTCAGTTAGCCGCTTTTGCCGAAGGGTTCCGGCAAGCAGAAAGAAAGCATGAGATTGGCAGGGGGATGGAATGAGCGAAACAAACATCCTCCCCAAACCCGATGGCTTGTATCGACACCACAGCGGTAAGGTCTATCAAGTGCTGGAGGTTGCCAAGATGGAAGCAACCGGAGAGGTGGTGATTGTCTACCGTGAGCGTGGCTCAATAGACAACGTGTGGGTGCGCCCTGCATCCGAATGGTGGGATAAGTTTAAAGAGGTGTTGGCATGAGTACTGCAACCGAACTGCTGAGACGGGCGCTTGATTGGATTGAATACGATCCTGAGTTGGTTGAAGAAATCCGCGCTTTCCTCGAAGGCGAGACAGAAGCGGAGCCTACTGGATATGCTCAAAAGGTAATTGAAGCGTTATATGAAAACGGCGATCCCGTTTCTATTGATGCCGCTGAACTTTTGGAACGGCTAACAGAGAACGTTGAGCCAGAAGCAGATAAGCCTGTAGCGTGGATGAGAACAACGCCTAATGGAGATCAGATAGTAGCGTTTCATAAAACTGATGGGTTTGAACCCCTCTACACCAGACCCTCGCCATCAAGGAAGCCGATGACGGAGGAGGAAATCCGAGAGCTTTGCCCGTTCACCAGACAAGAGTTTGTGACTGGTTTTAATTCTGGCATCCGTTGGGCAGAAAAACACCACAACATCAAATAATGCACCTACACCTTAACAAAACCGCTGATTTAGTGCCCATGACGCTGTTTTTGGCATTTATATTGGCATTCGATCCCAAAATAACGGAAGCCTCATGTCGGAGTCAGACTCAGAAACATCACTTCGATGTGAGGGAAGGCTACCCGCATGGACGCAAGGGATACGTTGTCGATCATGTCTGTGCGCTTGAGTGCGGTGGAATCGATGACCCGGTCAATATGCAATATCAGACCTATGCCGCAGGGAAGGCCAAGGACAAGTGGGAGCGTAAGCCCGAGGGATGCGCTCAGACTTGCACCCCGGAAAATTCCACTTTCGATAGGCGCGTTTTTAACTGCAAAAAAAACCCCGGTGATTAGCCGGGGCTTCTGAAGGAGAGACAGGCGATTTTAAGCCGCCGGAGTCTCTTCTGCTACCTTTTCCGCTACAGCCGCCGCCGCTTCAGTCGGGGCGATATCTTCGGGAGCCGCTACGGCTTCAATGGCTTCGGCCACCGGGGCCACTTCTGCCGCACTACTGGCCAATGAATGGAGGATAGTCTCGAATTCCAGAAACAGGGCAGAAATCCTTTCGTGAATAGTCATAACCGTACTCGCAGTGAATGTTGAAATTGAGATTGTAGATCAAGTCGATGACATTCTTGCTAAGAACATCACTCGGCGTGGTCGTGCAATCTGCGACCCAAGGGTAAGGACTATCGATCCTTGTTTCGAGTCGGTAAGGACACCCGATCAGGAGGCAAGTGACTAAGCCCAAACAAAGCCGCCGCCAATGCCTCAATGGCATATTTCTGATCGTCGGTAAAACTGTAAACCCCAAACGCCGACAACATGAGAAAAATCCCGCGCCATGTCGACGTTTCCGCAAGTCGAGCCCAGAGGTATTCTTTCATCAATTCAACTGACTCCAAGATGTAGTGGTCTGGTTGTAGGCAAAAATCTTGTTGGTTGATTGGTTGAAGTAAAGCGCCGCTGTTCCGGCAGGGTTGGACGTTGGCGTTCCGGTCGGGTTTCCTGCGGCGGCTGGAATCCATAGGAATCCATTGGTCATGTCGGCTGTTCCCTGACTGGTGAACAAGTCACCCCCCGAAAAAAACCAATTCGATACCGTGGCATCACCCATGTTGATGATGATGGTTCCATCGAGAACGCCACCACCTACCACGGTAGGCGTTAAGTTAATCACCCCGGCGGCGTTGTTTACCGTGACCGCAAGCTGTCCTGATCCGGTTGCGCCGTTGCCAGCAATCGTAAACTGCCTTGCGGGGGTTGAACCGTCTGCATTAGTGATCGAGAGGGCCTTGTCAAAGTAACCCTGATTTGGCGTAATGGAGCCAATCACCATGTCATCCATCGTGCCGGTTACGGTCGGAGCAATGGTGACGGTTCCTGACGTGGTGAAATTGACTGAAGTGCTTGCAGATAGCGTTGTAAATTTAGCAGGAGCCGCTGTTTTTGAACCAATGTATACGTTTTCCATGTAGCCAGTGGTCGTAGAACGGATGCTGATAAAACCGTTGTTAGACTGAATACCGAACGAAGTATCAGTAACTTCGATGCTGCCAACCTGATTGCCTTGGTTTCTGAAGTCTATAACGCCGTCAGTGATATCAGAGCCATCCAGCGTTATGCAGCGAGCTTGCGTCCCGTAGTAGTTCGCAAACAGCGTACCCAGACCCAATGATCCGTACTGATCGACAGCGAAGAACGGTCCCGGAGGAAGCCCCGATCCCTGCTGCTGAATGATGAATGAACCATCGGTGTTAAGGAAATATCCACTACCGTCATTGGCTGTGATCGTGTTAAGACCAGCACCCCAGATAATGTCCTCTGCGGTTCCCAGGTTCACCTGAGAGAAAACCGCCGTGTTCGGAGTCGTACCGCCAATGGCCGGAGGGGCCGCAAGGACCGGAGTGACAATCTGATTCGGCGTGGCTTTCGAAGTGGTTCCGCTAGAATCAATCGGAAGAACATTTGCCGCCGGGTCTACGTTGGTGACCGCCGGAAGTGCTGAAATCGTTGTGTCTGTCATTAGCTTGTCACCAAATAAGCACCGGAATCAGTGGTTATGAACTCACCAGAGAGCGTGATGATGAATGATCCGCTAGGCGGTGGCGTTACTGAACGGGCCACTACGCCCGCCCCTCCCACTCCATATTTCGCCGTAACGCCTTGAGCAAGCCCCGAGGTCGTATTAACGTAATCAGATACTGAACCCCCGCCAACCATTAGGCGTTGACTCCCGCCTGAATGATCGTCATGGCAACCGATCCCGTTCCCGCCGTGACGGTGACGCGAATCTGATCCACCGGGAAAGCATAGTTCCCATCGGCGTTGGTCGTTTCAGAGGCAACGTCTGGATGATCGAACCAGTTGGTTCCATCGAACGTGTGCTGAACGGTATACGTCACGGTCCCGGTGGCAATGCACCCGAATCCGATATTGACCCCTGATACAAAGCTATTGACGTTGTAAGTTGTCGATGAGCCTGTGCCGGTCTGGGTAAGAGTGATTGGGAGCATTGTGGCCTCTTAGTGTTAGCCGTTGTCGGGAGTTTTAGGATCGGGAGCCTTGGGATCAGTCGCTTGTTGCTTGATGCTCATGAGTAGCGCGGCCACTTCATTGAAGGGGCGAAGCTCAAGAACCTTAACGACATACTGAAGTTGCTCGGCTGTGAATCTGATTGAGTAGTTCATAGTATTAAGACCAGATCGCGTGGGACGGTTCGGTGGAATACCACCCTTTGTGGTTCAAATTTTCGACCTGTCGAAAGATTTTGTCCATCTGAGCGCCAACTTCCTCCAGGGAATACTTGTTCCGGGCTGTGGATGCAATCGCCCGGCGGTTCAATGAAGGCACGTTTCGAACAGC
>Ga0208378_1000330_pt1 | contig 16855 bp, 16 predicted proteins | sample CryBogCBE24Aug09_FD_184556 | JGI IMG/M metagenome (GOLD analysis project Ga0208378, IMG submission 184556) | Freshwater microbial communities from Crystal Bog, Wisconsin, USA - CBE24Aug09 (SPAdes) (version 2) | ecosystem: Environmental > Aquatic > Freshwater > Lake | place: Crystal Bog...
TAGAAACCCCTTTCGAGTTCTCTAATAAAAGATAAGATGATTTTTATTGAGAATTGACCACAGATTAGAGCCATTCCGATATTCATCAGCTTTCTGACAATCTCGAAATGGTCGGGGTGCATTAGCAAACGTGCCTTGATAGTGATGTCGGAGTTTTAGCTTGTGCGACAGCTAAATTATTAGATGATTGTTTTTCATAGGCAGTAATTGGCTGGCTGGCTAATGTATAAGAACCTAACGCCCCTCCATTTATAGGAACAAGCAAAACAACATTTTTTGACAAAGCTGTTATTGATTTAGATTTACCAGACACAAGTGTTTTTGGTGTCGGGTTAAATTGTGCTAATAAATTTGTTTTATTTCTAGCTGTAGCTTTAATTAATTTATTTAAATGCGGGTCAAGACAAAAAGAGCCGATAGCTAAAATATTATTAGCAGAACCATTTGCTACGCCAGTAGCAGCATTTATCGAACCGCCAACACCATTAACAATACAAGCGCCATTAGGAACTGTTATATAGTTTGAGCCAGCAAGAACGCTAGCCGCCAAAACATCGTTTGCTAGTGTCGAGCCAGCAAAAGCGTAGTCAGGCGCAAATGCAAAAAGCGCTAGTGCGCCGATATACCCAACAACGCTAGATGTGCCGCTTGCAGAACAACTAGTTGACCATATTGTTGTAAAACTACCAGTAACAGATGCGGAGCCGGTAGCAGATGAAACGGCGGCAGCTTTAGATGCTCCAACGCCAGAAGCAGCGCCGACGCCAGAAGCTAAAGCTAAAGCCGCCCATGACGCCGCGCCAACAGCGCTTGCGGAGCCGGATGCGGTAGCGGTTCCAGTTGTTGCGTCTGTAGCAGCTCCAGCGCCGGAAACCGAAGCAGAGCCGTTAGCAATCGCAATTGCTGACGATATTGCAGCTAATGAACCGTTTATTGACGCTATGCCGAACGCAGAGCCAACAACAGTTGGATAAGCAACAACAACGGCAGAACCAGAAGCCGTAAAGCTAGCCGACCATGTTGACGCCCCTAAGCCATATATTGACGCAAAGGCAGTTGCAGAAGCGCTAGCGGCCCTTGTAGAAGCGCCAGTTGCGGTTGCTGATGCAGAACCAAAAGCGGTTGCTGTTAGCGAGGCTGTAGCGGCTAATGTGGCGCTAGTGGTTGACGTTCCAGACGCGCTAGCAGTTGCTACGTCTAACGCAACGCCCGCGCCAGAGACGGACGCAGAGCCAGAAGCAGACGCCGAAGCCGTAGATATTACATAGACTATGCCGCCCGAAGCTAATGGCGCTGAAGCTAACGGGCGACTTGCAAGCATTTAAATGCCTATTCAGCCGCAGGCGCGGCGGGTTCTATCTGTGATTTTGCTTGTTCGCGGATCAAATCAATTAATGGCGTAACTTCTACATATGGCATACGACCAAGAGCAGACATAACGTAATTTAGTTCATTTATATTGAAACTAATTGATACTTTCTGATTTTCCATTTTGCTTCTCCAAAGCACCTGTCTGGTTGGAGATTGCCGCAGGCCAGACAGGCTACTCCTGCGGCAAACTTGTTAAGCCGCTGGCGCTGCTACCGTGTTCCAAGGAAGCGGCGGGCGTAGCACCGGCGGGTTAATCTGATCCTCAATCTGCTTATCAAGCGAAGCGACTTGTGCCGCTAATGTCTCAGCGCCAAACGCAGCTTCCAGCCAGCCGATAACCTGTGCTTCAGTCAGATCAGCATAGGCTGTGAATGGAGCGTCTGGATCTAATGTTACAGATTGACTTCCGTATATGTCAGCGGTGTGTGTTCCGTCTGTCGCTTGTCTGCGCCAGTGAACGGTGAATACTACGTCGCTGTGTCCTTCGTGTGTTGGATATGCTTCTAGCTGCGAGATTACCCAAGTGTATGTGTTGCTCATGATTTATCCTTAGCTTGTAGCGCCCTTAATGACAGCAAAGTTGATATATATAATATCTGATAATGAAACGCCGCCCGTATTTCTGATACTAATGTAAGCCGCTCCGCTTCCTGCCGCAGCCCAAATATTATAACTACTGGTATTAGATGTTGAATTTCCATCCATAGAAATAACAATAATGTCATTTACTCCTATGGTGCTATTTGTAAGGGTAAACGTGACTGTTGTGTTGCTTGCTAAAGCGGCATTGCTTGTTGTAATTTTTCCAACTGTTTTATTTAATGTCACGCCGGTTGCTTTGTTTGTGGCTTGTGTGACTGTGCCGCCAGAGCCAGTGCCGTAGCCTAATCCACCGCCGCCTGTAATCAGCAAGTTTCCGCTGCTTGTTATGCGAACACGCTCAGTATTACCTGCGCCAGCATTTGTTCCAAAAACAAAATTACCGGCAGTTAAAAATCCGGTATCAGTAGAAGCTGCGCCAGAAACTAAAATGCTTCCAACGCCAAAATAAGAACTATTACCCGTGTTAAAATATGCTGAAGCGTTGTTTAAGGTAAGGTTTCCGCTTGCAAGTGACACGTTTCCGCTGCTGTCAATAGCAACTCTTTGACTACCATTTATATAGAATTGATGTCCAGAATAAGAGGCGTAAACCATCTGACCTTGCAATGCAGATGATGTGGATGCGCTTGTTGGAGTTGCATTATAAAAACTCCAAATTGCATTATATCCACCAACCGTTGTGTCGCTGTCATTATCGCCGCCCAACATAAAACTTAGGCGTCTAATAGATGGTGTGTTGGAAGAAGTTCTAATTAAATTTAAATCGCTATAATTCCAGTTATTCGTATTTGATATATATTCATTGCCGTATATAAAAAATTGTTGTTGGGAGCCAGAAGCACCTAAACGAGCAGGGCCATTTTGGACATCTAATTTATATCCCGGCGAAGTCGTCCCGATACCTACGTTGCCACCGCCTTGGCAAAGAACTAAATTCTGATATGCAGTTCCAACTAATGTAGGCTGTATATAGCCGTAGTTATTTGTCGTATCATACCCCAACATCATTTGTTGAGATGTGTTTGTCTTGCCAGTTATAACTATTTGACCACAAGACGTTGGTAATACGTTTGCGCCATCACCAGCTACTTGCAATCTAAAGCTCGGCGTCACACCTAGGCCGAGGTTGCTTCCATCAGAATACAAATTGCTAAAACTAAACGCGCTCGAACTACTAGCATACGGTATATATCCAGCCGTTAAACTGGTGAGGCCAGTGCCGCCGTTTGCAACGCCAAGCGTGTTGTTGCCTCCGTTAGAAACAATATCAGCAGCCAGCGGCGCGATATAAACAACAGAATTACCTGACAGGCTTAACAATGACCCTGTGCTGCTTTGTCCGAGCGTCCTGGTTAATGTCGGGCCGGTTGTGCTATATGTGCCTGTGCCATATTCCCACGCCCCAGAATTATCGTCTATTGCGTAGCTAACCGTGTCACCATTTTGAACGCCAGAAGTTGCAAATGTCTGATAACCCAATACCGCCGCAACAAGCGTAATTGTTCCTGTGCCTGTGGTAGCAGTTGTCATTTTAGCGCGGTTATATAACTTTGCCATTGCTAGCGTCTCTCAATTTTAAATAATGTTATAATTTTAGCTATTAGCTTTCGGTAATTGTCGAAGCTGTCGTTAGCTGTGGCGTGACGCCTGTAGACACAAGAATATTAGGCGATACAGTGCCGGTATAAAGAATATAACCAGTGCCAGAAGGGGAAGTTCCAACAGCCCAATTTGTAACAGTGCCGCCAGCGCCGCCTGTCATTGAGCCAAACGTAATTGCGGAGCCTGGTGACACAGAATTTGTTGTTACCGTAAAACCGCTTGAGCCAGTTGTTCTTGCAACAGCCTGACGCGCATAACCCGTATAGCTGATTTCACTTGATGATTGATTGCCGCTTGCAGTTGGGTCAGCCGTGTGAAGCGAGACGTAAAGATTGCCAGCGGTAACAGAAGCCTGCAATCCAGAACCAATAGCGTTTACTGGCGCATTTGCAGCATTATTGTTGAACAATAGTTGCAGCAAAGCATTGTCAAAAGTAGTTCCTTTTGGCATCGTATATTCCTATTTAAAGTTTGTGATTAATCGCCTGTCCAATTGAGCGTTATAATTCCGTTAGCTCCAGAAGCGCCCGACGCCCCATTTCTTGCGTCATCATTACCGCAAGAAACATAAGGATAAACGCCCTGCAATGCGCGACCTTGTCCATAACCACCGCCCCCGCCCCCGCTGCCAACAAAACCAGCTACCGTTGCGCCAGATGTTGGGCCAGTTCCACCAAGCGCTGGATTTGTTAATGTAATTGTTTGAGCACCGCCACCGCCCCCGCCCCCGCCGTTGCCTGTGTTTTTTCCAGCCCCGCCGGACGCTCTCGCAACAGAACCATCGTAACCAGCCCCGTCAGCACCATTAGAACCACTTGGGCCAGCGTTTTGATTGCCGTCTTGTCCAGTTCCACCAGTTCCTGCGCTGCCACCGGATGGACTTAAATACCAAGCATTTCCAGACGACCCAAATGTTGTCGAGCCACCGTTATTGCCAGAACTCCCATTATACGCATTACAGCCGCCGCCATTGGTAGAACCACCGCCACCGCCCCCGCCCCCGCCGCCTGCGCGAGCATAAATTGTCATGGTCACATATGGAGGAACAACAATAGAATTTGATCCTGTAGATGAGTATGGCCTTGAGCCAGCATCTACACGACGCCTGCCATAAAAAGACGAAAAACTAATATTTGTTGACGGGAAAACTCCAACACCACCAGCATTATTATCGTATAAAACCCCACAATATGATGCTAAACTATACCCCAAACCATACCCATCAGCGTTATCAGTGCTTATTTGCGATATGCTAATCGGGCCGCTTGATGGGATCGTCATTAGCGAACCTCAAGTTTCTTCACTTTTTGATCTAGCTCTTTGACAGCTTCAATTAATAGAGCGCAAATACGCTCATATTTAACGGCTTTTGAGCCATCATCTTTTGTCGCAACAACCTCTGGCAATACGCGCTCTATCTCTTGCGCAATGACGCCAACATCGTGTTTGCGCATAAAATAATTATCTTCGCCGCCATGATCTGCGATATATTTATCTGTCCAATCAAATTCAACGCCGTTAATTTTTCTAATTTTTTGCAATGGCTCAGAAATATTTACGATATTCGTTTTAAATTGAATATCAGAGCTATAATAAGCAGTAATATTATTAGTTGCGCGAATTTCGCCCCCAGTTCCAGAGGCGGCAGTTCCAACGCCAAGTGAACCAATATATCCTGACGACGCAGAAATTGTGCCGCCAGATTGGTTTGTTGCTGTTGTCGCCGTTGCAGCGTTTCCAGAACACGCATAAGAATTATTAGCGTTAGAAGCTAATGTTGCCGTTGCAGCGTTACCGCTTACGTTAATGCCCCAAGTTCCAGAAGCATTGCCGCCAGTTAATGTTGGCGCATAAGAATTATATGTTGCGGCTGTTAAACAAGGCGAGCTAGCCGCATATACAGTTCCAGAAGCAGACACATCCCCAGTTACGTTATGCGTCCCAGATGATATTGTTCCAACAGCAGTTAAATTGCCGGATTGATCGGAATATATAACGCCAGTGCCAGATGCGTTTTGAATATATACGGCGTAAGTTGAATTTGCCCCCCATGACGCGGTTGCCGTTGCGCCGTTGAACCAGGCTAAATAACCAAGATTGTTTGACGAATTGACGCTAATGGCGCCCGTCATTGTGCCGCCAGCTAGAGGCAGCTTCGTGTCGGCATAAGCCTTGTTTGCGGCGTCAGTAGAATTACTAGGGTTAGCTAAGTTGTTGATTTGATACGAGCCAAGGTTTAAATTGGCCGTCATCGCGCTTCGACCGCCACGATCAACGCTATTGGTTATTTCATTGCCTAAATCGGTCTGTAGGGTATTATAGGCAGATGATGAAATTGTGGTGCCGCTTACAGCCGTAGTGTTAGCTGGCTGCAAGTAGGTTCCGTTGGCTTGTCTAGGCATATATGGATCGCCTTATTGCTATAATATGCACGATCACCCTGCTCACTATCGTTGTAGCAGAGGGAAAGTTTTTGACTTTTCTGAGTGAAAATATGAGCATTGCGTCGTATCTAACGCTATGCGGTTTTTTGCTTTGCGGTATTTTCTATATTGCTAAACTTATTGACGACCAGGAACGTCAATAGTTGGCAGCGCTAAAGACCTAGCGCCATTTGCAGCTAATAATGCAGCAGCTAGAGAGGCCCTATTTCCAGCCTTATCCATTGCAGCGTTTTTAGCGATTTTCCTATTAAGACCTTCAGAAAGGGCCTTAATGTATTTATCTCTTTCTGGCCCTTGCGCTGTTAATATCTTCGCCATTTCTGGGTAATATTGCGCCGATCTTGGCATACTTTCAGCAAATCGGTTTAAGATTGGCGTTAATATCGCGTCTTTAATACCTGCCAAGCTACCTATATTTGCTGGCGCTTCTTCTTTAGTCGCCACACGGCGCGGCTCAGTCATAGAGTTGCGCGTTATATCATTATGCGTTTGCGCAAATTGCTTTTCACGGTTTACCGCATTTAATACGTTGCGCGTTTCATCTTCGCCAAATATTTGCTCTAAAAGCGGGCGCTTAAAGTCGTTATCGCCGCCAGTTAATGCTTTTCCGGCAGTTAGATCATTAGCTGTATTACGAAACTTTTCTTCAATCTTTGATCTTACGCCATTTCTAAAATCTACATTGGCAGGGCCTAAACTCTTACGCAGGGCAGCTAATTCATCCGGCCAAATTGTTGATTGACCTGGATTACCGCCAAATAACTCATAGCCCTGTTTTAAGGCTTCATCGCGTTTTCTAATTTTAGAACTAGCTCTATTGGCCTCACGATAGCCTGGAACTTGATTTTCCAGAATATCATTCAGTATACCTCTAACATGCTTCAGCGCGCCTTGCTGCGTCGCTACGTCAGACGCTTGTATGCCAAGACCAGGTAAATTATGCTCAATCAGATTATCTAGCTCACCCTTAATTTTATGCAGATTAACGGGATTTGTTTTTGGTATTGTTGCAGGAGCGGCATTTTCTTCAGCTTGCGCTCTAGCATCAGCATATATCTGCTTGCGATTGCGTCCATCCTTAAAGGCGTCGTAAGCATCTCGTTGCCATTGCTTTTCTTGATCGTGAACAGAATAGCGCGGGTGATCGTGGATAGCATCAATAAAATCATTAATATCTGTGCCAGCGACAGCGCCGTCAGTATCGCCTCCCAAATAACCGGCTTCAGCAGCAGCTTCACGCGCCTTATCCATAGGCATACCAGTGCGCTTATTGATAAGCCCCCTATGGAATTTTTGTAAATTTTGAGACGTTAAATTGCCGCCTTCATCTCTAACGCCGCCTCTTTCACGCAAGAAAGAAATCAAATCTTGCACCTGGCCTTTAGGCTTTTCTTGGATAAAGTCTTTTGCCTTTAAATTATTTGCCGCCTCTGGGTTTTCCATCATAAGGCGTTCTTTTAGCGTCGCTAATGCGCGCCTTTCGCCGCCCTCTGCATACGGTAAAGCCTTATTTAAATGGTCAAGCAAAGCCTGTGTATTGACTTCCGGCAGTTCTGGATTGCCTGGTTCTAAACCAGCGCCAACACGATAGTTTTGATAATCGGCGCGCTTTAGCTCGTTTTTAATGTTTTTATCAAGAATACGCGGCGCTTCAGCAGGCCCATAATTAGCCTGCACATCACCCAACAAACGATTACTTGTGCCGTTATTACGTCGCGTTAGCATATTGGTTATTGTGTTGCGAGCTTCCGGCGAATTGCCAGCAACACCCATCCCCTTGCCTAAAAATGCAGGCGAAAAATCCATCAATGTCGCTTCATCGCCAAGGCGACCGGCAGCGTGTTCAACATCGCCAGGGGCCATTTGCTTAAGCGCTTTAATTAGCGAACGACCGGCAGGAGCGGAAATTCCATCATAATTGCGCAAACTATCAGCTATTGTTGAGCCAGCGGCGCCCAAAGCCTTGCCAAGTATTGGAATACCGCCACCCAAAACTGCGCCGGTTCCAGCGCCAGTAACAGCGCCGCCTACAGTTCTATGCACATCAGTCAGATCGGGGCTATCCGCAGCGCCCTGTAATGCGCCAGCAAGCGCGCCAGCTTTTGAGCCAGCGGCAACACGCGATAAGACAGGCCCAGACATAACGCCGCCGGTTAAGGCTTCCGGCATAAGAGGTAATGCAGCGACGTTACCGACGACATTGCCAACCGTGTTTAAAACGGGGTGTTTTTCTCTATAGGCGTTTGTGCGCTCTTGCTGATTTTTTAGGTTTCCAGAATAATCCAGAAAATGCGAACCTTTATCTAATGGTAAAACGCTATTGGCAGCGGCGGCAATACGATCGGCAAGTCCAAATGTCATGCCATTAGCGACAGATCGAACAGCATTATCTAAAGAAAAATCGCCCTGATCTTCTGGGGCATCTAACTTAGCAGTAGACGCGACCTTGCTAGGCAGGCTTTTTGATATTTCTTCGACGGCGCTTTGTTGTTCGGCAGGCGACAGGCTTTTAAAGCTATCATCGACCGTAACTGTGTGATCGCCAATCTTGAGCTTTGCCATTATTCAATCGACCATTTTAAGCCGCTGCTTGTTACGCCGGCGCTAGGTTTTTCTGGCTTATCGCCATTACGCATCGCTCTATTTTCTTTGATAATTTCACGCGCTTGATTAGGGGATTTTTCAGCTAAATCTATTTCTTGCTGCATAACGTCCAAAATAGCGTTTAGCGCCTCCGGCCCCTGCGCTGAAGAAAGGCGCTTAAGCGTGTCAGAAACAACAGCCTCATGCGGCAAGCCTTTTGGATTAACCGCTCTTGCATAAGTATTGGCAATTGTCGCCATAGCTTGACCAAATTTAGCTAAACGAGGATCGCTATTTCCACTTTGCCATGCTTGAACTGCTTGATTGACAGGAACAAAGTTTCCTCTTGGCAAAGCAGCGTTTGCGCCTCGACCAATTAACAATGCGTTAGAGGCTTCGGTTCCCGCAGTCATCGCATTGGCTTCTTGCGTTCCAAGGGTTCTTTCGCCTGCTTGCTGGCCCATATACTCAGCCGCAGCATCCATAGCCTTACGCGGGTCTATATTATGAGCCAAAGCGTAATTAACAGCTTCGTTTCGTAATGCCGTTACGTTTTCAGCGCCTTGTGCGCCACGGCCTAAATTAGCTAAAACAGACTTATCGCCTCTTGCTAATTGCTCGCCACCAAATTTAATAGCGTCCGGCGTAAGGCTAGGCCCTACACCCTTGGCCTTATAAATTTCATTGCCGTTATCGTCTATTAACGCACCGCCGACGACATGGCGCCCTGGCTTAAATTGTTTGGTTTGCTCAAAATATTCTTTAGCTTCTGGATGAGCATTTAAATATTCATAATTCTTTTGTTCGTTTGTTCTGCTATCGCGTTCTGCCGGCGAAGCGTGAAGGACATTAACTTTACCGCTAGGGTCTTTTTGAATCAGATTGCCGTAATCGTCCATGTAAGGCGCGGCATAGCGTTCTTCATTCTTAACCGCGTCAGTATATAGCTGCGTCAATATCTGCCTATTTTGAGGCGTAATACGCGGATCAGACATTGCGGCGAGGATTTGCTGCGCGCGACTAGGTTGCGCTTGCGCCATTTGTGGTTGAGGTTCTTTTGTTTGTGCGTCCTGCTTACGCGCCTCACGACTTAATAAAAATGCTTGCGACGGGCTATTGCTGGCGACTTGGACAGGCGCGGCGTTTTCTTGAGGTATGTGTCTACGGACATGTTGAACGTAATTAGGATCGCCGCCGCCATTATAAGAAGCAAGAGCTTTATCGACAGAATTAGGGTCATTCCAATTAATCCCTTTATTTCTAGCTGTCAGATACCGCATAGCGAAATCAGAATTAACTGACGGGTCGCTTAAAGAATTATAATCTACTGGCTGGACGCCATAACCAGGCTGTGAGGCAGTTCCTTTTGTTATTTGAAACAAACCACCGTGTGGCGCATTGGGATTGTTTGAGCTTTCTTGCTTTGCCATTGCAAGCGCAATTTGACGCGGGACACCGTATTTATCTGCCGCAGTAAAAATAGCAGATTGTATATTAGGCGAAACGTCAGAATTGCTTGCTGTGCCAGATGAAACATCGCCAGAAGGCCCGCTGCCGGTTTCCGGCGCTAGGCGAGGCATTCCAAATACCTTGTTCATCAATGTGGAATTATAATCGTTATTTTCTTTCTCAGCGGCATTAGCCATGCCTTCATGGAAACCGCCCATCAGTCCTTGCGCTAATCGAGCAACACCCTGCCAAGGGGAGCGAATAGGCGACGTATCTGACGCTTGCTGCATTAGGCTTTCAGCCAATGCGCGTTTGCGCTTAATGCCTTCTTCGGAAAGATAGTTTTCGGCTGACGGGTCGTCTTGAAGCGTTTGCGTAAGAGCCATTTAGTATGCCCTTGGATTAGAATATGAGGAAGCAAATGGCCCTGCATAACCGTTAGAATTAGCAAGCCCCCATCCAGCATTGGCAAGGCCAGAACCCATTGCAGCACCCATAGGCCCGCCAGCTAGACCGCCAGCCACCGCTCCACCAAGACCAAATAATCCACCCATCATTGCGCTATTATTGGCTATCTGATTGTTGTAAGCGTTTTGCTGATTGCCATATGCAGATTGATAGGCACCCATAACGTCAGGCGATTGAACGCTAGCCGTAGGCGTTTGCGATAAGCCAATAGATTGAATAGGCGCATTTACTGAGGTCTGACCATTTAATGACGCTAAGTTATTAAATGGGTTATTATAAGCCTGTAAGCTAGCGCCAAAATTCTGAATATTGGCGTTTTGACTATTAAGGGCATTTGTATTGTTTTGGTTTACAGCCGAATTATTAGCGTTAAATTGATTAAGTGCATTGGCATTATTTTGATTAGCAGCATTATATTGCGCACCATAAATATTTTGTGCGTTTTGGTTGTTTTGCGCAATTGCAGAGTTATTTGCGCCAAATTGGCTTAGTGCATTTTGATTATTCTGGTTCAATACATTGTTATTGGCATTAAATTGTGTGGCGGCGTTTCCTGCTACCGTATTATAAGCGTTTAAATCAGCTTGATTATAAGCATTGCTCTTAGCGGTATTAAAATCGCGATAAGCATTGTCATATTGAACAGAACCAGGAACAACGCCCCTATTTGCCATTTCCTGGTCGAAATTGTTTTGTTGCTGGTTCCAATAGGGATCAAGTGTGGATTTGTTTAAATCTGCCAGACTTTGAGCATTTGCATTATAGCTTAGATCAAGCTGGCTGTTATTGTTTTGAAGCTGCAAATTAGGGTTTAGATTTTGTAGGCTTAAATCACCGCTTACATTGTTTAATTGTAAATTAGGATTAACATTTTGAAGGTTCAAATCTTGAGCATTATATTGCGGCGATTGCGCCGTCATGTTAGCGGCGTTATTATTTAGAATTGAATTAGCTGCGTTACTTGCGCCTTGAGCTAAATTTTCATTGGAATTAAGAATATTTTGTAATGGTGCTGATAATGATTGATTTGCAGAATACCCGCCAGGCGCATTAGGATCAGCCGTATAAGTCAACGACCCGTAAGGGGTTGACTGATCAATCATATTTCCGTTACGCGTGGCGTCTGCTGCTTGCTGGTTAGCCTGCGCTTGTTGATTTGACATGGCGTTCGCCATCAACATCGCAGTCATAGGATTTGGAGCTTGCGGGCTATTCATTTCCGTTTCACCAGTTTTTGCTCTTTGGCTAACATGCCAAACAAAATTGCATCCTCGCCGCCAAAATATTCTTTGGCAACGCCTTCAAACTTAAAACCAACATTAAGCATCGCTTTTATAGCGCGCTGATTTGATACCCTTGTCCGAGCCGACATTCGGTTGCAGCCGAGATCAAAAAAAGCGATTAATGCTATAAATCGAGCGATAGAAATTGTTACCCGTTCTTCACAGGCAATCGTTAGCTCGACATTATCGCCGGTAAACCCGTTATAGACAAAAGCACCAACTGTATCATTTTGCTTGTTTGCTATAACGTAACCACAAAAAGGCAGAGATAAATTTATATTTAGCGCTTTATCTAAGTAAGCCTTCGACTTCGCATCCGAGCGATAGGCATTAAGCAATTATCTCGCCTTCTTCAAATAATATATCCGTTCTCATAAGCCGTATATCTGGCGTGACGTTAGTAGATGATAATGTGACTTGGATAACTGGGCTAAATACGCTTCCAAAGCCAGTTGCCGTTTGCCAATAATTTTGCGTCACAAGACTATTAGGCCAAATAGCTGTGCCCCAAACAGAACTATCCCAAGTCGCGCCAAAATTACCTTGAATAATAGAAGTTGGAGCTTGAGGAATTGTAATATCATAATCAACATTTACAGTTACTTGCAATTGCTGACCAAAATTAGACGATACATAAGGATGCACCATTCTAACTTGTTTATGCGTTACCGTGTCGTTAAATCCGGTAAATGACGGGAATATTGTTGCTGTATAGTTAGCACCATCATCGGCAGCACCAACTTCACCCTGCATGACACGGCCATCAGATGTGCCATAATACAAACCATTTTGATACACAGCAAAACAATTTGCATCCCACCCGACATATTGCGCCCATGCGCCAGTTCGAGCGTTCACAATAAATTGCGTTTTATCGCCGGCAGAAAGTTTAGGTAAATTAATAATACCCATGCTTTCCAGCGGCCATAGCTGGATTTGCCATCCAACCAAGCCGGTTCTTGCGATAACGGCAGACCTCCAGGCCGGCATTATAGGCTGTGTTATCGCCTCGTTTTGCAGCGATATTTGATCCAATGTCTGCACCTCAGACATGGGAACAATGCCGTCTTCAGTCATAATCAATAAATCGCCGCCAGCCTTAGAAAAACATCTAGGGCCAAGAGGCTTTGAAATCTTATAAGTGCCTTTTAATGTCCAAACGCTTGGATCGGCACCGTCATACATAACAACTTCGCCCTCAGACGAAATTGCGACAAAACTCTCATAAATACCGCTTGTGCTATCAATCGCCCAAGACGATGTAGCTACAATATAACCACCATTGCGAAATATGCCCTGCATCGGGAATACTGTCGCAGCACCGGCAATAGAATTAACTGGCAAATACCATATGTTTAATGTGTTTGTTTCTACAAAATAAAGGCGATTTTTAAATATATTAACATTAGAAAAAGACGAAAAAGAACCAGAAGCAGCGGTAATTGTTGGCGTAGACCAGCTTGTGCCGTTAAATTGATAAACAGGGTTTATGCCATTAACAGCTACTAAATAGCTAGCTGATAATCCTTGAAACTGCACATAATTAAAATAAGCAGAATTGCTTAACCCCGTCACCATTGCCGCGCCAACTGCGCCCGTATTGGTGACATCGTAAATATTGCCATTGCATACGGCAAACATTTTAGAATTAGTCGCGTTTTGCCACGGCATTAACGTGTTTACTGTGGCTGACGGCATACCCGTCGCATAAGCCTGTGAGCCACGGCGAATACGGACATAGTCTAATTGAGGAAAAGCATTTTGTAATAAATACGCCGTTCCTGGCGGCGCTTCAGCCATGTTATAGCCAACATACCAGCCCTTAGTCGGAGCCGGTATTTGCGCCGGTTGTGATATGCGAGATTTGGATGGCCCTTTATCTCGTAAAGGCGCTAATCTCATGGCGGCGTATAGCTTATCTGACCAGGCCAGAAATTATCTGAGTTGACAGTATAATCGCTGGTCGAAACAACACGCTCATTATTTTGCTGACCGGCGTTACGATCAACAGACAATTCATAAGCGCGAAATTCTTCGGCGTAATCCAAGCCCTTAGCGCGTTTCCAGCGCCATATGGTGCCTTTCATTATAATATCTTCGTCAATGAGCGACGTATCGCTATCGCCTGACCAAGATTGAATATAAGCGCTGGTTGAGCCAGATTGTATCCAGTTTTTAGTAAAATACCAGAATTGGACAACCTCACCGCTTGCCAGAGCAGGCCATATTTCCATTTCATTATTGACGATGCGCCAAACTGGATAGGCTGGATAGGCTGGAAGCGCCTTCATTTGATTAAGCCATTCGTCATTGACGGGGCCAATCAATGGAATAGTCGGACGCGCCAAACTAATCAACGCGCCCATTGGTGACTTATCTGATGGACAAAGACGCATCCAATCTGAAGGCAAATTAAATAGCGTCGTCGCGCCATCGCCGGTTATTAGAGCTTGGTTTTTAAGATTGTTCCAATCATACCGCTCTAATAATTCTCGACCTGTATCTTGAGAAAACGCAACTAATTGCAAGACGCTTGTATCGGTAGATGAATACGCGCTATTTGGGACAGCCCCAAAATTAATGCGTATTGCCGCGTTCTGGCAAATAGTTAATAATGACATTAATCAGCCTTTGCAGGACGCCCAGGGCCGCGTTTAACAGCCTCTTTGTCCATTTCATCAATACGCTTTTCCAAGCGTTCTAATTGCTCACGAAGGCGCTCATTTTCAGCAGCTAGCCTTGTAGCCGCCGCGCCGTCTTTAGCTTGCTCTAGCCATGCCTTGGCTTTCTCGCGCCATATGCGACCATCAGCGATACGATTAACATTCGTGTCGGCTATGTCTCGCAGGCTTTCGACCGAAAAAATGCCAGAGGCTTCAAATTCTGCAATCTGCACAGGCGACAGCAACGGCCACTGTTTTAACGGCGTTCCATCAATGTGCTTTTCTTGTCTCTTGGCTTTCCAGGCTTCATAAGCCACAGGAAAACGCTCTTTAATATTGCTATCTACTGGATGCACAGGCTGGTTAAACATATCGCCTGCGACAATCAATCTCACGCGCTCTTCTTCGCGGTAACGCGGAACGCCATCGCGTTCTGAAGCCGCCTGATCTTCCACTGGCTCAACAAAGAATATTGGCTGAACGCCTTTATTCATTTGAGCGTAATCAATTCCAAAACCACCCGAAACTGTAGCGAATGGGTCGCCAACTCCGCCTAATGTATCTTGCATTTTATCCCCTGCCCGTTGAAAAGGCGCAAAAGAAAGGGGGGCATAAGCGCCCCCCGATCAAGATTAGTTAGCAGCGCTGATAAAGGCGCTGTTAAGATAGGCTTCGACGTATTTTGCACAGGTCATCGTGATCGTTGAGCCTGTAGCCGTCGCATTAGCCGACAGCGTAATCGTGTAATTTCCAGCGCTACCGTTGATTGAAGAAATCGTGGTAGAAGCAGGAATACCCGTTCCGCTAATCGTCATGTTTGGATAAATACCCGTTACAGTCGAAAGGTTCGTCAGAACGGCAGAGCCATTCGTCGTATTCGCTGTAAACGTGTAGTTTGTTGCTGGCAGAAATACGCCGCCAAGCGTATAGGAGCCAGAAGCAGGGCCGGCAGTAGGAGCGTCAGCCTGACCAGCGGTCGTTGACGATGTTACGGTTTTACCCGTAAGCGCCGTTGACGCGCAGTTCAGAAGCGATACGCCATCAACCTGAACCCACACAATATACACACCCGCTGAAGGGAATGTAAAAGAGAAGGCCGCAGATGTTGGAGCCATCTGATAGTTGCCACCAAAGAAGAAAGTGCCAACCTTAACACCGAGTTTAGCAGCGCTCGTAACGCCAAGCGTCGCTACAAAGTTGTTATCAACAAAGGCGAGATCGCCCTGGTTTACAACCTGGCTTGCCGTTGCTGTGAAAGACGCAGCAACAAAGCTAGCGCCGCCATCGCCGTGAACAATCGTGCCAGGACGAAAGTTAGCATATGGGCCGACAGTGCTGTCGGTCGGGCCAATAGGCGCATAAGTCTTTTCACCCGCGCCCATTACTGGAAAATAAGCAATTGTCATTATCGTCTCTCCTTACTGCCAAAGGACGCCTTGGAGGGACGGATTGGCGATTGTCATGTTTCCGGCCCAAGCCATGATGCGAACAATCGCGTCCTGGTTGATGCTGGTGCGGTCGCCGCCGACTACTTTGAAGTTCCGGCTCGCATGTGGGCGATAGAACAAGTAATCGGAGTTGATGAAATACATGGTGTTTGATGGGATTTGACCGTTTTTACCGCCGTCAAGAACGACATCAACGGACTTACCAGCACCATAGTATTTGACAGCCGTGAAACCGGCGCCTGCGGAGCCTTTGTCATCAGTGATACGCTGAATTGACTGAAGCGAAGCAAGATAGGCGAGATAATAGTTATTATCTGCAACAATCAGATCAACGCCGTCAGAATTACGCTTCAACTGAATTGACGTAGAGTTCATATAGCTCTGAATATTCGAGCTAGTGACAACGCCACGGCTATCAGTGTTCGCGTTTACAGCTACGTTACGCCACCAAACCTGGCTGGAACGATCAATGCCGCCGACAATACCAGAGGTAGGCGTTTTAGAAACCAACAGCGCAAGGCCGTTAATCTGCTTGCCACCCCAACCAGTGCCGTCAGAGTAAACAGCCGCAGACATCTGGTTCCAGAATGTATCTTCAGCCGTATCAACGCGAGCTTCGATGAGGTCAATCATCTCTTCTTCGCTACGGTTCTGAAGCTCTTCAAGACCTGACAAAACGACAGCAATCGACGCCTGTTTAATCGGGAAGCGAGCAGCCGTCATCGTATCATTCAGCGATACGTTAAGGAACTCAAAACCCGAATAGAACATAAACGTCTGGTTCTGCGCGTAACGCAGTTCCTGCATGATCTCGCGACCACCAGAAAAAGGCTTGTTTTTGCCTTTTTGTTTAAGACGCTCAAGCAAAGCATTGTTGTTTGTAATGTTGTCAGCAAGAACGCGTGAGCGATTTTCAAGCGTGGTTGTAACCACATCGCCCC
>Ga0208378_1000331_pt1 | contig 16845 bp, 11 predicted proteins | sample CryBogCBE24Aug09_FD_184556 | JGI IMG/M metagenome (GOLD analysis project Ga0208378, IMG submission 184556) | Freshwater microbial communities from Crystal Bog, Wisconsin, USA - CBE24Aug09 (SPAdes) (version 2) | ecosystem: Environmental > Aquatic > Freshwater > Lake | place: Crystal Bog...
TAGCGAGGACTGTTTTTCATAATTGTCTTATAGAAGTCAATTAGTTCTTGAGCATCACCAGTAACTGTTCCATCTTCTGTTCCAATGATAACCATCTCAGGATTAACCATGTCCCATTTGACTGTGCCCATGGCAATCAAATAAGGATTATACACAAAGCGAGCATTGGTAATGTATGAACGCAAATGTCTACGAACTGTGCCTGGTAGTACTGTGCTAATCAATACAACCAATTGTTCTTTAGTTGTATGTTTATTAACTTCAGCTAGGATATCCTGCACAATGCTATAATCAAAATCCTTGTTAGGCAAATGACTTGTAGGAGTTTCTCCACCATACATGGGATCATGTGGCGTCGGAGCCGCAATAAAGATAATGTCTCTATCTGCTACGGCTTCTCTAATTGTGCCCTTCATAGGGAATTCAGGTTGACGAGGTTCAACATCATAACCCACTACATCGTGTTTTAATGCCATTACTTCGGCACAGTCTTGTCCTAACTTGCCGCATCCAATCATTGCTATTTTCATAAAAATATTTATATGCTTATATAATCGTGTGTAAAACTTCTCGACAATTAGGAAATACTTTTTCAATTTCCATATGTGTCTCGCAGTTTCGTAGTTGTTCGGTAGATGTTTCTGCGTATTGATATACTCGTTCCTCCATTGGTATACCCAAGTTCTTTAGATACTTGTAATATGTCAATGGGGTAGAGTGATAGTCATTGTATTTTTCTGTAGTATGGGCCGCATCGTAGTATGAAGCTCCGTGTTGCCAAAAGCCTGGGCGGGCAACATCTGTTAATATTACAGAATTGTAAAACGATTTAGGTAGTTGGTCAATTACACCGCCAACTAATGTTTTGACTTCTGGAGGCACTGGCCCCATAAAACTAAACGGCACAGCTGGCACAGCAATAGTATCACAAGGCAAGTTTTTCAAATAGTTAACAGCCATATCAATGATGGCTCCGTCTCTAATAAAGTAACCTTTTAAGTCGCAATACTTTTCAACAAAGTCTGGAGGATAATAGGGCTGTGTATAAATGTTGCCAGGAGTTTGCCAACGATCCTTTACATAACGGTCTTCACGGGTATACCCTGTAAACATTACCATTACCAAATCTCTTTCAGTAAATTTATATTTTAAATTGGCCAACGATATTGTGTAGGAAATGAATTGATTACCTGCACCAGCTCTGCCCAAGTTGATAAACTTATCATCTAACCCATTGCCCCTAACTAATACATCTGCCCAAGTAGGCCAACGGTAGCAAGTAAAACTACATCCAATGGCAAATATACGGTCGTATTTGGTTAAATCCAAATTGGCAAAATCATTCATCATAGTGTTCTTCTTATAAAGGTAGTTGTCTCTGCAAAAAGTTTTCGATTGTGATCCACAATGGGGCGCACATTCATTATAAAATCTTTAACTTCCTCATCGGACATTTTTGATATACGTTCTATCTCTTTGACAATCAACTTCATGCGTTTAACATCGTCATCTTCTTGATCATAACTTTCATCAATCCATGGACTAAAGGTTTTGTAGCCCATCTCCCGTAATAGTTCCAATGTTTTAGGAACAGTTACCATAATAAACGGATGACGAAGTGCAATAGGTTTCCAAGTCTTTTCACTTAGGAAACGGCCACGCTCAAACTCTTTAAAGAAATTAGTTTCAGAAACTACACTGACTAAACTATCTTCATACAGGTAATTTGTCTTAGATGATATGTGTGCTTGGTTAACTGTTAGATCCGTTGTATCCAAATACATAGGAGGATGCGTGATAATCTTCTTTTTATTTGCTCGTAGCAGTTCACTTACTTCTGGATCATCTTTGAATTTGTATTCAATCCATCCATAGACTTTGTGCCATGAACCATCACCATCATCAACACCTAAACTTACATGACCGTAATCAACTAAGTCATTGGCTATTAACATGGCCACAAGTGTTGGACGATGCAGTCTCCAGCGACGATTGAAGTTTAAGAATCGCTTGGGATATGGCTTGTCATGTAATGTGCTGGGCAACTTAGAAGGAAGCGGAACATCTCCCTGTACTGGCCGTTGAACAGTGGAGTCTTTGACATTGGCTTGGAACACCATTACCCACTCTACTCTAAATGGTTTTACTTTATACTCATCGGCATACTGTTGTACCACTGTGTGCAAGTCGGCACTTTCAGTCATTACATAGATTTTCTCTGCTGGGATGCCAAGTCTGTTTACTACAGATTTATACACCCAGGGTACAATGCGATGAAACGCTTCATGTGAATTGTTGATGTACAAGAATGTACGCTCATCTGTTTTGATTTTCTCTAATGTCTCTGGCTCTATGATTATGTGTAAGGGAAACTTGTCTAACGATTCCCCCGAGAATATCTCACAGTACCAATAGTCGTTATCAGTCCAGTCCTTTAGTTCCCAATGGAACGGCCAAGTTCTCCAATCTATGAAGTCTTGTCCTATAAAAGGAAATTTTTTGTAGTTTACAATTGCCATTACTTAAACTTTGGTATAATAATATCAGTGCCACAATGGCAATGCTCTTTGTCACATACAATGCGTTTTGGGCCAATACCCTCGATATCGCCTAAAATATTGCCAACATGCCCGCCTTGCCCACAGCTGGCCAAACTAACATTACCAGCTGGGCTTATGAATAAACTATCCCCAACTTCACATTTCCAACCTTTGAAAAAGTTCTGTCTGTTAATGATAATGTCATTGCTGTTTGTGGCTGACACAGAGTTATCACTGTACTTATTATAACTAATACAAGTGTTTACATTGTTTGGTTTTGGCAAAGTAAACTTCATATCAATGTTATGAGTTTTAAGGAATTCACTTTTAGCTTCCTCTTTATACTGCCATGGACTTGCATCACTGTTCATTTGATCAAACAACGGAGTCCATTCCAAAAAGTAATTGGGCATAACAGTTTTCAAATGCTCGCCATACTCTACTACTTCCCAAAAGCGTTCTTCATGCATCAACATTTTGGTAGCAAGGTAGTTTACTTTATCACATAGGAATATACTGTTTTCCTCATACTTTTCTTTGTCAGCAAACTCTACATGGAAGCTGGCCACAATATCATCAAATAGGTGATAATACTTTTTCCACCAAGCCAATGGACGACTTAGATTAGTATTGACAGCCAGTGTACAATTTGGCAGTTCCTTCTTTAGATATTCACAAATTGGAATAAAGTTACGCCATGCTGTAGGCTCTCCTCCACTGAAGAAGAACTTGAATTGTTCATATCCACTTTCTTTATACTTGGCAATAATAGTATCTAAGTTGAAAAGATATTCACCCAAGCGGCCATCATTAATCTCAGTACCACTCCAATTACCTGGATTACAATAACTGCATTTGAAATTGCAGTAGTTGTTAACTTGCCAAGTAACCGCAAGGTATTTGTTTTTGGTTGTTATGGCAATTAACTTTTTAGCCATTCATATAACTCCGTTAGTTCTGGAATAGTTTCCAATATGTTCTCTCCGCGTAGTTCATCAATCTCATCATTGTATTTGACAAACTCTTCGAGGCCGCCCCTGTTTTCTAATCCAGTCTTTAAATTGTGTATAATCATTTTAAAACTATTGGCAATAGTAGGATTATCCGCATACCTGTGTACTGACTTTGTATATCGTTCAATTAAATTAATCTTAATATGATCAGGCAATATCATTGTGTTAGCCCACCACGGGGTAGTTAATAAATTGAAACGCGGCTCAGTAACTTTGTCTACAATAATCAAACACTTATCTACCAGCTCATCAAAAAAGTCTGCAAATGTAAACACATTCCAAATACTGATTGTAGGAGTAATTTGAAATTGTGCGTGTGGCACGTGTGCTTTTAGTTTGCGGATATTCATTACGATACGCTTCCAATCAGTGCCTTTGCGTAACAGTTCTGCACCACTACCGCCTGCATCCAAACTGGCCCATATCTTTAGGTTAGGAAACTTGCGCCAATATTCCAACAAGTCCTTGTCTTTATACTTTAATACACTGAAGTTCGTAGTATATGTTAATTCTACCTGTTCAGTCAAATCATTTTCAATCCAGTAGTCCAAACATTCATAATGCTCGGGAGTAATAATAATTTCACCACCCGCAAAGTAAACTTCAGTTACATCCTTTAGGTAGGGTTTGAGCTTAGACATAAACACTTGGTCTTCATTGCTGTTAACCACAATGGACTTAATGCCAAAATGCTTTTCCAAATGATCCATGCCTTTGCGTTTGGCATGTTCATCAGCCCATTGACTGCTACAGCCTGGACCACAACTGCGACACTTCATATTACATAGATTACTAAAACGAAGATCCATGTAACGCATTTGGAAGTCATCAATGCTACCATCTTCATTAGTAGCTTCAATCATATCAATATATTCCATACCACGACGTCTATTGTGGCTTTGACGCATTGTCCAATTGTTTAACAACTCTAAATCATAGCAACGCTTGCACTCTGGGCTGGGTTCATCATTGAGCATGGCTGTGCGTATGCGTTTGTAATCCTCACTATTCATCATTTGAATAATGGAAACATCTTTATCTATTTTGGCAACAGGGAGTTCGCTATCAGCGATACAACATGGCATTACATTGCCATTGGGCCATGAATGAAAGTGTACCCAAGGTAGTACACAAAAGTGTTTGCTGTTTTTAATAAGCTCTTTTACAGGCTTCATACAAACATTAAATCCGCAAGTTCTGGGAATGTGGCAACAAAGTTTTCATTGCGTAGTGTGTCCAAACGATTAGTCTCATGTTTGAACTGTTGTTTTTGGCTTTCCCATTGATCCTCACTCTTGACCCAATCAATGATACTGCTGACTTCGTACACTGAGTGATCATGGAATCCCATCATACGCATTTTTGCAGCCAGTCTACGAATACGATCAATGCCTTCTTCTTTGTATTTGGCAGGCAAAATTAGCGGACTCAAATAGCTGGGCGATGTCATTTTGTAAATGCCATTGGTCAAGTTACCTGGCTTGTACATGCCTTGATCAAACAAATACTGATAGAATGTATCTAATGTTAAGAAGTTATATACACTCAATACAGTATTAATACCCAATACAAGATTGGGTATCTGTTGTAGCTTCTTATAGTTTTCCTCAATGTCAGGCCATACTGTGCCGTTACGAATATACTCTGCTCTCTTACCAAAGTGATCAATGCTGGCGTTAACAGAGATATTGTGTGTAAACTTACTCCACAAGTCCAACAAGTCCTTGTTCTTGTATTTTAAATTACTAAGATTTGTATTATACATTAGAGCAATATCTGTACGGCCTTGTCGTATCATTTCCTCTAACATAATATAATGTTCTTCAGTAATTAATGTTTCGCCGCCAGCAAAGTACGCTGTTTGGATATTGGGTATTTGATCCAATACTTCTTTTAGGAACTGCTTATTATTGTTCTTGTGCTTAGGAGCAGTATGTATATTGATACGCTTATTCTCTAACTCCCACTGACTACTGAATGTTTCGTTGCAAGTGCGGCATTTCATATTACAGATATTATTAAAACGAATATCAAAGTATTTCATTTTAAAGTCTTGTAACGATCCATCTGCATTTGTAAATGGCACAAGGGATCTATAAAACTCTCCATAATCTCTATTAACTGTTACTCTAAAACTGCCAATGCCATGCTCCTCATGTTTGTAACAGGTATTGCAAGCAGAATGTTTATTGCCAGCCAGCATGTCCAAACGCATCTTATTCATTGGTTCAGAGTTTACAATCTCCATTAATGAATTAACATTGGAATTGCCAACTTTAAACGCAGGATTTGATATACAGCATGGCTGTGCATCTCCCATGGGCGTGGTGTTTATATGCATCCAAGGAAGCATACAAAACGAAGGATTATTAATTATTGCTTCTTTGTTGGTTATGAGGTCGTTATTCATTTAGTTTCTTAAATTGTTCATCGAGCCATGCTCGGTCGTTAATCTTTGCAAGTTCGTCTGGGCAATCATCAACAAAATCAATAGCATGATATGCACCTGCTATTGCATACTTGCCAAACTCTGTTTGCAGTCCTGTTGATTTCCAAACTTCTAATCGTTTTAAATTTTCTTCTGTACCCGAAGAGTATAACTTTACACACTCTCTAAAGGCACTACGCCAAGTTGTTACTGCATCTACATTAAATTGATTTATGTTACTCACTGTTTCAATTACTTTGATCTTTTCATTAACAGTTGTAGAAAAATCCAAAGTCTTCCAAGTGCGAGCTTTGATTACTGCCTTACGGGGGAATAACTTAACTCCACCGTAGCCATATTCCAAATCATTAACAGGGTTACGACTGTGCCAAATAAAGGTACAATCTCTATCAAATATATCCGGCTGATAATCAAATACTCTAGCATTTTCAATATAAGCATCACCATCAACCACAAAGAACATGTCACTTTGTGCCAATTTGGCTGCGGCTTTGTGTGCTTGTAGTATTCCTTCAACGCCATCCACTCTTTGTGCATATGGTACTAGTTCTAATAGCCTTGCCCAATTATCTTCTGCATTGGGCTCATTGTAACTGATGAACACAACATCAAGAGGAGGCAATTCAGGTTCAATAGTTCCTAAAAACTTGTCACCTAGGTTTTCTTCAGTAAATCTTAACTTAACTGCCCAAACTGGATCTGTCACTGTGGTATATCTAGGATCTAAATTCCAAATATGGTCGTACTTAAAATCATAATAAGGCACATCGTATTTGTAGACCTTTGAAAAGTTTGTGCTGTCAAAGTCTGGATTTATATCTTCCTTGGGAATAGGACTAACATAATTAACAATGATTTTCTTCTTGGGATTTTTCATTGCTTTGACCTTAACTGCCCAAATCTCTTTCTCACTGTCTGCTTGGTGTCGTTTATCCAGCATCCAAATATGTTCGTGTTTTAAATATTCCCATGTAATTCCAAAACTATCATCTAACCCATAATCCATTTTAGGTAGTTCAGGATTATAAGTCACTTGTAGTTCGGGAGTAATAGTTCCAACAAACAATGAAGGAAGTGGTTTTCTATATGCTGGCGTAAACTTTACTACCCAAACATCCTCACCAGGTGCAAATTTATGATCTAACTTATAATAGCACTCATTAGCCAAATGGTAGTAAGGCGGCACTAGATCCCAAACATCCAAACCAAAGTCAGGTAAATCTTTGTTAAATTCAACATTGATGTCTGGAATAACATCGCCCATATCTTTATAGCCTCGAGTGGAACTGCCTACTGGGCTACATTTGAACGCCCATACACGATGGTCTTCTGAAGGATTGAATCTGTTATCAATATACCAAACTAATTCACATCTGCTTTCATAGGGGTCTGGTATATATTTGCCAAAGATATCTTCTTCAAATTTCATAGTTCTATCTAAATCTGGATTCTTCCTCCAAACTAGATGTGGACGAACTAGTTCGATATATTCATAGCCATCGTTTGGCTTCCATAAATTACGGAAGTATTTGGCTACCCAATTACCATTGTTTTGCCAAACAACGCATTTATCTGTTTTTGGGATGTCATCTATGTAGTGATGCAAGAGTTGATCTTCAAACCAAGGATTGACAATCATAAATTCTGATTCATCAGATAGGCTTTGGAGTTCGAGGTCAAAGGCAGTGCCGTTGCCATTCCACTCAACTTGCTTAACCAATTCCAAATCTACTTTATTAATCTTGGGCATATACAGTAATTATACTTGTATATTATGGGATAGTCAAGTGTTTGGCTTATCTTCCTGTTAGTTTGCACATGACGAATCCACATGCTTTGATAGCAGATTTAACTGCTCGGCGTGCCACTGTAGGCTCTGTGCTGTTTAGTATTCCACCAACAACATGGTTAATCAATTTGATGTTTAACCAACCCAATAGTTTGTTCAAACTGTAAATGCCGTGTGATGCATATTTGTCAATGGTAGTTAACTCTGTGAACAGTTCAACCATGCGTTCTCTGGTAATGATATTTTGTTCAATTAATATCTTAGCCCATCCGCCATCACCCACAATGCTGTGTGTTCCATAGCCGTTAACAATGTAAGTATGGTCACCATCAAGCCATAGATTATATACCGGGGCGCCTTCTGTAGCAACAACTTCGGTAGGAACAATACGATTGTTCTTACCCAACCAAGGATACTCATTGTAGTTCTTGTCTGGATCAATACTACTCAACACTCCATCAATGTACAATGGATGGTTAGTTGTGGCAAATGCCTTGTAGTCAGCGGAAGGTGAATACATTAATTGTGGTGTAATATCTATTTCAATAAATTTAACTGTATTAAGTTTTGATTTATTGTAATTGTATACACGCTCGCCAATCTTAACTTGATCAATGCGTTTGGTAGTGCCATCTTCCATAGTAACTATTGTATCAGCAGTAAAGCAAGATGCGGCTGCGGCAATCGCAACTACACCATCTAATAAAGCACTACCAGTTGTTACTTCAACGGCTGCGGCTGTTGCGGCAGCTTCTGCGGCTGCGGCTGCTTCTTCTGCGGCCAAGGCGGCTGCTTCTGCCGCACTGTATCCTGCGTCAATATAACCAGCGGCAGCACCAACTGTATCGTATCCAGCTAATGTTTGTGCGGCGGCGGCTGATGCAGATGCGGCAACCGTATTTGCTCCAACACCAGCAACATAGTTGTAAGTATCATATAACAACGATCCTGTGGCATTAAAAGTTGATTCACCGCCCACAATAGTCACACCATCTACTACGGTATAAGATACAAGGGTAGGCAATATTTGGCCAGCTACAATATCTGCAAGAATACTAGCAATTTCACCTAAGACTAATTGTTGGAAAGGATCACTGCCACTACCAGATGATGCTTGTGGGGTAGCTACCGTTGTAGTAACAACATTACCATTGCGGTCAAATCCTGCAAAATAAGGTGTTGTATTGTTATCACCTGGTGTTAATTGGCTATAACGTGAGTTATATTGTAGACTATTTTCATATAAAGAATAGTAATAGAATATATATGGTAAATTGGCTAATGTTTGATCTGTTAGCGCATCGCCTGTCAATGAATTTAGTGCATTGATTGTAATATTCAAATCACCATATCCGTTATCATTTATGCTGAACATACTGCCATTTACAAACAAGGATGAATACGACTGACCTAGAGCTTGCCGTCCATTGTAAATGTTAGGTGTGGTTTGATATGTTTGAGGATTACCAGTTAGGTAAACTCTAGATATTTCTGCCCAGTTAGGAATTATAACATCTAATGTTGACCAAGAGTTGTATCCTACTGCTGGATCATAAATTCTAAATCCTACTGCTGGACTAGGATTTACTGAATCAGTAGATGTAATAGACACCGTATGGAAACCTGCACTTAAAGGTAATGTACCAGTACCTACAGGATGACTAGTTCCATCAATTGTGACAGATGCACTACCAGTCGCATCTAGTTGATACGCATAAGTAGTTGCACTTCTTGCTAAGAACTGATGATTGCCAGTTGATAATGTAGTGGTTCCAGTAGAAGCATTCCAAATACCATAGTCAGGTAAGAACGCTGAATTTGTTGAAGTACCAGCATAAGCAAATGGTGCATTAGTTTCAGTGAACCTACCATTTAATTGTTTAATAGAATGATTAACATATATTGCTGGAGATTTCCAAATAGCCTGTGATACTGCCATTTGATAACTACCACCTGAACCCATACCAACACCAATAGTCAAACAACGCTGACCATTGATAATATCATAGCTCATGCCAACTACTGCATTGTTAGCATCTAATGGGCTTAACCAAGTGCCTAAGTTCCTATCTGTTGCATTAACAGTTAGAGAAATGTTAGATGTTGTAGTTGCGTAATCTCCTGAAGTATCTGATGCACTAAATGTCGCTACTCCTGATGCTGTGCCATTACCAACCAACAAAGTGTTTAATCCTATTGCGGTTTGGGCACTTGCTGGTACACTGACATATCCATAATTTTGTGGAACTGTTGTTGGCAATACTTGATAACCAGAACCTGAAACTGTTGCAGCCACAGTAGATGGATTTAATTGTCCACCATAGCCTGTAATGGTATACGGAATATAATAAGATTCAGTAGCAGACCCACTAATGCTAACGCTTGGAGTTGCGGTTATACCAAAGTATGCTTGTATTGGGGTAGATATAGTAAGTGATGGATTGACTAAGTCACTAGATGCAACAACAATACTGTTGTTATAAAATCCGCCACCACTGTTTACATTATTGTTTGCCCAAGTAACTGTAAGAGTCTTTGATGTGTTTGGGGCAATAACTCCTGGATTAGTCCAACCAAATGTTAGAGATGGTTGTGTAGGATCATTTACTGGAGTCACATTGCTTATAACAATAGGCGATGCACCAGCAGTTAATTGGAATGATTGACTACCAGTTTGATTACCATACAATGCCAATGCACCACTAGGAGTTGCATTTAAACCATTGTTATTGGCCACTTGAATGTTAGGAGTAACTGCGGCTAGTCCACCAGTTAACGCATTGCTAATGTTACAATATATATTACCGTTAACTGTTATAGATCCTGATGTAGGTGTGCATTGTAATAACACACTAACTTGATTGCCTACACTTTCAATAAACACTTGAATTGTACCGCCAGTTACTCCAGGTGGTGCAATACCGCCTGAACCGTTTACTGTTACAGGAGTTGTGCCTTGATAGTTATTCACATCAAATTTAGTGCTGTCAAATCCTGTTGTGAAACTGCCACCTAAGTTAAAAAAGTTTTGTGCAATAGCAGTGCTTGGCCAGCTATATGTGTAACCAAATATAGTTTGTGTAGATGTTGTGAAACTATATGTATGGCTTAATTGTGATAATTGATCAGCACTGACTGTTTTATAATTTGTTGTAAGTGATGCAACTTTTGCCAATAATGTAGTTGTGGAAATAGCAAATATAGTTGATCCAGTTGTAGCGATGACAGGAGTTGCAACTGCACTCGCACCATTTTGGTGAATATTACATTGTTCGATGTCATTGTACAATGCAGTCCACTGGCTGGCTAATATTTTTCCACCAGCGGACCCTGATCGAGTAATTGGTTTACTCAATGTAGGTATACCATACAAATTAGTTTTTAATTGTGCAATACCCAGTGTTGCTTGCTGTAATAAATCATAACTGCTGGTGCTGATTAGTGATGGTCCTGACAATACATCAATAACATATCCGCCAGAAGTATATACATTTGGAGTACCACTATCATGAACTGTAATTGTAGGAGTATAGACACCTTGTGTTGTAGGAGTTCCGCTAATAACACCGCTTGCACTGATTGACAATCCAGGTGGCAAGCCAGTAGCAGAGAATGTATAAGCACCATACCCGCCACTAGCTGACAAGGTAACTGGAATGTACGATTGTTTTTGTCTACCAGATGTCAGTGTAGTACCAACTGGTGGTGATAATACTAGTGTGTTAGGTGCGACTGTAACTGTAACAGTACCTGGTAATCCAGTGCCACTGATGTTAGTACCATGGAATGTAAAACTGTCACTGCCACTGTATCCAGCATTTGGTTTATAGGTAATTGATGCGCCATTGGCAATAGCAGTACCATGACTAGGAGCTGAAACTACTGCTACCGATATAGGAGGGTTATCAAAGTTTAATGCAACTGTGGCACTGGATGCGTTTTCAGTAGTGGCAAATGTAGTTGCCAATCCATTAGGGATTGAAGGATAAACTTGTTGACTGTATACAGATGATATTCCAGAAGCTGGAGGAGTGCTACTATCTGTTGCCTGTATAGCATAATTGTAACTGCCAATGGTTGTAAATGTACCAGTTATTACAGCCGTTGAATTTGTGTTAGTAAGTGTTAATCCTGGTGGTAAAGAATATCCATTGGCTATTTGGTAAATGTATGGGCCAGTTCCGCCTGCCGCAGTGAATGTGCCAATAAAGTTACCACCAACTCTACCTGGGGCAAATGTAGTTCCAGACAATCCAAAGGATCTTGCACTAAGACTGATGCTAGGTGCTGGAACAGTGATAAAAATTGTAGAACTATTAGATGTTAAATTGCCTGGACCTGTAACAGTATAAACTACTTGATCCACTCCATCAAATGTAGGATTAGGAGTATATTCAATAACATTACTAGAAACAACAATGGCTGTACCATTATAAGGTCCAAATGTTGCTGTTGATAATATACTAGCGGTATTGTAAACGCCAGTAACATTTAATGGAAGAATGTCAGCACTGGTGCCATAAGCCAATGTTACATAACTGTTTACAGTTGATGGCGCTGTATATGTTATCGGAGTTGTTGGTGTTGGGATAATTGTAATAGGAGCAGATACCGGTACATTACTGTATAGTTTGGTCAACCCGTCATAAACAAGTGTAGATTCTGGGAATAAAGATCCTTTAGAACTATAGGAAATGTAAACAGTATCTGTATTAGGAATACCATTTGGAATGGTAATACTATTGGTAGTATTACCACCACTTAACTGAAAGAATGTAGTAGTATTGAAATACCCAGTTAACAGTGAACTATAAACTGATGCAGTAAATGCCCAGCCATCTGGTAAGTTTGTACCTGTAGAAACTACCTGTACAGTAGTGCCTGTATATGCTTGGGTTACCCCTACGGCCATGGTTAATTGTGGCCATGTGTCACTGCCAATTACATAGGTAAGAATATATCTTGCTGGTGGTATTGAACCAAATAAACTTTGCGTAGAAGTTGATCCACGCATGGTTATTTGAGTCAGTGCAGGACAATCTAAAAATGGTCCATTGGTATTACCTGATCCAGCTGTCACAACGGAAGCAATGTTTACAATTGCCAAGTTTCTACAGGCTTCAAAGACTGAATTACCTAAAGTCTGTGTATAAGGAATTATTACTGATGTTAAATTATTACAGTTTAAAAATGCCGCATTACCAATAGCCGAAACAGTGCCGTAATCTTTTACAGTTTTGATTGCTGAGTTATCAGCTAATGCACTGGTTTGAATTGTTTGACCTGTTGCTCCACTCAATACATAAGTTACTTGTCCAGCGGCCCATGTTGAAACCATACCAGTATATGATGTTCCCAACAAAGTGTTCATGGTAGATGTTGTATAGCTACCAGTTGTAAATGTTAGTGTTAAACTAGCATTGGGAAGAGTAATTGATGTGGCTGTGGTATTATTAAAATTGTCGTTGGCATTAACTGTGTAAGTTGATCCTGGAGTAAAATATCCAGCAAAGCCAGTTTGGTTATTCCATGAAAACGGAATCGTTGCCCCTGATCCGGGCATATTATTATATAATTGTACCAAACTGCCAACGGATATTGTAACCGAAGCAGTTGATGTAGATACTGATACTACGCCACTGATACCATAATTGGAATCTGTTGAAAGGGTAAGTGTTAATGCCATGTGTTTAGGTTCTTGTCAAACTAATATTTACCTAAAAAAAGAATTGCATTAATGTTGACTTGTAAATAGTATTAAACGCATATATAATTACTAATATGAAACGATTTAAACACAGTGGCGCCTTTGGCGACCTTATCTATAGCATGCCTGTCGTAAAACATTTCGGCGGGGGCGAATTTTATCTACACCTTAATCAAATTGATTGGATTGGGCAACATTATTATGGCAGTCCTCCCAATCCTTACCATAAGGGCAGATTAACTCCACAAGACTTTGAATACATGAAAAGTTTTATGGAAGCACAAGAGTATATTAGTAAGTTTGATGTAATGACTCCACAAACAGAAATTACTCACAATTTGGATAGATTCCGTGTGCCATTTGTTGGGCACCCTGGCAATTATGTAGACATCTATGGTACAGTATTTGGCATTGATGATTTAGATACCTTGCGTAATACTCCTTGGTTAACTGTTCCCAATCCCAAACCAATTCCTGGACGTCCAATTGTTATTAATAGAACAGAGCGTTGGATTCCCCCACTGTTGGGCCCACAATGGACAACTTGGACAGAAATGAAAATGTTTGAAGAAGCCATATTCGTTGGCTTGCCAAATGAATACGAAAAGTTCAAACGCGATACTGGTTGGGATATACCTTATCAGGAAACAAAGACCATGTTAGAATTGGCAGAAGTTATTGCAGGGTGCGAGCACTTTGTTGGTAACCAAAGCCAAGCATTGGCATTGGCCATTGGATTAGGTGTAGATGTTGCATGTGAATATCGTGTGGACTTACCAATTGAGCGTAATGAATGTTTCTTTCCAAATTTAGAAAGAATCGAATACTTTAATTGACTTTTTGGCAATTTGAACTTATAATGTATTTTTAACTACTTCAAGAGGTTATTATGAACACATATCGAGTTTGGGTTGCTATTCAAGGCCGTCAAGTTACTACTCACGTACTGCTTAACGCCGACAACTATATTGAAGCTCAACAACTTGCCGAAGGCATGTATGGATCGGGCAATGTTTTAAATGTAACCTTAGCATGAGCAATTAATCTTTTTGAAGAGACTTTAATCTTGCTATTTCACGAGTATTAACCGTACCGTACTTGGCAAGTAGGGTCTCTTTTCTTTTGGCTATAGTTTCAGGAGTGTTACTGTCCATCGTACCATTCTTTCGTTTAGTCTCTAAACATTTTTCAATTTGTTCTCGAGTGTGTGGAATCTTCTTTAGTTTTTCAATAGTTTCAGGAGTATGTCTAGGTTGCGCTACTCCATATCTGTCTATCTTAGTTTGTCGAGATTTGGCTCTAGATTCAGGTGTATTGGAATTCAAAGTCCCATACCTTTCCATTTTAGTAGACAACATTTTCTCACCAAAATTAGAATCGTGTTTGTAATTATCCCTCGCAGTTCGGGTAGCAACCATTTTTTCAATCGAGCCCGGACGTATAGGTGATAGTGTCCCATATTTCTCAATTTTAGTTTTATGTATTTGTTCAATTACGCCTACTGGTCTTTTAGATAAAAGAAATACGCCCTTGCTTGTCATCTTATCTCTATATTGTTTGTTAATCAGCAACGGATCTCCCCAATTAGCCTTAATCAAATCCTGCTCATACCAGAATGCTTTGTCTGTATCTACATCCTGATAGATAATAGAACACTCAAATTGATCAATTCCGTATTCATTAATCATTGACTCTACTAGTCGGGAACTGCTATAATAATATATAAGGAAATCTTGTTCTGGAGTTCGATTAGACTTTATATGGGCTTTTCTAAATCCAAAATAATATTGTCCCGAAGGTATATGTCTAATTTTATAGACATAGGCTGGAATGGTGTTTAAATACATTGCTGATAAGGTCCTTTCTTGTTAGAGTAGTTGGGAACGCCAATTCCGCGAACTACACCAATATTTATGCAGGAAATGAGATATGATTAAGAAACAAAGACTGGGCATTATCCAGTCGAGGGGGTTGGGGTGACATTCTTATCTCCCTTCCCATCGCAAAACATTATTATGACGAGGGCTGGGAAATCCTTTGGCCCATCGCTCAAAACTTCCTACCCAATGTGGAACAACATGTGCCATGGGTCAAATGGATTCCTGTTGCTCCGGACCAAGGAGCGTTCTTTTATGATGTTCCCATGGAACGATTGAAGAACTTTAAGTGCGATGAGTTTTTACCATTATACAATGCATTGACTGGGCATCCAGAGTTTAGTAGCCGACCTGAATTTCAAATAATGAAATTCGATCAATACAAGTATGCGGTAGCAGGTGTTCCTTTTATTAAGAAGTGGGCATTGACTGATTGCATTACTAGAGACTTGGCTGCTGAAGATGCATTATTCAAGAAAATCGGAAGTCCTGAACACTATGCTGTTCTGCACTTGGATGGTAGCGATTACCGTGCTAATTTTGATACTAGCGTTATCCCAGCGGAATGGCAACAAATAGAAATCAAAGAAGGCATGACATCCAGTATCTTTAATTGGATTGGCATACTGTCTAACGCAGAGTCTATTATATGTGTAGACAGCGTTATTAGCAACTTAGTTGATCAAATGAACCTAGGCACAGATAGATACTTTATTCCACGCAGTCATATCCAACTTACTCCTGTGTTAGGACAAGATTGGACTGTGCTTGAACCTGATGCCGAAGTAAAGAAACGAACTACTATTTTTGGTGCCACATGAAGATCCTAGTAGCACGCCACAGTGATTGGCACGACTTATTCCCACAAGAATATCTATGTGATCAAGTGTTCCATGGATTACATAGTCTAGGGCACGAAGTAACGGATGATAGACGTGCTTGGTATCTTTATAAGTCTGAGTTTGAACCCTGGGGTGGCAAATATAAATTAGATCAAGGGCACTATCATGGCAGTCCATTGTATGGTGGCGGATTTAGTTATGCGGCCACACTGGATGAAGACATGAGCATTGTTCGTGATCCTGCTGTGATTGAACAGCGTATACGAGATCATTACTATGACAAAATTGTTATAGGACGTCCAGACTACAAGCCCAGTTATATGAATCTCATTTACGAACATTATGATCGTAAGGACATTCTAGCATTAGATGGCAGAGATGAATATGCGATCGATCATGAGTTAGCTGGCCGTACTACATATTTCAAACGTGAACTCAACGGTGAACCTACAGAGTTTATGCGAACAATCAATTTTGCCATTGCCAAATCAAAATGCAGAACTGATAGAGCAGACAAAACTAAATTAGTAGCCACAGTAATTCCCTTTCATCCCAACACATATGTGTTCAAAGTAGAAAAAGAGTATTATGATGACTATGCTCAAAGTATGTTTGCCATTACTCGTAA
>Ga0208378_1000336_pt1 | contig 16690 bp, 12 predicted proteins | sample CryBogCBE24Aug09_FD_184556 | JGI IMG/M metagenome (GOLD analysis project Ga0208378, IMG submission 184556) | Freshwater microbial communities from Crystal Bog, Wisconsin, USA - CBE24Aug09 (SPAdes) (version 2) | ecosystem: Environmental > Aquatic > Freshwater > Lake | place: Crystal Bog...
CCAGCCTCGCCACCGTACGTGCGCGCGAGATTGGTCAGGCCGTGGCGAGCGTTCACCTCATGGGCCTTCTTCATCCACGACAGGCCGCGGTGAAGCATCGAAGAGCCGCCGCTCATGTAGTGGCCACGGCCAACCATGCGGTTAAGGTGCGTCTTGGACACACCGCTGTCGCTCGTCGCCGCCGCCACGTCGGCCATCGACAAAATGGTCTTGCGGATGGCGGACTGGCCACGCATCGTCTCGAAAAAGCCACTGTTGATGGCAATGATCGTGATGACCGGGCTGGCCGTGCTCGGCGTGTACGAGAAATAGCCACGGCGGTTGTCAAGCGTGACCTGGATCTGAAACGAGTAGTTGCCAAGGCAACCCGGGGCGAGGCCGGGCTGCAGCGTAATGTCCTGGCCCATGCGCAGCAGGATCGGGCCACCCGATGTCTGCGTGTACTGGCTCTGGCCGGTGTATGCGTAAGGCGGGTTGGTATCAAAATTGCACGGACCAAGTACACCAGACGGGTACTGCGCCTGAGTAAACCCGCGCCACTGCTGCCAGTCCATGTCGAGGCCCGCAGCGACCGCGCACTCGTAAAGGTGCACCTGCTGGAAAGACGAACAAAGGTTGCTAAAGTTGTCAAAGGTGACAGAAACCCTGTTGATTGGAATGTACTGGTCGAGCTGCGACGGACCACGCGTTGCCGGCTTAACGTACACCATGACCATGTCGGGAATAGACGTGAGCGAAATCGTCTGCGACAGAACCGTGTTATCACCCGTAGCAATGCTAGTAATACCAGTCGAATAAAAGTAACGAGGGAACTCCACATACGGAACCGTGGAAACGTCGGGAAGCTGGACGTCCACACCGGGCGTGAGGAAGGTCGTGAAAAGCGTGGGAGCGTTTGCGGCAGTGGTAAGGATCGTGTTGTCGCCACCATACCACGGTCCGTTGCTATTGCCAGTGGATGCAAACGTAAGATCGGACAACACGCTGCGAACGTTAGACGAACGAAGGACGTTGCCGGTGTTAGGGTTCGGCTGCGTGAGATCGTCAAGCCAGTATGGCATAGTCGCGTTTGCCTTTGCAAGAGCGCCTGAAAGCACAACGGCAGTCGACGCAACAGCGCGGGTAGTGCCAAGCGTCGAGAAATTCATGACAAACTGCATATTGGTCATGCCGTAAAGGCCAACCGTCTGAAACTCGGCAGAGTCTGCCCAGATGAGCGGGGAAATTACCATCGGCTCCGTGACGCTGATTGTGCCATAGACAGGCAGCGGCAGCTGCACGGGGCATCCACCCTGGAGCGCATAAATTGACTGAGGCCCGCTTGCAGGGGCAACAAGAGTAGTGACACCCGCAAGCGTCTGCGTGAACGTAAGCTGGTACTGAGAGCCAATCTGGCCGAGGCCGCCATACCCTCTCGCAACACCACCAGTTACGGTGCCTGCAATGAGACCCGTCACAATTGCGAAGCAACCGTTCGCCGACGTGTTGACAGTGTTCGCGGCCGACTGTGGAGGCGCAGCGACACTGTAATTTCCGGCGAGTGCGTCGTAAAGACGAGCACCGAGCATGCACATTGGCGGCACGGCCACGTTAAGGGTCAGAGTAGTTCCGTTGACCGTGAATGCATTTGCAGTGCCGCCGCCGTTAGCACCAGATGCGGCGCCATAAAGGTCACCACCCGGAAAGTTCGTCGTCCAGACAGGCTGGTAATTAAAGAAAGGAACAAGAACGTTCTGCCCAGATGTAAAACCCGCGGGAAGCTTGACTGAAGTCGATGCAGTGGCAATGTAAAAGCCAATGCCACCCTTGCCAGCCTCGCCACCCTGTACAGTGCTGGGCACAAAGGCGTACGCCTTACCTGCAGCAAGAAACGGCCACTGTGCAGCGGTACCAGAGGTTGGAGCATATCCAGATGCAGACGTCAGCGTAGTGCTGCACGTAGCGTTTGAAGACCAAACCGAAGGCCATGAACCGTTTGGAATGTCACCAAAATTATTTGTAACGCTGTAGGTCGAAAAGTTACCCGAGTTGTTCTGCACATCGTCGCGACCCCATGCAAACGTGTCGGCATTCGTAGGGGTCGTGCGCTGCTTAAGATTCTCCTGGGTCGACGTCAGCATAAGCTGCTCGCGAAGCGTATCGCCGTTCGTAGTTACAGTGCAGTCGTTGAGCGTCGCAGTCATGTTGACAAGGCTGGACTGGACCGGAAACTGCGTCCACGCAAGATCCTTGCCACTTACGGCAGAGCACCAGCCACTCTGCGAGCCTGCAATGCCACCAGTCTGAAGCGCCATACCGTTATCCGCGCCAATCGAAATACCCGCAGTGAACTGCGACATGGATACATCAGGCACATCAAAGTTCGTAGGGAAGCACATCGTAAAGCCTTCTCCCGCACTTGCGGCAGCAAGAGGCGGTGAGAAATTGAGAATAATAATGCTGTCATTGCTCGAAGTTGCGGAAGTTACGAAGGTATTAGGGGCGAATCCCGAACCAAAGAGCAGCGCCGGCTGACCATTCTGATAAGCCGCGAGGATAAAAGCAACCAAAGTAGCATCCATGGTCGACTTCGTAACAATTGCGCCCGCCTGAAAAAAAGCAGTCGTCGTGAGGGATGTAGCGTTGGCACTAAGAGCATTAAAAGTTCCAGTATAAATCTGCTTGTATCCAGTACCACGCGCACCACCGTAGAAAAGCTGGGCGTTATACGAAAGGGGCGTAGAGAGCTGGATCTTGCGGTCAATGAAAACGTTGAGAGAAGGCACAAGCACCTGAAAAGTCATCTGGGAGCTGGACGCGGAAATGGCCTGAAAGGGGGCGACACTGATAGACAGTGCACCCTTCTGCACGGCGTACGCCGGCTCATCCTGTATGAGTCGTGCATCCGTGACCGCCACCTTCTGGATCTTCGACATTTTGGCCTTAAAACTGCTGATAGGTGTTTACAGATGCTAAAAGAGTGACGATCAAGCGACGCACTCAGTGAAGTATCGTGACGAGTGCACACGAAACTACACTACTTGAGCTGGAAAACCCAGCGCAAGTTTGCGCTTCCTCCGTTTGAAAGCGAAAGCGGTCTGTACATCTGCTCGGTCGTACGCAAGAAGAGCTGGAAGTCAAACTGGTTGAAAACGCGACCCGACTGAAGTGCCATAAAAACAGGCGTTGCTGGATCAAAAAGAACTTCATTGCGAAACTCCTGTCCAGTCTGCATGTTTGCGAGCGGCTTAATGTTAAGCTCTGCAAGGATTTTTAGAGTGTTGCCGTTAGTCTGGACGGTCTGTGGCTGTCCCGCGTCATTCAGGATGTACGCAGGTGCTACCTGATCAGGCTCGATCGGTACATTTCCAGTCGCAACAATAATTGCATCAAAGCTGTTCCACCTCAAGCCAACTGAAGGGTAGTCCTGGGGGTACATGTAAAGGTATGGCACTGTGCCACCAAGTCGCCCATACGGCAAATAAGTCGCTGCCAATCCAGCTGTGCTCACCGCCGTAGAGGTTAGCGGCAGAGGAGTGGCCACGTTCAAACCCGCGACAATTGCCTGGGGGACGTAGCGAATGTAGGACGTTGTAAGCTGCGTCCTTGGATCAAAATAGCTCAGACGAAGACACGGCCAATTGCCAAAAAGCTGGTGGAAGTAGTCATCGACCTCAACGTATGCGCGCTCATCGAAGGACACGTAAGGACGGCGCGCAACAACGTAAGGCGGTGTTGTGAGCATGTTTGTGCCCGTAATTCCCCACGAATCTCGTGCAATGTCATTTAGCGCCGCATTCACGGCGTAATGCTGGGTGTTCAGCGTGTCGTCTACAAATCCATAATAGCCATCGTCAACGTTTGCGGTAATTGTGCCGCCGTAACCATAGCTGTCAAGGTTAAGCGTAAAGAGGTTTGTAGAAGAGTTGTAGGACACGTAAGGAGCCAAAGTTCCGATAGACGCGAGCATGGGTGGAGTTGAGAGGCCTCCAGCTAAAACATAACACCAAGCCTGAGGCGACCACCCATTTGCAGACGTTACATTTGATGCAGGCGGGGGGCCGGTCGTCGTTGCTGTAGCTCCAAAATAAACCATTATATAACTACCACCACCCGCATTATATGTTGACGTTACAACATCGCCAGTCAAATAAATTTTTCCATTTTGATAGGAATTGCAGTAGCTAGCACCACATGGAACCCAATTAATCGAACTTGATGGAATGTCGCTAGAACTGGTTGCAATTTGACATACATAAGCAACACCCTGGTAAACAACGGAATTTCCAACGCTATAAGATGCAGGCGACCATTGATTAATAGCAAGGCAATTACCATTAATTAGATTCTTTAGTTGCCTTGTCAGACACTGTTCGCTAATCACCACATTGGCGTCGTACTCATCATAAACACAGCGCTGGAACGTAGGGTTAATGACCTGGTTCAAAAAGTGATCATAGCTGTAGCAATCAAAGTATGTCGTAAAATTGTTGTCTGCCACGTCACTTGCGCTCGGGATATTAGTATTTGCGTCCTCAGGGACCCAGCGCACCGTCTTATACGTGGACATGTTGACGGTCGAGCGAAACCCGAGTTGGTATGCGCGCGGGCAAAGGACGGTAGTGCCGGGTGCGACCGCAAAAACCTGGCCAGGGACAAACCCAAGAAGCTTGCAGGCCTGCAAAATGCCCTCCTTGCTCGCACCCGACGTGGTCGTCTGCGCTGTGCCCACGGGCAACGAAAAATCGAGATACAAAGTGGCAAACGTGTCATTGTTCTGGATTGAATATTGCTGTGTCATTGCAATGGAAGGACTTGCAGTTGGCGACGTGACGTTGATGGTAATACCCGTAGCCGTGGCGAGTGCCGTCTGTAGCCTTGATGCCACAGTTGTCGCAAGCGTATCACTGGAAACACCTATAGCGGCCAAATTGATTGCGCCTGACTTAATTGGGTACCCACTCACATCGGCACCTGTGAGGTTTGTACACGTCGTATACCACGGGATCCACCCGTAATTAGGCCACGCCGCATACAACCAATCCGATGTTTCCTGGGGACCAAGCACTTGCTGCTTGTTTGCCGAATACACTGGACCGGTCCACGTTAAGGAAATGCCGGGTTGCGCAGTGCACTCCCAATACTGTGTTCCGTTTTCAGTGATAAGCGCTGAAGGCCTCGCGACAAAAAGAGGGATCTCATCCGTCTTGATCGAGGCGCGCACAAGCGCCATCGTATAATTGTCGGTGTTGCCTACGATGGGCTGCGTACGCGTGTCGGAAAACTTTGCAAACCGACCGTGCGCGCCATTCTGAGTTACGCCGTTATCGAACGATGTCCTGCACACCACATTCGTGTCGTAGTGAACACTCCCGTCGCCTCGCTTCATCATACGCGAGTCCATCGCAGTACCATAATCACGCTTCATGTTTTCCCTTTTAAAGGATAAACACGAAGCGCTTACTTGTGAAGGATACTGTAGATGTAGTTTGTGACATTTTGGTCCGGCGACGCCCCACCACCCACCATCTCACCAATAAACTTATGAAGCGGCATTTCTGCGTTAATAATTCTAGCAGCTGCCCATCTTCCACATGTGTCGGCGTTGTCCGCTTGCAGCTTATGCGTATTATGCACCACAGGCTTCCGTGCATGAGAAAGCACATTTCCAAGAAGCGGCGTGAGCTCGTTGAATTTTGCGAGCTCAGCCTTCGTTAGCCACTTGCGGTCGCCGTCGATCGGGGTCTGTGAATTGTGAGGGGAGAGTTAGGGGTTTGTGGGGTTTGGGATCGTGAGTTTTAGTCAGTGAATGTAGAAAAGAGCGAAATTTCTCTATGTAAATTTTTTGACTGGCAGGCTTGTTTCGGAAGTGAAGTATATATTCAGTCCGAAGCGCTCGACTAAACCTTTACTTCACTTCCGAAACAAACACCACACCCAATGAAAAAAAAAACAGAAAAAACACATGGACTCACCCCGAAGCTGTCAAACACCTCAATTTGGTTTGGGTGGTCTAGCACGGTAAGCCAGTGGCCGTCGTCCCGGCTTTCCGTTAAGAAGAGCAGGACCACGGCCTTTTTACCCTTGAACATTTCATCGGGCGTAGCAAACTTTGCAAGGTCTGGGTATCGGTAGATCGGGATGTTACCGGCAACCTTGCGGATGTCGTCCTCAGAAAGGGCATAGTGTGCGGGGTCCTCATTTTTCTTTGGCTTTCCTCCGCCACGTGGGCGCTTTCCTTCAACTGGAGGTGGCGGAGGTGGGGGTGGGCCAGGCGGCACAGGACCTAGCGGTACCGGATCAATTGATCGCTGGATGACAGAAGGAGCTGGCGGCGGAGGTGGCGGAGGAGGAGCAGGCCCACCTCCAGCGCCGGCGGGTCCAATGTCTGCTGGTGCAGGTGCAGGAGCATAAGCGGGACGAAGAAAGGGTTCCAAAAGTTTCGCTTGTTGCGCTCGACTTGTAATCATATCGTAAGGTATATGGAAAGCAGCAGCATTAACTTCATCAACCGTACGGAGGTCAGAAGGATCCGCGAGAACAAATATGGAGTGAGGGCGGAAGAACTGATAAAAATATCCATGGGGACTGTTTTCTTCCATAACAACGCTTTCCTCCCGACTAAAACCATGAATGTGAAGATGCTCGAGAAGGTTGAAAAGAAAGTTGAACTGCAAAGACCGGGTATGCTTATCCGTTTCATGTGACGACAAAAGCTCTTGCCAGTAATCCAGCGGATCTGCTGAATGCATAATTGATTTGTCATTCAAAACAGGAAGTGGAAAGGTATCGTACCCGCCATCGTAACCCGAATTAGTTAATACAAACCTTAGCATATTTGTGATGAAATCCGGTGTAATTTCCCTTGGAATCTTAAGTATTTTTACATCGTGACGAAGTGCTAAAAGACACTCAGGTAGTCTTGGATTTCCATAGCGTTCCATAACAGCATCGTTAAACCTAAACAGATCCTTAACGTTCCTGCGCGCAGCAGCATCTGGCTCAAGATAGAAATGGTCAAGTTTATTTAGCTCGATCACATCGTCGTGATCGGCGTTGGTATCGAAAACAAGAAAGTGCGTCCCTGCTGGTACAGTTTGAAAATAAGCCATTTCAACACACGTCAGCAAAAATGCCTCGCGTCAAGCAGTCTAAGCCAAAGCGTATGGATGTTGGGGTGACGTCGGTTGACGCCCCGGCCGTGTCTTCTGACGCCACTGTTTTTGCAGCTGGCGTTGAGGATGCCGCACCCGTCGTCGCCGAGGCGGGCCCGAAGAAGGTCCGAGTCGCCAAGGTCAAGCCTTGCGTCCGGTGCGAGGAGCGGCGCGCGCGCGAGCGAGAGTATGCAAAGTCTAGCCGCCTTCGTCAGCGCCTCGCAACTGCTGCACCGCCTACTACTCCTGCGGATGGCGCTGCAGTCGCACCTAGCGAGCAGCCCGCCAGCGCGGACGACCCGGCCCAGGCGTCGACCTAGACTTATCTGGCACCTTAAAACTGCCTCCCTTGCAGACGCAATCGCACATATTGCCGCTGCATGTCAAGTGAGTGCCCCATAGACTCCGCGATGTGTCGTGCTTGGTTGGTTGACAGGTTAGGGTTGCCGTGCACGCGCTCGGTGACGTAAGCGTGGCGCAGCGAATTGCTTGTCACTCGCCTCCCTCCAAACGCCTTCTGAAACGCCAACGATTTCCACTTTAAGTAGCCCGAGTCTGAGTATTCGCCGCCACTCTTGGTTGAAAAAAGCCAATTACGAGGCTGGTCGGCAATTGAGCGTTCCACCATACGCACCAGTGTGCGTGGAATTTGACGTTCCAGACGTGGAAAATAGCGAGCAGACTTGTGATCACGAATGACGAGTTCACCTGATCCATCAGGGCGCACCATGAAATAGTTTCCAGTTGCCTGATGACCGATTCGGACGTGCGACAAATCGCTGCCGCGTAGGGGCGGTAGAGCCATGGTTTGAAATGCAATGAGCAAAGCCTCTTGCGACTTTGGATCCGTCTCTAATATCTGTTCGAAGGCATCCTCCCACTCCCGAAGCGTGGCCGCAGACTCAATTTCGCGCTCCGAAGGCAAATTGTCATCAATCCTCCGACGATTGGCATTATTGCAGCGCGCTAAAGCCTCAAGCCAGAGCTTATACTGTGAATTTACGGGATTGTCACAACGTCGAAAATGACCTAACTCCTCGCCTCGTTTAAAAAGACAAAGCACTGCCGTTAAATGGCTTCGTTGAATATTGGGAGGCATTCTTGCCAAATGCGGGAAGGCGCGTTCAAAGTTAAACATAATCCACGAAAGCGTACCTCCGCATGCTTTAAGAAGCTGTCGCATGTGCTTCTTGTAGCTAACCTTGCTTTTTGGGGCAAGGGAAATTGACGAATCAATAAACTCCATCCATTCGTCGTCAGACGGTGGTGGCATGTTGTTTTACGCTCCAAATTCAATTTTAACAAATGTCGAATCAACAAGTCCAATTTGGCCATTTGGATTAGTGGTAGGAAATTGTGAAAGCAGAGTATCTGGGCCATATCTAGTTCGATAAATTCCGTTCGGAAATACCCAATAGCCGTAAATATTCAGGTAAAAGGATGCCGCAGGAATATGATATTTTTCAGCTATAAGTCGGTGTAGTTCACTGACGGTCGTCGTGTTAAAGTTTACCTTCATTTCATCTCCCATTCGAGGGTGCTGTGGTACACCGAAAATGAATAGCGAGGAAAGACCACCACCGCCACCGCCACCGCCACCGCCACCGCCACCGCCACCGCCACCGCCACCGCCGCCGCCACCACCACCGGGGGGGATGGGATGAGGGTTTGGATCATCTTCAGACGGCACAGGATCTTGATCCATCCCTTCATCTGGATCACCTTTTCCACGTCCATGTATACGTCCGGGTTCATGTACACACATTTCGTGGGCGTGAAGACGTCTGTGAATACTGTGGCGTCTATGGTTGCGATGTTGTATGTGGTGAAATGGATGACAAGCTGGCCCAAAGGCGTCCATTTTAAATGGGTTTGACTGGTCTTTAAGTGGCCCTACAAGAATCTACTTTGTCTGATCTAAGGCAAAAATTGGCGTCCCAACCTTTGCACACAATTTATATTGCGCTTCCCACGCGCCACCAACTCACTCGCTCGCTTACTCGTCCTCGTCGTCGTCCTCCTCCTCCTCGTACACGTACTCCTCGTCGGACTCCGTGGTCGCGTGGTTGGCCACATAGGCCTGCTCGTTCTTGAGGTGCTCCACGGTGTTGTAGTGCTCCTTGGCCTCGATCTTGGAGGTGAAGAGCGGCGTCGCGCCGCCCGCGAGACCGCAAATGCGGCACTCCTTGATGGTCATGAGCTTCTCGGGCGCGTCGCCCTTTGCCTTGGCGCTCGCCGACGAAGAGCTTGACGAGCTCGACGAGCTGGAGGCGCCCGCGGCGGCCGGTTCGAAGCGCGAGCGCTTGGCGCCGCCGCCCTGGTAGCTGATGTTGCCACCGCCGCCGGGAAGCGGGGCGCCCTCGTGCTCCTCGTTAAACTCGCGTGCGTGCTCGACGGCGTAGCGCGCGCGCGACTTGGGGCTCGGGCGCTTGATGAAGGGGCCGGTGGCGTCGCGGCGCTTGAGGTCAATGAGCTCGTGCTGCATGTCCTGGATGCGCTTCTTGAGCTCGGCCAGTGCCGTTGACTTTCCCTTGAGCTGGCCCTTCTGCTGTGTGATGCGGCGGACGAGGTCGTCCTTGGTCGACGCGAGCGCGGCATACTGCGCGCTGCCCATGCCGATGTCCTTGCGAAGCTCGACCAGGCGCGCCTCGAAAGCGTCCTGCTTGACCAGCAGCTCCTCGATGGATTCGCCGTTCTCGTTCATCGCGGACGTATTCTCGTCAACCTTCTCGACGACCTTGTTCATGACGTCGATCTGGCGGTTCGCGAGCTCGGCAAGGTCGGTCACCGACTTAATGAGCGCGTTCATGGACTCGCTCTGCTTCTTGACCTCGCCCGTGAGCTCGCCAATGAGCTCGCCAATGTACGAGTCCTGCTGGTCCGCCATCATCTGTATCTGCTCCTTGAGTTCGTTGAGCGTGCCCGTAAGCACGGCGTTCTGCTTCTCGAGCGCCTCAAACTTGGTCGCGAAGTGGCCGCTGGCGCCGCCGTGCATGGGCGCCATCGCGCCCGCGTCGACGCCCGCGCGCATGCCGAGGCGGAAGGCGCTGATGCCCATGCTCTGCGGTGAGTTGAAGAGCGGGCGCGGGCCCGTGGGCATGGCGCTGCGCTCGCTGATCGCGGGCGGCGGCGGCGGCGAGGCGGGCGTGGCGCCGGCGGTGGAGCTGGCTGAGGCGGAGGCCGAGGCCGTGGGCTGCGGGGAATCCGACATCTTGGCTGCGAAAGGGCACAAAAAGTGACAGTTAGAAATTTATCCGCAACCCGAGTCCAGGACCAACTGCCACCCGCCAAGGGTGCGGCCAGCCGCCGAGTCCAGGACAAACTGCCAGCCCGCCAAGGGTCCGGCCAGCCGCCGAGTCCAGGTCCAACTGCCAGCCCGCCAGAAATTTTGGAGGGGCGCCGGCGTGTGACGTCACGGTCACGCGTCACGCGTGGTGCGGAGTTGGCGGCCGAAAAACCCCCCGGCGCCGCCCGACGCGACGGCTGCGCCAACCCGAGCTCAAAGCGGCTCGCCGTGTGCGTCTCGATGCCAGCTATCCGCCAAGCACCGCGGATCCGCGGGGGGAGGTCGCTAGCGTCGGCGGCGTCGTTCGGCGTCGCGCTCACCTGTCAGAGGACGCGACGCGGGAGCGCGGCGGCGCGGTTAGCGCGCGATGCGGGGTCGCCGGCGGGCCGGACGCGCGCTGGGCGCACGCGCTAGGGCCCGGGGAGTGCGCTGGGCGCTGGGGAAGGCGGGGGGCGCGGCGGGCGGAGGCGGGCGGCGGCGGCGGGCGCGTCGGGGCACGGCGCGGCTCGGGTCGCGGCTCGACGACTGCCCCGCGCCGAGTGGTCGTTCTCCGCCAAATCGACTCCGATCGGCCCCGCGCCGCGGCCTGAGATTCACGTTACTGACCTCTAGAAGGCTGGGTGGTCGCGGGGCGGCGGGGCGGCGTTTGAGATTTTCGAAGTTGTGCCGGTCGCCGACCACCCTCGAGCCGGCCGACCGCCTGCGCGGCTCAAAATTTCCGGGACCTTTCCTACACGGCGGGCGGTTTTTCTGGGACCTTTCCGCTGTGTGCACTCAGTGGGTCCGAGACCTTTCCTATACGTCCTCCTCGTCGTCGTACGCGCCCATGGCGGCCGTGGCTGAGCGCGTAAGCGCGCGGAAGCTGCTGCTGCCGACGCTACTGGACTCAGAGGCGCCGCCCGTGACGCCGCGCGACGCGGGCGCCGTGCGCACTGCCCAACCGTCGATCGGAGACTCTTCCGCGGCCGTGTCGCCACCACCACCGGCGGCGAGGATGCTGCTGGGCGCGATGCGGCGCTTGGCGGGCGGCGCGTGCGCGGTGTGCGCGTCGTCAAGCGCCTTGCCCAGCTCGTGCGGGTCGCGAGCGAATCCGTCGGGCAGCTCCTGGGCGCCGCTGCGGCTGTCGCTCGCGCCACGATCCTCGCCCTCAATGTTCTCAAAAATCACATGGTCAACCGCCAGTGTGATCATGAAACCCCCACCGACGTTGGTCCAGTAGGCCGGGCGGATGATGGCGTGGCGGATGACGCACTTGGTGGCCATGTCGCCCGGCCCGACGAAGCGCACGTGACCGGATCCGACGCGCTGCGTGTCGCCGAGCGCGAAGATGGGAAGCGTGTCTCGCACGATGGGCATGCTATTGCCCTGGAAGTCGTTGGCCGTGTGGCCAGTGATCTTGGAAAAGCGCGTGGCGGAGGCGGGAAGTGCCTCGGTGCGCGGCGCCCAGGTCACGCCGCTAATGTACATGCCGCGCGGGCCCTCGGCGGTCTGGACGGACTCGACTTCCATCGTGCGGCCGCTGATGCGAAGCGAAAGGCGCGAGTCGTACAGTGGCTGGCCCATGGGGTCGATGGGCGCCAGCCGCTTGGCGCGCTTGAGCGAGATGGCGCTGGGGTTCTTGCGAAGGTAGTCGGCCTCGGCGGCGCCAAAGAGCTTATTGCTGTTCTCGAGCAAGAACTTGTCGAATTCGGAGTCAAGGTCATTTAGGCTCTGCCACACGCGCTCGTCGATCTTGACGGTCAGAGTGAGCTTATTGGAGGCGTGGATGCTGCTGAGGGACGTGCACTCAAAGGGCATTTTGGGCGCAAAAGCGCTCAGCGGGGCCTGGCCCACCGAAACGAGCTTGAACGACGTCTTAGCGGGAAGCGTGTCGATATAGCCGATGCGGTCGCCCGGCTTCATGAGCTTAAAGCTCACGCTACTGCCCCATGCCGACGGCAGCGGCTTGACAACACCCGACGCCCAGCTCATTTTTTCTTGTGTGTGACGACGGTTGGTCAGTTGACAGTCAGGTTACGGAAATTTTAGTCGGATGACGGTCAGCTGACAGGTTGATTTGTGTGGATTGGGTTGACGTGAAGCCCGGTGTTTCCAACCCCGTCTCCACCAACCCCGCTTTTGCCAACCCCGGTTTCAGCAACAACCACAACCGGGGTTGTAGCCTCGATATCCAGTGAGCTAACACAGGCCTGGCCACAGCAAACTGATCGGACACGCCGGTGATTGGCCGCGGTAAAGAAAGGAACTGCAAATTTGACGATCAGGAAAATTACAATTGAAAAGGCCGTTCCTACGCCACCAGCAGCCATTGTCTGGCTAGAATCGGCCATTTCAACCTACTGAAATGCCCTATGAGCTGGTGAAGGTCGGAAGGCAATATGCAGTGAAAACTGTAAGTGGGCCACAAGCAGGTCATCTTCACGGTTTAACTACAAAAGCCAAGGCTGCTGCTCAGTTACGTATTTTGAACCGTCACCTCATGAAAGGTGGCGCAAGATCTACCGCCGAAGCAGTTTCTGGGCTCGTTCTTCATCCATCGGACTCAATTACTGATTTCAAGGCACTCTTTAACGATTTGGCTCAAATTTGGAACAACGGAAAAATCGGCGAGGGTCTTCGCAGCCATGGTATACCAGCTGTGAATCTTATCATCAAATACCTACCTCTTGCAGGCCCTTCTGGCGTAGCGGCTGCTGCTGCCCTAGAAAAGCTCCAGGTTGCAAAGTGGATCAATGTATTTGCGTCACTTATTGACTTTGTGAGTGGCGACGGCAACATTATGACGTTTCTAAATGCCTTGAAAGAACTGGTTGGTGACCTTTTTAAGCAGCTTGGTGATGTGCTTCTCGATGCGGCAAAACACCCGGAAAAGATTGGAAATGCAATTAAGGGCGGGCTTGAGGCAATCGGAAATGAAGTACAAAATGCCTTTGACCCGGGTCGCGCACAGCAACAGGCTGAATACAACATAAACCAAGAAAAAATTGCCGGTGAAAATGGCGCCGTAGATCAACTGGCATCCATGGCACTTGAAGATGCAAAGGCCAAATTTGACGAAAACCCACCAGAATCATTTGAACAGGCTGTTGACTGGCTTTCCAGCTTTGCAGAAGGTGCACGGGTCTCTCCAAACAGACAACCAGAAAAGACTCTAGAGGGATTGACATCCCCTCTTCCAGCCAATGAAATTTTGGATGGTATCGATGAATTTAAAGAGGCCGCAAAGGATGCAAGTGGTCATAGCAAGGGACCGAGTTTTGATATTGCACTTGGGCGCGCACAAGCAACACTAAAGCTTTATGCCATTCCATATTGGATTTATCTGCGAGATAATTACGATTCACGTCCTGACGTGTACAAGTCCGGTCCACTGCCAACAATTCCACAGTGGAGCGAACAGGAGTTTGTTACTAAAATGCTTAAATCAGGTGAGCCATTTTTCGGGACTGGTCCGAGGCCAGTCGACGAATACGACGACTTTGCTCGTAAATTTATCGACGCCACAGAAAAGCTGAACCCCAAAGAAGCCCGTCGCCAAGCAAGACTGAAGGAAATCGACGAAGCAAGCTTTAAGCAACGCGACGAAGAATTGGCTGGCTATCAAGCCGCGGCTGATAAGTTGAACGATTACACGGCAGGTGCACCGGAAAGAATTGAGGCTGGAAAAAAGATTCTTGCTGCTGATTCAGGACAGGCTTTTAGTGAGAACATTGCGATGACAACAGACGATGACGTTTTCATCAACGCCATAACGTACCCGATTTACGATAGCAGTGGCAATCCTCATATCGCTACGCCCAGTGAGCTGGATGGATTTCTTGCGAAAGCAAAAGCTTCACACAAGTCAATGGCTAATTATATAAACAACCTTCTTTCCTACATTACTAATGCCAGCTCGAATGCATCGTGGAGTGAGTCATGGAAGCCATATGTTGCTGCCAATGCAAACTTTCTCCTTAAATCAACAGAAGGAAAAGCTGCACTGAAAGAAATTTTAGATAAAAACGGAATGACATCTACATGGGGAAGGCCTTTAACTGATGCACAGAAGAAGGCAATCCAAGAGATGCTCGCAATAACCCCCGCGAGCGTGGCGTCTGCAATTCCCGCCGCTGTCCAGTTTCACGCACCCACATTTTCCTTACCAGCACTCGGAGCTGGAAAACCAAGATCAAAGCGATCAAGATCTCACAGTGATCTTGATAAAGACTTTTTTGAGTGAGATGTTCTAGCAAGTTTAACTATCACTCTCCTCCCCTCGCGCGCGCCGCAAAGCCACATTCCTTCCATCCTCAATCGCATCGCGCTGGCGCTTTGCTTTTGCCGCCTTGCGCGCTGCAATTTCAGCTGCCTCCTCGGTGCGCTCCTGTGCTTCCTTTTCTGCCGCCTCGCGTTCCTCCAACAAACGCTGAAAGAGATCGACCCCCGAAGGCGGTGGCGGTGGCGCAGCGGCCCCGCCGGCCACGGAGTGAGCACTGAATGGCGGTGCAGGCGACAGTACGATGTGTTGGAGGCGGTCCGCTGACCATACGCCAAGCGGGGGTGGGTGGTTGGAGAAGAAAACGACATGCGGCACACTAAAGACCTTCATCTTGGACTGGTACTTAGCGCTAACCAACTGGCCGTTCTTTAGCTTCTCGGCCATAATGTACAGGTCCTTTAGCAGTGAGACGTCCATGGGCCGCGCGAGGTCAAAAATCACGATCGGCTGCGACGAGTAAGCAAAGGCGCAGTCGGTGATCTTGCCATCAAGCTCAATGGCATTCATGGCTCGGCAGAGGTATGTGCTAAGGCGGCTCTTTCCCTGGCCACCCTCGCCATCCTCGATCCAATAGATGTGGCGGTCATGCGCAGGTCCACGAAGAATCTCGACAAGAGCCGACTGCCATGGGCGAAGCACAAAGTCTGCGCGCTCCGGAATTTTAGGCACCATAAGGTCGGCAAGCTGCGTAATGCCTCCAGGATAGCGAATAAACTGCCCGGTAAAGTGCTCGGCCACCATCCGAATGCCCTCCTGTGGCCCGTGCTCGCGCAGAATCTCGCGGATGGCATCCATGTCCGTGCGCTCGCCTTGGTTTCCACGCTTGGAGTTGCTGCCGTGTGTCCATGCCGCGCGAGCAATAAGTTCGCCATCGACGATAGCACGCAGATCAGGGTCCACGTGACGAGCCATGTGCGTCTTGCGATCCTTGAGATAGACGGGGCGGCTATCAAATTTGCGCGCCCAAACTAACTCGTGACCCCCCGCGCTCGCATCCAGTTCGTCGTCGTCACTGCCACCACCACCAGGCGCAGCCTCGGGCTTGGCAATCAGCCACTCGCGCACCGCTGCAATGCGAGACTGGCTGCCAAACTCAAAGTATCCACGGAAGTGGTAGCCCTCGGCCTTTGAACCCTCAACCTGTCCACAGCCATACGTTACGAGATCCGCAAGCTCACTCGGCATCGGCCCTGGTTTAAAAGTTGAAAAGTCCGTGTCGACGACAACGCACCACGCACGCGATAGGCCAACAGAACTCCCACCTGAAACCATCGAGGAGGAAGACGAGGAAGAGGACGAAGAGGAGAAGGACGACGCGTGAGACATGGTAGCTTTTATGGGCTTGACTAACGGACTACGTCATCGATGTCAGCTGACTCTTTCATACCGGGATCAGTTGGAACGAAATTGTGATTATTTTAAAGTGAACGCAATGTTCACACAACCCCGCTTTTCAATTAACGCCTGACGCGACGCGCATCTGGGCCTTTTTGGTTGGTCATGTTAAAGTGTGTAAATTTCCATTTTTTGCTGTGCATTGATTCACCCGCGGGCTTCCATCCTAGTTGCAACTCAACAAGAAGCGCCTTTGCCTTTTGCATCGTCAAAGGTCGCAACGAATACTTGACATTCGTATACACGTTTTTGACGAAGTACCCACCACGAGGTGATTTCGTGATTGCGTATTGTTTCATTTTGTGGTATGGTTAATTGTAATAAATGAAGACTGGAGTGCCATCTTTGGTAAAGTGATATTTTGCGAAAGGTCCGTATTTCTTAATGCCGGGAATTTTTAGGAACGTGTCACTTGCGTGTTTTGATGGTGGCAACCCCTTCCAATATTCCTGTTTTTTCAGTTTGTTGGTTTTGGTGGGTGTATACTTACGGCGTGGTGATTTCACGATACTATGTTTCTTCATTTTGTGTTGTTTCGGAAGTGAAGTATGTATTCGTCCGTCGCGCCCGCCCGGTTCTTATGTTCACTTCCGAAACAAGCCCGCCCGCCCACCC
>Ga0208378_1000342_pt1 | contig 16517 bp, 23 predicted proteins | sample CryBogCBE24Aug09_FD_184556 | JGI IMG/M metagenome (GOLD analysis project Ga0208378, IMG submission 184556) | Freshwater microbial communities from Crystal Bog, Wisconsin, USA - CBE24Aug09 (SPAdes) (version 2) | ecosystem: Environmental > Aquatic > Freshwater > Lake | place: Crystal Bog...
ATTTATAAAATTTTTTTTTATTTATAAAAAAAAACTAGTTATCATATGTAATATGATAATTTTTATAATATAATATAATGAGAAAAAAAGCACGGTAAATAATAATTAAATTAGTCCTAGATATTTTTTAAAAATCGGGGGGTAAAATTAAAATAATGATGGTATAAAGCCCAAAGAATAATATTTTTTTATATTGTAATCAATATGAAAAAATAAAAAATCGCCACAATCACCGCCCAAATCGCCCAAAAGTAAATTACGAAGTAATTTATCAATTAATCAAGTCAATGATAAAAATAAAAGGTAATAAAAATAAAATCATTAAATATGGTGATAAAAATCGCCACAATCACCGCCCAAAAATCGCCCAAAAGTAAATTACGTAGTAATTTAATCAATTAAACAACTACTAGGATAAACCAGGTAGAATTCCCAAACATGAGCCCCAGAAGGGCTCTTTTTATTAGGTTGGCGAAATATGTAAGTTTTTCTAAAATCTTTATAGATTCCAAAAAAACTTACTAGTTTCGCCAAAATTAAATTATATATTGAAGCGGTCTATCAATAAATTTATTATCACGATAAACCACGTTAAACTCATAATGAACCCCAGACATTGAGCCCCAGGAGGGCTCTTTTTATTAGGTTGGCGAAATATGTAAGTTTTTCTAAAATCTTTATAGATTCCAAAAAAACTTACTAGTTTCGCCAAACCTTTTTATTTGAAGGGGGTTTATTGAGTCTTTTTTAATATTTTTTTTATTCTTTTTTCGTATTGATTATAATAGGTTTATTTTTATTTAAATATTTTAATTCAAAATTTCGAATATCAATATCTAATGTATTATCTAAATTTTCATGACATTTTTTAAAACAACTTAATTTAATAGCACCATATCCACTTGAATTACAATTCCAACAAACAATTTTTAAATTATTAATTGAATGTATTAATTTATTATCTATTCTATCAAATGAAAATTGATATACACAATATGGTGTATAATTATAAAATAATATTTTACATTTACATCCACTACATAAATCAGTTTCTAATTCATCAATTAATTTAATTGCATCTTTTAAATTAATGGTTTCTAATTCTTTATTTTCTAATAAAAATTTTTCTTTTATACATTTATCAAATCTTTTATAATTCTTTAATTTATTTTTTAATTTTTTTATAAAATCATTATTATCTTTAATTATTATCATTTTATTATATAATAGTATTAGTAATTAATATATTTTTAATAACCTTTATTTATTTAAATATTACTAACATTGAAGGCTTTACATTCGGTTGTTTTTTTGTTGGATTAGTTGGGTCGATAAACGATATGCGACCTTTAATAAATCTTATTTCTGCTTTATTATATATATATTCATGAAACGCTTTAGTATCTGTTATTGCATTGATTAACATAACTATTTTTTTACCTTTTTTTGATTCATCATATGCTTTCTTAATCCATAATGCTACTTTACTATAAGGTGGGTTACAAAAAGTTGAACTACCCCATTCAATAGATAAACCATCAGTATCTCCAACTTTCCACGTAATGGGACATGGGTCAAAATTAAAATTAAATTCTTTATGTAATTCATCATATAATTTTTGTGGTGTAGCCCACTTATCTGATTTACTTTTTGGCATATATCCACTCATATTATAGTATTAGATTTTATTTATTTTTTAATATTTTTTTCTTGTCCTTTTCTCCTATCAATTTATCATCAACTATCATAGCTTTACCACCAGTTAATACCGATGCTAATCGTGCATAAGCCCAACTCTGAGGCGTTTGATTTGGTCTACTACCAGCAGTAGCATATGCTCCTATACCCTTTTTTATTATCATATCAATATCAGTGTCAGGAAATTCTTTTTTAACTTTTGCTATATCAGTAATTGGATAACCATATATTTTTTCATATTTTATTACATGCGGTGAGCGTTTTTTATCATCGCTTACTTTTTCTCTTACTCTTACTATACCTGTTTTTTTATAAATATCTTTTGATTTTTCAATCTCCTTTATTTGTTTTTCTTTTTGTTCTGGTGTTAATCCACTAACATATTTTTTAGGTAATCCAGTTTCAATATCTTTTGGAGTATGTCTTAAATATAACTTCATACTATTCAATTATATTTTTTTCTCTTCTAATTCTATTTTTTCTTAATATGATTTCTTTATTATTTTGGTAATATTCACGACGTGAAATTTTATATTTTTCAATATTTTTTTCAACCCATAATTTATGATTCATTAATATAGTTTTTTTATTTTCAATATAATATTTTTTATAATATTCTTTCATATAATTTATATTTTTTTCTTTTTTTATTATTGGTTCACTTGATGATTTATTTAATATTATACATTCATTATCAAATTTATTTATTTCTTGATCTATTCTCATATATTATTACTTAATAAAAAATTAATTAAATGATTTACTTGATTATCAGTTATTTTATTTTCTTTTGCATACTCTTCAATATACTTTTTTATAATTAATTCTAAAATCAGTAATCCTTTTTTTAATTTAACCAATCTTTTTAATTTATCCATAATTTTAATTTAGATTTTTTTTTCTGAATATAATATATAATATGTTAATGAAACTTATGAGAATAAAATACCCAATGACATTTATGTCAGGTCAACAATTTTTTACTATTGATGAAGTTAGAGCGATAATTGAACTAATAGAAAATAAACCATACATGTTTAATAAAGATTCTAATTTATTGACTATTACAGTTGATGTATCAGAAGATATTAAATTCAAAAAATACTATGAAAAAAACAACACAACAACTATAGTTGATAACTCAATCATATTAAAAGAGCCAAAATTAAAATAATTTCTAATATTATATGTTAATCCCTAAACCTGCCGAAAGAATCTACTTATCAAACATTGTTGATTATAACCAAGTATCACCATTATATAATAAAATTGAAATGTTACGCTCATTTGATGCATCAGTAATAAATTTAAAAAATAAATCATCTCAAAATTATTGCATATTACAAAACTTTGAAAAAACAAAATTACCTCCACCAAAAAAAATATAATCTATAAGTATATGCATTATAGACTTACTCCAACCAACATCAAAAAATCAGAACATAATAAACATATGCCAGATATTACCATCACTAAAGAAGGTATTGAATATGACATGAGTTTAGCACCTATTAAAGCTTACTATCTCTCAGAACGTTTAGCAGAAAAAAAAGACAAACACGAAACACTCAAACAATATGATATAGAATTAGAACACGACGCAAATTATAGAACAAAACAAATACCTAATATACCATTACAACACGCCCGAACTGTTAAAATTCAACGTCATCGTGATTTATTACCACAATTATTATTCTAATACATTATTACTAATTCAACTCCGTGTTTAAGGGTCTTAATATAATATCTTTTATTTGGATCTGGTTCAACTTGACGATAACGAAACATATTAGTGGTTTCATCTACACCATTATCTTTGAAATGATGAGTTTTTAAATAACGTCTAGCTTTTTCTTGACTAAATAAATGTTTATCAAATAATACAGATTGCACAACCATTATATATAATTTCTTTAGATAAAATATATATAATGCCAATTCACAAACCATTCCAACGCAAAAAATTTGGTTCAAAATTACAATCATACAAAGATATGAAAAAACAATCATCAATCCCTATTGAATCACCTATCCAAACAGAAAGAAAGTTTAGACAAGCAAAATCAAAAACTCAATATGAAATAGAAAAATTAAACCCTTCAAAAATGGTAATGTTATTACATCATCATTAAAAATTAAATTTATTTTTATAATCTCTTATGGAACTTTCTAATGTAGGTTTATTCCATAATAAGTAATATGATAAATAACCCGCACGAGTTGGATCATTCGTTTTTAAATCTTTTTTATGCCTTATTTTATAACGTTCTTTTCTTTCATTATCGTGATTTATAGTATAATCGCTCATACCTTTAGCACCAAATGGCACAACTTTACGTCGTCCATCAATATCAAAAATAGCGTCATATTTTTTATCAGGTTTATGGCTTTGTTTTACAGCTAGTAATTTTTTCATATAAAATAAATATATAAAATAAATATATATAATGGCATTACAAAAATTCTCATATCCTGAAATAGAAGAAAAAGCATTAACCGTAAATCATCAAAATGAAGCTTATTTATTTATTGATAGTGCTGATAAAAATTTATTAGTTAACGGAAATTATGCAAGTTCAGCCTCATCTGGTTCATCTAGCACTAGTTTTATTATTAATAGACAAAAAATAAATGGTTTCGGTGAGTTATCACGTGTAGCTATAACAGAATATCAATTTCCTTGGGTTACTCCTAATGTAAATGTTAGAAATCGTATATTCGCTTTTATTGGTAATGTATCTGGGACTTTAACTCAATTTTATGTCATCCTCCCTGAAGATTTTTATTTACCCTCTGAACTTGCTACTGCATTACAAACTGCATTAAATACTGTTCAATATACAAATTACCCTGCAAATACATCAGCGTCATATGGTGGGACAACTTGGGTTGTATCTGTAAACGCAAAAACTAATGCATTTACAGTATCTAATTCTAATACATCTGTTATATGGGCTCCATCATCAATCAATAATGCACCTGATATATTTGGTTTAATGAGTTTTCCTAATAGAAATGTTACATCAGTTGCAGATTTGCAAAATTCTTGGATAGGTTCACCGCCTTCAATGGCATATACTAGCTATATTGATGTTTGCTCATCAGCATTAACACGATTCCAACAAACAAAAGACACTCTCACGCAATTCAATCACACTAATATCATTTGTCGTATATATTTAAATGATGGTTTAAATCAACCTAATACTTATTTTGGATCAAGACCTGCAACAATTTATCGTCAAATACAAGATCCAAAATGGATGAGATGGAACAAGGACCAAATGATTTCTCAAATTGATATTCAATATTATGATGATGAAGGTAATTTATTATATATACCATCAACAGTTAATAGCACATATCAAATATTTACTATGAAAATGTCAGAGAGTTAATAATCATCTTCTGCTTCAGTATCAATATTGATTTCTGTTTCAGTTTCTTTTATATTTTTAGAAGGGATATTTAATTTTATTTTACTATCCGTTTTAACTTTAGGTTTAGGTTTTTCAATTTTAGGTTTAGTTTTTTTTATTTGAGGTTCTGGTTTAGGTTCTGGTTCTGGTTCTGAAATTAATTTAGGTTCTTTAGATTTTGTAGCGTTTTTTAATTTATACAAGTTAAACATAATTAATATTTAGAAAAATTTTTTATAAAATTACAATATATACAATGAGCTTTAATCTCAACCAAATCTCCGCTATGTCGGTTCAAGAACTTGTGCGTGATGGTTCTGCACATGATCTATATTACTATGACCATTCTAATATGTTCTGTCAATCAAGACCTACACTTTGTAACAATAAATTCTTACAAGCTTTCGTCTCTCCTAACTCTGGTGTAAATCAACTTATATTCTCACCTGATCAAGGTCTCTCTGATGTTATCGTAGTTTTTAAATTACTTGCAGAATCTGAATTATCAAGTGGTCAATCATACGCCAATTATGGTCTCAATCGTGGATGGGGTTACAACTTCATCTCTCAAGTCGCCGTTCGTTATGGTGGCTCATCTCAATACTTCTTTGACGGTCAACAAATCCTTATGCAAAATATCCAAGATATGCAAGATGCAGTCTCTCGTGATGTTCTTTTCCAACTTGGTGGTCAAGCATGTCTCGGAACCAATCCAGCTACATCTGCTAATGATTTTGCTGTCAATCAATATGCTTACTGCTATATTAACTTACCACACAATACTCCAAATGGTGATGGCCTCAAAATGAATCCACTTCCAACTGAACTTTTAAGACAACCTGTTTTAGTCCAAGTTCAAATGAGCAATATTCAAACAGTATTCTCAGCTAACGCTACTGCAAACGGTAGCCCCTTACCATTCTCACCAGTTAGTGATGCATACTTCCAAGTCAAACAAATTAGAATGATTAATTCAGAAGACTTATTAACTTCTCACCACGAACCATCTAAAATCTCTTACACATTACCACTCAAATATTTCCCACAACAATTATATCAATTACAAATCCCAACCATTTCATCTACTCCATCAAGTTCAGTGACACAAACTTGCAATTTAACGGGGTTTAGAAACGGCGCAGTGAGATCTATTATTTTATGGTTATCTAATACAGGAAATACACCAACAACTGGAACAAGTGCAACACCAAGAGTTTACAATCCTAACTTATGGTATGCACCAGAAAATACTGTCTTATCTATCAATGGTGAAATCTTTTACACATCTAAATATAAATCATCATTATTATTGGACTTAGCAAACAACAAACAACCTAACCAACTTGCAACAACTGCATTAACAACTAGTTCTGGTGCTTTAGCAATTGTTCCAGCTGGTAATACTTCTGATTATCTCAAATGCGATTTCTCACAAGTCAACGATGCCGTCTTTGGTGTCAATATGCTCGTCGCTGGTAAATCAATTACTAACTCTATTGTTAACTTTCAATTCACAACACCACAATCTCAATCAAGTATTACATCAGGTTGGGTGCTTAATGCATTATATCTATATAATTCAAGCCTAAATTTGGGCATGTGCTGATTAATAAGTCAGTGCTTATATTTCTTGCGGAATCAACCGCACACCACGAAGTCCCTAAAGTCCAATATACCATCCTCAGTCGAAAGACAAAAGGAGAACAGCGTTAATAACGCTTCCCAACGGTAACTAATATTGGAATAATTGCAATGGGTAATGTGGGTGGAAGCCCCTCTATGTCGCTACGCTAGACAGTGGGGAACCTGAACGACTTTATGGAATAGTGCATCATTCAACCAGATTAGCAATCTGGGATGCAGAAGAGAAAGTCTAGTCCGAACCTATCACCAATAGGTTGTTAAAGTATCACGAAAGTGACGGTATAAACGTGTTTTTGCGGGTGGTAATTGCGAATATGTATTCTAATTACCAAACCATTTTAATAAAATATATTCAGAATAATATCTACTCTAAATATATATAACATGTCAAAACTTGATCTAACAATCCCAACCGTCCCAACCATTGATAAATTCAATTTAGAACGCTCAATGGATAGTCTCTATCATATCTGCTTACAATATTACTCAACATTAAGAATCAAACAACACCCAAAGATAAAATTAATAACTGATGTTATGGATTTATTAATAGGATTAAAGAAACAAGAATCATTAGATGAAAAAGATGCTAAAAAAATATTTGATGAAATACATTCATTAGCCTACAACAATATCCAAAATATCTATGACTATGATAAAGAACAAGATGAAAAAAAGGCTATTGAAAACAGTAAAGAAAATGATGAAACAATTGTTGATACTTTTGAAGCCTGTGAAACTTTATAAAAATCCTTATAATCCCCTTTGGTTTTTTTTCAATATTTTTTATCATTGATTTACGATAATAAAAAATAAATATTTGTTTGGTTTTCTCACGCATTCATTTCAATTTCATTCAATTCATCAACTCGGGCTTGTAAATATTCTACCACGTATTTATTTACTGGTTTCTTTTCTATAATTTGATTAATTGCACTCATTGGTTCTTGCACGATAAATTCATCATTCATTTTCTTTTTAGCTGGTTTTTCATCTGGTTTTTCTTTAACTGGTATTTTTCCCTTGAGCTCTAGATATTTTTTTACAATATTATGGTCCATTTTAATATATACTACAAAAATAAAATAAATATTAATACTATACTAGAAAATGAGCGATCCCCCAACTGAATCAAAAAATAGAGGAGAAGGTGCATCTTATGCAGTAAAAAGATTTTACATATACAATCCAATACTAAAACGAAATGAATTTAAAACTTTCAATGTGAATAAAATGTCACCTGATGAAATAAAAAAAGCAGGGGCTGAATGGATAGCAACTAAAAAGAAAGAAATTGAAGCTATCAAAAACGATATGAACAATAAAAGTTTTTATGATGTCAAACCATTTAATTATTCAGTTGACGATTATTCAGGTCAATCAATTATGATGATAGGCTCAACTAGATCAGGTAAATCAACAGCATTGAATTATTTAATGGAGCATTTTTTTATACCAAAAGAAAATAAATTTATTAATATCTTATTTAGTAATTCATTACAAGCACCGGTTTATGATGAGTATAGAGAAAAAAAGAACATAGTGCTTAGTGATTTATATCAAGGTAAATTAATTAATGAATGCTACCAAATAAACAAGAATACAAAAAATCATTATAAATTTAACATCATTTTAGATGACATAGTAGATAAAAAATTTGATAAAGAATTATTAAGATTATTAACTATATATCGTAATAGCAAAATTAGTTGTATAATTGCTAGTCAAGCGGTGCAAATCATGAACGCAACCGCAAGAACTAACATAAACCATATCTTTTTATTTAAATTAAATAGTGATGAACAAATTGAAAAAGCGATTAAATGTTTCTTATTGAGTTATTTTCCAAGTGGTTTAAAGATGGCAGACAAAATAAAGAAATATAAACAGCTCACTGACGACCATTGTTTTATTTACATTAATAATATTACAGGTGAAACAATTAGAACAAAAATAAATTTATCTAGTTAATATATATACTTAAAATGGCAACAGGCACTGCACCATATTCTCAACTTTCAACCATTTCATTATTTAATAATTCTACCCCATATTTTAGTCCTAATTTGAGATCTGGTATAAATTCTGGTTTAACTTGGACTGCTACTGGTTCAAATTCAACTTATATTGCAACTATACCAGTTTCTGGTGTTACTGCTAATAGTATTGTTCAAGCAACAATAGCCCAAACTCCTACTGGTGGTGATTTTACCGATGCCATAAATTGTTGGTTAGTCTCAAGTTATACAGGAAGTAATGCTATTAATATTATTGTTGCTGGTAATCCAACTGCTCCTGCTAGATTTCCTATTGCATGGCAAATTATAAAAGAATAAAAAAATTTATAAAATAATAATATATAATGAGTCAAATAAGTATCCCATATTTTGGAGCAACTGGTATAACTGGAGCAACAGGACCAACTGGAACTGTTAACACAAATTTTAATAATTTATCTACCACCCCATTATTTAATTCTACAACTCCATATTATTCAAGTGCATCATCTAATTTAGTTCAAATATCAGTAGGTGGACAAATAGGAACAATTACAAGTGGCAATTTAGTCGTTAGATATGATACACCTTGTATTTTAAAAGGTGGTAAAGTTTATTTTATTCAAGTCCAAATATTAATTACAAAATCAGGAGCAACACCAAGCACTGAGCAATTAGCATGCTCAATATTTCCATTAGATACAGTGAGCGGATGTGTATTAACTACAATCGCAGATGCTGGGTTAGGTGCTGATGGTAGTGTTTATGATATAACATTAAATGGTTATATTAGCCCAACAATTGATTATAATACATTAGAAGTATCCGTTGAAGCCATACCAACAATAAGCGGGTCATCTAGTTATTTTGTTGCTTTACCAAGAAATACATTTATTTACATCAATCAAATTAATTAACAAATATTTTATAATATTATAATATATGAATAATATTATTAAGAGACCAACACCTGATTTATCAGTAACACGTATTGATAGATTACCAGAAAATGCACCAATAGTAAAAAATTTAATAACACCTACATCAAGTATCGTTATACCTGAAACAACAACATCTAATAATAATTCATCTATAATATTTGAAAATGTTAATTATAATAATTTATCTCAATCTGTTGTTGACATACCATATATTGACCCAATTTATGGACCAACTGGCACATCAATAATCAATACAATCGCTCAAACAAATTTCAACCCTACAACATCATATTTTAATATTGATAATAGTAATATTAATAATCTAACAGTGAAAAACTTATTCGCTCAAAATATTTCAATGACTGGACCAACTGGAACTTTTATTAATAATAATAATACCATATTAAATAATTTATCTGTTCTTAATATCTTAGTGACTGGACCATCTGGAATAACTGGGTCATTTATCAATAATGGTAATTCAATATTAAATAAATTAACTGTTGAGTCTGGTGATATTACTTTAATAGATGAAATAGGAACTCACCAATTACAAAGTATAGACGGTAATTTATATTATGATGCTGAGTTATTAGCAAGGGCTACCGATATTCAAACTATCGATCAATGGTCTTTATATCCTGCATTTAATAATATTGATATGAAACAAAATAGTTTATTTAATGTTAATTCGGTAATATTTAAAGGAGTTGGGGGAATAACTGGCATCACTGGACCATCAGGAGCCACAGGTATCACTGGACCAACTGGCGGTATCTTGACAACTAATGGTTCTAATAATTTAATTTATAATGGTCAAATAATCAATACTGGAACTGGTGGGAATGTTGCGAATTGGTCAACATATAATGCAATATCAGATGTAAATTTAAATAGTCATAGTTTATTTAATACTAATTCAATAATATTTTCCGATACTGGATCTACTGGCACATTATCAACGAATAATAATAAATTAACTTTTAATGGTCAATCAATTACATCAGGAACTGGTGGGAATGTTGCGAATTGGTCAACCTTTCCAGCGGTATCTAATGTAAATTTAAATGATAAAAATATAATATCAAATAATGCAATCAATTTAAATTCTACTTATGGTAATATTAATTTAAATGCTGGGTTTACTGGTATCTTTAAACAAAATGTAGAAGCAAATGCAGGAACAATTAATTTAACTGCTGATCTTGGTGCGAGCTTAGGATTTAATAGTGCAATTAATTTAGTTGGACAAAATGGAACACGTGGGCAAATATCACTAGATGCAAAAGCAGGAAATGCTGGGCTCGGTGGTGTAATCAATATACTTGCTGAAGGTGGTGAACTAGATGGAGTTGGATATGGTGGATTGATAACTTTAGATGCTACTAGTGCAGTTCTCACAGGTTTATCATCAGCTATTAAATTAAGTGCAAGCGGTATAAATTCATATGCTGGAGCAACTAGTGTTGGTTCTGTATTAGGTTATAATTTTGTATATGGAAAGGGTGGGGTTAATATAACTGCATCTGTTTTATTGCCTAGCACAAATTTACCTTTAACCGTTTATTTATATGGAGATAATGGGGTAGTTGTTGGCTCATCATTATACGTATATAATCAAATTACAAATTATTATAATGGTATAAGTAGCCCATCGCCATTAAATATTACAGGTAGAACTGTAGCGACTGTAGATTATCCGGTCAATTTAGATAAGGTAGGTAGTATTGGTTTTACATCACAACAATCAGGACAAATAAATGGATGTAAGCAATTTTCGGGAAATAATACTACAATGTCAGGAATTTCAACAATTACAACAGGAACAATTAATTCTACAGGGAATGCTACATTGCAAACGGTTACAACTAATAATATAAATTCTGCTACTGCAAATTCTTTAGCTTTGAATGGTGTAAGTTTAATAGGAGGTAATGCAATTAGTATAAATTCAGGTAGTGGAACTGTTACAGTTCAAGGAAACGCAACTGATTTAATATCAACTAATACAAATATTACAAAAGCGAATATTACTACTTTGAATGCTACAACTATTAATGGAGTTTCTGGTGTAAATGTAATTGAACCCTGTAAGAGTTTAAATGGAAGTTTTGGAGTTGTTGCACTTACTATTGCTCCTATAGTTATATTTCAAAGTTCTAATTTAACCTGGAACTTTAACGGAATAAGTAAATTAGGTTCAGGTATTTCTGTTACTGTCGGAGTTGATACTGTAGCATCTTATGCTTTTGCGTGTCAAATACTTTATAATTCTATTACTTACCCTTTCAATACATTTACTTTATCTGCTCCTTGTGTTGCTAATTCTGGAATATATAACGGCGTTAATATTGTTACTGCTACATTTAATGATAGTTTTGATAATGTTATCCCTAATGGTTCAACTTATAAAATATTAATTTATATGTCATGTGGTTCAGTATCTTCTGCAAATACTACAGGTGGCAGAGTTGCAATTAATTTTATTAATGGTCAAAATTTATAAATTCATAAAAAATATATCTAGTAATATTATATAATGGAAACACCAGAAAGAGTTGTTGAGAAAAAAATGCCAGTTAAAGATTTAAGAGCTGAAATCAAAGAAATGAAAAATAAATTATTCTTAAATACTGCAGTTATGAAAGCTGACAAACTAAGAGAATATTTAGATAAGTTACGCTATGCAACTAATTTAATTGAAGCAGAAGATGCTATGGGACACAAAGACAAAAAACATTTAAAAGATGAACATAAAATACATCATAAAATGGATCATGAAATGGATGAAAAAGATATGGATGATAAAAAAATGCATTATAAAAAGATGGAACATAAAATGGAATCACCAGAAAAGAAAATTAAACATGAAATAGCCGAAATTAAAAAGGAAATGAAAAGAGAAGAACATTTAACCCCAAAAGAAGTAAAGAAGGAACATCACGCCGAAATGAAGCACTTAGACGAGATACCAAAAGCCCTACATTCAATGTATAGAAAACATTTTAAAACTCACGGTAACCACGAAAAAGCAAAACGTGAACTAAAGAAACAAATGAAATTTTAAATCTAGTATTATAATTATATCTAATATTATAATATGGATACAGTAAGTGTTATTGGTATTAGTGGTGGAACAAGTGTTTTAATGTCAGTATTAGGATATATAATATATAGGGTTTGTAATCATTGCCATTTTAAAAGTGTTTGTTGCGGGTCTAAGACGGTGATTGATTTTGATACACAAACCCCAACACCTAATGAAAATGACAAACTAAAAAAATTAGTAGTTAATGAATAAAATATCTAGGTCTGGCAAATTTAAAAAAATAATATAAAAAAATATATTTAGTTATAATATATACAAAATGCCAATAATTCGCCAATTCTTTAATAAAAAATGGACTTTTGGTTCTGGCTCATTAAAAACAATAACAGATAAAGAAAATAAATATATATTATCAATGAATAATGCTGAGCGTGGATTTGGATTTATAAATTTAACAGATGAAAATGAAATAATAGAATTAATAATGAATAACAATTCTTTTATCGGTGAGATATTACATAACTACCCAAAAAAAGTTTATTTTGATATTGATGGTAAAGACCCTAATGAATTATCATTAGAAAAAGTTAAAGATGTAATTAAAAAATATTTTGGTGAACAAAATATGGCTATCAGTGGTTATGAAACAGAAGAGAAGAAATCATATCATATTATATTGTATGATTTAATATTAAAAGATGATATTGATTTATTAGAATTAAAAAAAGTTGTTAAAACTATTAATAAATATGATTGTCCATATTTTGACTGGAAAGTCTACACACCAAATAGAATGATGAAGTGTGTTTATCAATCTAAACCTAATAAACCAATACAACAAATAATAGAAAATACAAATATTAAAAATCATATAATAACGGCATTTTTTACTGGTAATGAAACTCAATTTAAATTTACACAAACTGACCAATTACCAATAGTAGAAACAAAAATTAATAATATTGTTATAGATGCAGAATATAAATTAGATAAAAATTTTGATATGAAAACATTATTAGATAATAAAAAATTGTTAATGCTCATGCCTTGCAATCAAAATACTAATCATTCAATAAGTTGGATTTGTGCTTTATTTTGTTTTAATAATGGTTTGACATTTGATGATTTTTGGGAATGGAGAAAACAAAAAGATGATCAATTAAATAAATGGAAAAAACATTGGGAGAAAATACAATTAAGTGACTATTCAATATCAGTTAGTAAATTTATTATGATTTTATCAATGTATTATCCAGAACTTAATAATATTGAAAAACCATTAGACCTTATCACCAATAAATTTATCAATGGTTTTAATTTAGATGGTGTTACAATAGATAAAATTGAGCCTAATCATTTCAATACTGATAATAAAGTAATTATATTTAATATTGGAATGGGTGGTGGTAAAACTACTATGACTGTTGATTATTTAAAAACTAATAATAAAAAATTCATATGGATTACACCAAGAAGAGCATTAGTAATGAATACAGTTAGTAGATTTACTAATAATAATATGATAGTAACAAATTATTTAGATGCAAAGCCAAAAAATAAACATTCTTATATTAATAATGGTAGTAATTTAATTATTCAAGCTGAGAGTTTACATTATTTAGATTCAACAACTAAATATGATGTATTAGTAATCGATGAGATTGAATCAGTATTAAATGGATGGATGAGTTCAACACACGATAGAAAATTAGAAGAGAATTTTAAAAACTTTAAAAATTTATTTATTAATTGTAAAAAAATTATTTTATTAGATGCATTTACATCAAGATTAACTATTAACTTTTTAAAAAGTCTAAATATAAATAATATTGTAGTGTATAAGTCATCATATAAACCACCACAAAAAATACTTATTGAAAATGATGATTATAAAAAAACTATTAACAAAATTTGTAATGACTTGAATGCAAATAAAAAATTATATGTATTTTATGCTTTTAAAAATGGTAATGATAAAAGATATTCAATTGAACAATTAAAAGACTATATTGAATCTCATTGCCCAAATAAAAAAATATTAATTTATCATAGTGGGGTTAGTGATAAACAAACTAAAACATTATATGATGTAAATAATAATTGGTCTAGTTTTGATTGTATATTATGCACGTCATCAATTACAGTAGGCGTAAATTATGAAAAATTAGATTATGATAAGATATATTTAATGGTATCTGGATTTTGTAATCAAACAAGAGATATTATACAGACATCAATGAGAATTAGAAAAACAAAAGAAGATATAATTGAATTATATTTTTTTGATATTAATAATAAAGAAATTTTAGAATATAACACGTATTACAAAGAAAAAGAAGATATGATATATAATGGTTTGATTGATGATATTCATATTGAAAAGAGAGCAGATTTTAAAACATCATTTTTAACATTTTGCACCTTAACAAATTATATTAGTAATAATGTATTGAACTATATTGAAAAAAAAAACAAGAAGTTCGTAAACGATCTATATACTTCGAGAATGTTGATGCCATATGCTACAATTTCTACATTAACTGATGAGCAAATCAAACAGTATGAATCTAATTATGTTTTTAATTGTGATACATCATTTATTCAAAAATTTGAAATAGCAAAATATTATTTTAATCAAAGATATCAATTTATGACGAATAATCATAAAGAATTAATATGGAATAATAACCATTCATCATTTTTTAATAAAATAGATAGCACGTTAATTACATTAATTAAGAATGATAATAAAATAAAATATTTAAATGAATTAAATTTGAATAAACCCGCAAAATTATCACAGGAAACAAAAGATTATATAAAATTGACTTATGATATGGATGATATAAAAAATGAAAGTTTAAAAGTAAAAAATTTGATAAATCACGAATTAGGAACAAAAGTTATAGATTTGAAACAAATTAAAAATCATTGGGTCTATGAATTCACTGATACATTTGAAACATTACACCCAATATATTTGAAATATCATAACATAAATGAAAATTTATTTAATTAAAAAAGACTCAATAAACCCCCTTCAAATAAAAAGGTTTGGCGAAACTAGTAAGTTTTTTTGGAATCTATAAAGATTTTAGAAAAACTTACATATTTCGCCAACCTAATAAAAAGAGCCCTCCTGGGGCTCAATGTCTGGGGTTCATTATGAGTTTAACGTGGTTTATCGTGATAATAAATTTATTGATAGACCGCTTCAATATATAATTTAATTTTGGCGAAACTAGTAAGTTTTTTTGGAATCTATAAAGATTTTAGAAAAACTTACATATTTCGCCAACCTAATAAAAAGAGCCCTTCTGGGGCTCATGTTTGGGAATTCTACCTGGTTTATCCTAGTAGTTGTTTAATTGATTAAATTACTACGTAATTTACTTTTGGGCGATTTTTGGGCGGTGATTGTGGCGATTTTTATCACCATATTTAATGATTTTATTTTTATTACCTTTTATTTTTATCATTGACTTGATTAATTGATAAATTACTTCGTAATTTACTTTTGGGCGATTTGGGCGGTGATTGTGGCGATTTTTTATTTTTTCATATTGATTACAATATAAAAAAATATTATTCTTTGGGCTTTATACCATCATTATTTTAATTTTACCCCCCGATTTTTAAAAAATATCTAGGACTAATTTAATTATTATTTACCGTGCTTTTTTTCTCATTATATTATATTATAAAAATTATCATATTACATATGATAACTAGTTTTTTTTTATAAATAAAAAAAAATTTTATAAAT
>Ga0208378_1000347_pt1 | contig 16438 bp, 19 predicted proteins | sample CryBogCBE24Aug09_FD_184556 | JGI IMG/M metagenome (GOLD analysis project Ga0208378, IMG submission 184556) | Freshwater microbial communities from Crystal Bog, Wisconsin, USA - CBE24Aug09 (SPAdes) (version 2) | ecosystem: Environmental > Aquatic > Freshwater > Lake | place: Crystal Bog...
ATAAACAAATTCTTATATATTTTATATTCTTCCAATATCGGTAAATTTATCGGATTATATTAAATACATGTATATTGGAATAAACACATATACATGTTTAATAATGTATACATATGTTAAAATAATATTCTATTTCAAAATTTTTTTTAATTATAATAAATTCACATGTAAATAAGAAATTATTTTTATTTTTAATACATTATGTATATGTTATATAAAATACATTTATTTTATTACATAAATATATTTTATAAAACATATGATGATATTTCACATGGTAAAAATTATAAATATGGTTCGTCCCGAATGTGCAGAACATAAAATGACACAATATTGTACCATTTTACACATGTTTAATTTTTACCCTGTATACTGTACAATACATAAAATTTATTATATAACATATATTATTATATAAAATATATGATGATAATTAACATCATTAAAAATTATATAATGAAAATTTATAAGTGGACCAAGGGGGCCAGGGTCAAGGTAATAATTAATTAAATAGAAAAACCATTAGCTCCTTTAAATTCTAAGCTCCCGGAGCTAATAATATTAAGAATTTATAGGTTTTATATATTAATTGGGTATGTACGTTGGCCCTGGTACCTTGGTCCAGGCCCAATTTCCAAAATAATTTCTTGTTTCTATTTAAATTATTATTAATATGTACAGTAAATAATATGTTTTAAAGGAAATATAATTTTTATCATATATAATATGACGATAAAATAAAAAAAATAAAAAAACGGGATACTAAAAAAATAAAAAAATAATAAAATTTACATATTTTATTTATAATACGTAAAATATGTATTATTATGTATAATATGTATTTTTATGTATAATTATGTATAATATGTATAATATGTATTTTTATGTATAATTATGTATAATATGTGTAATATGTATAATATGTATAATATAACAAACATATACAAAAAGTACACGAATTCATGGCTTATTTTCACTTGTTGGAAAAATTTGCATGTACTACATCACACAAAAATATGGATACTGGGAAAAGGACATGAAAACGTGTAAAATGTTTGTCGTCCATCGGTGGACGGCTAAAAAACATGTGTTTTTGCACTGGAAATGTGGTAAATGTTTGTCACACCGCCGGAGTGATCTAAAAAACATGGGATTTTGCAATGAAATTATGTATTTTTTGTATATATTTTTGGACTTTTTTATATGTTATACATCGTTCACTGAAAATAGTTTTCTACAATATGTACATTTTTTATTGTCTTATTGTGTACTTTTTGATGTTTGCTGTAATTAGATGCAGATATGTGTTTATCACATACACTGCACTGTTTTCTGGTATATTTGTTGTTTACGTGTTCATATGACACAGTAGATATGCTGTTTATACTCTCTGCTATGCTATGTGTATCTATTTCTGTATCAGAATCTGATGCATAGTCTTCTTCTACATGTGTAGATCGGATAGCATTCAGATCATGCTGTATATTGTCGATCAACATCTGCATAATAGACACAGTTACATCAAAACGTGCTAAAAGTCTCGATACATTGGCACTGTTTGACATGTTTTTGTAGCTTTTTGATGGCTTATGGTATATACTGTTATCTATTTATATCCTTTACTCTTCATCACCACCATCGTCATCAATGACATGGTGCACATGAAAGGATATAAATAAATAATTTACTAGTATAGTAACCAAGCATATACCAGCATACACCACCACCATCGATCACCACCGATCACCATCGACCACCATCGACAACGTGAAAGGATATAAATAAATAACACATACAATAGTAAGCCATCAATATGACTACACTGATCAAGAACACTGTCGTACAACTGCGACAAATGTGCAAAAAAAACGGTATTAAACGGTACTCGAAGGCAAGGAAAGCTGAACTAATCGAAATACTCACAAAAATGTACGCAAAACGCATTATTTCAGCACTTGTTCTGAACAGATACAAAAAACCCAGAAACAACACAGAAACAGTACCAAAAACACTAAAAACATGTAATATATGTCTAGAAGATACGACATGTGTAAAAATGTGCAAATGTACAGCATGTGTGTGTATGTCATGCCTTGAGAGTATACGAAAGCCTGATCTGTGTCCGATTTGCCGATCGGACACGGAGAGGTATCTACGCTCACTAAGCAACAGATCTACACTACAAACCAGTGCATTGGCATTGATTCTGGACAGGAAAATAGCACCAGTACGACATGTAGTTGAACACATAGTAACCGGTACAAGAGATGATGACAATAATACACCTGTAATACCATTTAGACGGGTACCTAGAGACAGGGAAAGACTAGCAAATTTTGTCATAGCTTTTGTACGCGAAATGGACGAAAAAATAAACAATTGGTACAATGATAACATCTTTAGACTACATGCAAATTATATCACCAGAAACGTGAATTTATACCGAAATCTGATAAGAGATATCATGAGATACAGGACACCTAGTGTAATTAGATATCATATGCGTACAGTCGATAGCATATATTACAATATAACACACAACCTATAAAAAATACAAAAATAGACACGTTTTCGTGTAAAAAAAATGTATAAAATGAAAAAAATATGAATAAATATGAATTAAAAAAATAAAATATGAATAAATACATAAAAATGAGTATAATTTACATATGTTATAAAAATTTACATACATTGTATCATACAAAAAAATAAAATGTGGAAAAAGGATGTAAATTTGTGTATAATTTACATATGTTATAAAAATGTATATGTATTATATCATACAAAAAAATAAAATGTGGAAAAAGGATGTAAATTTGTGTTATTTCTTATTTGTTTTTAGTTTTGTTATTTGTTTCTTTAATTGTCTTATATTACTATAATTTAATTCTTTTATATTATTTAAATACATCATGTACTCTATTATGTAAATAATATACATTGTATTTAAATAATATATATTATTTTATTTTTAATAGTGTTAGAATAATATAAACAAATATACTATTTTTATATTAAACATGAATATTAATACTGTACAATCTTTTTATTTGGGTAAAAAAACCAATTCAGAATTAAAAAACATTTGTAGAGCTAAACATATTGCTAATTATTCACGTTGTACTAAAAATGAACTAATATTTATCATACAGAGATATTACTCCTACAATATATACGACTTTGTTTCAACATGTTATTTACGTAAAAATAAATGCCATGTTACAATATTAGAATCATCTACATGTAATATATGTTTACAAGACGATATAAAAATAGTACGAATATGTAAATGTGTATTCAATATCTGTTTACACTGTATATCACAGTTACGTAATGACATATGCCCACATTGTAAAAGAAGGTATAATGTAGCATCTACAGATGATGATAATGATGATGATTGTAAAGAATGTGAATTGGCATCTGTTATACTAGAGAAATGTAATATTAATACCAATATATCTGTGTTCATGGGTATACATGAATTATTATTTAAACAAATAGTAGATTTACCTTATATTGTAATAAGATATAAATATGATCATTTTTGTTTTGAAGATACACCATTATATGATAAAATAAAATACTATTTCATATTGCGAAAAAAACAACATATTACACACTTTGATATTTTACAACAGTTACATGCACAAGGGTTTAATGTAGATACTGATACATGTAATCATCATTTTTATGAAGGTATATCATATATTAATAATGATCTATTAGAATTTGAATTAAATTTTGGGAGTTAATGTATATTTAATAAAATATTGTTAATTTTACATATATTTATATAATTTAAGTAATAATAAATAAATTCCGCATATTTATTTATTATTTTAGTTATTGTTATATTTATCTGTTATTTATATTAAAATAAATAATTTTATGTATATAAAAATATGTTCAATATTTACAATAAAAAAAATTTCTTATAATTAAATTTATACATATTATAAAAACAAAATGAGATATATATCAAATGATGGTATTATATTTAAAACAAAAAAAGACTACTACATGTATTTATATCCAAATCTATCATATGGTAGATCGTATAATGCATTTATTGTATATGTAAGTAGATTATTAGACCAGGATAAAAAAAAACGAGTAAACGAACAAGCCAGAAAAATTAATCATTATAGATACAATACTGATCAAAATTATAAACAATTACAAATACAACGTATGTTAAAACGACAATTAATATCACAAGAAATAAAACGTTTAAATAGAATAGATGTTAATATATTTAATTAAATTTACAAATGTGTTTAGATTTAGTTTTTATTTATATTTGTTTCTTATAAATAAAAAATAAATTAATAATACAAACCTCTTTTTTTACAAAAATGAATCATATTACATATATTGATGGAAATAATTTTAATATACCTATATCTGAGTATAAAACATGTACAAAAGAACAATTTATTTTATTACTTAAACAAAACAAAATAAATAAGAAATGTATATCTGAAATTATCAATTTAATAGAATTATTATATTTACGACCATATATTGATGTAGATTGTTATACTGAAAATAATACTACTATAATAAAAGAAGATGTATTAAAAAATGCTATTATATGTGTTTGTAAGTTATTTGATATATCAGAAACAGATATACATATACAGGAAGATAATAGACCTTCTAAAATATCATACAGATTTATTATTAACAAAAAAGTAAATGGAATATTGTTTTATGAATTTATGAATAATCCTATTGTTAAAAATGAATACAAGAAATATTATATTGATGATAATGTTTATCACGAAACAAATCAAAAAATAAGATGTTTATATAGTCCTAAGCCTGCTTATAAAACATATACTAAAACAAGAGGATTATATATGCTAAACGAAACAGATGATATAAAAAACCATATTATACAAATTACTGAAGAAGATGTATCACAATTACAAACACTTAACATGATAATACCTATACCAAACAAAAATCCTATAACATCTTGTTATGATGATAATAATGATGAATATATACCTTATCAGTCAACATTAGATAATGTTATTTTAAAACATATAAAACATCCTTATTTTAACATGATAGCCATTTCTTCTGGAAATGAATGGGAGAAATATATGTATACATTTCATAATGCTAATGTATCGTACCATGTATGGGATAGTATTAACAAACAAGGTACGAGTTATGATGAAAAAAATAATAGAATTAGATGGAATAGTTTAAATAAGAATCTTAAAACTAAAAAATCTGAAAACATACTTCGTGTATACTTAAATGATATATTTAATAATATTAATAATAATTGTAACAAAAATGATGATAATTTATCAAATGATGAAGAAAATTCTGAAGAATCTGATGATAATATAGATAATGATGAAGAAGATGATAATTATGAAGAAGATGATAATTATGAAGAAGATGAAGAAATACATGATAATTCTTACAATGATAATGATGAAATAAAAGAAGATATAGAAGATGATGATAATACAACATTACAATATAATCATGATACCGATAGCTCAGAATGTGATAGTGATAGTTCTAGTTCTAGTTCTGATGATGATAGTGATGACGAAGATGATAACAATAAAAGAAAAAAGAAATCCAAAAAGGATCTAATGAAAGACACATTTTTTAATATTATGGTGTTTAAATCCTCTATGTTTAAGAACAAGAAAAAACAAAAACCAATCAAGAAATATAGGAAATTTATTATTGATTATATGAACAGATTCTTTTTTGTATATAATGGAAGTAAACCTGAATTTATTGAAATAGAATATAGTAAATATAATACTATTATTGGTATAAAAGAAAGACGTACTAGACATGCATTTTTAGATACTTTTGAAAGTATATCAAAATTTTTATTGTACTGGATACGTTCTAAAAAAAGAAAAACCTACCGTAGAATCGTGTTCTATCCATCATTATCTCATGAGAATAAATACAATTATAATCTTTTTAAAGGACTGAAAGTTGAAAATGAAAATAATATTACATCTTATACAGATTATGATATAAGTTATGTACAGCCATATCTTGATCATGTACTGAAATATTACTGTAACAATGACCAAGAATGTTTTGATTATTTTGATAATTGGTACTGCAATATATTCCAAAATACAATGAAGAAGAATAAAACATGTATTGTATTAAAATCTAATAAACATGGTGTTGGTAAAGGTCTTATTGTAAACGAGTTAATCGGTCAAAATATTATTGGTGATAATTGTTATTTACAGGTAGGACATGTTGATGAAATAGTTGGGCATTTTAATTCACATCTTGCTAATAAAATACTTGTAAATATTGACGAAGGCTGTACAACAGCTGCCGAAAATAACAAAATGAAAGTAAAAATATCTGAAAATAAATTTATGATGGAATCTAAAGGTTTAGATAAGATAGTACTTGATAATTTTATCAATTTTATTATAACATCTAACAATGATTATTGTGTATATATCGAAACAAGTGATAGAAGATATTTTGTTTTAAATTGTAATGATTCCATAGCACAAAATACAGAATATTTTAATTCTTTCTCACAATATTGTAATGATAAATTAACAGCTTTAAATTTGTATAAGTATTTCATGTCGAAAGATATATCACATTTTAATCCTTCAATAATACCCATGACGAAAGAAAAACAAAAATATTTGGAGAATGTTATACCATATTCTATACAATTTCTACAAGAAGAATTTATTCCGAAATATATAATTAATCCATTAGATACAGAATATGTACAAAAACATCAAAAAGATAAATGGTTACGTGGTAGAAGACAGCATATTATTGACCTATACCAAGAATACAACAAATACCGTGAAGTACATGGTATAACACAAAATATGTCAAGTAGAAAATTTTCACAACAAATACAAAAATGTACACAAACTAACATTAAACAACTTAAAATAAATAATGTTAACAGATACGGATTCGTTTTTGATGAAAATATACAAGACTTAATAAATAAATTAAAATCGCAACAATTATGGACCGAAATAGAACAAGATATGACAGATTTTTAAATTACCAATGCACGTAGTATTAATTACTAGTTTTACTACTTCTATATATTATACTACTCTTTTCACTACCCTTTTTTCTTACCATAGTTATTATTATATATATTATATAACATAAATATGATAGATTATATTACTATAAATGTTATAGAAGGATATAGTAAATATCCGGGGTAGCGAAGTAGCGTTTCTGAACCCTATTTTTTTTGTAAAATAAAAAATATATATAAATAGAATTTTTTTAGGTTTTAAAAGTACTACTACTACTACCTATTATGATAAAAAATACAAAATTATAAGGTTTTTTAAAAAACATGGTATATGTTATATGATAAATAATAAAAATATGAAAGTAGTACAAATTTATGAAAATAGTAGTAATAATAAATATAATTTTAAAGGTAGTAGTAATTTTTTAATATAACAATAAATTCTAATATTTACACAAAATAACCAATATAACAAATAATTTTTATATTTACACAAAAATACAAATATAACAAATAATATATAATTTTGATAAAATTCCAGATATTATTATCAATATTATATGTTATTTAAACAAATACTACATTATCTATTAAATATAAATTAGTGTTATATTCATAAAAAAATCTTCTGGATTATAAATAAAACACATGTATGTTTACGTGATAATATAAGAAATGGAATATGATGATTTATTAATAGATACAATAAACGAAATGTATGAAATAACAGATAAAAAATGTGAAATAGATTTACATGATTATGATTCAAATTTAAAAACAAATATACATTATCAAACGTTTAAAGGATTTTATGAGATATTTTCGCACTATATTATTTATTATAATTATAATGAATTATGTAAATATTTTAAAAAACATAATATAAAATACATTAAATTTAGAAGGCCTTATATAAATGCTATAACATTCAGAACAAGAAATAATCCATCTATAAAATGCATATTAACATTATCTTCATCCAAGATAATTAAAAATATTGACAGAATTATACAACAAACTGTTACATTTAGTTTAAAAGATGAATACGAAGATTGTCCAATATGTTTTAATCAATGTAACAGTACAGAACTAATGATGTGTCCTAATTGTCAGAATGTTGTATGTGAAACATGTATTATAACACAAAAACTAAAATCTTGTTGTTTTTGTAGGACAGAAAATTCTTCAGATTTAAAACAACTTGTCATGGATTTAATGTTAAAAAAAGAATATGCATTAAAAAATTATAATGAAATTAATACATATTTAAAAAGAAATAAACAGTATAAAAAAATAAAATTAATTTAATTTCTTATAAATGCGTTTAAAATAAAAAAATAAAAATAAATACATATTTGTAAGAAATAAAAAAGGAAAAGGAAAAGTTTAGTTATTTTAAAATGTCTCTACAACAATTGATTAGTTATAATTTTGAAAATCTGAACTATGAAAAAGATGAAGACCAATATATACCAAAAACAGATGTTGTTTTCGTATTAAAAAATGTACTTATTGATAATATTTTTTACTTCAATAAAGACAAATCTAAGATACCAAAAGCCAGCATTGTTATTGATAAACATATGAAGAACAAACTAAAAGAACTATATAACAAAAAACCAAGTAAACTAACACCAGACCCATATTATCGAAAATTTATGAACAAACACACACTTAGATTAACACTAAACACAGCATACACTGAAATATATGACAAATCTACAAAAGAACATTTAAATGATCAAGAAGGTATTGTAGATAGCCTAAAAGGAAAACTAGTTGATGTTGTTATAGTACATGAAGGGGTAGTGACATTTAAAAAAAGTAAAAAAAATGATGGAAATAATGTATTTGGAATATTTACATTACAACAAATATATGTATTAGATACACAAAATGATGAAATAAGTAACAAAAAGGTATCCGGTTTTCAGGACGTTTAAATGAAAATAATAATTTTTTATCATGTTATATATATCATAAAAAAAAATTAAAAAAATAAAAAAATATATATAAATTTTATATTATTTTTAAAATGTGTAAAAATAGTATAAATTTTATATTTATTCTTATTAATTCATATTTATTCAAATATGTTTAACAATACAAATGTTTCATTAGTGAATAATGAAGTTATTAATTATATACATAATAATCGTATGATACATGCCAAAGTATATGAAATACTGCTTAAAAACGAAATACAGGATTGGATACAAATTCATTATGTAGATGATCTGTATCCGAAACAATTAACATTATTATGGCAATATCAATATAATCCTTTCGATTTTGGTAATATTAATAACAGTGTTCTATGTGAACTAAAAACACTTAGAACTAGTACATTATCAAGTTATTCTTATATAGATCTATTAACACAACATGAATACAAAGCTTTTACAGATGCATTAAATAAGAACTCAGAAACATTGTGTTTTGTGTTTATATATTTTTCAGAAAACAATACATTATTTTGGACACGAATAACAACAGATACTAATTTAGAACAAATTGTAAATAAATACGGTAAACAATGTTATAAAATAAATAAGGAGGATTTTAAAGAAATTACATTGTATAAGAATTATCAATTATATTTAGCATAATATGTAAAATTATATTTAATTACTTATTCTTCTTATTATTTCTCTTTCGTTTATTCTTCTTCTTCTTATTTGTATTATCTGTTAATACATCTACATTAAATGTTTCTTTTTTTGAGTCTATGTAGTGCTTATAAAGCATCGCTAAACTGGTTCCCATCGAATCTGCAATGGTACGTTTTTGGTTATCTGAATAATCTGCATCGTTTATAAATGTGGCAATAAGATGTCTCAACGAATTTATAGACCAAGCGCCTTTTAGGTCATATTTTTGGGCAATATAGGCTATTTTGCTCTCCATCTGAGATGATGTCATTGGCGTACCATCATCGTTTTCAAATAAATATGTGTTATTTGGATGTTTATTTAGATAATGTTGTATACTTTTAATAGCTGCACCGTTAACTATATCCTGTTTTTGCACACCAGATTTTGTTATATTCTTATAACTGTTAAAAATAAACTGTTTCTTGTTTTTAGTAAATGTTAAAATGTTATTTGTTTGGTCATCAGGTTTATTAATAAGACAGTTAACATAATCTTCTGTACGTCTAGGAGGCTGATCAATGTACAAGGATATAATTAGTTTATATACTTCATTTTTTTCAGTTTTCATTATTTCATGCATTTTTTCACGTAATGTAACCCATGTATAATTTTTATAGTATTCTGGTGTTCTTTCTTTGTATACAGCATCTTTTGGTAATGTATCTAGTAGAGCTTTATATTTCCTATAAGCTTCATCAATTATAGATACATCAAATGGTAAAAAATAGATAAATTTAACAATTGGACTATAATACCCTTTTTTAGTGTCAATATGATGTTCGGTTTTATTAATAAACTTAATAACATTATCAACGTCTAATACTAAAAAATCTAGGTCTTTAGCATTTTTATCATATTCATTTATTAATTGTAATATCTTGTGTCTGTAGTTTTTTTTTGTAACATTTCTCAATTTAATCTTTTCTAATATCTGATCTATTTCATGTTCAACAGATGTTGTTTTTCTAGTTTGAATTATTTTTATTTTAGGCTCCGGAGAGTCTACTTGTTTTTGTTGTTTATTTTCAATTTTCTCTTTATTTTCTTTTTGTTCTAAAACACGTGCAGATTTACGTGTTTCTGTTTTATTTTTAGGAGATGGTAATACATCTTCTTTAGTTTCTTCTTCTTCTTCAAATATTTTCGTAGATACTGTTTTTTTCTTTAATGGATGTTTTTTGATCCTAACTTGTTTATCAGCTTCGGCTGTTATTTTCTTATACATGATGCTATATTCGTTACGTGTTTTTTCTGAGAAATTTGTTAGATAATGTACAGCAAAATGGAATGCATCCGTATATTTCTTTATAGATGGGTTGCTTAATGTTTTTAGTATATTGATTACTTTTTCATGTTCATTAATGAGATAATCATAATCTGAATCATTATTTTTATCCATTTTTTTTAATGTAAAGTGTTTTATAGCCTTTTTATACATTTCACGTGTCTTTTCACTTTTAACATTTTCAAGGAAAGTCATGTTAGTTGTTTGTTATTATCTAGTAGCAAGATAATAGATTTTAATATTAAACACATTATTTATTTATATTACATACTTCATTTATTTGAAAATGAAATATATAATATAAACATATGTGTTAGATTCTAATAATTTAATTATTTTCATTAACAAAATGAATACTACAAAAATTATCAAAACTAAATCTAAAAATAATAACAATAAGAACAAAATAATTAAAATTCACATAGATTTAAATAAAGAACATTATTTATCATTAAATGATGATAATAATGATAATAATGAAGAAGAAGAACAAGAAATAAAATGTATTAAAACAATTATTATTTTCAAATAACAAAACTAAAAACAAATAAGAAATAACATGTTTTTATGTAATTTTTCCACATTTTATTTTTTTGTATGATATAATACATATACATTTTTATAACATATGTAAATTATACTCATTTTTATGTAATTTTTCCACATTTTATTTTTTTGTATGATACAATGTATGTAAATTTTTATAACATATGTAAATTATACACATTTTTATGTATTTTTTCATATTTTTATTTTTTTAATTCATATTTATTCATATTTTTTTCATTTTGTACATTTTTATACACGAAAACGTGTCTATTTTTGTATTTTTTATGCATCTAATACGGTTTCTAAAAAGTCGTTTATAGCTACCATATCTCTACGTACTGCTGCAAATGATCTACGTGAGAACATAGATGCTATAAAAAAATTATATGTACGTGTTATTCCATTTATATGATGCATACTATATATGTCTTCACGTATACTAGTAGTACGCCATTCATTAAATGCTTGGTCAGAATCTCGTATAAACTGTCTAATTAAAGCTTCTTGTTCTTCTCTATTCCGTGTTGTATGTCGTACATGTGTGATTATTGGTGGTGGTGTTTGTGTTTCTATAGGTGCTATTTTTTTGCTCAGAATCAATGATAGTGCACTGTTTTGAAGTGTAGATCTGTTACTTAGTGAGCGTAGATACCCTTCTGTATCTGATCGGCAAATCGGACACAAATTGGGGTTTCTTACGCGTTCTAAGCACGACATACACACACATGCTGTACATTTGCACATTTTTACGCATGTCGTATCTTCTAGACATATATTACACGTTTGTAGTGTTTTTGGTACTGGTTCTGTGTAGTTTCTGGGTTTTTTGTAATTGTTTAGAACAAGTGCTGAAATTATACGTTTTGTGTACATTTTTGTAAGTATTTCGATCAGTTCAGCTTTTCGTAGCTTAGAGTACCGTTTAATACCGTTTTTTTTGCATAGCTGACGTAGTTGTACGACAGTGTTCTTGATCAGTGTAGTCATATTGATGGCTTACTATTGTATGTGTTATTTATTTATATCCTTTCACTTGTCGATGGTGGTCGATAGTGATCGATGGTGATCGATGGTGCTGGTGTATGCTGGTGTATGCTTGGTTACTATACTGATAAATTATTTATTTATATCCTTTCATGTGCACCGTGTCATCGATGACGATGGTGGTGATGAAGAGTAAAGGATATAAATAGATAACAGTATATACCATAAGCCATCAAAAAGCTACAAAAACATGTCAAACAGTGCCAATGTATCGAGACTTTTAGCACGTTTTGATGTAACTGTGTCCATTATGCAGATGTTGATCGACAATATACAGCATGATATAAATGCTATCCGGTCTACATATGTAGAAGAAGACGATGCAGCAGATTCTGATACAGAAATAGACACACATAGCATAGCAGAGAGTATAAACAGCATATCTACCATGTCATATGAACACGTAAACAACAAATATACCAGAAAACAGTGCAGTGTATGTGATAAACACATATCTGCATCTAATTACAGCAAACATCAAAAAACACACAATAAGACAATAAAAAATGTACATATTGTAGAAAACTATTTCCAGTGAACGATGTATAATATATAAAAAGAGCCAAAAATATATACAAAAAATACATAATTTTAATGCAAAAATACATGTTTTTTAGTCATTACCGGATGGTGTGACAAATATTTTTACCACATTTTGTTGCAAAAACACATGTTTTTTAGCCGTCCACTGATAGACTACAAACATTTTACATGTTTTCGTTGCAAAATTCCAGTATCCATATTTTCCTGTAATACAGTATATGTAACAATTTCCAGCAAGCCAAAATAAGCCATGAATCCGTGTACTTTTTGTATATGTTTGTGACGTACATACTATGAACAACATTAAAATCAACATATTATACATATGATATGTGAATTTACATTTTATTTTTCAAAAAAATATCATGTATATATTATATAACGTTTTTGTGATAAATTAATATTATATATACTAATTTAACATTAAATATACTAATTTAACATGAAATATACTAATTTAACATTAAATATACTAATTTAACATTAAATATACTAATTTAACATATAAAATACATTAAAATACATATTATAAATAAAATATGTAAATTTTATTCTTTTTAATTCCCCGTTTTTTTTATTTTTTATTTCATGCTAATAAAATACATCATAAAAAAATATATATATTAAAAAATAATATATCATCATATACATTAAATATACTTGTACAAAGTATGTTTAATTCGATGATCTCATGTACGGGTGGAATACCTGGACCAAGAATGCTAATCCCTAGTCGGTTAATATCAGTTCGTCCCGGGAATATATAATTGAAATAGTACATGAAAACGTGTACAAATTTGTATGTTGATAAAAATGTCTGATATAGTATACAGGAGTAAAATTAAACATGTTGTAAAATGGTACAATTTTGTGTCATTTTAGGTTCTTCACATTCGGGACGAACCATATTTATAATGTTTATCATGTGAAATAACATCATATGTTTTATAAAATATATTTATATAATAAAATAAATGTATGTTATATAACATATACATAATGTATTAAAATAAAAATAATTTTTATTTACATGTAAATTATCATCATTAAAATATATTTTGAAATAGGATATTATTTTAATATATGTATACATTATTAAACATGTATATGTGTTTATTCCAATATACATGTATTTAATATAATCCGATAAATTTACCGATATTGGAAGAATATAAAATATATAAGAATTTGTTTATGTATAAAAAAAGTATATACATACTTTTTATTTTTTATTTTCATTTAAGTATACATGATATTTAATAAATATTATATGTTAATTATCACATATTGAAAATATAATTTGTAAAAGAATTCTTATGTATAAAAAAAAGTATATACATACTTTTTATTTTTTATTTTCATTTAAGTATACGTCATATTATGTTTAATAATATTATATGTTAATTATCACGTTAATCATCATAAGATATTTAACATGTTAAATAACATATACATATAATATAATATAAACAAATACACAATATAATATAAACAAATAACTATATACATACTAACTGATCAAGACACAAAAGGATATAAACAAATATCGCAAAGGATATAAACAGATATCGCAAAGGATATAAACAGATATCGCAAAGGATATAAACAAATAAGTATATACATACTAATCGACCAACACGATAACATGGAAGCTATGAGACAACAGATTGAAGAATGCCTAAAAAACACAATTGGAAAATATTATTCATTTGAACAAGATGAAATAGAAGATGTTGTTGAAAAAATGTATGATATTTTTCATGCTAATAAACAAGAAGAAAATCCAGAAATAACTAAAAAAAGAACAAGTTTTAGTATTACTACACTGAATACTATGAATAAAAATGACCTAAAAAATATATGTACAAATTATGGTATAGTAACTGGTAATCTAAAAAAGAATGATCTAATACTACTTATTGTAGACTATCAGAGACATATTATAAATAAAGAAGAACATGATTCAGATATATCGTCTATTACAGATGATGAAAAAGATAATAATAGTATAGATACATCTGTTACACAAACAAGTTTAAAATCAGAACCAGTGCCTGTAGTAGACGGTGAAGATGTAGATTTAGATGATATAATTGTCATCGAAAATGACATAGATGATATAGGATTTACATCCAAGGAAAAGAGAGCAGTTCTTGAAGAAGTATGTAGCCGTAATAAAAGTAGTATTGTTGTAGGATATGATATTACACCTAACCAAAGTGATCTAGATTCATACCTAGAAAAACAATTCGAAATAGGATATCTTCGTAAATACAATAACATATTTTATGACAGAAAACTAAAAAGGTACATGATATTAGAAGAAAACGAATATGTACATTTAAACATTAAAAGGTTTACTAAACAGATACTAAAAATAATGATAAATTCTAATATAGAATATTGTGAAGATTCAGAAAACGAAGATATCCAGAAATATGCAAAAGTATTTGAAAGTGTATTAAGTAAACACCGTGTATATTCTGCAACATCTAAGAACCTACAAAAAAACATAGAGTATCTTATTAAACATATCAGCAAGTAGATGTATACGAAGAAAACTAGAAAACTATAAAAAGAAACTAGTATCAGGTGGTATATACATCATTCGACTATGTATATACCAGCTGGTACAGGGGGTAATTGCTGCAAATTTTTTTCAGAAAATATGGTAATATATACATGATGTTATATAAATTTGATAAATAATTTTTTTACCCATGACAAAAAAAGTATATACATATTTTATTTTATTTTTATTTATTTTACCGTGTATAAGTATATGATACAAAATAAATAAATTTGATAAATTATTTTATTTTAAGCCATGACAAAAATATATATACATATTTTATTTTATTTTTTTATTTTACCGTGTATAAGTATATGATACATATTTTATTCATTTTCTTTTTTTTTCCCCCCTTTTTCCCCGTTTTTTTTCATTTTTTATTTTTATCGTCTTATAGTACAGCATAAATTTTTATATTTTAGAAATACGACTTTGACCATGTATAGCCTGTTAAAAAAGTACTACTAGTACATAAATATAAATCACCTTAGAAAAGGATACGTCATCATATTTAAGGTGATTTATTATGACCGTTAATGGTAATATATATCATAACATAAAATAACATAAAATAGCGTAAAAAATAACATAAAATAACATAAAATAGCGTAAAAAATAATATAAAATAACATAAAATAACATAAAATAACATAAAATAACATAAAAATAACATAAAAAATAACATAAAAATAACATAAAATAACATAAAATAACGTAAAAATAACATAAAAATAACATATTATATATAAATT
>Ga0208378_1000348_pt1 | contig 16407 bp, 11 predicted proteins | sample CryBogCBE24Aug09_FD_184556 | JGI IMG/M metagenome (GOLD analysis project Ga0208378, IMG submission 184556) | Freshwater microbial communities from Crystal Bog, Wisconsin, USA - CBE24Aug09 (SPAdes) (version 2) | ecosystem: Environmental > Aquatic > Freshwater > Lake | place: Crystal Bog...
TTTGTTGTTGTGTAACAGACCGCAAGTTTTCAATTCTGTTGTTAAACCTGTTGCCATCAATATGGTCTGTTACTTCTGGTAAATAGCCATTTTGATGAAGAAAAATCATTTTGTGTAATTGCCTTGGATTTCCATCAACCAAAACTCGTAAGTATCTTTGACTTTTTGTTGGAGAGCAAATAACTTTTTTCCCATTTTTTTTTCGAATGAAATAACCATCCTCATGATATTCAAACAATGATTGCAATAGTTCTTGTGTAATCATTTTTTCTCCTTATCTTGCGTTTGCGTATTTGAATGGATTCTCTGCGAAAGCGGCGTATATGTAAGTATTGCTACTTCCGTTCCAATCTGTTCTGCTATCTCTAAATTTAATTCCGTTTGATAAAAAATCACATACGGTATAACTAGAGCCTTCAGCATTTGAAAGGTCAGGATATAAATAATTATTTGTTACGTTATATGTGTTTCTGGAAGAATCTAAAACAAACCAATCATATCCTGCTGTTGTTGTATTTTTTAGCAACAAATATCTTGGTCTAAATCCTAAATAAACAAAAGTTCCGTCAGCAGAACTATTTCCTGTATAACTACCAAATTTGCTATATCCTGGTATTTGTGCCCAACAGTAGGCAACAAAAGTATCTGTGCTTGTGTTTGTAAAAGAAGCATTCCCCACTGTAAAAACAGTGCTTGTCGGGCTAGTATTATTCCAAACATTAGAACCCGCAGTAGAAGCAGCGGTTGTATCAAGAAGCAAATAGTTAGTGTTGCCAAGTACCTGATGATAAACGCCCCAATCGCTAGTTGTTGACCTTCTCTTTGTAATCATCATATAAGGAACAGCATTTAACCCATGTCCTATGGTAGCTCCTGTTGTTCCGTTACCCGTATAAGTAACAACACTAAACCCTGCTGTAGCATTAACACTTACAGTAGATGTTATAGAGCCGTTAGTGTTAGAGGATGATGTTCCTCCTGCTTTCCATTGCCAACCTACAAAAGTTTGACCAGATTGATTTAATATATTAGTTCCGGCACTAACAGAACCAACTGTAAAACCATTAGAAACATAGGCTGTTAAATTTGCATATATTGCATCAGCGCCTTCTGCTGAGGTGCTATTGGAAACTAAAGATGCTCCTGTACCAGTTCCTCTAACAGAATCATATAGTATGTGGTCATACGTTGTGCTTCTTGATTTTACCCAAACAAAATCTGGCTGAAATGTTGTTCCTAATGTATTATTTCCACCGTTTGTAATTGTTGTTGGATATGCACCATTACCCGTATAAGTAGTAGCGGCAAATGCGGTAGCACCATTAGGAATTGCATATGTTGTTGGCATCTTCTATTCCTTATAGGTTGTATGTGTTTAGGGCAACAAAGCCTGTTGGGGGGGTGTACTTAAATCCTTGTTGACCAAAATTAGCATTTATAGTGCAAATTGCGCCATTAGAACCTGTTTGAAAAGTGTATGGTGCATTAAAACCTGATATGGTTAAAGCCGTTCCATACGTTGTATTGTTTTTATAAAATTGAACAGTTTTCGCATCTGCATCAAACGCTACACCAATAACATCATTTGCAGCAAAAGCAGATAATCCTGTTTGAGCAGCAGTTCCGCTATTATTGAAAATTTGTGTTGTCACGGCAAAAACACCGTTAGAACCAGTAAGCCCATAAAGAATAGCATCTGAATTTACTACCGCAACAATGGCAATATTAGATGATATTGTGAATTCAGAATACCATTTTCCGCTTGAAACAAAAATCGTTCCTCTTGCACTGTACTGAAATGACCCCGAAACAGGGTAAGTTAAATTTCCGTCTGTTGGTCGTTGACTGTTTGAAGTGCTTACATCCAATGGGCTAAGTACACAATAATTACTAGCAGTAGCACTTGTCAGAGTAGGTACGTCTGTCATACTGTCATATGTAGAACCTGTTGTTAGAGATATGTTATTTGTAGTCCAGTTATTACCGTTAGGGCTAAAGTCATATCCAAGGGTTGTTGTACTTGTCTTATTTGTAAAAGGTAAATAGAACCCATTAGTACCATAGCTACCACCATAGGTAATAGGTTGCCATACTCCGTATGAGTTAAATGTTCCAAAGCTGTTAGGTGTTAGTGCCTGACCGTCAATGAAATTAACTTCAGTTAAGTAGCCGTCAAGATAAGAACCTCCGTTACCAGGTTGACCAATATATGTTGCAACGGCAGAATTTACTGTTGTGTTGGTATTTTGTGGAACATAACTTGATGAACTAAATGAAGTAACTTGAACTCCATTTATATATAATTTTGCTCTATTTGAAGCAGTTGCTTGTGTTGTGTCTACCGAAAGAACAACATGATACCAAGAAGATGGATCACGAAATACTTGCGTTGTCGTAACAACATAATTTGAACCCGTATATTCATACCAAGTAAAGTTACTGTTGGTGTCAAAATATATTTTTGTAAATGGAGTGTTTGAAACAGAAGTTCCAAGAACAACTTTTTCTGCTCCTATTGTTCCTAGTTTAATCCAAAAACTATAAGCCCATGTTTTTTGATTTCCTGCAACGCTTGCAGTTCTATTCAAATAAGCAGAAGCACTTGATCTAAAACGTAAAGAGTTATTAACATACTTAATAGGCGTTAAATATCCAGAACTTGTAAAGGTATGTATGACATTACCTCCTACTATAGATACTGTTCCACCTGCCATTTGTTGGGTTGATCCTGGGTAAGAGATGATTACGATACCTGATCCACCAGAACCTCCAGATGTTCCGACTGAATTTCCTCCGCCTCCACCTCCACCAGTATTTGATGTGGCATTTAATGTGGCGTTAGCTCCTCCACCATTTCCTCCCGTTCCTTGTGTTGGGCTACTTTGTCTAGTATCAGCACCACCACCACCGCCACCTGCATAATAAACAGATGAACCAGATATAGAAGAAGCTGTACCGATACCACCATTTCCGCCAATAGCCGCACCCGCATTTGATCCGTTTGCAGAAGCTCCACCACCCCCACCACCATTTGGATAGCCGCCGTTATTGTAACCAAGACCACCATTACCGCCTTGAGAGCCTGTACCACCCGATGAAGTAGTTCCTGTAGAAGTTGCACCACCACCACCGCATCCACCATTACCAACTGTAGATGGAGAACCGTAGCTAGTTCCAAAACCACCACCTAAGGCAGTAAAGTTTAAAAAAGAAGAATTTGTCCCGTTTGTGGCATAATTTCCACCTGAACCCACAGTAACAATATACGTTGAGTTAGTGTCGATTGTTACAGATGATCCTGATAATAAACCACCTCCACCGCCACCACCTCCTGCATAATTACCACCACCGCCGCCACCACCTGCAACAATCAAATAAGAAGCAGATAAAGATGTTAAAGGTGTTAATGTTCCTGAAGTGGTAAATGTGTGAATAATATTAGAGCCAGAGGCAGTAACAACTCCTCCACCAAACTTTTGTGGTGCAGGATAAGAAATGATTACTATGCCAGATCCACCAGAACCTCCAGTAGATGTAGTAGGATTTCCACCTCCAGTAGCACAAGCACCACCACCACCCGCACCCAAATTAGGTGTTCCATTTCCTCCGTTTGCAGAACCAGAACCTGCGCCACCACCACCAGTTCCTCCAGAACCTGGACTTGTTCCTTGAGGTGTCCGTGATCCGCCACCTCCGCCACCCGCATATGTTACGGATGTTCCTGAAATAGAAGATGCACTTCCATTGCCTCCAGAACCTGAAGTATTACCAGAGTTTGCACTACCTGCGGCTCCTGCACCACCACCACCTCCAGTAACATAATCAATAGCACCAGAAGTTGCATTACCACCATTGTTACCTTGCCCTGAAGTACCTGTTCCTCCAGAACGCCCTACTGAATATGTTGTCCCCGCACCTCCACCAGAACCTCCGTTAGCGCCTGTCCAGGTTACTCCACCTCCACCACCTCCACCACCAACGGAAGCAGTAAAAGAACCAATTTGTGAGTTATTTCCGTTACTACCAGTATCTAAAGTTGCGCCTGTTGCACCTGCTCCTCCTGCTCCAACAATAACTGTATAAGATGAAGTTGGATTAAGTGTATATGTGCCAGTTTGCATACCACCCGCACCACCACCACCGTAACTAGCCGCACCTCCTCCTGCCACTACTAGATAAGATACAGATACAGTTGCACCACTTGTCCAACCAAATGCGGCAAGTGCGGCGGCTCCAATCTTAGATAAACGTGGCATTAGTCAGTCCTTATGCAAACTTAGTTACAGAAGCAAGCACAGTATATGTTGCAGAAGCAGTCTTTAAAATAACAAATGTGTAACTATCAATTGCACTTGCATCTCCGCTTGTAGGAGCAGTTCCACCCTGCCACTTAGGAGTTACAGATGTTCCGTCAATAGTAAATGCACTTGGATAGTAAGCAGTTGTACTGTTTGTTACGATCATTGTGCAAGAAATTGAATCTCCTACTGACATTGCAGTATTTAAAGATGTTCCAGAAGAAAATGCAAAGTTTAATGTCCAGTTATTGGCGTTGTTTGCGGTGTAATATTGAACAGAACCACTATTAATATAGAAATTTGTTGTTGCGGTTGGAGCAGTACCAACTACGTTAGCAGGTTCAGCAATGTTGAGGGTTTTTATTGCCTCAGTAGCAGAAGTACCGTTGAATGTTTGTGTAGCAGTCCAAGTTTGTGTTGTATTGAACAACGCAATATTAGCCCCTGCTAAAGTAGTAGCCCCTGTACCACCGTTAGCAATAGGCAAAGTTCCTGTTACACCTGTACTTAATGGAAGTCCAGTAGCATTTGTTAATGTAACGCTAGTAGGAGTTCCAAGAACTGGCGTTACTAATGTTGGAGATGTATTTAATACAACATTGCCAGTTCCAGTAGAAGTTGTAACACCTGTACCGCCATTAGCTACTGCAAGTGTCCCTGAAAGAGTAATAGTTCCAGAAGTTGTAATTGGGCTACCAGAAACAGTTAATCCAGTTGTTCCACCAGATAATGCAACACTTGTTACTGTTCCAGTTGATACCCATGATGTTCCGTTATAACCCTCAAATGATGTTGTTGTCGAATTAAATCGAAACATACCTGTTCTGGCACTTGATGGTTCTTGCGAAGTTGTTCCAACTGGTAAAGTAATTGCACCAGTAGAAGTAAAAACTAAATTATTTGTAATATTAGCAATACTTGCATTTGTGCTAACAGACAAATTTGTTGGTGATAGCGTTGTTGCAGGAACAACACCGTTGTACACCATATTATTAACGTCATTTAGCCACGATGCGGGTATGACTGTTTGGTAGTCAACAAATGTAATGCTACTCATATTTGATTATCCTATATTGCCGATTGTAGTTTGGTTTCCAAGGTCTGTGATGACAAAATTACTACCCAATTGAGAAGTAATAGTTCCATTGCTTGTGGTCACAATTAACTGTAAACGCATATTTGCCGATGGTATAACGTAACCCTCAAGTAAAACTATATAACCTGTTGAAAGTTGTAAATTCTGACTTGCCTGAGAAGTTGTGGTTGCCGCCCCGCTTGCATAAATATTATTAACCGCAGTTGTTCCGTATCCCTGCTGAATCAAAGTATAGTTTGCGTTCAGGGTTGTAAAGTTTGCCGATGCTGAATTGGTAAAGCCAAACAATACCGTTTGAGCAGAACTATACGAAGTAAAAATTAAATTGTATTCAACCTTGTACAGATGCCCTGAAATTAATTCAGGTCTGACCGTACTTGTAAAAAATTGACCGCCCGAACTGACAGAGGCTGAAGTTGCCAATTGTGCAATTTGTGAGGCTTGCATAAGTTGTCGACCGCTACCAGTAGAAGTATTACCAGTAATATAAAGCGAATTACCGTCATATTCTTGCGCCCCCTGTATTGGTGAAGTAAGGTTACTTCCCGCCACAAAAAGCAAGGGTTCTGCGCTTGTTGTTCCAGTTGGAAGCGTTACTGTACCTGTAAATGTAGGCGAAGCTAATGGCGCACCGCCAAGATTAGATAAAGCCCCGCTTGCCGTTGTTGCGCCTGTACCGCCGTATAAAATACCGACCGCATTACCGTTCCAAGTTCCGCCAGAATATGATCCTGCCCAAGAAAGAGTATTGGTTGACCAAGAAGCATTTGAAGGTGCAAAATTATGGTAATCCCAAGTTCCCGCCGCAATTGAATTGCTTTGAAGAATAACTTCAATATAACCACCAGATTGAACAGTACAAATCGTAGTGGCTGAATTATTTTTAACAACAATAGTTCCTGAACTTTGATTATTATTAAAAGTAAACAATGCTCCGTTTGGCAAAGTTGTGGCATCTGGCAATTGAATAGTTTGACCGCCAGAACCAGTAATTAACCAATTTTGTACTGAACCTGCCGTTAGTGTAATTTGTGTACCGCTTGCGGCTTGAGAAGTAAAACTTTCAAATAAACAATTAACTGTTAAGTTTTTATTGGCATCAAAAACAGCAAAACCATTTGCGCTATTGGTATTATTTCCTAAAGCAGTTGCAACGCCAGTTCCAAAGGATGTTATGCCTGTACCGCCTGAAGCAACTCCTAAAGTACCTGCTAAAGTAACCGCACCGCCAATAGCCGTACTTGGCGTTAATCCTGATAAAGAAGTTTGGAAACTTGTAACCTCTCCAGTCCCATTAACCGCAATCGTAATGCCACCAGATGAATTGGTAACAGAAATACCTGTTCCCGCAGTAATGGTTGAAAGAGAATACCCGCTTCCATTACCAATCAATAATTGTCCATTTGTAGGCGTTGAAGATAATCCTGTGCCACCATAACCGATGCCGATGGTTGTGCCATTCCAAGTGCCTGTTGCAATTGTTCCCAGGGTTGTTAGGCTTGTGCTACCTGCTAATGGGCTTGCGCCAATAGTGTTATATGAAACAGTTGTTGCGGTTGCGCCATTAAATGATGTACCAGAAGATGCGCCTGTTCCGCCATTGTTAAACGTCAAACTATTAGGAATATCTGCCGTAATTGTGGTTGAGCCACCCAAACTAACAGAATTTCCGTTGATGGTAATACTTGAATAAGTCAACCCACTATTTGGAATCGTAGCGTTAATTTGACTAGGAGCAATCGAAATAGTAGTGCTACTTGCCGCAGTTAATTGACCTTGTGCGTTTACGGTAAAAGTTCCAACTGCTGATGCTGAACCGTATGAACCTGCGCTAACCGCCGTATTTGTAATTGAAACCGTAACTGCGCCAGAACCGTTGTAGGAAGTTCCCGAAAGTCCAGTTCCAATTGTCAAAGCATTAAGATTAGAACCAAGAGATACGCCAGAAATAGTGGAATTGGCAAGTTGAGCATTTGTGATTGTTCCCGACAAAGCCGTTGTAGGAATCGTTGTGCTTGCAGTTACGTTGCCACTTGTATTATTGGCATACATATATCCAGTAAGACCAGTAACCGCTAAATTGGTTGTTGTGAGATTTGTAAAGGATTCAGTATTAGAACCTGGTACTTTTTCCCAAACGCCACCACTAAATATTGCCCAATCACCCACGTTCCAATCAGATACACCATTCAAAGTGGTTGTACCTGCAACGCTAACAACGTAATAATACCCTTGAGTTCCAACGCTAGAAGTTAAAGTTGGATTGTTTGTTGATGCGTTCCAAGTCCCTTGATATGTAGGAGCATTGGTTGCCTGGGTGCTAATACTTGTGATTTGTCCCTGCGAATTTACCGTAATTACTGGTATTACTGCACTTGAACCGTAAGAACCCGCCGTTACGCCTGAATTTGCAATTGCAATCGTTACTGGCGCAGAACCGTTAAAAGATGTTCCGCTAAGACCAGTTCCAATTGTTAATGCGTTTGTAGTATTAGCAGTAATCGTTCCTGATGCACCTAAAGCGACATTAACGCCGTTATAAGTAACAGATGAGTTTGCAAGGTAAGTATTGGCAATTGCGCTTCCATGCCAAGTTCCAGTTGTGATTGTGCCAACAGTCGTTAAACTGGTTGAACCTGCCAGGGGAGATGCCCCAAGAGTATTATAGGAAACAGTTATTGCCGTAGAACCGTTAAAAGTCGTACCAGAAGCCGCACCAGAACCGCCGTTGTTAAAGGTTAAGCTATTAGGTATGTCAGCAGTAATTGTCGTGCTACCGCCCAAACTGACGTTGTTTCCATTGATTGTGATGGATGAATTTGTCAGTCCTGAATTGGGTATAGTCGCATTTATTTGGCTTGGGGCGATGCTGATTGATACCGCTGACAAAGCCGTTAATTGTCCCTGAGCGTTAACCGTTGCTTCTAAAGTATTGCTTGTAGAACCATAAGAACCTGCCGTAACCGCAGTATTAGCGATGGCAAAAGTTGTTGGTACAGAACCGTTAAAAGAACCACCTGACAAACCTGTTCCCGCAGTCAGCGAATAAGGTACATCAGCAGTAACAGTAATTGAACCGCCAAGACTAACCGCATCGCCATTAATTGTAATGCTTGAGTTAGTAAGTCCTGAATTGGGAATTGTTGCATTAATCTGAGCAGGTGAAATGCTGATGCTTGTCGTAGTCGCTGAACTGACCTGACCATAAGCATTGGTCGTAATAACCGCCGTAGAACCTGCTGAACCGTATGTTCCTGCCGTTCCAACCGTTGCCAAAGCAATTGTGACCGCCGCTGAACCGTTGTAGCTTGTGCCAGTTAAACCAGAACCAATTGTTAAAGCATAAGGATTAACCGCAGTCACCGTTGTACTGCCACCAAGCGAAACGCTATTTCCATTAATAGTAATAGAACTATTAACCAAAGATGAATTGGCTATGTTGGTTAATGAATTAGTAGAACCACTAATAGACGTACCTGCAAAAGTTGTCAGCGTACCGCCCAAAGAAATCGAAGTTGATCCAATTGTGATTGAACTATTGGCAAGTCCAGAATTTGGAATTGCAGAATTAATTTGTCCCGCAGAAATGCTAATTAACGTATTAGATGCGCTTGTTACTTGCCCTTGCGCATTAACAACCAAAGTAGGAACAGAACTAGCCACGCCGTAAGAACCAGGGGTAATACCAGTATTTGTAATACTAAATTGTGTTCCTGTGAGGGTAAGACCTGTTCCTGCGGTATATGTTCCTTGACCACTAAATTGACTCCAAATAATAGGCGTTGTATTAATCGTACCAGTTTCTGAAGTAATAGCCACCCAACCAGTATTAGCATACAAAGTGCCATTTTGTACAAAAGTTGTAGCACCTGGAACTTGCGCCCAATTGTCCATGTCATTTGATCTAAACCAAGCAGTCGTACTAGCAACCCAAATACCGTTATAAGCATTGTTGTTTTGGTTTTTGACCAATACCCTATCGTTGGCTAAAGTTGTGTATCCATCAAGCGTTTGCAAGCCTGAAAGAGTAATATTTGCAGTTGTTGCGCATTGACATTCATATTTAGAAGCTGATGCACCGCTAACTGAATCAACATATTGCTTATTTGCCAAGTCATTGGCATTAACTGGCAAAGTCGTGACCTGCCCATTTTCGGTTGCCATGCTAATAAAAGATGCGCTGTAAAGTTGATTTTTCAATCCATACAATTGTGGAAAAGTGTTTGCAGTTCCAGAAGTCATCATATTGATGACAAAATCACCTCTACTCCATGATTGTGCAACCGTATTTTCTTGCGCTCTTTGAACAGTAAGAATATCGCCTGTTATATTTGTGCAAAGAACAATTTCAACAATTAATTGATTTGTCGCATTAACTAAAGTTAATAACAACCCTTGATTTTCACCAGGCGCAGGGAAAAAAGAACCTGTACCACTTGCGACTTGAATAGTCTCAGATGTACTGGAAACTGGCAACGCAAGCGTTGTTTGCGCCTGATTTGCAAATAAAAGGGTTAAGTTATACATTAAGACAAAATTGAATAAGTGTCGTTAGCCGCACCAGTAAATTTAATATTGGTAACTGGAAAAGTCAAAACGTAATAAATTTGGCTTGTTTGCGTAGCTGTTGGTGTTACTGCTGAATAATAAGTTGCTCCATTGTCAACCGACAATTGAATTGATCTACCACCTGCGGCAGAATTTAGAACAATAGTTAAAGGAAATGGCGTATTAGGAACTGTCGCAACGGCAGTTGTTGTCGCTAATGTGCCTGTAATTGGGCTTCCATAATTAAATGTTGACATGATAACTCCTTAATACTTGATGCAATATAGATAAGCAATGTTGATAGGTCTTGTTTCAGAACCGCCTTGAGAAGCATTGGTTGTTGATGTTGCAACCGTAATTCCAGTAAATGCGGGATTGTCTCCATAAGAAACACTACCACGGGCACTACCTGAGAAGAATGTAATACCACCAGAATCACCTGAAGCCCATGTTGTTGGCAAATTGTTTGTATGGTTGTGACCACCATCTGATACAACAGAAGTAGAAGTCGCTGTGTGAGTATGCGACACATTTTGACCGCCTTGTACTGTTCCAATAAACGTCCTGTGTCTATTCCATTTCCATTATCTAATGTACGAATGAAATAACCACCCAATTGCGGAAGCCTGAAAGTTGTAGAACCATCGCCAGGACTAAATTGCCCCTGCACCCATGCGCCATCACTTGCCGCAATATTGCCTGATGACTGGGCAAATGCCCAAAGTTTTGCATAAGTCGTTCTTGAAATTAATTGACCTTCGGTAATTAAATATCCTGCGGGTGCAGTTGTGCAAGGAAAAGTAAAAATTACGCCAGTTGGAATCGTATCAATACCTAATGCGGGATTTTGCATTACCCAAGAATTGAGAGTTGCTGACCAATTAAGCTGAATTGGATAACCTGCAATTGGTATATCACCCGCAACCAATGCGCTGTTTGAACCTTTAACTATTGGAAAAACACCAGTAATAGTGCTTCCCATCGTTAAATTTAAAGTAACCGCACCAGTATTTGCTCCACTTGATTCGACAATCATTGGCATACCATCGGGCATTGAAGTTAAATCAGATGCTACTGTTGCGCTCAATGCGTTAACTGTACCTGATGCCATTGCAAAACCATAAATGCCTTGTTGTACTTGGTCAGGTTGAACAAAAGTGGCTTGCGTACCCGCAGTTGGAAAACAATTTACATAATCGCCAAGTAACCAAGATTTTGCAGTTGTACCTTCTTGACCACGAATAACCGTTAAGGAATCTCCCGATCTATAAGTACACCACATAATTTCATTAAGCAAACCAGTTGCCGCATCAACCAAAGTCAAAACAAAATATTGAGTACCTGTTGGGCTAGGAAATAATGATCCTGTGCCTGATGCTACATTTACAGTAGTTGCCGAATTGGTCAACGCACTTGATAGGGTTGTTTTAGCGTTGTTAGCAAATATTAAAACAGACATACTAACCCTTTAATAAGCAATTGTAAAAATGTACTGGAATGGCAATTGTAATACTCCTGAATTTAAAGCAGATGCCAAATAAATAGCTACCGATGATTCATAAGTATTTGGAATTGTGATTAGAACATTGTTTCCAGATTGAAAAGTTACGCTGACATTGTAGGTGTTATCAATCGTAGGTGCAATGCCATTTAAGCCTGTTAAAAATCTTATTATTCTTCGTTTAAGCCAATTAATATTAAACTGGAAGCCATCGCCTTTGTAGAAATTCCAAGTAATACATCTTTGATATATATCATCACTAGCCGTTTCAGCAGATAATTGAACAATTCCTAAAACAGTTTCATTACCAGGATTATTTAATAAATTATAAGTAAAGGTATAAGTACCAGTTTGTGTGCATTGATAAAGTCCGTTATAGGCATTTGGAGTACATCCATAAATATATCCAATAAATTGAACTCCTGTTGGAACTCCAATTGACGTTGAAGTTGTTATTGTGACAACTCCATTTGTCCAACTAATAGCAGTAATTGCAATACCACTAATTTGAATTTTTGCGTTATTGTAAACTTGCGTATCATACAAATCAGCGTTATAAACACCACCAACCAATTGAATATTGTTCAAAGTCAAAGAAGGGCGGGGTTGACCATATAAAGAATTTCCAACCCAATCTAACAATGGATAACTTAATTTTGTGTAAATTGGCAAATTAAGTGAATTAACTTGATCTAAATAATTTTGCGAAGTTGCGTTATAAGCATCAAAAAACGATTGAACATAAGGAACTGGTTGAACTAATGAACTCGCACCTGCAATAGCTTCTCCCGCAATACCAAATCCTGCAATAGCAGAATCTCCATTTGTATAAATAGGGGGCGAACTACCCCCCTGGTATTGTTGGTAAAGATAAGAAGGTAGTATTTGCGAAATCATACTTGTGTAATAGTTACCAAACCATTAGTAGTTTCAAAATAACTTTCAGGATCACCATAAATAACGCCTTGACCACTTGATGGAGAAGTTGTTATTCCGTTGATTGTTATTGTGAATTGCATTTCTGAAATTAGACTGACATTTAATAATGTAGCTACCGCAGTCGTAAATGCCGTTTGTAAATCAAAAATACTAATTGGTTGCCCTACTGGAATTGAATTAATGTACGCAACAATTGCAGGTATGCCACTAGAAGCAATTGCAGTTGTTGATACATAGTTAACCGCAATAGTATTCCAAAGCAATGTAACCGTTACCGTTTGAGGAGGAGGATTGACAAAAGTAATATTGTAGGTATCAGGATAATTATTGATTGATACCGTTACATTCCTAAAATTAGGAGTTACCACACCCCCACTTGTCCAAGCGCCCTGAGAAGCTGAATCAAAGGGCGTATAACCTAAAACCGTAATAGTTCCAGGGTTTGATGCCAAAGGATAAGTAAAAGTGCTTGCGCCTGTTCTTGTGAATGTGTACGAACCGTTGTATGCCGTTGGGGTACATCCATAAATTGTTCCAGAAGTTGTTCCAGTTGGCAACCCATGAGGAGAAGCCGTTGTAACCGTAACTGTTCCGCCTGACCAAGTTATGGTTGAAATTTTTACATTAAGACTAAAAGTTTTTTCATCAACAACGATAGCAACAAAATTATTGCCATTGACGTTTGACATTCCAGTTTCGCCAGTAATTTGAACGACTTGACCAGTTGTGTAGCCATGATTCAGATTAATCGTCACAACGGCGGGGTATGCGTTTGTTATGTTAGTTACTTGAAAAGTAGAACCAACCAAATTAGAAATATCAAATAATCCTGTATAAATGGCATTTGCCACTTCGTAAGGATCACCACCGCCAACAATAATTTCCCAAGCTGTACCAGATGTTGGCTGACGTACAGAAATCAGATTTGGCTGAACTCCAGATACTTTCTGAAGTTGAGTTTTTAGGAATGTTGGCATACCTGTGGCAATTGCTTGCCCTGCCTGAATTACTTGAGCCTGATAACTTTGAATTGTTTGAGAAGTTGCTCCTGGAACTCCCGCAGATTCATTTGTACAAGTTAGGGTAACTCCTGATGGTATGGAAGTAATGATGGTTGTGACCGTACCAATTGGAACTGCCCAAGAACCTGCATTATTAGCCAAACAGTAAAGGGCAGAACTTTGACCGCTTGCAGAAACAATTCCTCCATCTTGAACTGTGTATTGATAAGTTCCATCAGAAACAATAAATCCTGCGCTAATCACAAATCCAGGCGTTCCGATGAAAGTTACATAAACCGATGTATTACTTCCTACACCTTGCGTAACGCCATAAACAGCACCCAATTCGTAAAGAATAAATGGGTTTGCAGTATAGGGTGAAATCGAATTAACCAAGTCAACAAATGCTTGGTCTTGAATAACTACTGCACCTACTGCGGTAGATGCCATATCTTCGACAAGTGAACCAGGTAAATTTGCGGTCAAGCCTGGAGATAATGCAGTTGCCGCCGCTATTTCTTCATTTAATAAATCCGTTGGGCTAGTTGGTACTGCACCTGCCGTTGTTAGTTGTGCCATTTTTTAACTCACTACCGTAGTTTGGATTGTCGTTCCATTTTTGAAAACCGCCTTAATATTGTAAGTTGGTTGCGTTGCATTTTGTTGTCTAAGAATTGTCAAACTTGCAAAATAAGGTGCGAATTGAGATTGTGTTCTATTTAAGGCAACATCAGGCGCAATTTGGGTCATAACAGAATTTTGACCTGGTATGCCGTAATTTCCATAAACTGGGCTTTCCCCTTGGGTTAGGCGCAAAGTTTGAATTAATGTTGCCAACCAAATGTATGACGTTTCGGTAATTTCTACCCAATTGCCGTTTTGATCTTGTCCGTAGCTTCTCATGGTGATACTCCTCCTGAAACACCGCTTCCTGTGGTAACTCCAGTATGTTCGTGCGACAAGAATGGTTTACCGTTTATAGTCAAAGTACCAGTAATACTTATTCCCGATGATGTTATTGAGATTGTATTAGAACCGACCGATAAAGTAAGGTTTGTTGAACTAGATACTTGGATACCATTATTTGTGACCACAATAGAATTGTCACCTGCGGTATCCGAAAGACTTGCCCCATCTGGTGCTTGAATAACCACCGCCAATGGGTTTACTTCTTCCCACAAAGCACTTCCAATTGGAACAAATACCAAAGCACCCAAATTGCTTGCAGGTGAATCTAATGGGGCTAATCCTGCCCCTAAACCATTAATACCACCAAGTCGAACATCTGCCGAAATACAAATTCCCAAATCGCCTACTTGTATGGGTGTACGAATATATTGGCTACCAATCGTTGCGCAAGTTACTGGGGGTAATGGGGTATTTAATGTACTGTAAACCTCAAAATTTACCGTAACGATTGCCCCTTCAACGGAAACGACCGAACAAGGCAATATTTTTCCAAGCGAATTAATATTATTCTCAATCTTTTGTTGAGAAAATTCATTCATCGACCTTGCAAAAGAGGTTTTTTGTGCCTGGCTCATAATTCACCCAATGTTAAATCTACACCAGGAATAACGCAATCAATAATAGTAACCCAACTATTTGCATCTGCTTGACGGCTATTTCCAACATGACGTATTTGAGTTATTGTAAAAATGCCATCAAAAGAAACAAGATTTCGATATTGAGAAAAACTTGCAACTGTATTTGTAATTGGGCTTCCCGCAGGAAAAATAATACTATCTCCAATATTCAAATCCGCCCTCATAACCAATTTTGCTTGAACAGTAGCTAAATCAATCCAAGTAATATTACCAATCAAGTCCCAATAATTGACAACTGCTGATTCTGTTGTAGGTGTTGTGCCATCTCTCAAAACAAAACCAGTAGCAGAATTAGCCACACTTGCACCAAAATAATTGGGTAATTTGATAATATTTTTGCTAGTGTCGTTAACCCATTTGCAAAATGATTCCAGATTAGGATAGTAACCAGTTACATTTTCTGTATATACAAGATTTGGGCTGAATGAACCATAAACTGGAACGCCTGGATAAGATATTGATAAAGCACTTTCAACTGCTGACTGTAAGGGTTGACCAACTTTCCAATCCAAAATAATCTTGGCATTAGCACTTGGGTTATAAGTTGCAGGTGCTACCTGTAAATTAAGAACAACTTGTGTTCCTTGCCAATTGCCAAAAGATTGAAGTATTGTTCCATCAATAATCAAACCTGCTTGAAATTGATCTGCAAAAGGTAAACCTGCCGACATTCCAACAGAAATTTGAATTTTTGCGCCGTTAAAATTTGCCCATTGATTTAAATCTTGAAATGAAACGCCATAAATCCTGACTGTTCCAATTTGTGCGGGTTGGTGATACCAGGTTTGAAAAATATCTAAATCAACTCTAAGTGCTGATGTATTGTCTAATCCAGTTGGAACAATACCAGGCATAACCATTGAAGAATAGGTTATAGGTAAAAAAGCCGTTTGACTTTGTTCTCCAGGACTAATGACAATATTATAAAAACGCATTTATGGATTAATCTCAAAGTTTCCACTACTTGCCCTATAAACCAAAGTTGAAGTTGTGAAATAACCAAACACTAAATTAATATCATAATCATCAGGAGATGAAATAATTGGTCTGCTAACGATTAAAGTCCTAAAATTGTTATAAATATTGACGTAATACCTTTGCCCATAAACATTCCAAGTACAAGTTGCAATGTACGTTTGACCATCCAAAGTAGGATTAAATTGAAATGGCTGATTTGGAGATGGATTAAATGCAACGAATGTAGTCATATTACCAACTTGATGCAGTAGAAGTTATATTAGTAGGTACTGGATTACCTGCACCAATGTTCTGCAATAGCGACCCCAAAACCTGTAATGCGCCAGTAACGGTAATTAAAGGTTGTACAAAGTCCCATTGATACATCAGTTGTACTTGCTTGTCACCTGCGCTACTAACGTCCCTGATACCTGTTAAAAGGCAATTGGTGTAGGTGTAA
>Ga0208378_1000349_pt1 | contig 16405 bp, 16 predicted proteins | sample CryBogCBE24Aug09_FD_184556 | JGI IMG/M metagenome (GOLD analysis project Ga0208378, IMG submission 184556) | Freshwater microbial communities from Crystal Bog, Wisconsin, USA - CBE24Aug09 (SPAdes) (version 2) | ecosystem: Environmental > Aquatic > Freshwater > Lake | place: Crystal Bog...
GTTATCAACGTGGGAGATTTCATTGGATTCAACCAGTTATATCCTTTCACGGTTGTACTTGCTGTTACCTCAAGCAGCATTACTGTTAGTGACCCTGATCTTATTTGGAATGGCGCTTCTTTACCTACCGCCATCCTTCAATTACCTACTCAATCAGTTTTAGAGATCCAAAACTGCATTCAGATGTGCGAACTCAAGATGAGGATATTGGATATCCCAGGCTTGCGTTCTGACCCCTATGATCCCACAAGTCCTTCTATGGTGGTGACCAACTCCAATGGTTTAGCCCCCATTCCTGCTGACATGAATTGGCCTATTTTGTTTTTCCAAACAACGCCTAATTCTGATGTTCCTGTTGGTTCTCAAGCTGCCAATCTTGGCCCTTGGATCATGTATGACAGGGTTGGAGATAGAGAGATTATCCGTAGAAAGATGATTGATCAGCTTTACGTTAAGCCTTTTGGTGTGCCAAGGGTTATCAGGGCATCTTTTTCTGAGGTTGGACAGAACTACGTTTTCACTCCTAACCCAGGTGCAGGTGTTCAGATTCTTGCGTACTACGTTAAGACCTTTCCTTTTCTTTTTAGCCCCACAAATGATTCTGCTAACCCTATTGTTCAAAACAATGCGGTGTTGGCTACATTCCCTGAGGGTTACTTTTATGGCACGTTGGAGACTTATTACGACAAGAATAAGAACACAACTGAAGCTGAAAAATGGAGAGCAAGATTGGATGAGGCTTACGGTTTAATTGAAGACCAAAACAACAAAGACCGTTGGAGTGGTGGTGACAGACACTTGTCATCCGAATTCCAACCAAGAGACTACAGATACAATTTCAAGTAAGGAAGAATCATGGCAACAGGCGGTCTGTACGGATCAAGTCTCAGTGGATCTTTGGTTGCAGGACCTGGTGGAGAGACACAAGGTCTTTATGGTCAATCTGTTCACTTTGGTGGAACTTATTTTGAGTGGTTTATTTTCCAACAGTCACCCACTGCTCCTGCTACGCCTACAGGAGGTACATGGAACTTTCAGACCAATGTAGGGACTCCACCAACAGGCTGGTCTAACACGCCTCCTACGGCCCCTACAACCACTGTATGGGCATCTATTGCAATCGTTAACTCTATTAATGGCAGTACATTCACTTGGAGCACTCCTGCTCCTTGGGTGCAAGCTGGACCTACGGGGCCTACAGGACCTATAGGGATTACTGGACCAACTGGACCCACAGGGTCTACTGGAGCGACAGGTGCGACAGGACCAACAGGCAATACAGGACTTACAGGACCAACAGGACCAACTGGAAATACTGGCTCTACTGGAAGCACGGGACCAACGGGTCCAACGGGCTCGACAGGCTCTACTGGTCCTACGGGACCAACGGGATCTACGGGAGCTACAGGAAGCCAAGGACCTACTGGACCAACAGGTAGCACAGGCTCAACAGGACCCACAGGACCTACAGGGACAACGGGTAATACAGGCCCTACTGGACCAACGGGAAATACTGGTTCAACGGGTTCAACAGGCCCAACGGGACCGACAGGAAGCACGGGAGCAACGGGCAATACTGGCCCAACAGGTCCGACAGGCACAACAGGAGCAGTAGGTCCTACAGGACCAACAGGTTCTACTGGTGCTATTGGCCCAACAGGTCCTACGGGAAGTTTGGGTCCAACTGGCCCTTCTGGAAACCTTTATCAAACAACCAGTACATCAACACTAACGATTGCAGTTGGTACTCAGTCTTTAACTGTTGGAACTGGACTTAATTACTCTACTGGTCAATCAGTAGTTATTGCTTACAACAGCACTAATGAAATGATTGGCAATGTATCAAGTTACAACGCATCAACTGGTGCTTTGGTTGTGACTGTTACAGCTATTGTTGGTTTGGGAACATATTCTTCTTGGTCTGTTAATCTTAATGGAGCATCTGGTCCACAAGGACCGACTGGTCCTACTGGTACAACAGGAGCGTCAGGCCCAACAGGACCCACTGGCAGTACAGGCGCTACGGGCGCACAAGGTCCAACAGGTCCTACTGGAAGTACTGGAGCAATTGGTCCTACGGGTCCAACTGGAACCACAGGAAACACAGGACCAACAGGTCCTACGGGAACGACTGGAACAACTGGTCCTACAGGTCCTACTGGCTCTACAGGACCAACAACATATCCTGGCGCAGGAATAGCAGTATCTACTGGTTCTGCTTGGGGGTCATCTTATGGAACATCAGGAGCCAATTCTGTTGTTTTGAGAGATGCAAATCAAAACGTAACAGCAAATGATTTTTATGAAGGTTTTACAAACGTAGCAGCGTCAGGAACAACGACAACTTTAACTGCTAGTTCAACGCCTAACTTTGTAGTGACAGGATCTGGAGGTCAAACGTATCAACTTCCTGATGCAACCACATTGCCAGCAGGTGCTATATACACGTTTAATAATAATCAATCTTCTGGAACGATTATTGTAAAAAACAATTCTGGAACTACGATTGTTACTGTTCAATCTGGTGGTTTTGTTGAAATTATTCTTTTAAGTAATTCAATTGCTGCAGGTTCATGGGATTATCATTATCAAGCACCTTCTAATGCTTCTTGGTCAACCAATACTTTAAGTTGGGCAGGAACATATACAAACGGCACATGGAACGGAAACGTAATTTCTTCTAATTACGGTGGTACTGGAGTTAATAACGGAACAAACACCCTGACTATGGGTGGAAATGTTACGTTTTCAGGTGCTTATGCTCAAACCTTAACTGCGACTGCTACAACTTCTGTTACTCTTCCAACATCAGGAACTTTGATTTCTAGTGTAACGGCTTTATCTGGTGCTGTTACTGGAACTCCTTCTTCCACAACTTATCTTAGAGGTGATGGTACTTGGGCTACGGTTACCGCAGGTGTATCACAAATTATTGCAGGTACTAATGTAACGATTAGCCCTTCTGGTGGTACAGGAGCAGTTACCATCAATGCAACAGGATCATCTGGTTCATACACAAGAACTTCTTTCACAGCAACTTCTGGTCAAACCACATTTTCAGTTACTTATACACCAGGATATGTTGAAGTATATTTAAATGGCGTATATTTAAATGGATCAGATTACACTGCCACATCTGGAACATCAGTCGTTTTAGCTGTTGGTGCAAATTCAGGTGATATTGTTGAATTTGTTTCAATAAATATTACAAGCGTTGGAACTGTCGCAGCATCTGGAGTTTTAGGTGGCACAAGCGGTTATGTGCTTACTTCTAATGGAACAAACGGTGTTTGGCAATTATTAAATGTTGGGCCAGTTGCAATCAATAGCAACACAACCGCTTCAACAGGAACAACATATTATTGTGATACTTCTGCTGGATCATTTACATTGACTTTGCCAACAACTCCAACAAATGGAAGCACTGTTACTGTATTTGATTCAACAGGGTCATGGGCTAAAAATCCATTAACTATTTCATCTCCACAAACCATCAACGGTGTTAGTGGTACTTTAATTTGTAATATTCAAGGTCACAACCTTGTTTTACAATATGTTTCATCTTCTTCGAATTGGAGACTTCAATAATGAATACAAGTGACATTTTAGGATTAACGGGTAATTTAACTGCTGGTGCAGCAATCACACAAGATTCAAATGGCAGATATCCATTGGTTGAATTGTTTCCAAATGGTTATGCATATCCAGTTCAATATATTCAATATGCAACAAGTGGAGACGTGGGTAATTTTTTAAGTTCTACTTACAATCCACCAACTTATGATTCGTCTTTTTATACTTGGTCTAACCAAGCGCCAAATCCAATTCAATGCAATGATGGGTCTTTAATTTTTGTAACAAATAGTAGTTCAAGTGGTTCAGGTATTGCATTAGTTAAATATGATATTCAGTTAAACAGTCAAATTGGTATTAATACAATTCTTTCTGGTAGTGCAGTAAGAAATATAATGATTGCGTTATTAAGCAATGGGAATATTGTTGTTGTTTGGGCAAATTCAACGGCTGGTAATTGGTATTTTGGAATTTACAATCAAAATTTAACACAAATTGTTGCGCCAACAGTTATTGGAAATCTAACTGGAAATTATCCTGGAGCTTTAACGGCTCTAACAGGAGGCGGATTTGCTGTAAATTTAAAATTTAACACAACTGTTTCTGGAGCAGGTATTGCGGCATATTCAAATACAGGAACTCAATTATTAGCTCCTACTTTATTGCTTGCATCTCCTGCAACCGTTGCAAATTCAAATGGCACTTCATACATTATTCAAGCTCTTTCAAATGGTAGTTTTTTGGCTGCAACTGTAGCAAGTTCAGGGACATCTTTTACATATTCTGTTTACACAAATACAGGAACCCAGGTAGTAGCCCCTACAGCAACATCGTTTTCAGGTGCTGGTAATATTTGCGCTTCTTCTTTGTCTGGTTATTTTGCTATTGGCTACAACCAAACAGGAACATATCCAAATGTTAGTGTTTACAACAACTCAGGGACTTTACAGGGAACAGCATATACATATGGCGGAGCTTCTCAAAAAATAAGCGATATTGTGAATGACGGAACAAATTTTTACGCTATTTCCGTTCCAACATCGAGCTATGTTTCGATAGCTACTATACCAATTACTGGTGGAGCAAGCGCATCATATATTACAACAGTTGGAACTGGAGTTACAAATAATGCCATTAAAGCAAATTTAAACAATGGTGTTTTAACTTTTGTATCTTATATTTCTGGAACAGTAAGCCCATATTTTTACTCATATAATTTAAGCAATAATTCACTATTAACTAGATTAACAAATCCATTTTCAAATACGCCAGCATCAACTGTTTCTTACATCAATGGCATATCTAGTATTGGTGATGGAGTTTATTCTATTTGGGCTAATATGGATAATTTAGGTTATTACACATTAATAAAGCTAACAAATACTGGAATACAAGGTGTTGCTACTTCAACAGCATCAATTGGAGGCGTATTTTCAGTAAAAACTTATGGTCAAACAGGAAACGGGTATAACGCTGCGATACAAACTGTATTAGGAAGCGCTGGCTCATTTAATCATACCTATGGATCTGGAAATAACATACCTGGAGCACAAGGTGGAATAACTCCAAATAGTGCAACTATCAAAGGACTATAAAATGTATCAACTTAAAAGTTCATTAAATCCAATTGTTATTTTTTCTTCTACCGAACCCATTTTTGAAAATGGCATGTGGAAATGTTCAAATAATAATGTTTCAGATCCTGATGGAAATGAATACACAGTTGTTAATCCACCAAAAACATGGACTGCTGACAACATTCGATCAGGATTAACTCTTTCTGAAAAAGTAAAGTGGGATAACAATTCAACACCAGAAGTTATTACTGCAAAACTTGAAATGGCAACACCTCAATTACTTGCAGAAACAACTGCAGTATTGCAAATGTTAGTAACTGATAATGTTATTTCTCAAGCATCAATGACTTCTATTTTGGGGTAATGTATGACAATCCCTCGTAATCTATCATTTCTAGCAGAAGGTGCTAGTCCAACTGGTGTATTGGGTACTGCTAATGGTGGTACTGGATTGTCAACGGTTGGTACTAGCGGACAGGTATTGACTTCTAATGGTACAAGTTTAAGTTTTGCTACACCTTCAACAACAAATCCTGCTGGATCAACAGGGCAAGTTCAATATAACAATGGCGGTGCTTTTGGAGCTATTTCTTCAGGAACCTCAGGTCAAGTTTTAACATCTGCTGGATCAGGTGCTGCTCCAACTTGGTCAACTCCTAGTGCTGGTGCTATGACTTTAATTAGTACATTGACAGCAAGTAGTAGCAGTTCATTGGCATGGACGGGTTTAAGCGGCTATGATAAATATCAAATTATTTACACAAATTTAAATCCAGGTTCTACATTTGATGTTTTACAAATGCAAATCGGCACTGGATCATCTCCTACTTATATTACTTCTGGATATAGAGTAAATAATATTTATGCTACTGCTAGTAGTTCTACGGCTGGAGCATATAACAATTCATCAGAAACTGCTTATGTTTTAACAGGACATCAAAATGGTTTGAGTACTGCAACTAGTGGATTTGTAATTATTGAAGGAATGACAACAACTGTTCAAATTGCAAATGGTGTTGGGAACGGATCTGACGAAACTGACGTTAGTGCTGGAACTTTAAATAATTCAACAACACCAACGGCAATTAAACTTTATATGAAAAGTGGCTCTACATTTTCAGGTAAAGCATCCCTCTATGGAATTTCATCATAAGGAAAAAGCATGACACTCAACGATCAAATCATTGCTTATCTAACAATTAACAACATTGCTTATTCTGTTGGCGATTACCAAACAGGACAACCTGAAGGACAAGCAGATCAAATATTACATTGGGATGCAAAACTAGGAACACAACCTACACAAGCCCAATTAGATTCTGCTTACACAACATACCAAGCAAATTTAACTGCTCAAGCACAAGCAAAAGAAGCTGTAAAGGCATCTGCTTTGGCTAAGTTAGCTGCTTTGGGATTAACACAAGCTGAAGTAAATGCAATATTAACGTAAGGTAAAACATGAAAATAGCAGTTTATGCTATCAGTAAAAATGAAGAACAGTTTGTCAAAAGGTTTTGTGATTCTGCCAAAGATGCTGATTTAATCATTATCGGTGACACAGGATCTACTGACAATACTGTTGCTTTGGCTAAAGAATGTGGGGCTGTTGTGCCCCGTATTTACATCACGCCTTGGAGGTTTGATAAGGCTAGAGAAGCAGTTTTAGCCCTGATCCCTCCTGACATCGACATTTGTATTAGTTTGGATCTAGATGAAATACTTGAAGACGGGTGGCGTGAGGAAATTTTGCGTGTTTGGGATAAAGATACTACTCGCTTGCGCTATAAGTTTGATTGGGGTTGTGGGATTTCTTTTTACTATGAAAAGATTCATGCACGCCACGGTTATTTCTGGAAGCACCCTGTTCACGAATATCCTGTCCCTGATGGCAGAATACAAGAAGTCTACGCACATACTGACAAACTACTGGTAAGCCACCACCCAGACCCAACCAAGTCCCGTGGTCAATACATGCCCATGCTAGAACTAGCGGTCAAGGAAGACCCTAGATGCCCTAGAAACGCTTTTTACCACGCCCGTGAGCTAACCTTCTACCAAAGATGGAAAGAGGCTATAGAGGCTTTAAACCGGTATTTAGAGATGCCTGAAGCCACCTGGCAAAACGAACGATGCTATGCCATGCGCTTATTAGGCAAAAGCTATGAAGAAACAGGATTTGATAGTGAAGCACTAAAATGGTACAGATTGGCATGTGCTGAAGCGCCTTTTACTCGTGAGCCTTGGGTTGATCTGTCAATGTACTGCTATAGACGTTCTATGTGGTCAGAAAGCCTGTTTTGTGCCACCGAAGCCTTGGGAATTGTGGATAGAGCATTGGTATATACCTGTGACCCTGCCGTTTGGACAGAAAAACCCTATGATTTGGCTTCTATAGCATCTTGGCATCTAGGAATGAAAGATCAGGCTATCGCATATTGTAAGGAAGCATTAAAATTAAATCCAGACAATCAGCGCCTTCAAGATAACCTAAAAAGCATGGAAACAGTATGAGCGACTATATTCCTTTAAGGTCACCTCTATCCAACATGAGCTTCACGCCAGACGTGCCAAGCAATGCTTTAGGCCCATCTGAATACAACTCAGGGAAGAATGTAGAGACTGACGTTAGAGGTATTAAAAAGATCTATGGAGAGAACTATGCCTTATCTGCGATACCAGGACATGTTATCTTTATTGACGGAGGATTTAGAAACGGTTCATGGGTCTATATCGTGGCAACACGGGAAGGCGTGTGGTACATGGTCACATCCTCTGGAATCTCGAACATCACACCTGGAGTTGGAGCAAACCCATCCGTCACTCTTTCTGGGTACTCAGATGACACACGAATCACCGCTTCTTGGGTAGGATCTGTATTCTTTATTAACGACCAATTGCGTCCTCCAATGTACTTTGGTGTGTATTACCAATCTGGTGGCGCACAGACTGAAATCGCCATTTACGGTACAGGACCTGATAATTTTGTCTGGAACTACGAAAGCGGTCTATCTCCTGCCGTCAATTCAGTAACTGCTGGGTTTGTCAGGAATTATTCTTCTCCCAATCTTGGAAACCTTTTGGTTGCAGGAAACTTAACTAAAGCGTACTCTACGGGTATTACTGTGAACTACCCAACTACCATCCGTTGGTCACAGCAGTTTCCGATCACTGGAGTTCCAACAACGTGGCAGCCAACCCTATCGAACGTAGCAAATGAACAAGAAGTCAATGTCAGAGGTCCTCTCATTGACGGGTTTTTCATTGGCGGTAGCTTTTATGTGTGTTCTTATTGGGATACCGTTGTTCTTGCACCTCTTAACTATCAGAACTCTTCAGCACCTGTTTTTGCTGTTAAGCAGTTTTGTCAAGGGCGTGGCCTGATCAATCAAAACGCATGGTGTCAGGCTGATACCGTGGTCTACGGGGTCGACTCTAGAGACATTTGGATGTTTGACGGAACCAACTTCACCCCATTGGGAAACCAGACCGTTAAGAACTATTTCTACAATAATCTTAATTCTGCTTATGTGGACCGTATATTTATGGTCAACAATACTCAAAAGTATCAAATGGAGCTTTACTATCCTGATCTGACATCAACAGGATGGTGTAATAAGATGCTTTCGTATCGCTACGATTTACAAGTCTGGAACGCTCCAAAAGACGTTCAAAACGCTTGTAACGGTTGTGAAGGCCCCTACTACTCTGGGTCGTTCAACAATGCTTTACGGACCGTTGTGTACGCTCAAGGAAGCGTTTCTAGCTCACAAATCGTCCAGACCAATACTGGCAACTCTTTTTGTGGAAACACCATAGATGCACTGTTCCAGCGTGACAATATCGAACTGATCACTCCTGATGGCCCAGTGCCGTTTTCGTCTAAAGTTTACATTCATAGATTGCTGCCTGAAATCAGCGGAAGCGGTGTGGTGACGGTGACGGTCGGAGGGGCCAACTCTACTGCTCAAACCCCTGTTTTTGGTCAAACAGGAACCATGACAATTAATACTGATAGCCCTTGGGTGACAACTCAACAAAACACAGTAAGAACGGTTTCGCTCAAGATTGAAACAAACGACTCCACAAGCACATGGAATGCTACTGCCATTAATTGGCAAGCCACCATCACTGAGGATGCGTTCTAATGCTTTTCTCCTTACCATCCAACCCTACACCTTCTGATGTATCAGAGGCTCTTAATTATTTATTGAATAACTTTGGGTCCAATGTCAGCATAAATACAGGTACAGGATCGGTGGCTGGGCCTACTGGCAACATATCTTATTTATATCAGTACTTGGATATTAAGTACGCCACAAGCTACGATGGTTCTGTAGGATTTTCCAATGTCCCAACAAATGCTTTTTATTTCGGTATACGAAATGCGAATCAACCATCTGAATCAACTAATCCTGCTGACTACCTTTGGCAACAAGTAACTGGTGGTTTTGGTACTACTAAGTTTCTTTATTATTCAACAGGTGGTGGACGCACAATTTCCTTTCAAGTGGCTACAACAAGCCCAGGAAGCTCTTACGTTATTGACCCAGGTACGGCTATTAACCTAGATATTGTTACTGGGGTAAACGCTTATAACGCTGCATTACCCACGATTTATCAATGGACTTCAGGATCAGCTCCAACAAGACCGTCTACGACATCTACTTACACTTTTGCCACCGCCTCCTTTACACCTCCATCTGGTTGGTACTCAAGTATTCCATCTGATACTACCGCTGGAGACACATTGTGGGCAATATCCATACCTTTGGTGTATTTGGCAAATATTCCAACAGCCACATTAGATTGGACAAACACTTCTTATCCTATTGTACAAATCAGTAAAAATGGTTCTGCTGGTCCAACTGGTTCCAACGGACTGAGTGCATTAACTGCTTATCAAGTTGTATCACAAACCTCAAGTGCACCCGCAACGCCATCTAATACAACAGGGCCAACTGCTCCTAGTGGATGGTCTTTAACTGCTCCATCTGTATCTGTTGGGTATGTTCTTTATTATACTTTTGGACAATACAACAGTAGTTCAGGAACAATCAATGGAATTCCTGCAGGCCAAACTCAATGGGGAACTCCTACGGCAGCATCGGTATTTCAAGATATTCGATCTGATAATTGGAATGGTAGTAACCCTCCTACACCTGGTTCACCCTCTACCTATGGAACTACTGGGTATTACATTCAAAAATCTTCTGGAAGTATGTATCTCAATAGTGTGTATGGCAGAGGTATAGCGCAATTTGATGGTACAAATACAGGAACAAGTGGTTCAACTGCAGCAATTCTTGCTAATCTTTCTTTAAATCAAAATGCAGGAATTGAAGCCTATACAAACAATACTTTTTTGACTTCTGGTGCAGTAAGGGCTTATAACAGTCAAACTGGTGGTGGCAATGCAGTTTATGCTTTTCAAGGCGGTACTGGAAACGCTGTATTAGGTCAATCATCTAATGGTGTTGGAGTTTATGGAACTGGTGTAAATGGAGTTCAAGGTACTGGAACCAATGGTGTTGTAGGCTATGGCTCTACTGGAAATTCAGGTGTTTTAGGGCAGACCACAGGAACAGGTTATGGGGTTTACTCTAATGGCATCATGGGAACCAATAACAGTGGTCTAGTAACAAACTTATATGCCCAATTTGCTCAAACTTTAGTAGGCACTGCTGGAACTAATCAATTAAGATTTACCCAAGGTACTTTGACTGGTTCTGGGGTAGCATCTTTTGTAAGCACAAATAAACCAGGTTCAAGTACAAGCAATACTTGGATTCAAATTCAAATTGATTCAACAACCTTTTACATTCCTGTTTGGACATAAACATGAGAAGCACAACAATTCCCAGTCAAACCGTTACTGAAGACATTTCTAGCCTAGATGAGGTGGTTGGATTTCAAGTTCGCTTTTTGGTTGGCAAAAAAGATACAAACGGTAATTGGATTACGGGTCAACAATTTGAGACATTTTTGGTGGTCGGTGCTGATTACGAAGAATTAAATGGTCCTCCAACGTCATGGGCTCCTGATAAACCTACAGGAACATACAGAAATAGTGATTTATGGCACTTTGTAGACCTACAAAGGCAAGCAAATGCCACAAAAAATAGCTAAAATTCAAGAAAAGGATTGACATGGGTGCATCTTTACAAAATCAACCGCCAGTGACTGGGATGAGCAATCCCAATCCACCTGTCTACCCTACGATTCAGTCTACAAACGGTCAAATGAATCAAACTCCCAATATGCCTATGGGCAAGGGGAACGTCACCAATTCAGCAACATCAGGCCAACCAATGATGGGACAGCCAAACAATAATGCCACTTCTGGTGGATTAGGGGGTTAATTATGGGTTTTGGAACATCCTCAGGCAGTTCTTCAGCAGTTGTAACGCCAGAACAAACAGAACAAAATCAACTGACTAACCAGTTGTTAAAAACTATTGTTCCCACTTATCAAGGTGTTACTGAAGGCGCACAAAACGCATACAACACTGCTAGTCCATATATTAACCAAGCGGCTTTACAAGGATTTAAAACTTCACAAGACGTTGGCAATAATTTTATTTACAAAGGCGCAGGACAACTTGAAAACGCAGGAAATTCTTTACAAAATTTAATTACTCCTGGTTATGCACAGCAAATTATCCAAGGCGCAGAACAACCTGTAATTGAGCAAAATCGTGAATTGCAAAACCAACAAAACGCATCATTTGGTGCGGCAGGTGGTCTAGGTTCATCTAGGCAAGCTTTAGCAGATACAAGTCTTGCAGGATTGAATACGGCTCGTGAAAGTGCGGCAGGTGCAAACGCTTTAAGTGGAATCGTTGGTCAACAAGTTCAAGCTGCCACTAATTTGGGTGGATTGGCATCTAATGCAGTGAATACTGGAATGACTGCAAATCAAAATGCTTTAAGTTTTGCAGGTGCTCCGCAAACTGCCTATCAACAATATGCCAACACAGTATTTGGTATTCCTTCATCTGCTTCTACTGGTAATTTTAGTGGCACACAAGGAACAAATACTAGCGGTAAAGGCGCTGGCATTAAGTTATAAGGATTAAAAATGGCACAAGCTTTCCAATTTGGTTCACCGTCCGATTATAGTGATTGGGCCAATTACGCAGGTTTTGATCGCAAAACAGGCGAGCAGGAGGCTTTTAAGCCATCAGAAGGTGTTGCACCTCCATCTACAGCGGCTGAATATTTAACGCAGGCAATTGCTCCTATTCAACAAAAAATGGGAATGATGTCTAGCGCAATGAATAATGCAGGCCAAGGAAACATGATTGGTGCTGTTCAAGCTTTTAAATCACCACAACCCAAAATACATTCTCCAATAGTGAATGCTAATCCATATAACTATTCTATTGACGATTTAGGAGTAGAGTAATGACTGAACCTGTAGCGCCTCCTTTATCTAAATTGCCTGAAAAACAATTGGACAACAACGATGTTGTTAATGTTCAAGCAGTTGTTCCTCCTGATGAAGCACCATTGCCTCCTGAATTAAAAACAATTAATAAAGTTGTTACTGGCACTGCTGATCCAAAAGAACGCATTCAAGCTGCCGATCACATTAATCGTATTACAGAAGAAACCAAAGACTATCACCCAAATATGCAACCTCAATGGGGTGCAGTAATTACATCTTTGCTTGGCAGAGATTACAAAGGTGCTTTAAAGTATTACAACGGTGGTCCAATTACTGAAGAATTGGGAAGAGATGCTACTGGTAAAGAATATTACAAAGCATACAACCAGCTTGGTGAAATTAATGTATTGAAAGACAAGAATACTGGTAAAGAATTAACACCCAAAGAAAAAGAAGCAATCATGGCTCGTGGTGGCGTAATCACCAAATTAGATGAGCAAGCCATGAAAGGTATTTCTTGGAAGAACACTCAAGCCAACGCTGAAATGGCTCGCTTGGGATTGGCTACTCCTTTAAATGCTGCTTATGTAAATGCCAACAATGCTGTACAAACTGCTACAAGCGCAAACAATAACATTGAAGAACAAATTAATTTAACTAAAAAACTAGTTAAACCTTTAGATGCTTTTGCTCAATTACCTGCTGAAAAGCGTGCAAAAATTTTAGGTATTACAAATCAATACTTAACTAACAGTTCAAATCTTTCACAAGAACAACAAAAAGCATTAGGTGTTAATGCTGGAACCACTACGCAAACAGGTGTTAGTGGTGGGGTAAATGGATCAATTGGATCTACTGGTGGTCTAGGATTTGGCGGAAGTATTGGTGGTAGCCAAACTGTTGGTGGAAATTTATCTGCTAACGGTAGACAAAGCACTGGTACAAATACTTCTGCTGGTACAACCACGCAGGTTCAACAAGATCTTGAAAAAGCTTTGACGCAAGAGTTAGTTGGAGTTATTGATAACCCACAAGACTTTAAAGATTTCTTGCGTTTACAAGCTTTGAATGCAAAAAATCAAGAAGATTACGCTTCAATTCCTAAAGCTGTTCAACCTCCAGGATGGGAAAACATTCCTGATACAGATGTATTGGCTGGAGGTGCTAAGTCTGTAATTACCAATAGAGCAACACAACAAAAAAACAATGCTTTAATGGTTGAGTGGTCAAAAGAATTGTATCGTGCTGAAAAACGCCAAGCTCAAACTGGCGAACAAGTTGATATTGATGAATTGAGAGATAAATTTCAAAATTCTGATGTATTCAAAGCCATAAATAATACTTATTTAGGAAAACTTCATAAGCATTTAACTGGTCAAGATTTGCCTCTTGAATCAGGATCATTGGTAGTTGACAATAACAACCGTGTTCATAGGGTGAAATAATGGATTATCCTGAAATATCAACTGAAGAAGCATCAAGTCTGATATCTGGTCAGAATCCAAAGCTTCAAGCTATGGAGACTAACGAACCATCAACTCCTGTTAAACCGCCTAAAGTTGAATTAGGTGTTAAAGCACCCGTCAAAGCCGAGATTAAAAGAGAAAAAGAACTTGATGTTGTTCCTTTGACATCACAAGTTAACAATGCTTTAGAGAATTTAAAAGCTGACAATCCAACACCAGTTCCAAATATCACTGATAACGTAGGTAATATCCTTGATATTGTTCAGCAACATTGGGGAATGGTTGCTCCTGCTGCCGCCTTAGGCTTTTATAAGCTTGGCAAGCACATGGCTGAAAAGGAAGTTAAGCCTACAACTCCTATTGATCAAAGGCAGATTACGAGGATTGAGCCTAAGATGGATGAAAGTCAGGTCAAACCTGAAGGTAGGATTGAGCCTACATTTGAAATGCCTACCAATCCACAAATGCAAAACATCAATACTGTTGCAGGTGGTCCAGTGCATACACGCACAGATGCTGAAATGATTGCCAAAAGTGAAAACAACAAAGCGATCAAATCAGGCCAACCTTTGCCTTATCCTGAGATGCAGACTACTCAACAAGTAGCTAAGGAAGTTGCACCTCAAGCGCCCATTACAGCCGATACAAGCCCTCAAGAAGCTGAGACATTAGCCAACGTATCAAATGCCGCCCAAACGCCTTCTGAAGCCGTTTCAGAGCCTTCTAAAGAAGTTAAAGGCGCTGTTAAGCCTAAGAAGAAAGAAGTCTTGCCTGAAGGTATGACCAAAGAACAATTTGCCATGAAAAACCATTTGCTTGGTCTTTATGGTGGCAAAAACGAGCCTTTGGCACATGAGGCCTATGACAAAGTATTAGACATTCTTGGGTATACCCCTGCTTTCCCACCAGGCGAAGGTGGCAGTATTACTCCTGAAGAAAAAGCAAAAGTTCTTGAATACAGAAAAGCAAACCTTGAAGGCCCCAAGATTAACCTGACTCACGATATGAAAAAGGTTATCAAGGCTGGGGGCATTGCAAGTTTGCTATCTTTACCTGCTTTTCTTAATGCCAAAACATTGAGTCATCGTAAGGCGGCTTTGAGTGATTTGGGTGAGAGCATGTTACCAATAGGAGCAACTCCAACAACTGCTGGAGCACCCACATTGCCCCCAAGTGTTATCGAGGCGCAACGTCAAGCCACGTTGCTAGGTTCACCCTACCATAAGTTCAAATGATGGAAACTTCACAAGTAACCCATGAGCAAATCTACGAACGCCTTTGCGAAGTAGAAAAAAAAGTCACAGAAATTGATGACAACACTAAAGTTCTTGTGGAGATTGCTAAGAATCTGGAAGGTTTTATTACTGTTTGTCGGTGGATTGGAAAGATATCAATGCCTATTCTTTGGTTGGCAGGGTTATTGGGCGCAATAACCATGATGTACGATCAAATGAAGGGAAAGTGAAATTGACCCGTTTACCCTTGTTGCACTTGCGTCAGGAGCCTTTAAGCTTATTAAGGATTCCTGTGAAATGTACAAAGAGGGTAGGCAGATCATTGTCGATGCCAAAAAAGAAATTGACGGAGTAATTAAAGATGTCAAGGAAGTTAAGAAGACAGCGAATGGATTATTTGGATTTCTTACTTCTATCTTTAATAAAAAAGAAGTTGTTGAACCCAAACAGGATGTGGCTCCAGTAAAGAAAAAAAAGAAAGAACCACCTCCTGAGTTTGATGAAAATCTGATCTACGCACAAGTAGCAGAGGCTTTAACAAAGTTCTTTCAAGCCTATAACGGTCTAAAGAATTATGTTAAAGAACAAGAAGAGATAGCACTTCACCAAAGTGATGAGGAAGGTCAAGAGACTGCCATCAAGTTGGTGATTGCTAATCTTCAAATGGAAAAGCTAAACAGTGAGCTATCCGACTATATGGTCTATCACGTTCCTATTGAACTAAAAGACCTGTATACAAGGGTAAACCACACCATTGGCGATATTGCAACTAAACAAGCATTGGCAAGAAGAGAGGAGTTACTGGCTAAAAGGAGAGCACAATGGCTACGGGAGCAAAAGGCAGACCAGTTCCGCAATCGAGTGGCGGTTTCTCTAACTACTCTGCTGATACTTCTGTGGACATGGGGGCTGATCCTAAGTCTGACTCGATGGCACAATTTCTGATTGCCTTCTTTATGGTTGTGATTCTTTTAATTTTGCCCCTAGAGGCTTGGATGTACATTGAGATCAATTCAGCTTTAATTAGGGTTGATAAAGCATTGAAAAGGTTAGAGAAATGATCAAAAAACGCATTTTTTTATATATATGTTCTTGTATATGTATAGTTTTTGCAGGATGTAATGATCTTTGACTTGTATAGTTATAAATGGTAAAATGATGTTTTTA
>Ga0208378_1000350_pt1 | contig 16362 bp, 6 predicted proteins | sample CryBogCBE24Aug09_FD_184556 | JGI IMG/M metagenome (GOLD analysis project Ga0208378, IMG submission 184556) | Freshwater microbial communities from Crystal Bog, Wisconsin, USA - CBE24Aug09 (SPAdes) (version 2) | ecosystem: Environmental > Aquatic > Freshwater > Lake | place: Crystal Bog...
AGACTTAATGCAGAAGCAAGAGCCAAAGAATCCGAGCTGAACAAAAAGCTGGTTGGGGTAAATAGTGCATTGAGAAAGGCAAAAGATGATGTTAAAGCGAAACAAGATAATCTTACTGCTCTCGTGGACAGTAACAAGTTGCACCTCCCCTCCAGTTGTCCCGTTCAAGCCAGTGCAGATGCCGGAGCTACCAGCGGAAATACAACCGATGCAAGCGAATCTGAGCGAGAGACTATTAAAGCTCTTGCAAGTATCGCAGCAGACGGGGACATCGCCATCACCCAGCTCAACGCCTGTATCGACACCTATCAAAAAGTAAGGGAGATGGTTAATGTTAAGCCCTGAGAAGCTCAATCAGCTCGGGATAGGTGCTGAATGGTCAGAGCCATTGACTACAACCTTTGCTACGTTTGGGGTAAATGATGTCAAGAAGCAGGCAGCTTTTATTGGACAGTGCAGCCACGAGTGCAACCATTTCAAAACACTGGAAGAGAACCTCAACTATCGAGCCGAAACCTTACAAAAGCTCTTTGGACACAAGTTTCAACCCGATGAGTTTGCCCTTTACGCCCACCAGCCCGAGAAGATTGCCAACAGAATTTACGCCAATCGAATGGGAAACCGTGATGAAAAATCAGGAGATGGTTGGCGGTTTCATGGTCGGGGCTGTATTCAGTTGACTGGACACGATAACTATTACCACTTTGGGCAGTCAGTCCAGAGGGATATGGTCAAAGACCCGCAACTTGTTGCGACCCCAATGTATGCTGCCCTGTCCGCTGGGTGGTTTTGGAAGACTCATGGATGCAACGATCTGGCTGAAGCGCAGAACTGGGAAGGCTTAACAAAACGCATAAATGGTGGTACATTTGGTCTTGAAGAACGTATAAAATTAACCCAACACGCCCTTTCCGTTTTAGGCGGTTAACATGCCATTTTCGAAAATAATCTTCAAACCTGGGGTGAATAAAGAAAATACCCGCTATTACAATGAAGGCGGGTGGTATGAGAGCCAGTGGGTTAGATTTCGTCAAGGCAGTCCAGAGAAGATTGGTGGCTGGACGCAGTATTCTCCAAACACATTTCTGGGCGTTTGCCGTTCCCTTTGGAACTGGATCACGCTGTCCTTCCTAAACTTGGTAGGTGTGGGTACTAATTTAAAGTACTACCTCACTTACGGCACAGCTTATTACGATATCACCCCAATAAGAACCACATTGACCTTGGGTTCAAATCCGTTTGCAACGGTTTCTGGGTCAAACATAGTCACTGTCACGGCTACAGCTAACGGCGCAATTATCAATGACTTTGTGATATTCAGCGGTGCTACAGCCGTAGCGGGGCTTACCATCAACGGTGAGTACCAGGTTCTTACGACACCAACGACCAACACGTTTACAATTAATGCGGGATCAAATGCATCATCCACCACAACAGGTGGCGGTAGCTCTGTGGTTGCACAGTTTCAAATTAACACTGGCCCTGCCACGCAGACTCCTTTTAATGGATGGGGTGCTGGTAACTTTGGCCTTGGGCCTTGGGGTACAGGGCAGACCGTCAAGAATAACTTACAGATTTGGAACGCCTACAACTTTGGTGAGAACTTGATATTTGGCCCCCGTGGTGGGGGTATTTACTACTGGACTGCTTCTGGCGGCGTCACAACCCGAGGCGTGCTTCTTAATAGTATAGGTGGTTCAGTCACGATCTCTTATGCTTCCCCTGCGGTAGTTGTGTCTGGCGTTACTCTGCCCAACAATAGCGCCATACAGCTTGGAGTTACGGGCGGCAGCTTGCCCAGTGGCCTATCTACAAATACCACATATTATGTGATTAACGTATCTGGTACACAGTTTAATCTTTCCGCCACTCAAGGTGGTTCAGCCATTAATACAAGCAGCGCAGGCTCTGGTACGTTCTACATTTCTGATCTGGTGGATGTTCCGTTGTACCAAAACTATCTACAGGTTTCTGATGCATCTAATTTTGTAATTGTGTTTGGGACTAACGGGATTGGTACGAGTACGCTAGACCCCATGTTGATCCGCTGGTCTGACCAGCAAAATCCTTTGGTATGGTATCCAGATATTACCAACCAAGCAGGGGATGTGCGCTTGTCTCACGGCTCCCAGATCGTCACTGCCATTCAAACCCGTCAAGAGATATTTGTATTGACTGATGCGGCTTGTTATTCACTCCAATACCTTGGTCCTCCTTATGTGTGGGGCACGCAGTTACTGGGCGAGAACACCACCATTATCGGCCCCAATGCGGCTGTTTATGCATCTGGCGTTGTGTACTGGATGGGTATTGACAAGTTCTATATGTACGATGGACGGGTGCAAACGCTTAACTGCGACCTGCGCCGCTTTGTCTTCCAAAATCTTAACTATAACCAGAATCAACAAGTTTACTGTAGCACTGTAGAAGGCTTTAACGAAGTCTGGTGGTTCTATGTATCTGGCACTAGTGACACCATGAATAGTTATGTTGTTTATAACTATGTTGAAAAGAACTGGTATTACGGCTCTATTGCCAGGACTGCCTGGCTCGATACCACGCTCCAGAATAATCCAATTGGCGCTACCTACAACGGGTATCTCTGCAACCAAGAAAGCGGCGTAGACAATAATGAGACAGGCACAATCCAGTCAATAGATGCCTACATATCTTCTGCCGAGTTTGATATTGGAGACGGAGACCATTTTGTCTTTATTGACAGGATACTCCCAGACTTGACTTTTGCGGGCTCATCAAACTCACCCACGCCAGCCACAACGATGACGTTGATTGCCTTGACCGATTCAGGCTCGGGTGCTACCCAGGCCAAAGACAACACGGTCAACTACACCTCAACTTACAACATTACCGAAGAATTTACTGGGCAGGTGTATACCCGTATCCGTGGCCGCCAGATGATCTTTAAGATGGAATCTAATCAGATTGGAACGCAATGGCAGTTGGGCGCCCCTCGCTTTAATATTAGACCCGATGGACGCAGATAATGGCTACAAAACCAATCAATCCTGCGCCACCGAACCTGCCCCTTGCGCCAGATCAATACGACAGGCAGTACGGGGATAAGGTTAATAATGTCTTGCGTTTGTTTTTTAACCAGCTGAACGATGTTTTGACCACGCTGGTTTCAACGTACATCACCAATACATCTATCGTAACAGTGGCCAAACTCCCTACCGCATCCATGACCAATGCAGGAACTAGAACTTTTGTATCGGATGCAACGGCTACGACTTTTGGTTCAACCGTGGTAGGTGGCGGTACAAATACTGTGCCTGTTTACTCTACAGGTACTAGCTGGAAAATAGGTTAAATGGTAAACTACAAACTATTATTGGAGCGGTTTTATGTCTGATATTTTTAGCAATGCGCTGAACGGCATATCGAATGCCATCCATGATGTAGGCAAAAGTTCTATCGGACAGATGGCCGAGGCCGCTGCACTGGCATATTTTACAGGAGACCCAGAAGGATTTCTTTCTTCCGGCGGAACATCATTGGCTGGGAATCTAGGTATTACAAGCGTAGCTGGGAATTTTGGCGCCGCTTCTGGCCTGGTTAATCTATTAAATGGTGGAAATATTGGTAGCGCCCTAACTCAGGGTGCAATGGCCTATGGTCTTGGTAGTTTGTCGGGAGCAGGCAATTTGTCTACTGCTGACGCTTTGGGCGGTACTGAAATGCTGCCATCTCAGGCCACACCGGGCGCTCCAAGCATTAGTGATTACGCATCATACAATACGAACAATATGGGTGGTGCCGATGAATTGGCGCAACAACCAACTGAGTTTAGTAATTATTCAAATGCACCTGTTGCGGCTCAAACAAATCTTACTGCTACACCACTTGGATCAACTACGCCGTCTTATTCAAATATTTCTTCTGATGTAGATGCTCAGGCAGTTAATGGTTCGCCAAGTGCATCGGCGCCTTCTGCCCCTACCGCTCCATCTCAAGTTGCACCTCAAACTCCTACTCAAGCGCCATCTAAAAATATATTTTCTAAGGCTTACGATTATTTAACTAGTCCAGGAACAGCAGATACAGCCGCCAAAACTGCGGCAGAAAAAACATCTTTGTACCAAGATATTAAAAATTTATCTCCTTTGGAAAAAGTTGGTTTGGGACTAGGCGCTGTATCTTTACTTAAAAACAGTCAAAAACAAGCAGGTGTTACCGCCCCCACATACAGAGGAAAGCTCGCTCTTTTTGGCGGTAATCCTTACTCTGGCCCTTCTAATATGTACCAGGTTTCAGCCGCTACAGGCGGGCTGGTGGCTTTAGCCAAAGGCGGTGGTGTTCACCATTACGATGATGGTGGAACGGTTATTGGATATTACGATGATGGTACTCCTCAATACGCATCTGCGCCTGCCGCTCCCGCCGCTCCTGCTGCGCCTGCTGCCCCTGTTACTCCAACCCCTACCCCGACTGCATCATCAGGTCTTCCTGCTTTAACGTCTAATGCCAGCGCTGCTGATATCGCGGCTGCTATTGGAGCTGACACAGCGGCAGGAATGTCGCAACAACAAATGGCGCAACAGTTTACCAACGAAGGAATCTTGGCCCCCCAGGTCATTGCGGCTACAGGAGGCTGGGGAGCTCAAAACGCGGGGCTTGTTAATCAACTGTTTGGCAACGCAACACCAGCCCCAACAAACATGTCTGGCGCAATTCCTTTGGGTGTTCAGATGTTGAATAAGGATTTGACAGGAGTCACTAATCCCACAGTTCAACAAATGCAAACTGGCGAAGCCAACGTACAAGCGCAGAATCAGGCCGGGAACTATGTCAACAGTTTATTGAGTGGCGGTAACAATGCTGCAAGCGTAGCGGCATTCCAGTCGGGCAGTGCGGCAGACCAGAACGCTGCAATTCAAAAAGCTGTTAATGATGTGTTTACAGAATACGGTGGTAATACGCCACAAGCGCAAGCCACTATAGCGCAGTTAATGAATGAGTGGAAGGTTAATCCCAATACGCTTAGTTCGGCTATCAATGTGCCTGCTTCAACTGTGCAAGCGGATTACAACGCGGCTATGGGTAATTCTGCGCCATACTATGCGCCACTTACAGCGGCGGGCTTGGGTTCTCCAGCCACAGGTATAGATTTATTGGCTATCCAGCAAGCGGCCACACAAGCGGGCTTGCCCAATCCTCAGTCATACACAAGCATGTCTCAGGTGCTGAATGACATTGCGGCCAAAAAAGCAACGGCCAAACCCGTTACACCCACTCCGACCCCTACGCCAACACCCACCCCGACCCCTACGCCGACTCCAGCGCCAACTTTGCCTAGTGTTATACCAATTACTCCAACAACACCATCTACACCCACTCCTTCGGTTGTTGAAAGTCATAACACAGGATACATCAGCAATACAGCAAACCCAACTTCTGCTCCAGGAGTATCGGGTTCGCATGCATTTATTGACCAAAACGGTTATGTAAGCCAGCGGGCACAACAGGTTGGCCAGCCAATCAATCCACAGGGATTCTTGGATAACTGGACGTCATTGAGCCAACTCAAGAATGCTTATACAAAAGCAGGCGGCAGTTTGGGTTATACCAATCCGACTGGTAAAACTTACACAACAGATGCGGGAACCCAATCTGTTCTTGATATGTTGTCTGGTAAAACACCATACACGAATGTGCCTATTACACCTACAGGTGAAATAGCTAAACCATACTATACCTCTGTGATGGGAATGAAAGAGAATCCCATCTACACGGTATCACAACAGTATGTATTTGATCCTGCGTCCAAAACATATGTAAATAATCCTAATTTTGATCAAAACTTTAGTTCAGCCGCACATTACATTGGCGCGTATGATCCATCTTATACAGGATCGCCTGTACCAGCCTTGAGTCAAAAAACACTAGACTATTTGGCTGCAAATGGAGTTAACGCGCCCTCTGCCGCTGCGGCTGCCGCTTCTACGGCAGGAACAACCACGCTTCCTGGAGGAAAAAATGGAACGCCTTTAGCAGCATACCCCGGCTATTACACTTCTAATGGAAAATACTATGATAGAAATGGTAATTTAGTAGCCAATAATGATAGTGAATTTCAAAGTTTAATTAATGGCGGTACAAACGGTGCTAATGGTGGTTTGATGAGCCTTGCCGCAGGTGGTATGTCTGTGGGACATTTAGGAGGATACTCAGATGGCGGTCGTTTACTCCGTGGTCCAGGCGATGGCGTCTCTGATTCAATTCCTGCAACTATTGGCACTAATGATCCTGAGCCTGCTCGTCTTGCTGACGGTGAGTTTGTAGTGCCTGCTCGGATTGTTTCTGAACTTGGCAATGGCTCTACTGAAGCAGGCGCTCGCCAGCTTTACAAGATGATGGATCGCATACAGAATGCTCGGTCAAAAACGGTCGGTAAAGATCGAGTAGCGACCAATACAAACGCAAATCAATATTTACCTGCATAAGGAACGATCATGACCACAACAGCAGTTACAGGCGCATCTCCTCTGCCACAACAAGTTACAGAGTATCAAACAGGCTTTTCTCCTGAAATAGCTCCTTACGGCCAAGCACTTTTGGGTGAGGCGGCATCGTATGTTAACCCCGCCACAAACCCCTACATGCAATATCAGGGGCAACAAGTTGCGGGCTTTACGCCTTTGCAACAACAGTCCTATGACGCCGCATCTCAACTACAGACTTCCCCTCAATTACAAGACGCATCCGCCATGGCCGGAATGGCTGGAATGGGCGGGCTTAATGCGAGCTACAGTTATAGTCCCTATCAAGCAAACAGTTTTACAAATCCTGGGGTAGCGCAAAGCTACATGAACCCTTATGTAAACAATGTATTGGCACCGCAATTAGCCCTATTAAACCAACAGCAGGGAGCGCAACAGCAGGTTGCAAATGCGCAGGCTACGCAGGCTGGAGCTTTTGGTGGATCTAGGTTTGGCGTACAGAATGCAGCCACTGGACTTAACAATCAGTTAGCCCAACAGAACACAGTTGGTCAAGGACTCTACAACGCTTATAACCAAGGTGCGCAACAGTTTAATACTGAGCAAAACGCCAACCAAGCGGCTGCAAATCTAAATGCACAGCAAGGTCAGTTTGGGGCTAATCTCGGCCTCCAAGGACTCAATACAGCCCTGCAAGGGGCTAATACACTAGGTACTTTAGGAAACAACCAGTACAACCAAAATATCGGTGTTATCGGTCTACAGAATCAGCTGGGTGGACAGCAACAACAACAAGTGCAAAACGTTCTGAATACAGACCAACAGAACTTCCTAAATGCACAAAACTTCCCGTATCAGCAGATGAACTTCATGTCCAATCTGATTCGTGGTTTGCCGATGACACAGCAGTCTGCATCCGTCTACCAGGCTCCTCCTAGCATGCTCTCACAGGTAGCTGGAGCAGGTTTGACTGCGGCTGCATTAATGCACGCCAAACAGGGTGGTTCTACTAAAGATATTAAGTCTAGAGGTATCGTTGATTTGGCTCTGGCCAAGATGGAGGCATAATGATTGCACCACAAAGTATCACATCCAATCTGCGGAGAATGTCGGACCAACAGCTGGCGCAGTATGCCAAGATGCATGCTAACGATCCGTACATCTTCCCTCTTGCATTTCAGGAAAGCCAAGACCGCAAAAGTATGCGATCAGAAGCTATGGCTCGCCAATCGGGTCAAATGCCTCCTCCTGTAGTCCAGCAAGACTTAGCCCAGATGATGCCACAGCAGGCTCCTCAAATGCCTCAACAAGCCCAACTTCCAGAGGAGCAAGGTATAGGTACTTTACCCGCCCAGAATCTACAAGGAATGGCTGGTGGTGGAATCACTGGAGAAAATCATTTCGCTGGTGGTATTACTCCAGAACAAATGCAAAAAATTGTTAGAGAAACAAACGCACAATTACCCAAGCCTATTGAAGACATGAGTCCGCAAGAAATTGATGCTTGGATGATGCAAAATTCACCTAATGCAAAGGCGTTACAAACTTCTTCAACTTTTGATGCAACACCAACTGGTTCTTTACCTCGCGGACAAATAGCTGCAAATCAACAACTAAGCAATATTGCTAATTATTTTGGCAATACTAATACTGGATCACAAAGAAATCCCAAACCACCAGTTATTGCTCAAGATGGAACATCTGTTGATAACAGTGCATATACAGAATCTGGCGTAACCAATAATTATCCACAACAAGCATCGATAGAAGGTTTAGGGCCAGCTTATGCACAGTATGAACAAAAAGATCAACCCTATGTTTATAAACCACCACAACTAGGTCCAGCTCCTGCTATGGGCGGAGGCATAGGATCATTGGCATCAATGGGTAAATTAAGTAAACAAATATTTAATCCCGATGATTACAAACCCGAATTAATGCGTTTAGAAAATGAAACGCGTTTAGGTCTTGATTCAATACAAAAAGATAGAGAATTAGCGTATGCAAATCGTCCTCTTTTAGGGAAAAAACAAGAAGAACTTTTAAAAGCTCAAGAAGCCAAAGAAGGTGAAAAACTTGAAAGCCTAAAGAGTATGAGTTTGCTTGATGCTGGTCTATCTATGTTGGCCGGTGAATCACCTTATGCCTTTGTCAACATAGGTAAAGGTGGACGTGAAGGATTGAAACGTTACACTGAAGGCATGAAAGAGATTGAAAAAGCCAGAGATTTGAGAGACCAGGCTTATGCTCATATTGATGACATGCGCAATGCTCAACTTATCAACGATCAAGATAGAGCATTAGATTCAAAAGACCGCGCGTTTAGTGTATTACAACAGGCACAACAACATACACAAAGCGGTTTAATGAACCTTGGTATTAAAAAGGCTGATATTGATCAACATCTATTGACCACTGCCATGACCGAACAAGGGGCAAATGCTAGGGCCGCATACAGTGCCAATACACAACGCGATATTGCTAATGCAACATTAAGTAAATTACCTGATTCTGTATTGTTGCCTACAATTCTTGGAGAAGGAAATGTGCAAAAAGGCTTTACAGTAATGGCCAACATGAAACATAGAGAAGAATTGGCTAATGAATGGGCTAAACTTGCTTATCCACCAAATGGTATGCCTAATCAAGAATTTCTTAATAAATATCCAAATGCATCTGATTATGTAAAATCAGTAACTGGACAACCATCACAAAATAAACAAGCTGTTGATTTCAACCAACTTCCAAAATAAGGGTTAATCATGGATGTAAAAATGCCCGATGGAACAGTTGTTTCTAATGTTCCTGACAACATTACTCAATCTGAATTATTAAGACGTTATAGTCTTTTTAGTCAACCAGAAAAGAAACCTGAAGACGTTGGCATAATTGGTGGTGGCATCTCTGCCCTTAAACGTGGTTTTGAATCGTTTGGCGATATAGCTGGCGGCTACAGACTTGCCGGCAAAAGCCTAGCTGGTAACCTACCAGGTGTTACCGATGAAATGATTGAGATGCAAAAACAACAGCCGGTTGAAAATCCGGCGTTGACGTTTGCTGATCTACAAAGAATCTATAAAGAAAAAGGATTGGGTGCGGCCCTGGCACAAGTGCCAAAATATGCGGCTGAAACAACCCTTGAAAGCGCACCACAGATGGCCGTTCCTTTGGCAGTGGGTGAGGCTGCTGCCGCTTTATCGGGTCCGTTTGCGCCTGTCGTAGGGCCTTTGGCGGGTATTGGCGCTTATGGTCTCCAACAGTTTGGTAGCTTGATGCAACGTCAAGGCCAAGAAAAAAATGTAGCGGAAGATATTGATGTACGAAAAGCTGCAATTGCATCAGCCATTCAGGCACCGATTGGATATTTTGCTGACAAATTCACCGCAGGTATCGGTGGAATGGGTGAGAAGGGTGTTATTGAAGCCGGTAAGGAATTGGCCGCCAGAAAAGCAGCAGGAGAAATTGGGACTGCTGGAGTAGTCAAAGGCGTAGCAAAACGTGCTGGTGTTGGTGCTGTAGAAGGATTTATTGCTGAAGCCCCCACAGAAGCTCTAGAGCAGGTTTTAGAGCGTTGGCAAGCTGGCCTACCATTAGATGATGATAAGGCCAAGCAAGAATATTTAGAGGCATTCATGGGAGCGGGCGTGTCCGGTGCTTTAATTGGAGCAGGTGCAAAAGGCTACGATACTCGCAAAGAAATGAAGAAAGCGGAAGAAGAAGCCGCAAATCAACAGCAATTCAATGCATTGATACAGCAAGCCCAGCAATCCCAACAAGCTCCTCCTGCGCCGCCTGCTGGCCCGTCTGCCGGTCCAACCCCACCCGCTGGACCTATTGTTGAACCCCCCGCTGGCCCAACCGTTAGTCCTGAAGAAGAGGCGAACCAGCCAGCTCAAGATACTCAGGCCATGTTGGATGAGCTTAGTGGCAAAAACATTGATGAAGCTGGTGTCGAAAAGCCAAAAGAAACTTTTAAAGTTCCCGTGGGTTTTGGCTACACCTTACTAGAAAGCCCATCTTATGGGTTGCCCCCTCTTTCTGTAGAAGACGTTGATTTTGAGTTGGATTCTTTGCAAGAAAGCGCTAAAAAAGGAAGAATGACTCCAGAGAGATTTGCTCAATCTGAAATTGGGAAAAGACTTGATACCACTCAAATCATGCAAATTAATGATGGTTTAAGAATTGATCCCGTAAAAACCATTCAAGATTTGCGCAATAATATTGCAGGGCAAAAAGCACCAGTAGAGCCTAAAGTAGAAGAAACAAAAGTTGAAAAGACGCCCAAGCTGCCACCCAAAGTCGAACAAGTAGCCAGTTTTCCAATGGGCGAAAACACTGACTATCATGTTTTAAAGACTCCTACAGGATTTGTAGCCAATTTGTTTGACAATGATGCAGGCAAATATGTATCCGGTTCAACACGGATGTTTCCAATTAAAACATTTGGAAATGAAGCAGAAACAAAAGCTACAGAATTTGCTAAAGATCAGTCAGAAAAAGCAGCTAAGTTTACAAAACCTGTGGCACAAGTGCCACCTGAAATACCTAAAGGTGTTCATATTCCAGATGAAGATTGGCAAAAAGGAATTAAAACAGAACAACCAAAAGTCGTTAATCCACATACTCTTGAAGATATTTTAGATAAAGGTGAGCCTGTTCAAACAAAACAAGAGGCAGAAAAAGCTCACAGCGATGGCGATACCGTTTATGGATTTCATGAGCAAGATCAAGAAAATCCTGTATTACTTAAAAATATTGATGATTTAAAAGGATATACAGCCGACCAATTAATGGTGGTTCCTAAAGAAAACATTTCTACAGAAACCCCTGCAGAAACCCCAGAAAGTCCAGCGCAAACGCCAGCAGAAGAGGCGGCTATTCAGCCAGCCCCTCATGCCGAACCTTTGCCTACGACAGCTCCATCTGTAACTGTAGACCAAGCCCAATATGATAAAGCCAAAGCGGACTTAGACGCGGCTTTGGGTGATCTTGGAATGTACCTAACTAAGGGTAGCCGTCTTAACATTATGCCCGAGGATGAGCAACATATCATGCCCATCCTGACTCGCATTATGGATGCTGCTTTCCAAATGGGGTATTACAAGTTCAAGGAAGCTGCCAAGTTTGTACTTGACATGATCAAGCATAAACTGGGTAAAGAAGCATCAGATCAGGTATCTCTTGACCACTTACAAGGCGCCTACATTAGTATGGCCGGTAAGTATCAAGAGCAAGGCGCAAGTTCCAAGAAAGAAGTGATTGGTGTTGAGTCTTTGAATGAGCTTCACGATCAAGTTCCAATTAGCATTAACACGCCAGAAGGACAATTTACAGTTGCCCAAAACATTGCTAAGTTTTTTGTTGATGGTGGTAAATTCAATAATATCAACGAAGCTCGGGCAAAAATTGCAGAGTTGACTGGACAAAAGATAGAAGCTGGTACAGCAGAGGCCAAGCAGGCCGATGAAGCTGTAGAGGTGGCCGTTGTTTTGGCTGCACGTCAAATCGTAGAACAAGGCGGTGATAATAAAGTTGTCTATGATAAATTGGTGGACTTGTACAACAGACAACCAAACTTGTCTGTCCGCAGCTCAACCAGTATCGCTAATCAGGCTTACTCTACACCTGCACCATTGGCGTTTGTAGCGTCACAAATGGCGGGCATCAATAAGAATACCACGGTCTACGAACCTACTGCCGGCAATGGTATGCTATTGATTGGGGCAAATGAAAATAAAGTTACAGCTAACGAATTAAACCCTGGCCGGCATGCAATGCTAGAACGGATTCTGCCCAGAGCAACCGTTACCAATGAAAATGTTTTGCTATCTAAACAAAAGGGTGACTTTGACGTTGTAATTGAAAACCCACCATTTGGAAAAGTGGGTGACATCAGTAACATTGACCATGTGATTGTCATGCAGTCTTTAGAGAAGATGAAGGCTGATGGTAAAGCTGTTTTGATTGTTGGTAGTGTCATGTCCAACACAGAAGAAGGTCGGCGTGAAGGCTATCGTGGTACGGCTAAACGTGAGTTTTACTTTAACCTATATAACCAATACAACGTAGTGGATCACTTCACTGCGGGCGGAAATATGTATGCCAAGCAGGGGACTACATTCCCTGTAGACATTATTGTTATCGATGGTAAGGGCAAGTCTGAGCGGGATTTACCGGCAGCCGATCTACCACAATTAATTACTTCATACGATCAACTCAAGGAGAAACTCAATGAACGTCCCGTGGTATCCAGAGGAAATGAGCGCCCCGCCGGAACTAACATCATGCCGAGTACCGAAGGGAAGAATAAGCCAGAAGGAGTGGGTGGAGGCACTGAGCGACCGAGTGGTCAGCCTAGCACAGAAGGAGCCAGACCCACTGAAGGCGGCAAACCAAGCGTGCAAGAGGCTAAACCTAGTACAGGTGGACAACCCGAATCAACTGGGGCAGGTGCTGGTACAAAACAACCTGGACCTGCTAACGAACCTAAACGTGTCACAAGTGAAAGACCAGTTTCCAGCACAAGTGAAATCAAGCCCAGTAGCGGCGAGGGCACTGAACGAAACAAACCTGAAGAGTTGGGTGGACCTAGCGTTGTCGCAGGTGAACGCATCGGATCTGGCTTAAAGAATCGTGCTGGAGAAGAAACGGAAACTGAAAACCAGGTTTCCTATGTTCCACGTTCTGGAGCCAATTCTGTCGGTACACTAGTTCCAAAGGCGATGGCTCAATCTATTGAGCAAGCATTGGCTAGATTGGAACAACAAGTAGGTAATTTAGATAACTATGTTGCTGAAAATCTAAATATGGATTTAGGCGAGTTGTCTTCAAACTTCTCAGCGGAACAAGTTGATGCTATTGCTTTAGCTATTTATAACGCTGAAGCTGGTAAAGGTTTTATTATTGGCGATCAGACTGGTATTGGTAAAGGCCGCGTTGTTGCTGCCATGATCAAATATGCTTTAGTCAACGATAAAATACCAATCTTTGTTACTGAAAAACCCAACCTTTACTCTGACATGATCAGAGACTTAGATGATATCGGCATGACCGATCAGCTGGGATTGGATACGGCCAATCCAAAGATTTTGATTACCAATAATGATCAAAAGATTCCTTACACACTATTGCGTGAAGTCAATGGTGAAATGACGGAAAATAATTTAATTCTAAAAGCTCCAAAATCGAACGTATCAAAGTTAAATGTTATTTTAAAAAATATGCAAGAGAAGGACAGCCTTGAAAATTACAAAGTAATTTTTACGACTTACAACCAGTTGCAAAAAGTCAAGGGTCAAGAAACAGAACGTCAAAGATTTATAAGGCATTTTGGTGCTGGTAATTACATGATTTTTGATGAAAGTCATAATGCTGGTGGAGCTGGTGAGACACAGGCTCGCACTAAAGAACAAAAAGAAGCTGTAAAAGAAGGCAATAGTCTTGTGACCGGACGAGCAGCCTTCGTTCGTAATTTGGTTCAAAATGCTTACGGCACTTTTTTCTCTTCTGCTACATATGCCAAACGGGCAGACGTAATGGATTTGTACGCAAGTACAGACATGAAATTGGCCGTAAATAATATTAGTCAACTTGCAACCGCTATTAAGAATGGTGGTATTCCAATGCAACAAGTTGTTGCTCGAATGCTAACTGAAGTTGGACAATACATTCGTCGTGAAAGAACATTTGCTGGCGTATCCTACGATACAACAGAAGCTAAAGTAAATAAAAATACAGCTGAAAATATGGCCACCTCGATGCGGGAAGTGTTGGCATTTTCAAGAGCAAAAGAATCTGTTATTAAAGATTTACAAAAATCATTAGATAGTCGTGGCTCTAGAGCAGGGGCACAAGGTGAAAAAACGCAGATACAAAGTGCAAACTTTGGATCAGCAATGCACGTTTTAATTGAACAAATGCTTTTAGCTCTTAAAGCAAAAAATACAATTGACCATGCTTTAGAAAGATTAAAGGCTAACGAAAAAGTAGTTATTACTGTAGCCAACACTATGGGTTCTTTCCTGCAAAATTATGCAGATGAAATGGATTTAAACATAGGTGATCAAGTCAATTTGTCATTCAAGGATCTTTTTATAAAATACCTTGAAAAACAACGAATGATTACCATAAAAAAACCTGATGGTTCGAAAGAAAAATATCGTTTAACAGATGAAGATTTAGGTCCAGAACTTGTTGAACAATATCAAAAAGTTAAAGACTTTATAGAAAATGCTGGTTTTACTGAAGCTCCAATATCACCAATTGACTATTTCCATAGTGAGTTGCGTAAAACAAAAGTAAAAGATTTAGATGGTAATGAAAGAAATGTAAAGACCGAAGAGATTACTGGCCGCACAATAATTCTTGATTATTCGAAGGGCAAACCCGTATTGGCTTCAAGATCAGCCAATATTAAACAACGCGTCAATGCTGTTAGAGCATTTAACAGTGGAGATGCTGACGTTATTATTTTGAATCAAGCTGGTTCTACGGGTCTGTCTTTGCATGCATCTAATAAAGTCAAAGATCAACGCAAGCGTCATATGATAATTGCGCAAGCAGAAAAAAATATTGACACACATATGCAAATGCTTGGTCGTGTTCATAGAACTGGCCAAGTCATTCCGCCTGGTTATTCGCAAATGATGGCTGACATTCCGGCTGAGATGCGCCCTGCTGCCGTGTTGCTCAAGAAGATGGCATCGTTAAGTGCCAATACAACTGCATCACGCAAGTCTGCTGTTGCTGCTGAAGGCGCTGTAGATTTTATTAACGACTACGGTGGTCAAGTTGCGCAAGAGTATTTGCGAGACAATCACGATGTTCATGAAGCTATTGGCGGTCAAAAAGTAATAGATTTAGTTGATGATCCAAGTGAAGCCGACGAAGAAGATATTAGAAAATTTACTGGTTATATACCAATGCTTCCTATCAAACAGCAGGAAGAAGTCTACAAAGACTTAATTGAGCGTTATAAAGACTTGATTGAGCGCGAAGACAGCATGGGTACGAATAAGCTCGAAGCCAGAGCTGTCGATCTTGATGCACAGACTGTTTCATCCAAACCCATTACTGAGGACAAAGGTGACCCCTCTATATTTGCACAACCTGCTTATATGGAAAAGGTTGACGTTAAGCGCACGGTCAAACCTTTTACAAAAGACGAAGTCAAAAAACAAATTGAAGAAAACTTAAATGGCATTAATGCAAGGCAGCATGCCACAAATTTATTTGCGGGGTTAAAAGACAAAGCCTCAGCCTATCTCAAAGATCGCATTGAATCTATGAAAGAGGCAGACAATGTAAAAATTCAAAATTTACAAGATGAATTAAAAGCACAATACAATAATGTTGAAGTTATTTTGCAACAGTATCCTATTGGAACGCCTATTACTGTTAAAAGTAAATTGGGTGGAATTCTTACCGGTATTATTACTAATGTTGAGCACAAGGGAAAAACCAAAAACCCTATGGCTGGGTCTGATTGGAAAATACAAATAGCATTGGCCAATGGTGATGCTAAATCTATATCTGTTAACTTCTCTCAGATTGGTACCAGCGGTCCATATTCTCTATCTGCTACTAACGAAGGATATATCGTTGATCAAAATGGCAATTCAGAAAAAGTGCCAGTAATTGAAATGTTTGATCGGGGTAGTACTTCTAGACGCGAAAAACGTTGGATGGTTACGGGTAACTTGTTGGCCGGTTTTGCTGCTGTAGATAATATGGGTCAAATCATGACCTATACCAAACAAGACGGTTCAACAGGCCAGGGTATTTTGATGCCCCGCATATATGACTTTGAGAAAGAAGAAAGAAACGCGCCAGTCAAACTCAAAAACCTCAGAGACGTAAAAGCATTCTTTGAAAACTTCCCTAATGGAACCGTACAAACACA
>Ga0208378_1000352_pt1 | contig 16351 bp, 17 predicted proteins | sample CryBogCBE24Aug09_FD_184556 | JGI IMG/M metagenome (GOLD analysis project Ga0208378, IMG submission 184556) | Freshwater microbial communities from Crystal Bog, Wisconsin, USA - CBE24Aug09 (SPAdes) (version 2) | ecosystem: Environmental > Aquatic > Freshwater > Lake | place: Crystal Bog...
CTGGCCACACGATGTCCAGCTACGGGATTAACTGCAATTGAACGGATGGCACTACGGTAAGCAACAAACGCAGCACCATTATCTAAATGTGGTGACAATGACTGATCGTTTACACTAGGGATTTCTGACCAATCGGTATCAAGAAGTAATTGAGTAGCAGTTGCTTTATTTTGCTCAGCCGTTGGCGCTGAAGGTAAAGGTGGCCAATTACCAGTAATATTTACCCAGCCATTTGCAATTGCTTGGTCAATATAAGGTTTTTGCGTTGGGTCGGTTTCGTCATACCCAAAAACTTCTTGATTAGCTGGATTTTGATAATAAATCATAATTTTTTCCTTAACGTAATTCAACCCATTGACTTAAAGTACCAGTGCCACTTGTACCACCACTAGCTGAGACTGAATAAGTTGCCCCGATTGGGACGATTGCAGTGATTAGATTTCCATATCCAGCATTAGCAGAATACGTAGTCATGTGACCAACTGTTGTACCTGCCACTGTAACTGTTAAATCAAAAGATCCACTTCCTGCCGAAATAGCTCTAACTGAAATTTCAATAGGAACTCCAGTGGAATTTGTATATGTAGTTAAAAGCGCTCGACTTGAAGTTACATCTTGCCAACTTTGAGAACCTTGCCCTAAAGCATTGGTAACATTCGTTGCAAGAGCTGCTAGTGTTGCAGTTGCGGCATTACCCGTGCATGACCCTGAAGAACCGCTGGCATTACCAGTGATGTTGCCAGTGAAACTCACTCCTGAAATTGAACCGCCCGTAATTGACACTGAGCTTGAGCTTTGGAAAGCCATTGTCCCTAAACCACTTAATGCAGCAGGTGCAACTAATTGAAATTCTGTACCGTCGTATTGAACGATGATAATAGCATTTGCTGTGATGTCACCAGAAGCTAATGCTGTGCTACCTAATTTTGTGACAGCTTTGGCCCCTACGCCGTTTACATTTAGAGTTACTGCGCCAGTATTTGCGCCCGCTGATATGAAGCTAAACATTTGGCCAGCTTGATAAGCTGTAATAGCTGGAGTTAAAGTGCCAACGATTGTATTTGTACCTGCTACCGAGGATAAGAATGTAAGACTTGAGTTTTGTACTTGAGCGCCTGTTGTGAAGTCCACACCAGCAACGGCAGGGAGTGTATTACCTGAACCATCACCTTTAAGCATACCTGAGCCACTTGTTGCGGCACAAGCATTGCCGTTTACTTGGTTTTGAATCCAGCTAAACAGTGTCATTACTTGAGTTGCGTCCTCAACCGTACCATTTTGTAAGGTGGTTGGAAATGTGCTGATAATGTTACTCATAATCTACCTCAAGCCTGTAATAAGTAGCCAGTACGTTGATACCTTGCATAGAATGTACCAATTGCAATGGATGTGGATGCTGGCGCAAGTACGTCAATTGCTAGTTTATTGAATACCAACGGTATTGTCCAGTTTACTGCGTAAGTTCTAGGTGAAATTGTTGAGCTTTGCCATGAAGTACCATCGCCCCACTTATTAGACCCCCAAATACCGCCAACTTGACCAGTCGTTACGTTAGTACCGTTGATATAGTTACCTTTATCATCATAAGCTGAAATGGCATACGTAGTTGCGTTACCGATAGATGAAAGCTCAATTGTGGATTCCACAACCTGCTTCATTTCCATGTCATCACGTTTTGGGAATTGCGCTGATTTAAGCTCTACATTGTAAGTCACCCCGTTATCGTTATAGACGGTTGACGAGCTTGGGTAAACATACCCGTTAAACATTTTTGCCCCACTACCATACCCTGAAAGTATGAAATAGTTACCTGCTGACGATACACAGTCATATACGAAGCTGTGTGGGCCATTCCAACGCTTTTTACGCGTATCAAACCAGTAGTCGTATGTGCCAGCCACACCATCGACAATGGTAGGAATACAGATGCGATAAATGTTGCCAGCGAACGCTGCCGCAACACGTGTAGGCTGAGTAATGTATCCGAAAGGTTGTCTAATATCAGGTGTCGCACCATAACCGTCTTGGTAAGTCACTGGCATTACTGCACCAAAAGCATTAACCAAATAAGCTGAGTCAGGGCCAGCAAAGAATGTCCCTAATGGTGATGGTACAACTGACCTTGGACATACTGATCCAATGTTAAGCGACAAATAGTTAAGCGATAATGATCCCGTAATTGCTGAGTCACCCGTAATTTGCCAAATTTGAGTTGCTTTAAATGCAATAAGCGCAGCAATAACACCTGCGGAAGTAGTTTGCACAGGTAGCCCTGATAATGCGGTAATTGGGCTAGTGTCACCTAATGTCAATGACTGACCTGCGTTTGTCATTACAGTTGGATTGAGTGAGTCACTGTAATAAGCAACGTTACCGCAAGCAAAGTATGCTCGGTTGTTTAAGTTAGCTACAAAAGTTGGGACGCTAGGTAAACCATGACTTGTTGTGTTCATGGTGCTATATGCTGGTGCTGCAGGGTTACTAATGTCAATCACACCGAAGAATGACGTACCAGTACCACTATACCCAGGGTGAGTAATGATAAGTTTAGAACCAATACTTGCAATACTTGGCGGTGTCCAAGCACCTGTGGTTGGCGGTGATGTTGGACGACCTTCAGAATTACCAGCCGTAACACCGCTAATGGTAATAAATGATCCGTTTTGAATGTTGTAACAAAATGGTTGGTCTTTACCCGCAGTAAGTCCTGTGGCTACCATACCAAAAATATAGTTACCAATGGTAATTTGAACAGAAATGAAACCAGGTGTTGTGAACCCTGCAAAAGAAGTGAAACCTCCATCAACGCCTGGTCTAGCAACTACAATCTCAGGGTTAGATTGGTCAAATACTAAGTTTGATAGCTTACGACATGCACCTGGGAATACATCCGTTGCATCGTAGGCGTCAGCTAATCCCTTCGGAGTAAATCTGACGGGTACTGAATCTGCTATAGGCATAATTTACCAAGGGTCAAGTTTCGTTGGACGGTTAGAACCACCAATACGGAATCGGCGAGGGTCTAATTGCACTTCTTTAACAACTTGTTGCTCGTCACCTTCAGTAAGTAAATGAGCTTCAAGCATCTTGTCACACATTGCCACCCACGCATTGTAGCGAGAGTCGTCAGTGATACGCATCATACGCATCGCTGTGGCTTCAATCAGGTAGTCTTGGTCTGAAAACCACGGAATAGCCGAGCTGGTTTCAGGATTTGTAATTGGGTTTTGACGCAAATAATAACGATGGGTAACAGTTATGTTTTGTGCCGATTGAGGGTAGATATAAAGCTGACCTAAGCCACCAGTCGCTACGGCTGAAAGGTCACTAGCCCACTCGTAAGGGTAGTTTGCCAAGCTGACTTGTTGTGTCTCAGAGTCGAATTGTTTTAACGATGCTGGATTTAAGAAATAAGGCTCACCTTGAATTTCATAAAACATATCGTATGTTCTTAAGTAATTGGCCTCTAATGGAAACGGGCCATTACTATAAGCAGGAATAATTAAGTTTGTAGTGATTAAATTAACTTTTAAGTTACGGTGCAGCACAAGATCGTCGAGCACAAAATTCAACGCCCTGCCCCCCTGCGCGGTGAATCCTGGACACTTAGCTATCGCTAGAGCATCGGCAACGATCTGTGCTGCGGTGTAACTCATATTAGCCTAAACCGACCTTTTTCTTAGCTTCAGAAATGGCCAGCTCACCTTTCTCAATATCTTCAGTAACGCGAGTAATGTTAGTACCCATGTTTTGAATAGTAAGCTTTTCTTGTGACGTTAGTTTAGCACCATTCTTTTGTTTTGACTCAAGATTTTCTAAAACCTCTTTCATTTGTTTTAGAGCTTGTACGCCTTGGTCACGACGAGCTTCCAATTCAGGAATCTCAGAACGAGTACGCTGGTGATCTACAATGTCGTGGAATAAATTTACACGGTTATTCACAGACTCGACTGACTCACCTTCGTATAAATAGCCACTAACGTTGATTGTTTTACCATTTGGCATAGTCGCTTGAATACTGAAATTACCAGTTACTAAAGCGCCTTGCAACGTGCCTTCTTCTTTCTTAGTCATTTGGTCATACTCCTTAGATTAACGTGTTTTGCCCATAAAATGGCGATTTGTTGGGCGACGATACGCATTTTCATTGTCGCCATGAATTGACTTCTCATGGTCCCAACAACGAGCAATACGGCTCTTTAAATCGGTCAGTGTATACAAGTCAACGGTATAGGTCTCATTATGGAAATAATCTTGACCATTAGTTGTGAGTGAGATACCTGCGCCTGTTGGCAATTGTATCTGATAAAAATAAGTTGGTACATCAACCTCTACGAATTTTTGCTTACGTTCGTCGGTTTCCCAAGGGTTGGTGCATTTTTTAATCTTTACAGTTTTACCTGTTGGTTGTTCGTCGCTATTGCCCACATACATGCCAGCTTCGGCTGTGGCTAACGCATTACTTTCAGCAACACTACGTGCTTCCTGCTCTTGAAGTAACTGAGCTTGAAGGGCCGCAATCTGTGACTGCAACTCAGCTAATGTGACTTCTTTATTTTCAGTTTTAGGTAGTGATAATTTTGTATTTTCTTGTGACATGATCTTGCTCCTTAGTGAATAAGAGGGGCCGAAGCCCCCCTTAAGGTTACGTCATTATTCTGACGCAGTACCAGCAGTGTAGCCTACGCTAAATGCTGAGCTTGCTTCAGTACGAGCCATGTACGCATTGTTCAAGATGATAGTACCGTACATCATCTTCCAAGATACAACGCGAGTTTGGTTCATCGGATCTGACTTATCAGCACCTTGCAAGTAGTTGTATTCCACATCATCAAGCAATACTTGGCCATAAGCGTCCATACCGAAGAATAATGTTGGGAACACTGTTACGCCTGTTGCTGGTGCAGCAGGTGGTGTTTGTGCAACACCAGTACCAGTGATAACTACTGTTGAGCCTGAAGCCAATTGAGTTGCGTTACCAGCTAATGGGCCAGTTGAAGGACCTGAAGCTGATAGACCCAAGTTAGCTGGGCTTGCAGTTGTGCCGATGTACACGTTAAACACATAACCTGCCAATGTTGGCAATGTTACGCTGATAGAACCTGCACCTGAACCACCAACTGTCAATGCACCTGATACTTGGTAAATACGTTGTTCAACTGAAGTCGCTGTAGGAGCGCCAGTCACTTGAATGTAGTATGTACCAGCAGCCAAAGCACCACCAGTTGTTGCTGGAGTACCAGTAACGGCAGCTACACCAGTCCAGTAAGGCATCATATTGGTTTTGCAGAAACGTGCGCCGCCCCACTCGCCAAGGTCATTGTTATACAAGCGATTGATGTCGCTGTATGACCATGCAGTAGCAATAGTAGAGTTTTGACGCAAATCTTGAGCAACCAATGGATGAATCAATGCAACATAGTGAGGCATGATACCTGGTTTAGATGAAGCTTTAGTACGTGCATCAGCGTCAATCATCATGTCGATACGTTCATCGCCATTGAATGTTGGTGCGCCGAATGTTTCTAAAGAACCAACGATTTTTGAAATTTCAACCGGAGTCATCACGTCAGTAGCAACCAATGCTGCACGGTTAGCTTTACTATTTGCATAGTTGACTTGAGTACCTGTCAATAGAATGTTCAATACGTTACGTTCGATAGTTTCAGGTTGTTGGATACCAATCAAACGGATCGCTTGTTTAAACAACGGATGTTTGATAGTCATATCGGCAACGTCAGTCACACGAACCAAGTCACCCCATTGTTGAGCAGTCGCGCTAACTTGAGCAATTGTGATTGACTCACCTGCTGCTGCAACGCCTTCGCTCAATGGTGCGAATGGAAGTGGTAAACGCTCATAACGAGTAGCGGTGTAAGTCACACCAGTATTCTTGTCGATTTTAAGCGGTTGACCGAATTGATAAGCCACTAATTGACGTTGAGCAATACGCAATACTTCATCAGCAATGTGTAACTCAATATCGTTAGCGATAGTTTGGCCTGAAGGACCTGGTGAATAGTTAGTAATAGCTGGTGAGATTAAACTCACTAGAGATAACCACATATTTTTTAGTAAAGCTTTCATTTTAGTTTCCTTAGAAAAAATTTGCATTAGATGCGAATATTCTCTAAACGTTTTGCTCGCTTTTCAGCCTCAGACATAGAGCTAGAACCTCTAGCGTTTACATCTGATCGAGCACCTGGCGTCGCTGGACGTTTAGAGCCACTTGTGGTCTTACTTCCAGTTGTTTTTAATTTGCCCGCAAGCATATCTTCACCAACCAAAATCGCTAACAATTTCTCACGAGGAGCGTTTTGTCCACGACCTCTGATCTCGGTCAACATACTTTCAACTCGGTCTTTATAGGCCTCATACAACTTAGGCTTTTCAGAACGAATACGGTCAAAAGCAGATTTATCAGCTAAATCCTCAGCACGGATAATTGCATTTTGAGATGCTTGACGAGCTTGACGGGCCTCACGAGCTGACTGAACGGCATATTTTTGCCAATCACTAGCTTCGGGATTGCGTAAAACTTGCTCCTCTTGCTCCCACAACACTTGATCCTGCGTTGGTTGTTGTGGCTGACTTGGTTGGCTACGAGCCGTTGCCAAATCCGCTTCCAACTTACGTTTAGCGTCTTCCGCTGCTTGTGCTCGTTCACGGAGGGTTCTAATCTCTTTTTGAGCACGAGTTTCACGAGGTGCAGGTTCAGGATCTAAGTCGTCATCGTCATTCGGATTAGGATCTAAGTCGTCATCGTCATTCGGATTAGGATCTAAGTCGTCATTCGGATTAGGATCTACATCATCGTTCGGATTAGGATCTAAATCGTCATCATCGCCCACATGCGGTGAAACTAACAACTGTAAAAATTTCCACAAATTAAACATAATTACTACTCCTTTGGTCGGTTACGCCAACCCAGCGAAATGACTCTTTACGGGAATCACGCGAGGGTACTCGTATATCTAATAATAGCCATTATTCGTTCTCGGTGTGGGGGATGTAACCAACCATCCGTTCCATACGCTGATAACAAACTAAGCAAGTGTTGAGAATAGCCTTTGTCGACTGCATATTTGTCAGCGGCTAACTCATGGTTCCGACAAATACGTAAAAACCACCATGGGTTCCACCAAGCGATTAAGAATAATAATGCCATTCTTTTCTCAGAGTGATGTAACTCACAATGACCTTCTTCATGTGCGACTGCCCCCGTTTGTTGCATCGGCGACAATCGCTTAAACCTTATACCTAAATAAATACGTTTGAACCAAAAAAAGCTAAATGCACGGGCAATGATTGGTTCGTCTACATCTACTAATCTCATGTATTAGTATCCACCACTGTACCAGTCTCAACTGGTGCATCAACTTTAGTCTCAACTGGAGCTTCAACTGTCTCAACTGGAGCCTCAACTGTCTCAACTGGTGGTTCAACTGTCTCAACTGGTGGTTCAGCAGGTGCAGTCTCAACAGGTGCAGTCTCAGCAGGTGCAGTCTCAGCAGGTGTAGCATCAACCGCAGTTTGAGCTGGAGTTGTATTAGCTAGCGTTGCAAGTGCTGGTGAGATTGGGTCGTTACCACCAAAGCCACCTGTAGTAGTGCTTGTGTCAGCACCAGCAGGTAAAGCTGAAGGAGGCGTACCATCCACTGGGTTTACTGGATCATTTTGACCAAAACCTTTTTTGAATGGATCGACTGCCACGTCTTTACGTGAAGCAAATAATGCTTCAGCAGCATTTAAAAATTGTACTACTTCGCTATCAATGTCGTGACCGACATCAGAAGCGATTTGTTGTAATTCAGCAAAAGTAACCATTTTATTCACCTTGAGTTGGTACTGATTCAGCATTTGCTGATTCAGAAGTTTGTACTGGTGCAGCCTCAGTTACAGCAGCTTCTTCAGCTAATTGAGGTTGCGCTTGAAATTGAAGCTTACTAATCAAACCCGCTGCTGTTTTAAATGGTAATTCAGCCAAGCCAGCGATTAATACATTTGCTTCTTCGGTAGTCACATTAAAAATCATTTTAGTCATCCTTCTTTAATTAAGTTACGGGTTGGTCATTATATATTATCGTAATTCCATCCAAAATACACCACTATTTACTGTTTGAATAGAATAAGTGTTTCCGTTAGGAATTACTAAAGTAATTGCAGAAAATGCTGGGAAAGTTTGAGTTTGTGTACCATTAATATTGACCCAGCTAGAAGAACCGCCAGCTTCCATATAAACAAATATTGGCTTACCCGTGCTGTTTGTATAAGTTGTATTTGCTGCACGACTACCTGATACGTTTTGCCAAGTTTGACCATAACCTAAACCTGTTGCACTTGCCGCCGCACTTGTCCAAGTTGTACCATTTGAAGTTAATACGTTACCTGACGCTCCTGGGGCGACCATATTTCCAGATAAAGCCGCCGTCCCATTGCCTAACATTACACTATTTGCCGTCAAACTTGATGATCCACTACCACCATTGGCAACTGCTGCAATTCCTGAAATGTTAGTTGCTGTGGTTGCAGTTGCGGCGTTACCCCCAATACTTAATCCTGCGGCTGTACCAGTTAGCCCAGTACCAGCACCACTAAATTGCGTATTAGCTGTAATAGTTGTACCTGTAATTGCGGCAGGTGTTGTACCACCAATGGCAGGAGGTGCAGCTAAGTAGTTACTGAAGCCCACGCCTGAAATCGTGCTTGACGCACTTAATGTTGTAAATGCGCCTGTATTTGCTGTTGTTGATCCAATAGCAGGTGGTGCAGCTAGGTAGTTACTGAAACCCACACCTGAAACCGTGCTTGATGCACTAAGCGTAGTGAACGCGCCAGTGCTTGCGGTTGTTGCACCAATACTTATAGCATTGAAAGCACTGACCGTTGAGCCTAAAGCCGCAGCCGTTGCACCAAAAGTAATTGAGCTATTAGTCAACGCACCGTTAGGAATACCTGTAAAGTTTGTACCGATTAATGTTGGGGTTGACGACCAAGTATTTGCGGCACCTGAACCGTTACTAATCATTACCTGACCAGCAGTACCAAAGCCAGTAGTGCCTGACAATGCAGGTGTAGTACCTAAGTTAGTTGATAGACCAATCGCACCTGACGTATTAATAACGTGAGCTGAAGCGCCAGTGGCACCCCAAGCAAAGTATGACTTATAGCCGTTACCTGAACCAAAAGTTATGTCACCATCGTGGCCTGAGAAGTACACACCATTGTTGATTGAGAAAAAGTCACTTGGTGTTCCACTTGAGAACACTGAGCTATTCATCCCAAACTCACCGTAGTAGCTTGAATCAGTACCTAGGTCATTACTCAACACATAGTTAGTTGATGCACCAGTTGTACCCGATTTATTTTGCAATATAGTTTGCAAATAATTATTAGCGACCGTTGAACCTGACGCATAACTTGTATTAGAGGCATTGAACCCTAGTACTGGCGTAACACTCGTTACTGTATTTGTAGATATTGTGGTAAACGCACCGCTATTAGGTGTCGTACTACCGATTGCGCCTGGTACAGCCCAAGTATTACCCAACAATTGTGATACATTCAAATTTGGGACAACTGTTGTACTGGTAATACTAAATGGGGCTGTGCCTGTAGCGAGTGTGCTGGTGATCACACCACTTGCTTGTAATGTTGTGAATTTCCCAGTGGACGGTGTTGCTGCACCGATAGGTGTATTGTCTAAGCTATCGAGGGTAAGTGACACGCCAGTGATTGAACCGCCAGTGATAGTAGCATTAGCTGTAGACAAGCTATTAAAGCTTGCTAAACCTGTGCTAGTAAGCGTAGTAAACCGACCAGTTGATGGAGTATTTGCACCAATTGGGGTTGAGTCTAAACTATCAATGGTTAAAGCAACACCTTGAATAGTACCGCCAGTGATGTTGACGTTAGTAAAGTTACCACCATTGGCGGCCACACTTGCTAAAATCTGAACATTACCGTTGTTGTCTACGTAGTAAAGCGTTTGCGTTGTCATGCTCAACGCCATCTTAACTGCGGTATCAGGCGTTATCGGGACATTATATTCAATTGGGGCAGTCATAATTTAAGCTCTCAAGTTACCTAGCTGGCGCACCGATCATATTGTCTTGTGGGATCGCACCAGGTGGGTTTTGGCCAGGACGAGGTTGCTGTGGTTGAGCACCCATACGTGGAGTACCCGCAACACCTGGTCCAGCACCGCCAGGAATACCTGGCATACCTTGAGGTTGTTGAGCAGCCATCGCCATCTGACGTTTACGTTGTAATTGTTCCATGTGCTTCTGTATGTGGCCACGGAATATACCGCTTGGGTCGCCTGATATTTGAGCTGCCAATTGATGCTTTTGCAAGTGCTCTACATCGTCATCGGCTTCATGGGTGTCCACTGCGATAAAGTTGACCATCATTTCATCTTCGATCTCAGGGCTTACAGTAAACTTATTGCGTTCGTCAATTAAGATGCGATTGCTAAGTTCGTTACCAAATACGTTTTGAACCAGTATCTCAAGTACTGGTGTAATGTCTAGTTTGCGACCATTTAATTGTTGTGGTGGGATTCCTCGCAACACGTTCATCGTAGCAATTTGTTGCTGCATACGTTGCATGTTCATCACAAAGTCGGTGCCAGTCCATTGGAAGAAGTAGCGTTGCCCCCATTGTTGAATTGGGATCTGTTGCATTTGCGCTTCAACACCAATCTCACCCATTGAGATCACAGTCAATTCTTTATCTCGGAATTGGCAGTCGTACTCAAAGAAACGCTCCATCAATGGATTGAGAATTTCCTCCTCAAAGCGTTCAGCGTGGTCGACAATGGATACTGACGACTCTTGCATTTGAGCACCAACGGCTGCATTGTTTTTACGGCCACTGCCAGTCTTACCCATCATCATCTCGTTTACATCCAATGACTCATGGATTTGAGATTTGATTGATTGACACATTTGGATAGAGTCTTTCCACAGTTGTGGGAAGCTTTGGAAGTGCGTTGAGTTAGGATCAACTGGCCACACTGCCGCTAAACCAAATACCATCATGGCGTAGTTAGGATTCTTTTCAGGATCAGTCATTACGATTGGTAGCAATGAATACATTGCGGAGTCTTGACCCATGTTAAAGAAGTCATTGAGATTCCATTGCAACCATTTCACAGCTTCAACTTTAGAAATGCCGTTAAATGAACCGCTGATACGTTCGACTGGCGCTGAAATAATTGGACGTTTTTGATTCCATTGTGGCGCTTTGATAATGCCGACCACATCATTCTCACCAGCGTAGTAAACATACGCCAATGACTTCTGACCTTCTTCAAACTCAAGCATCATGTGCGCTTCGTAGATCAGTGCATACTTGAGTGTGCCTTCTGTTTTGATGCCAGCATCGCTTGTACGTTTTTTCTCAGGTACGCGCTTCTCACGGCCTTTGTGACTGCTAACCCACTCACCAATCTCGCTATCTTCAGGCAAGATAAAGATGCCATCGTCGACCATCTTTTTAACTTGCGCTTTACTCATGCGAAGTTTGATTGCAGTGATGTCAGCTTTTTCAATGTTGTTGACGGTTGGTGGGATAACGATCATATCCTCAGTTGCGAAGTCCGTAATGATCGGGCCTTCTTCAACCACTTCATCATTTCTAAATTCTTCAATCTCGTCGTCTTGATCTAGCAATTCTACTTGCTGACCTTCAGCCGTTTCCATCACTGGATTTTTACGGATCATGTTTGTGACTGAGCGCACATCGCGCATCCAGTCCACATACAAATTCCATTGACCAGTCACATCACCTGCGACCAGCATTGAACGTACAACGGATTTGAGTTTGGTAGAACGAATGTAGTGCTCAAGCAATGAGAGCTGAGCCATAGGCTTTTGACTGTCCGTACCTACGGCGTCCACGTGTTGATATTTATTCGGGAATAACTGTTTAAGAGATCGTTTAGCGCGGGCAGTGATAGCATCACGAACCACAGGAACATAACACTTTGAATTACCTTGGTAGGCTTGGTTATCATCAGGGTCAGCATTATAGATATGCCAATACTCCTGAATTGCCTCGTCAGCTTCTTCACGATTTTTAAAAGCTTTTTCAATATCAGCATATTTGCCCGCACAATCTTGATAAATATCGGACTCGATTTTTTCAGCCCAATTCTCAATGGCTTCTTTAGGCTTTTTGTCGGACTGTTTTGCCATCATTACCTCGATAATGCTGATATGTAGGGTGTACCTAACGCATTATGCGCGTTAGTTTTATATTGGATTGTATCATTATTGACCTTGTTAATTGCGAATGTCAAGCACTCTAATGATTCAATTAAAGTTCTTGCCGTACCGCGCTCAGGTTCACCCGATCTATCGCCATTTGGCTTCAATGCCCAGTTGTATCCTTGTGCCATCGCTTGCATCACATTACGCGCATTGTCATCGACGCGCAAGAGTCGCTTGTTAGTTTTCTCAGTGCGTATCATTGGTGACAACGAACCCCTTGCCATGACTGCGTTCTCAGCCCGATTGACTGGTATTTTAGCGGCACGCAATGCTGTGACTAGCGGATTGCGTCCCACCTGGTCAAACACATCAGCGGGGACCCATGCGGTGACTTTTTTGTTTGGGTACATGGCACGTAGTAGTAATGCGATGTCAGGGATGGCGTCGTTTGGCATCAATGGACTTACCCAGTCGGCAATGACGGTTAAGTGCTGGCCATCAAGGGCGCAAAGCACGCCCGTTGTCTCAGTCGATGTGGCGTTCACACCGAGCAAGAGTTGAGTATTGCGTGACACCTCAGTTAGCTGGGTAAGATTTGCCTCACCAAAGTCACCGTAGATTGGCACACCGCTGAACACTTTTAGGGCATACGCTAGGGCATTAAGCACGTCGCGTTTGCCCGATGGGAAGTTGACGATTTGACTGACGAGTTGCTGGTGCGCTGCACGGCCACCAACGAGAATGATGTCCCCTGCTAAAAAGAACGGACGCAAGCCCATAATGAAAGCGGCTTTGTCTCGGTCTTGCGGTGCATTAAGTGTCCGTAATTTCAATGACTTACCTGTTTTGAGCATCTCAGCTCGCATTGGTTGGAGCAACCAGTCATCAAGTGAGTTCTTTTCAATGGCTACTTCAGCATCGTCGTGACGTTTGCTCATGGCGAACGCCCCATTGATAATCTCGTCAGGTTGCCAATACTCGCCACCTGATTGGTGAACGTAAATGCGGGTACCGACACGCGACACAGTGACGTGACCTGTTTGGTCAGACTTCTTCACCTCAACGGTACGGGCTGGGTCCATGATAACAATCTTAGGCGCATACATGGTAGGCGCGACATCTTGGAAGCGTAGCATCGTTTCATCGAACGGCTTACCCTGAGCGCCAGTTGGCACCAGCATGTACTCCTGCATAAACTCTCGAAGCATCCCCTCGGATGACATCTGATCGCGCAAGTTGCGTATCCATTCCATCGGATAGCGCGTATCCCACAACGATTGTGCTTGAGGGTCATCTATATCTCGGTCACAGATTGGGAAATGTCCGTGCGTCCAGTGCGGTGAGTTAGCAGCGCGACGGATCATGCAGTCGTCAGCGAGTGGCGTACCAGTCATCCGTATCTTGCCAAACTCTTTGTCCATTGCTGGCATTAATTGCTTGTGAAGCTTTTTCCAATTCTTATCAACCTCGTCCGAATTACGCACGCGCTCCTCAGTCTCAATGTCATCTAGGTAAGCGCGATCAGGACGATTAGCTTGATGCAAGTAACCGCGAATTTCCTCGTCCCAGCCGTGCGCTTCGATAGCCACACCGTTACTTAGAATGATTTTATTCTCGGACCACTTATCACCTTTCATCTTACCGAATAGCTCATAAATCCGCATGTTGGTATTCAGCTCATGCTTCATGGCCTCGATACGCTGACAAGCCTTTGTGTACGTCTCACCGAAGATTAAGCAGTACTTAAAGTTAGCAAACAACCCTTCGAGCAATAAAAACTCCTCAGAGATGGTTGTTTTAGCACCTTGACGAAACGCTTCAATACTGACGAATTGATCGGCTGAACGCCACATATCCATGACTTTGTAGTGGAAGTCAGGCGAGGCTTGGCGGTGTCGATGCGGAAAGAGTAATGCTGCACCTAAGGCGCGGTCATCACTGATTTGCATTAGTAATTGTTGGGCTGAGAGGCTCATAACCACAATGATGTGCTTTGGTGACGATGGTGTCAAGTAAACCGATGGTACAGATTGTAAAGATTGTGCGATGGGATTGTAAAGATGTTGCGCTGGTGACGGATAGTTACACTATACACAATGTGTTTAAACCTTTGCCTGACGCGCAGTTTGGGACGAGGGGCGCAAATTTGAAGCACCCCGTCCGTGGGGGAGGGCGGGTGGCCCCAGAGTTATTTATTGCAATTGATCGTGCGCTAATGGCCCTGAGACCCGCGCCCCGCTTGGCTTCACGCTAACCAGGGGGCGGCGGGTATAAACTTATCCACAGGTAAGCTGACCCCTTGAGACCCTTGCTACGCTTGGCTTACAGCGTAATAGGGTTAGACTTATCCACAGGTTATCCACAGGTAACACTTAACATCTGCTTAAAAAATAGGCAACTTTTGCTTAAAAAATAGGCAAACAACTACAATGTGTACAACATAACAAAAGTTATCCACAGGTTAGTGGTCACTTCATGTTAGTGGTTGCTATCGCTGGAACCCTTGTGCAGTGCGGGATTAGGGCGATAGGGGCGGTCGTAAATCAAGAGTTTGCCTCTTTTTTAAGCAGATGTTAACCGCAAATCATTTACCTCGTTCACCCTAAGAGGTATAAACTTTGAGCCTTCAAGGTGCCAGCCACAATGGGGCGTTACCCCTATTTACCTTAATACCTCTTACTTTCTTAAAGAGAGAGAGAGAGAGAGAGAGAGTAAACGCGCGTATAGAGGCGAGGGCGGGCGCGGGGGATAGGAAAATGCTGCAAAAATAGAGGTGCGCGAGGTAAACTTTATTATTCAATGACTTAGCGCACCTCGCACCATACCTTTTAGGCACCTCGCACGAAGCGACTGAGGTGGACATTGTGTATTATAAGTAACAATTGCACAATTAATACACAATGTCGTAGTAAACTATAAGTAAAACTTATCAATATTCCCTTTGTGATTAAAATATAAATTGTACACAATGTGTAATTAATGTAATATAGCTACATGTACAACAGCAAAGGGAGTCACAAAGTGTTAGATACTTATTTAGGTTTACAGCAGTTAGGTTTATATATGGGATTAGCAGCAATCATTATCTTTATTTATTTAGGGGTTACAAAATGAACACATTAGACAAAAAATTATCAGCAACATTAGACGCTTTAGGCATTGAGCGTTATAGAACAAAAAGCCACTACGCTGATAGTGACGCGAGTATGAATCTAACTGGGCGGACTCATTACGTAAACGCGGACACATTACGATATTTTAAATCTAGAATACTTCGCGGACGTTCTACAAAAAATGGTTTCTTTTATATATTGCAGGAATCTTTACCACATCCTGAATACAGTAAACGAGTACGTAGAAACGTTGTGTTTAATATGTTTGGCGCAGTAATAAGCGACTCTGATTTATTTCACACATCAGCCGACAAAGCTGACAAAAATTATAATGAATTGTTTAGTTTGTACGACTCATTAACTGGATTGACTGAAGCTGAATTAGCGATTAGTAATTATTTAACTAGACAATCCCGCACGCTTGAAAATGCAAAGGCCGCATTATGTTCACAATAAAATATAAAGGTTTCTATATTCACGGTTACTGCGATAAGCCACTAGTACGGGTCCAGGCGGCCCTCAAGTGCAGCGGTAACGTTACGATAGATTATTTTAATAGCTTCAAGTCATTATACGCGGCAAAGTGCAAAATAGCCGCGTTACTTAAAGAGGGGTTTATATCATGCGAAAATTAAACACTATCACGCCCGACGCCGTGGCCGCCGTTATCCGCGCCCACTGGGACGATCCGAGTAAGTCATTAAGCGAGCTTTACCGCGTGCAATCTATCGCCGAGGATCTAGCGGATATTGTGGCGCCTGATACTACCGAGCAGCCATACGCACGCCGAGAGTTTATCAATAAATGTATAGGGGATTAAAAAATGACTGATCTAAATATCGCTATTCTAAGCGCCGAGGACTTGATTAAATACACGCGGCCAGTGTCACCCCTTGAGGTGGCATTATATGACGCCTTAGCCCTTGCAATGCGTGACAATGGCCAAGCTTTCGACGACTTGCAGGATGAACTAAACGAGATGGAGAAACAACTAGAACGCGTGCAAGATGAACTCAACGAGTC
>Ga0208378_1000354_pt1 | contig 16344 bp, 27 predicted proteins | sample CryBogCBE24Aug09_FD_184556 | JGI IMG/M metagenome (GOLD analysis project Ga0208378, IMG submission 184556) | Freshwater microbial communities from Crystal Bog, Wisconsin, USA - CBE24Aug09 (SPAdes) (version 2) | ecosystem: Environmental > Aquatic > Freshwater > Lake | place: Crystal Bog...
CCATTTTGTATTGTAAAAAACGGATACAAGGGGTTATTTACGGGTATCCTGGCCTTTACTGTATAGTAATTATGTAAATTAAGTGTGTTTTTTCTACTTGATCTTTTTATACTAATAACCATTGTTTAAATCATGGATAACAAACTAACTAACAATCAAATTGACGAAATAATCGACTGCGTAATTGAAAAAGGTAAAATTACTCTTTTAGATATAATTAATAAAAATAGTTCTAATAATACTGAGTTTTTACTTATTGATTTAGGCGAGCATAACCAAAAATTTACATCTTTGATCGACGGTTTAAATTCTTTAAAAACTTTATGATTATACTAATTTTATTTTTTATAATCGCAGCGTTTGGTATCGCCGTTGCCATTTCCGATTCAAACGATGGCAGCAAAGAATACGCATTTAAAATAATTTTTGGCGTTGCCGTTTTATTCTGCGTATTTTGGTTATTTCTTATTTTAATGTTTTCTTTATGATTAAATATATTTTAATTATTACATTATGCGTAGTCATGATTATCCTAGCCACCGGGTTTACGATTCGCGTGGCAAACAACCGCCAAGAATTAACGTTCACGTTACCTCGCAAGTGAAAGATAAACGCGCAAATAACCACGGCGTAAAAAAGTACGATTTCCATACTTTAAAAGTTGGTCAATCGCGTTATTACGTCTGTACCGCAGAATCTGCTAATAAAATGCGTCGCGCGGTACATACTTACTGCAAACGCGTTAAGTCTTTTATTTGCATCACTCGCAAAACTGAAAACGGAATCGCAATATCTCGCATCTCATTATGAAACGGTATCACGCTCAAGAATCTTCGGACGGCAAAGGTCATTTATTTGATCTCGTATTACAAAAATATACATCTGATGTATTTGAAAACTTAGCTGCTGCGCATGAATTCGCGCACGCTTTAAATTTAGAAACCGCAAACAATGTTGATAAGTCAGAAAATCCTAACGATGTAGGCGGTTTAGATATACCTACTGTTGATAAATTTGATCCTACACGGGTAAATAAAGCAGTACCTAGTAAAAATGCTTTCGTTGCGATTGAAACAACTCACTTGCAACCAGAAAATAACAATAACATAATAGAAATATGAAAATGGAAATGTTCGCAATGCACGGCGGGGCAGCTTTGCCCCTTTTAATATCGGTGGTAGTGGTATTATTCGTAATAACGTTAGTAAGTTCAAAGAAAGACTAATCAAATGCACTATATATTCGCTAAACCAGTATTGTGCGCTGCTGCAATTTGTGGCGGTGCTTATGGATATCATCATTATTCAGGCGGTAGAGAATTCTACGGTCACGAATCACGCGGTGGATATGAACATTTTGAACATGGCGGTCATTTTGTAAGTCATTATGAAGGTCATGGCGAACGTGGTTTTTATCATTCTCACGAATCTTTTCATGGATTTGAAAATAGGGGTCGCCGGTGAGCCAAGTTTACAAAATCGAATTTAAAGAATCCGTAAAAGGCCCGGCTGGAGAAATCCAGCCCGGCGTTTACTGGATATCTAAAGGTGATATGCCTAATTTCCTTTCGGCAGCTAAACCCGGAACATGGGAAATTTTAGATATGATTGCTGTTTTTCCAGATTATTGGAGAAAATCTAAAAATAAGGATATAATTATTATACGTCCGGGCGGATTTGGTGATTTATTGTTTTTAAATCCGGTTAGATACGGTTTAATGAGTGAAGGATACCGCGTAACGGTGGCTTGTTTAGAGCGTTTTAAGGAATTTTACCTTAAAGGTGAGGCGGTTATATCGTATCCAATCAAATCTACGCCTGAAATTGATGATAATATTCAATATTCGATTGTTTGTGAGGGACAAATAGAACGAAATCGCGGTTATGCACCCGAAAAATTGTGTGAATGGGTAGGAATTAAGAAAACTGCGGTAAATTATTATTTAGAACCCGATGAAATTCAATTTGGGAAAGATTTAATTAAAGAAAATTGTAAATTAGATAAAACAATTACCTTACATTGTACGCCTTCTACAAATTTACGCGGTTGGCCCGTAGAATATTGGGGAAAATTAATCGAAACTTTATCTAAAGATTACAATTTGCTAATTATTGGCGCGCCGGGGCAAGTTAGATTTGAACAAATTAAAAATGTTGTAAATTTAACTGATGGGTCTGGATTAACATTTCGCGAATCTGCATCGGTTATAAATTCATCAAATTTATTTATTGGTATAGATTCAAGTCAGTTAAACATAGCGCACGCTTTACGCGTTCCAGCTATAGGGTTATATGGCCCGATAGCGTGGCAGGATCGTTCCGCAGGCGATATAGGGCATAATTTCAACGGCAAAGCAGATTGTGCGCCTTGTAATTTTCACCCTTTCGGCTTTACAGAATATCCTGAAGGGTGCAGCGTACCGTCTTTAGGTTATTGTCGCGCCCTTTCATCAATTACACCTGAAATGGTTTTAACTAAAGTAAAAAAATACCTTGGCTAAGAAAATTCCAGACAAAATTTATCGCGAACGTTTAACGGCGCTTCGATCGGTAGGTTATAAATTGAGATTAAATAAGACTGCCGGGCGTAAAACTGGCAGTCAAAAGTCTGCAATTACTCGATTATGGAAACAAAAAAGATTTTATCTAGTAAACCAGAAAAAGAATCGCGTGGAATTTGTGAAGATAAAGGGCGCGAAGTTAAAGCAAGCAACGCGTCTATTATCGAAGGAACAATCAACACCGGGCGGATTCTTTTTTCAGCGTCCGAAGGGAGTCAAAAAGGGCAAAGTTCGTTATCAAGTTACCAAAAAGGGGTTGCGGATAAAGATTTCTGGCAAAGTGAACGATTTGATTTTACCGATTGATGCAAAATTAATTGTTCGTGATCCGAAATTAGCAATGGAGAAGGCAATGAAAGGATTAAAGAAACCAAGGCAGGCGCAATTACTTGTAAACGGATTTAATAGAAAGAATCCGGCTTTTACGTCTGCCAAAGGATTTTTTAATTACATGAGTGATATTATACCGGAATTAATGGAAAGGGACACGCAGCCTTTATCTGCGGACGAAATAAACAGAATTTTTCAACTTAAAATGATATATTAAAAATGGAAATATTATCTTTGCAAAAACCGATTAGTGAATTGAGGCAGGAATACAAAAAGTTAAAAGATTTAGCGCAAGAGCATTATCTTTTAGCAATGGCTGCTGCTTCAGATAAACATTGTGATAAAAAGACTGTAAATAGGCTAAAACGCCGGGCGCGTGAATTGAAATTCGACGCATTGGAAGTAAAGGCGCGTATTAAATTACGCGAAGATTTTGAGAAAAACTTTCAAATGAATTTCGATGAAATCCTTCGCCGTCATTGATTTAGAAACCGATCCATTTAAGCGCGGAGAAATGCCTGCTGCATTTGCAGGGGGTATTTATGATGGTAAATCCATGATGATTTACTGGGACGATAAGATACCAGTTGAGGGAGAAAATTGGTTTGGGCGTAAGGTATGTCATCAAATCGTCAAGGAAGCGCTAAAAAGGGGCGGTACTTACTACCTGCACAATGGCGGTAAGTTCGATATGTTTCATTTATTGGACTTTTTACCTTTAGATGACACAAAATGCATCGTAATTGGCTCAAGAATTGTCAAATTAACGGTAAAATGCGGTAAAAATAGTACAGAATTCTTAGATTCTTACGCAATTATACCAAAAGCGCTTAAATCTTGGGGTAAAAAGGATATTTCTTATGTACTTTTAGACAGAAATAATCGAAAAAAGCATAAATTAGAAATAATTGATTATTTAAAGGAAGATTTAAGGCAATTATATGAAATGGTAGAACAATTTACCGGCAGATTTGGTAAAAATCTAACATTAGCTAGTACCGCATTTAGTGTAATGAAAAAGCAATTTGGGGTAGAATTGCCAAAATCTACGGAATGGCACGATTCTAGATTTCGCCCTTGGTATTTTGCAGGCAGAGTACAATTTTTTAGTTTAGGCAGGCATGACGGAAACTTTGAAATATTTGATATAAATTCAGCTTTTCCTTATGGTATGACGTTTCCGCATTGGTTTGCGCCTGAACATAAAGAATTATCGCGTATGCCTAAGAAAAACCGCGAGCAATGCTTTTATATCGTTAAATGCAGTCCGGGCGGTGCATTACCGGCAAGGGCGGAGAATGGCAGCGTTCATTTTCCTTTAGATTATGGGGTATATTACGCCTGCGGTTGGGAATTAATTGCAGGTATAGAATTAGGAAAAATTACACAATTAGAAATTTTAAGAGTATTTAAACCTACAAAAATTAGAGATTTAGGCGACTTTGTTCGCCATTTTTACAATGCAAAAGCAAAAGCAAAAGCGGAAGGTGACAAGGCAACGGAGTTTTTCAACAAAATTATTCTTAATGCCGGTTATGGTAAATTTGGAATACAACCAAAAGAATTTCGCGACGTTTCAATTAGAACGTATAGATCTTGTCCATGCGGACAAAGTCATGTTGACGGCCCGGCTTGTAAGGAAGGGTGGGAAATAAGTTATGAAGATGAACAAAGAGGCATTACTTTTTACCATCGAAAGACTTCGGAACACACTAACCGACCTTTGCGCTTTTATAATGTATGCACCGCTAGTTCTATTACTAGTTTTGTTCGTGCAATGCTTTTTAAAGCCCTTAACGCGGCGCGTACTCCTTTATATTGCGATACTGATTCAATCATCGCGGAAAAAGCAAACGTTCCGAAAGGCATGGGTTTGGGCGAATGGAAACTGGAAATGAAATGTGATGTAATATGGATTGGCGGTAAAAAATTATATGTAGCGCACAATGCAGAGAAAAAATGGGAAAAGGAAAAATTAACTAAGGATCATTTCTACGTTAAAGGTTATGGTTGGGCGATACCTGGAGACTTTAAAACCGCAGCCAAAGGGGTTAGGTTGCCGGTATTAGATTTAATATCGGTTTGTGAAGGTGAAGAAAAATCTAGTTCGTTTGACGCGCCTAGTTATTCACCTTTTAGTGGTTCAAGGTTCGTTTCGCGTCGAATAAATCGCGCAGATAAAATGAAAAATTTCTCGCAAATATCTAAAATTTCTTAAATTATAAATTTTTGCTTAAACTCGCAATTCCGCAAGGTTAAGCAACTCGCAAAATGGCTAAAATCGAAAAAACAAACGAAGGCGCATCGATGAAGATTTCATTAGATGCTTTTGATAAACAAACTGGTGAGACCTCTGGGCCAATCCAAGTTTTAAAACTAGAACCGGGAGAGGCAGCAGGCCCTTTCGTCTTAGTTGAGATAAAGGAAAACTATAAGGGCAGCAGCAAAAAGGCAGCAGCACTTAAAGAAACGACCGCATACATTGCTACATTTAACGGCGTGCGTATTGGTATGCCGCTAGCAGCAGCATTTGTAAAGAAAGCTAAAGATTTCAATTTAGCTATTGGTGACAATTTCCTAGTAAAACGCGTTGGTGACTATGTGTCAGCAATGGGTACGACTGGAAAAGGTTACGAATTAAAGATTACACAACGCGCTGCAAAATAAAATCGCTATTTCGCGGCTGATCTATAAATCACAGAGTCGCGAGTTGCAAAGATGCAGTCCCCGGGGAGCAAGTTATCCATTCTTCGCGATGATCCGGGGCTGCCCTTTTTTCTTTTATGAATGATCCAAAAATTTCTATCGAAGATTTTGACAAAATTCCTGCTTTTACTGAAAAAGCCGAAACCGCAACCGTCGAATCAAAACCAATTTCCACGGTCGAAACTGCTCCCGTAGCAAATGTTACGGAATTATCCGATGCAATGGCTGAAGGCTTCCCTGATGAGTTCGCCGGTATGCCTGACACGGATACGCCAACCCCTTCCGTAGCGCAGGAAACTGACGTTACTGGAGCAGTTTTTGATCCGACTAAGCATAAATCGGAAAATGGCAGACCAGTTAAAAATGAGGAAGGTAAATTTGTACGTCTTTATAGAAAGCGTATAGAGCAGCCGGCTGCACCTTTTCCAACGCAGCAAGCACCAGCACCTGATCAATTTGATGCTGCTGGTCGTATTGCTTCCATGTGGCAAATACGATTAGTTGGAATTATGTTTGATCCAGAGGAAGCTAAAACATCGCCTGAATTCGAACGCGAATTAGCTAATGCTTATGCCATTTACTTTAGGGCGAATAACATGGCTATTACATCACCGGGCATGAATTTAGTATTTGTAGCAGGCGCTCATATAGCTGAAACGGTACAAAAACCAAAGAGTAAAGAAAAGTTCGCCAAAATGGTAGGAAAGGTTTTTGGTTATATTAAATCAAAATTTAAACGCCGTGAGTAAACTACATACAGGAATATTTGGCCCTTCCTTGTCGGGTAAAACAACTTTAGCTAAATTTTTATCTAAAGATATGTACCGCAGGCATAAAATAGAATCACTCGTCCTCGATCCGATCGGGGACGATTGGGGAGAACACGCTCAAGTTTTTACGGCAACACAAGAGGAACAGTTTTGGACGAAAGTTTGGAGTAGCAAACGCAAGGCGGTTTTTGTCGATGAAGGAACGGAAATGATTGGCAGAGATAAAGACCTCATTCCAGCCTTTACTAGGATTCGTCACCAGCAGCATAAGCTCTTTGTTATCGGTCATCGTGGAAATTCTCTTTTACCGGTGATGCGCGATCAAATATCAACGCTATTTCTGTTTAGACAAACAGAAAAGGCAGCAGAAATTTGGGTCGAGCAATTCACTAATGAGGATATAATGCAATCAACTACACTTGGTCAATACGAGTTTATCTGGGTCGATATGTTCGGGCCAGTTCGCAAAATGAAGTTACCAAATCCTAATAAAGCACCTGAACCGGTAAAAAATGAGTCTCCAAAATCTGGAAAAGTGGGCGAGTGAAAATGAAGTTACTTTAATTAGTTACGGATCGAGGAAAAATGACCTCGATTATATGCTATTTAAAAGTAAGGAAATTAAATTTCCTGCTGAAGAATTATTTCCTCGCAGTTTAAAAACTGGCGGCGACCAAGGCTTTCTTATATGTTCAGAGGAAGGCTTAATAGATATATCAATCAATGAATGGCCTCATAAAAAGGAAGATGATTTCTGGATACGCTGCGATATGCTGCGTAATTCAGAGCCTGAACCGATTTATATTTCTGATAAATTAAGTGTTAAAAAAGTTATTGATGAATTTATTGCGTCGCATGATCGCAAGAAAATGACGGACAAAGAAATTTTAGCAAAAGTACAATGGGCATATATTAATTTACTTTTTACCGATAAAAAAGTCGCATCGGGCGCGCTGCACGGTCGCTGGCTTTTAATTCATTGTATTGAACCAACACTTATAGAATTAGCGCGTCAGTACAATTTACGACAAGGCGGAAAAGGAAAATGGAAAGGGCGTGACGTTGAAAAAACACTCACTCCCGGTCAATACACGATGACCGCTTTAAATATTCCCTTACAAACCGAAAAACAACTTGAGGTTTGCATAAATGTAAGGGCCTGCTTTAGATTCTGGTTAAATGAGCTACAGATACCGATTCCGTATTATTTGTTATGATGTCCGCAGTAATTATCCTTTCATTAGCGCTGCTTGGCGCGCTTTATTATATCCATTTATTAAGAAAACATATTGAGCAGACACACGCTGAATATATTAAAAAACTAATTCTTGCAGGATTAGCTGGATACTTTGTTTCTACGTTATTTCCTTTTGGTAAACGAGATACAAAAGCCCCTAAAAAATAAAATCGACGTAAATCAAATGACTGTATCGGTTTTACTGTATAGTGAGTACAACTACTAAAATTTTAGTTTACGGTGGCGCAGCTTTAGCGATTTATTTTCTTTTCTTTAAGAAATCCGCAAGCACTTCGTCCAATCCTATGATTGACGCGCTAAATGCAGGAATTGCTCAAGGGCAAAACAACGCTAATACAATATGAGTACTTCAACAAAAATCGCTTTAATTGTTGGTTTAGGCGTTGCAGCTTATTTTGTATTTAAAAGAGGCGCTTCATTATCCGCAAATGTTGGTGGTGAAAATTTAAACGTATCATTAGGACGAGGCAATCGTCACCGTAATTTAATAAACGGCGCACCACGCAATTATAACGGAGCTACACCAACAACCGTCGGATCGGCTTATGGTGCAGCATCGACTGTTTATTACGGTTCACGTCCAGTTCACGTTCACGATTCCGCAGGCGATCCATCGTCAGGAATGTAATAATGACAAATAAAGAATTAACTTTATACGGTGGATTATTAGCATTAGGCGCGTTTGCTATTTACGAAGTTGTAAATTCAGACGCGACGCAGGAAGGTTTAGCACAAGGAATTTATTTTACCGCAGTTTTAGCCGGCTCAGTTGCAGTAGTCGGTTTAGCAACAGTTTTATTCTAACTCATCAATGAAAACATCACACACGACAATGCTATTCGTCGGCGCTTTTATCGTCGGCTGGGTACTAAATAACTACATGACAGGCGCAAGTCTGACTTATCCTATTGGATCATCAACCGCAGCGTAATTTTATACCATGCAATCACACCATTACCTCTTAATTGCTACGGCAGTAATTTTAGGTTTCGTAGCAAATAATCTATATTCTGGCGATTCCGCACTTCACGGTTTCCCCGGCAGCAGTTCATAATTTTACTAGGCACTTCCGCCTATAATAAACATATAATACAATGCCACTAAGAATTCAAAATATCCTCGCAGGTATTCAAGGTTTCAGTTCAGGCGGTAACGCTACTGTAAATCTTGACCTTAACAAACGTTTCCACGGCCTAAGATTTTTCTTCGGTGCTGGTACGTCAATCATTCCGACTTCAATTACTTCAGTTTTAAACTGGATTACTTTAGATATTAACGGAACAAAGATGCTCGACTGGACACCTCAAATGTTCGTACAGGCAGCATTATGGGACGGATACGCAAACCAATTACGCACAGGCGAGCTTTACATTCCATTTAGCTGCCCACAAGAACGTGGTTTCCGTGACAATACTTTAACTGCTTTCGATTTGGCTGGTCAAACTTCTGCACAACTCACTATGAGTTTACAGAGCGGTTTAACTAATCCATCAGTTGTAGCGCTTCAAGAATTCGATTACACACGTCAGACAGTACCATTTGGCCCTAACGCTGGTCAGTATTTCCTACGTCCAATCAAACGCGCTCGTCAATCATTCACGATTGCGGGATCAACAACTGGTTTAGGTTCACAAACCGATATCGTTCAGATTCCTATCACGAATCCGATTAAGCGCCTTATTTTAATTCCAGATAATCCCGGTACAATCACTCACTACGAAGTTATCGCTGATAACGTAAAAGTAGATGAAGGCGACGTACAAACTGGTTCAAGCGCTACTTATTGCAATGATGCGATCCAACGTCAAATTGAGTACGGAGTAGGCGGTCAGCTTGCTTCTATCTCAAATGCTGCTGGCGTAACACTTGCTTTACCATCAGTACCGCTTGATTTTACATATACAAAACGTTATCAAGATGCTTTAACTGCTAAGAATTCATTAATTCTCCGCATTTGGAGCAATAATAACGGTTCACAGAATCTTCAGATTGCTGAAGAATTCATTGCATCAGCTTACGCTTAATAAGCAAAAACCCCTGCCGGGTGGGTTAATACCCGGCATCAATTTTTATGGCTGAAGTTTCTTTATCTAAGACTTATCAAATTGTAGGCATTGCTGCTGCTATCGCTACCGTTTATTATATTTATAAATCGAGCAAAGGCGGAAATGCTACAACGCGCACGATCGGCGGAGTAAAGTTTACAAAAGTAAATCAGCCTAACCGTGATGCTAATTTAGGGCAGCCCGGTCAAGATCGTAAATATTTCGGTAGTCGCACTACTTCAAGCGCAACAGGTGCAGGCGCAGCAGCCGGTTTACCACCGCATATTAACCGCCTTTCAAGTCCTACCGTTCAAACTCCGTCAGTACCAGTACAACGTCCTAATCGTATGAAACCGTTGTATCAATCAAATTCAAGTAAACGCGTTAATGTAGCCGTTGCGCTCGGGCCTAACGCTTGGTAAAAATGTCTGACTCTCCTAAAAGTAATACGATTTGGTGGATCGCCGGCGGCGTAGTTGTCGCCTATCTACTATACAATCACGGCACAACCGGAACAGTAAGTACAGTTACTACTGGGAGAGGTTCTAATATAGGTTTGCCGCAAACTAAGCGCAGCGTAGGCGGTTTTACTACACGTCCTAATGTTGGCGCTGCGCAAACCAATTTAAGAAATACAACCGCTACCGGCGCAATTTCTACGACTACTACGTCGCAAGCTTCTATTTTAAACGGAATCCTTGCCGGTATAAATAAATTAGCAAGTAAAGGCGGTGGAATTTCATTAGGCGGCGGAAGTGGCGGTGGTGGTAATAATAATACACCATCAAGCAAAAACGGTAACGCTACAGGCGACGGTTCTTCTAGCGGCGTTTCTACCGCATCTACGCCACTTTCTACACCTTCTGTTTATAATGGTAGCGCTTCCTATGCTAGTTCAAGTACGGCATCAGGCGCAGCAGCAATTTCAGCCGGTTCTGCTAATTCTTTAATTGATCCGTCACAATCAGGATACGAATAAAAATGTTATGCCCGAAGTACAAACATCAAATAAATGGCTTTGGATTGGCGGAGCTGCAATAGGCGCGTATTTTATTTACGATTATTTTAAAACGCAGGCTATTCCCCCTTTAAATTCTTTAGGCAGACAATTAGAATCAAATAGTACAGGCGCTGCTCCGGTATTAACGTTGCCTACAAAAACAATTTTAACGACAACGGTTCACAATGCTATTGATCCAACCGTTGGTACAACAGTAACTGTTCCGGTAACAACTACTGTAGATACTTTTATTAAAACGCCGGTCGCAGTTGGCGGATCGTCAAACGTTCCCACTACAACACCGACGACCGCGCCACTTTCAAGCAATACACCAATTAAAGGAACGTCGGCAGTACTTGCACCTACTCAAGTTGTAAATCCTGCAATTCAGCAAGTACCGCCTGCGCAAACTGGTGGAGAAGCGACAGTAATTCCTTTACGCCCACCAAGCGCGACAGAATTAGCGCCTAATCTCGGACAAAATATGTATAAAAATACCGGCCCTCAAGGTGGTGCTGGCTCTGTTGCAGCTCAATATATCGATCCAACACAATCGGCAGCAGTAACTTCAGTATTAGAAAATTTTAGTAATACTCCGATTGTTTCACCCGTAGTTAATTTATCGTCAATAACTACCGGTTCAAATTATAACGGACAAATAGAATCAACTGTTTTTGATAATTTTGGTTTAACTTCGACGCCTGATATTGCACCTACAAATACTATAGAAATTAGTTCGCCTTACGTTGTAAATGCTGCGCCTAATTCCGTGCAATCTGTAGCATACGAAACAAATAATTATTATACCGGCGCGGCAAGCGATCCGCTTTGTACAGTATATTCAACAACTGCATCGTCAGTATCTACAGGCAGCGTACAAATTGGAACGTCTTATGTAGTTTCAACACCTGCTAATGATTATACTAGCGGCGATCAAATGGCGATTTCTAATTATATGAATCCAATACAATCATATAATTATATTGATACTTTAGATACCGCAATACAGTTACAATCAATACCGCAAGGAACAGTAACAATAGGTTCGGCAACAGTTGTAAGTTATATCGACCCTACAACTACGTCCGCAAATTCAGGAAATATTAATACTACAAGTAATTTAACTCCAGAATCTTTATCTAATATTGATACGGTAATTCAATCAATAACGGCGCAATCAGTACCTGAAGGCGTAGTATCGGTTGGTACTCCTTATGTAGTTTATTCAACGCCTGCTCAATCAATAACGGCGCAATCAGTACCTGGAGGCGTAGTATCGGTTGGTACTCCTTATGTAGTTTATTCAACGCCTGCTCAATCTACACCAATTTACGATTTTAGTTCTTCTAATGTTGCTGGCTCTATGGTTTTTGCTGGCGGTGGTAGCGGCTCGAATGTAAATTACAATTCAGACTCAGCATTTTAAAATTATGTCTCTCTTTGCTCACAATAAAGGAAATTTTGATCCGGTAACAACGGCCGCAATCGCAGCAGCCGCTAATAAACAATTAGCACAACCAGTATCTAATAATGCCGGTAACGTCTATAAAGTATTTTTACCTTATTCTCAACCACCGCAAAGTAATTTAGCTCCATTTATACAATTAACGGTAAATGCTAATTCTTTTGTAATATTAGATGCGCCTTCCTCAATCATTGTAAAATCGGATATATTTCAAGAGACAGTTTTTCAAGAACGTACAGGTCAAACTTTTTCGCAAAATTTTCAGTTTTTGCAAATGAAGTGTAATACCGAATCGTTAAATATACCTAATTGGACAAACGATAATTTCCCTGCATCAGTACCAGACGTAAACGGTATAACTGTTACTGTTTGGGCAGGTATTTCAAATCAAACAGGTTATATTGATAATCGCACGCAGCCTGCTCGTAATTCTTACGAAATTATTGTACCTACTTATACAGGTTTAACTGCCGGTAATTTTCAAAGTGTAAATGCTAATTCTACTGGTACATTTGCTTTAGGGCCACAAACACAATATAATACGTCAGGTTCTTCTGATACTTATTATAACGTAAATTTTGCTCAATATACTTTAAAAGATTTGATTATCTCTAACATGGATCAATCAAATAATATTATATTGGTAGATAATTACGGTAATTACATAGTAAATATTCCTGCTAATACAGTAATGCGCGTACCTATGGCAGTTTATTCAGGTAATACTTATAACGGATTAAATCCATTGCCTGCAAATCCTAGTACGTTTGCTTTAAAAAATCCTAATGGATCAACAGTCAATTTCATTTCGTCCATAGTAATTTATACAAATTCTGTTGATTATTCTATTCCTTATTGATCGTGAATAATGCGAATACCAATAATAACGTAATTTGTAATACGGTAACTAATTTAAATTTAGTACCGTCTCCAGAATTATTTATTAATGGCGGGCCTAGTATTCCAGTAGGAGATTATTTTTTAGTTTCTGATACAGGCGTTTATTTAATTTCAGATACTGCGGTTTTCTTAATATCTAATCACTAATTTATGGCAACAGAACGTATCAATCAAATTCCTACAACCGCAACATCATTTGCGAGTGATGATTATTTGCCTATTGATGGAACGACAAACGGAACGCGTAAAATTTTAGGTAGTCCGATATTATTAAAAGACAGTAATAATAATATAACCGTAAATAATGTTTTTGAAGGTTTTAGTACAATTACTGCAAGTGGCACTACTGTTACTTTAACTATAGCATCACCTGAAAATTTTGTTATAAATGGTTCTGGCGGTCAGGTTATAAAATTACCAGACGCAACGACTTTATCAAACGGTACAGATTTTTTATTTAATAATAATCAATCTTCAGGTACTGTTACCGTACAAAATAATTCTGGTACTACCATATGTACGTTACAATCGGGTTCGTTTATAACAGTAATACTTTTAACAAATTCAAACGCCGCAGGTACTTGGGATTATCATAATTTAGCACCTTCAAATGCTTCGTGGAGTACTAATACTTTATCTTGGTCAGGTACAATTACTAATAGTACTTGGAACGGCAGCGCAGTAGGCGTTTTATATGGCGGTACAGGTAGCACAACTAAAGCGGCAGCTAATCAATCACTTACACCAGCTACAACCACAGTTAGTGCTTCTAATATAGATTGGTCACAAGGTAATTCTTTTTATAAAGCATTATCAGCTAATACTACTTTTACTTTTTCTAATGCGGTAGATGGTCAAGTTATTACGGTTGCCGTTTTAAATACCGCTTCAAATTATACAGTTACTTGGCCTACTATGAAATGGCCCGGTGGTACTGCTCCAGTACAAACTACTGGCGTTCATTACGACGTTTATACAATTTATTATAACGCAACCGTTGGTTCTTATTTCGGTTCAGTCGTTCAAAACTTCTAATGCCTTTTGGAAATAATAATTTTTCTTTTTGGTATAAATTAGCACCAATTAATTTTAGTGCTACTTATTTAAACGTAGCTGGCGGCGGCGGTTCGGGTGGTGGCGGTTATAACGGTGCTGGTGGCGGTGCTGGTGGATATTTAGCTGGTACTACTACATTATCCACGGGAATTACTTATACAATTACAGTAGGCGCAGGCGGCGCACCTTCCTCAACTACCGCAACTGACGGATATCAAGGATCAAATTCAATTTTTTCTACAATAAATACTACTACCGGCGGCGGTGGCGGTGGTGCTTGGGGAGCAAATACTGCGGTCGTAGGCGGTAATGGTGGTAGTGGCGGCGGCGGCGCAGGTTCAGATTTTGCGGGCGGTAATATAGGCGGTACTGGAGTTGCTGGACAAGGTTATGGCGGCGGTAGCGGAGTCGGTGGACAAGGTAGTAATGCCGGTGGTGGCGGTGGTGGTGCAGGCGCTACTGGTGGAAATGGTAGTTCTTATTACGGTGGAAGTGGTGGTACTGGCCTTGCTAATTCTATAACAGGATCATCAATTTATTATGCAGGCGGCGGTGGCGCAGGTGCAGGTTATGGTGGAACTGGTGCTGGCGGATCAGGCGGTGCAGGTGGCGGCGGTGGCGGCGGATCGTCTGGCGGTAATGGAACAAACGGAACTGCAAATACCGGCGGTGGCGGCGGCGGCGCTTCATATTATAATACAAACGCCGGTAGTGGTGGTTCTGGGGTAATAATTATTTCTTCTACACGAACTGCTACTTCTACAACAGGATCACCAACAGTTACTACAAACGGAAGTAATAATGTATATACTTTTACTTCATCAGGAACTATTACTTATTAAAATGGCTCATTTTGCACAAATTAATTCTAACAATATAGTCACAAATGTAATTGTGATTGATGATTCGTGGATTGATAACGGGCAACAACTTATTAATTCTGTATTGGGATTGCCCGGAACATGGCTTCAAACGTCTTATAATACTCGAGGCGGTATTCATTACGCGCCAAATTCAAATAATCCAGACGGTGGAATTCAAATTCGTTATAATTACGCTGGAATAAATTATAATTACGATCCTGAAAGCGATGCTTTTTATTGTCCTCAACCTTTTCCGTCTTGGTCATTAAATAAATCGACTTATATTTGGCAAGCGCCAATTCCTTATCCAACAGATGGAAAAAATTATTATTGGGACGAAACAAATCAAACTTGGATTTTATATTCTAATTTATAATGACCGAACAAGAATCTAAAATGATACGCGAAGTCCATGCCTGCTTAGTCGGTTCTTTAGGATCGCCGGGATTGGTAGAACGCGTAAACCAACTTGAAAAAACCGTTGAAAATATTGCTCGCAAAACTTATGCGATTGTTTTTGCTGCTGCTGCTTTTGCTGGCGGCTATGAAATTTTACATTTTCTCTTAACTAAACAATGAACTCTAAATTACAACATATCCTAGCTGAATTTATCCAATTCGGTAGTTACGCAGTCGCTATCGGTCATTACGTCGGTGCTATGCCCGGAATCGGTAACGGTTTAGGTATCGGTGCAGGTATCTTAGGTGGTATTATTACCGTATTAAAACCTTACGTCGCTGCTAATATAGCCACAGACGCAGTAACAACATCAACAGATACAACAAAATGAGTACTAACGTAATCGTAGGCGGTGCAGTTATCGGTTTAACTGATTTCATATTAGATAAATCTTTAAGACGCGCATTAATTGTCGGTGCTGCTACCGCATTTGTAATTTACTATATAGAAAATAATCCGTGAACAAAGAAATTACCAATCAATTAATTGTTTTCGGGATTCTTGGCGTTGTCGTTTATTATTTTGTTAATAAATCAATAACCAGCGCTAAAAATAGTGCAACGCTTGCATTGCAAAATGCTTACGACGCGGTAGGACAAAACCAAACAGACGCTACTAACGCGACTTATGGTATATCGTCCGGAATGATTATAAACCAAAATTTATTTAATCAGGGAGTAAGTCAATTAGGCGACTTATTCGGAATAGGCGGAACACAAGACACACACGCCGGATCATAATTTTACTAAGTTTACTTCGGCTTAGTAAAACGCCATGGCCTGCGCCTCTGAAGGGAGGGGCGCAGGTTTTTTCTTTTTTATGAACTCTTTATTATCATTTATAATTATCCAGGTTGAATTGATTTGTGCTAGATGCCTTAACTGGGTGGTTTGGTTATGAGCTATAACCCCCTTGTATCCGTTTTTTACAA
>Ga0208378_1000355_pt1 | contig 16341 bp, 21 predicted proteins | sample CryBogCBE24Aug09_FD_184556 | JGI IMG/M metagenome (GOLD analysis project Ga0208378, IMG submission 184556) | Freshwater microbial communities from Crystal Bog, Wisconsin, USA - CBE24Aug09 (SPAdes) (version 2) | ecosystem: Environmental > Aquatic > Freshwater > Lake | place: Crystal Bog...
GCACCGTGTATTGCTCCCTGCTCATCTACTGCTACCAATAACAACCACTGCCCAGTACAAACGTATGATTTTACTTGCTCTAGCGTGTAATCGTCACCACCGTATTTTTGCGCTTCTGCTATATGTTTTTCAACATCTGGCCATACTTGAGCGCAATAATTAACGTTTACGTGCTTAACAATCATGCTGGCATGTACTTATCAGCTGCAATCTGTTTACCTTGCTTCGTAGTCCCAGTACGGGCTTTACGCACTTTATTCATCATTGCATATAACTTTTTAGCGCCAGCATCGGTAGAGCCTTTGCCTAATTCTCTGACCTTCTCTGGAGCTACGATAGCTTCGCCATTGGCTACACGAGCAGGCTGTTTGCCTTCAATAGTCGCATGAATGTCATCACTCATGCCATCGCCGTGTCCCATAATAGGACTAGCACCTAGATGTCTTTGCAATGCTTTTAAACCAGCATCTGTAGAACCGTTACCAAAATGGCTTACCACGTCAGCAGGAACTACAAAAGAACCTTCTTTGAGATGAGGAACGCCACCTGTGCTGAATGATGCACCAACTCTAGGAGCAGGCTGATTACCCATCAAAGACTGAATACCTTGAGATGCCTGCTGTGAGGTAATCCCATATTGTGACATAAGGTCTTGTAGCTGCTGTGGTAATGCAGAGCTTTTTTGCATTAAATCTGCAGGGGCTATGCCTTGGCTTGGCACGGATCCGGGCATTGGAGTGGGAGCGCTGGAAACGTTTCCACCTGTAGCGTATCCATAGCCAGAGGCACGGAATGGTTGATAGTTAGGTCCTAATGTCCGTCCTAAGCCATAAGACGCAGCAGAAGGGGGTGTATAGCCGGGCAAATAGTTAGGTTTCATTGCACCGGCTTTTTGCATTCCTAATAGGGTTGCAATACCAGCAGCGCCTAAAGTACCCTTTTGAGTCCAGTTAAGGCCTTTGCCAGAAGTATCTGTAAGGTTCTTCCAATACTGCTCATACCAAGGAGTGCCTGCAGCTTGAGGTCCACCAGCTTGTAGTTGCTGTAATTCTGCTGCAGTAGGGGTAGATTGAATAGTTGGAGTTGTTGCGCCAGTATCTGGGTATACAACATTACCACCTGATGTTTGTATATCTCCACCTTCACCCGGTAATATCCCCATTTGCGGTGCGGAAGGAACATTAGATACTACATCTTGATTTACGGGAACTAATGGAGTTTGGTCATTAGATGCTACTGGAGCATATTGGTTCGGATTCTGTACAAAAGAATCAGTTTGACCTTGGTTCCAAGCTTGCAATTCTTGCGGGCTTAATGCGTTATTAACGTTATTTAAATTGTTTGCTACGCTAGCCCCAGTTGCTGCTTGGCTTAGGCTTGGGAGAATAGAGCTCATGCCCTCATAGCCTAACTCAGCATCGGTTGGGCCCATTAATTCAGCGCCAACAAGAGGGGCGTCTGCGCCTCCTGTAGCAATCAGGGATGCTATTCCTAGTCCAGCTCCCACTGCTGGGAGTATTGCCTTGCCGCCGCCACCGCTCATAATAGGTCCTTTACCTCAATTTTATTGGATTTTATCATTTAAACCGCCGATCCGGAAGCATTTACCCATTTTGTTCCGCTCCACCAAATTGGATATCCAAGGGTCGTGTCAAAGTAAAACTGCCCTATTTGGAGCTTAATAGTCGGTCTATTGGCTGTAGTGCCGTAATCTGGGTTTGCCGTGGCTTGGGTATAGTTATTTAACTGGTTAAAGTACAACCGCAATACGTTTAACATTTGGTTCTCAAACTGGGTATCGTAGGTTTGAGGAGCAGCTACGGGCAAGTTTGGCGGTGCTGGGTTTAACGCAGTACCGTTATAGGTGTTATATATTGGGGTAGCCATTATCTACGCCCATCTGGTCTAATATCAATACGTGGAGCGCCTAACTGCCAAGCCACACCTTGTCCAGTAGATTGGATTCTAAATGCCATTTGACGGCCTCGAACACGGGTATAGACCTGTCCAGTAAATTGGTTAACCGTATATGCTGGAACGTTAGTAGAGAAGTTTTGGCTACTTTGAACCTGTGGATTATCTACTCCGGTGTTATATGCCGTACCAGAGTTTTGACGTGGTTGCAACTGAATAGTTACAGATGGCTGGTTAGTAGTAGAACTATTAAAGTTTACGTCGGGCAACATTCTCCATACAAACCCAAACTGCTGACCATCCCCAATATCAAAGTCTGAAGACTGGATATAAGCATTTATAGGCTGAACGCTAGAAGTAGACTGGTCATCGTTGCCGTTTTCTTGGTAGAGCAGTCTGCTATTATAGTCAGCAGCGATAGGGTAAGGTTGGGTTCCAGTTTGTAACCATGCAGTGCGGGCCATAGTGCCGTAATACCAGCATTGGTCTAAATAGTTATAGACGATGTATTTATCTACCGTAGTATTTTGACTAGAGTTACTAACGTAGAACCACCAAATTTCATTAAAGCCTTCATTAGCTCCAGCAAATACTTGGTAGCTTTGGTCTTGGTTAATATCTTCAAACAAGTATTGTTTTAATGAACATGGCAGAGTTTTTACTGTGCCGTCATAGAAATAGAAACGGTCACGACCCATCCAGTAAGTAATGTTGTTTACGGTAATAGATGCATTTGGACCCATAATAGATATGTTGTCCATCAAAATTTGAAAGCCCCAAACATACGGTGCGCCAATATACTGCATAGAATAGATAGCTGAATCTGTCCAAACTAGAATCTCTTGGCGAGTTGCCCGGGCACACATGATATATGAACCGTTAGATAAAGTATATTCACCCGATTGATTGGTAAGCTGTGGTATCCATTGGAATTGATTAGCTTGGTCAGACCAACGCACTGTTAATGGGTTAAATGCAGTATTAGCGTTGTTAGGACTATATTGGTTTGCGCCAAAACAAATAAGAAACTCTTGGACTTCAGAAGAAATAACTTGAAAAGTTTCTGTCGGAACAAATGCCCCAGCATATGAAAAGTTATAGACCGACGAGCTACTACCAGTAGTTGCAAAAGTAATTGGGACTGTGGTTGACCCAGTAATATAGCTAGAAGCAACTTGAGTGCCGGCGGCAATATTAGCCCCAGTAATATACATATAAGGATAAATGTACGGTGCGTTAGTTGAAGTTACCGTAATTGATGTAGCGCTGGTAGTAAATGTAGAAGCATCTGTTACCGCAGTTGTGGTGTTTGCTATGGCGCTTAAATACTTAGCACGGGTTCCTACTGTTCCACTATATTGCCAATAAAATACGGGTCCGCCACGGGGGGCAATAACTAAGTCAGAGCCAAAGTTATCATTAGACCAAAGACGTAATTGCTCTCCAATACCAGAAGAATATGCTACACCCCATCCTTGTGAGCCAGATTGACCGTATTCAATAACGTTAGCGCCCCCGCCAGACATATTAGCCAACACAGTTTTTTGGGTAACAATAGTGTAGGCACTAGCATTAGTAATACTGGCAATTGTAAAAGTACCGTTTAAATAATTAGAGCCTAGAGTATCGTAAATAGATCCAGACATGTCATAAGTGCCAGATCTAAAGCCATAAGTGCCGGGCGTATATGAATATACAGTTGGAATGCTAGATAAAGTAATTGCGTTACTAAATGCTACGTATTGTCCTGTTGCAGTATAGCCATGATTGGGTTGGGTAACCGTAACTACATTACTACCAGCAGAAATAGAAAAAGGATTGTTAGGTAATAAAGTTGCAATTGCTGGTGTAATACCGCCATAAGGTCCAGCGCCCCAACCAGTACCAATAGAAAAAACAGTGTTACCTGCCGGATATTCATAGGCTGCAGTAACTGTACCGCCGCCCGTAGCTGTAGAAGAAGCCGTACCAGAAACTTGAATAGTATATTGCGTACCTGATAATATAGAAACAATTTGATAGTTACCCGATACTAGTACTCCGCCTACTGAAGAAGCATTAGAAAATGTAACAAAATCGCCAGCAGATGGGCTATAAGATGAATCTGATACAGTAACAATAGATGAGCCAGATGCCGTTGTAAAAGGATTAGTTAAGGTGTCTGTCTGTATAACTGGAGTAATATCGTTGTATACGCCGCCGTAAAAAATATAATACTTAGAGCTTGTGCCTACGCCGATATACTGACTACCAACACCAGCGTCACCACTTAACCAATTCCAAATAGAACGGGCAACGCCTTGGTACTGTGCATTTGATACTTGAGTCCAACCACCAATTTTTTCGGGTAAACCAGAACGAAAGCGTATTTTATCCCCGTCATACCAGCCACCCTCATTAGAGTAGATAGTACCTTCACGGTTTAAGCCGGGTCTAAATTGTAGCTTTTGTAATGGCATGCGGGTTTACCCTAGTATTTGTTTTGCTTTAGTTATTTTAGCAATTCTGTCATCTAAACCCAAGGTCCCGCCGTTAATTCTTTTGGTCATCTGACCGTACTCTTGAGCATCTGCAAGTTCATTTAGACCAGTTTTGTTCCAGAACCAACCTGCGCTCAAAGACGCATATTTAGGATCAAGTAACCAATTAGGGTTCCCAACAAGATCCACACCCAAACCAGATCCGCATCGCTCATAGTTTTCTTTGCCAGTAAGCTGAATTAAGCCCCTGCCGTGGTATTTCCAGCCATCACCGGACTCCTCGTCACCGTTGCCCATACGACCTGCATAAACCTTGTTAGCAATCTTTTCTGGGTTATTAGCATATTGAATAGCATATTCTAATGTAGTAAAGCGAGATGGCCACACCTTCATCAAAGACTCGGCTTTGTAATGTAGGTTCTCTTCTAACGTTTTAAAGTTATTAGACTCATGCATGCACTGACCTAGGAAAGAGGCCTGACGCTGAGTAGTACTGATGTTGTACTTCATAAAAGTATCCATCAATGGTTGATACCATTTTGTGTCGATCCCTAACTGGGTTAATTGTGCTTCATTCATGCTCTTGTCCTATTTTAATGCCTGTAATTAAACCAATAAAACCGCCTACAATAGTTTGGAAAGCTGGTCCTACAATTTCAAATACAATTTTATCGTCTGTATTTGGATCTATAACTGCGTAAATAAACATAAAAATCATTGCCACAATAACGCCAATTAAAGAATAAGTGGCTACTTTGAGAATGTGTTCTTTATGATTCATTTAACACCTACCTGCTCATTTATCCATTTTTGCAATTCAACTAACATTAAGGTTGTTTGGGCGCAGTTTGCAGCAAGTTCATTGTAGGCGGAGATAACATCAGCTGACTTGGGGGCTGCGGAAAGACCGGACACGGAGCCGCTACCATTGTTGTTCCACACGCTTGTAGACTTGTAATAATTACGCAGAGTACTAAGCTTCGCATCATATTCATCGGATATTCCTTTGGTTACTAGTTCGTGTTGTTTTTGGATTGAGGCTGTTTCTTCTGCTTGTTTTTGGGCGGTAATAGCAACCTCGTTTTTGAAGTCAGCAAAGCGTAAATGCTCCACATAAAAGCCAGCGCTAAAGGAGCCAAATACAAGAGCAAGATAAATGTAAATTTGAACACTAGATCCGCCTATAAAGCTGGTGGCTATACTGAATAGATTTTTCCACATTATTGGGCATCCGGTTCAGCGCCAGCCATTTGTTTGCCAGCAACAGAAGCAGCTCCAGAGCCTGAAACAATACCTAATGCACCAGCTAATTCTGTCAAACTGATCTCTTTGCCAGCATAGATTAAATAGATAGCAGATGCGCCTACCAAGATAAACCCTAACATCCATGCCCATTTTGCAATGTCATGTGTTTGATTATCTTTACCAGTTAAGATGTGTGTCAATATATCGTTCATATAACTCCCAATACAAATTTAAGCCATAACGTTACAATCAGGGCGGCTACAAAACAATAAAACTGCACCCGCCTTACTTCTTTTAAATCATGCTGGAATTCTTCATTGTCTTTTCTCTGAAGGTTTTCAATATCCAGTTTAATTTTTAATACTGCTTCCCATTCTTTTGCACCGTACTTCTTTACAAAATCAATCTTAAGTCTAGCCTCCTCATCGGAGATTTGCTTCTTACGCTTCCACTCTTCAAGCGCCTTAATTAGCGCTCTTTCCTTCTTTAATTCTGCTTCCCGTCTGGCACGTATTCTTTCTTGTGCTCGTCTTTGGGCTGCTTCTAACCCATCGTTTTGAATACCTTCGATGCTTTTGGATAGCCCTTTACTAGCCTCCCGACTTGCATCTAGGCTTCCGCTAAGAGTCTTTACTCCTTCGGATAATCCAAACGGGTCTGCCATAGCTCACTTTTAGTACTTTCCTTCAGCAAATACATTTACAAATACAGTGCCATCTTCTAACGCTTCAATCTCGTGCCACTCGCCAGCAGGAAGGTTCAAAGGTGTAGAGTTTTTGTCTATTGTGTAGCTACGACCTTCAAGACTAATCAAACAAGAACCAGCATGGCAAATTGTTGCATGGGAAAAAGAATGACTGTGTTGCATCAAACCTTCTCCTTTATTAGCATGGTATACATTTAATTGAGCACCATCATAAGTAAAACTATGTTTTGGCCCTATTGAATTTGTCATGCACTTACAGTTCCATTTGTATTAGGTTGATTTCCTGATACTGGTTTTGAAGCATCAACAATTTTAATAATCTGTAAAGTATCAGTATTGTAATACCATTGGTCTGCAACAACGGCATCGTCACAGTCAGTCCAAAATAAAGGCTCACCTACAGAAAAATCTTGTCCAATAGGCTCTACTTGACATACTCTTGCACTATTAGGATAAGAAGAATAAACAGCAACATAATTTGGTGCAGTTCCAACCCAAGAAGATATATATTTAATATTAATTTCTCTTGGGTCAATTAATGCTTTTTTCATATTCTATTCCTTACCATTCAAAAATAACAATTCCGCCTGTTCCAGAACCGCCCGAATAATACGCACAACCACCTCCACCGCAAGCACCTGAACCGCCAGCACCATATCCTTGCCCAGAAGCTGCGGAACCTGTACCAGCACCACCACCAGACCCATAAGTGCTTGAGCCACCAGTACCGTTTATACCAGTAGAACCTGCACCAGCCGTGCTTCCGCTGCCACCATGGATATTAATTGTTCCATTGCTACCATTACCACCAGTATTATTAGAACTACCGCCACCAGTAGCAGAAACAGTTGTAATTGATTGAGTACCTGATGCAACAGACGAAGTTCCAGCAACACCGCCTACAGTTACAGATAAAGTACCACTTGGAGTCAATCCAGTAAAATATTTAATGGCAGTACCACCGCCACCGCCAGATGCCCCACTTCCTACGTTACAAATTGATTGACCATTACCGCCACCACCTACTACTATACATTTAATTGCAGTAACTCCAGTAGGAATAGTAAAAGTTCCGCTAGAAGTAAAGGCTTGACCAAGCAAACCGGGTAAAGATGCGCCAGATGTAGAAATAGTTACTCCACCAGTTGATGCTGATACAGAAATACCAGAACCAGCAGTAACAGAAGTAACACCAGAGTTAGTAACCGTTAAAGCGCCTGTAGTAGCCGAAACAGAAATACCAGTACCAGCCGAAACCGAGTTTACGTTAGCGTTTGTATTAACTGGCGCAGTAGTCTGCGTAGTCGCATCATTAAAGGTTAGGGTTGTACCCGAAGTTGTAATTGCCATTTATTGCTCCTATTAAGGGGTAGTACCCGCTGCAACAGTAAGCAGCGATTTAAAGTTTCCAGATGAATCCATGCTAGCTACGTTAGTGCCGTTGTAGCTAAACAATAATTTTGTACCGCTTGGTGTTACAGCCCAGCCGCCTGTATTAGCAATACCAACTGCATTACCGCTTGAGTTTCCTGTGCCACCAGAACTAATAGCCAAAGGCGTAGTTAAACTGACAACACCGCTAGCAATACTAAGTGCAGTACCTGTTCCGCCTACAAAAGCTAAAGTACCAGATGTATCTGAGTTAATAACTAGCGAGGTTGCCGTGGTTGTTCCGGCTGTTATTGTAGTTGCCATATTAGGTTCCTGATGTAGAAGCTAGCAAGTAGTAAGTAGTGCCGCCAATATTAATAGAAATTTTATTGGTCACTGTATTTGTAGACGATGACGATACCGCCGTAGAAGCTAGAGCGTTGCCGGAAACATTAGGGAAAGTAATCACAGTACTTCCTGCCGAGGCTTGAGCAGCTAAAGCTAATGTTCCGCTTGTATCTCCAGATATTGTAAATTGAGCCATGATTATCCTTAAGTCTTGATAATAAAGTTTATACCGAGGTAAGGCGGCAAGTTAGCATTTGTACCAGAAGAACCAGTAGAATTAGTGCCTGTAATTCCAGTTGTATTGGTTGCAATATATCCAGATACTGCAGTACCAGTTTGTGAACTTCTTGTTGTAGTTGCAGATGTAAGAGTTACAGAGCCTTCAGTTAAAAATGCGTTATGCGTATGTCCGGGATCTGTAATTGTGTGGGTGTGGCTTATAACAATAGCATCTTTGGAACCACCAGTAATACCAACAGCAGTAGCAATAGTGCCTACACCAATAGGCATGTTATCTGTATAGTTTGGTAGATTAAACGTTGTAGAACCATCACCAGTGCCAAATGTAGTGCCAAGAACGCTAAACAATGATGAATATGTAGTTCTAGATACTGCGGAACCGTTACATAATAAATACCCGCTAGGAGCCGTAGTAGTAGGCCACATCAAAATAGCGCCAGTAATAGTAGCTGGGGCTGCAGCAATAGATGCGTTTACAAAAGCAGTTGTAGCTAATTGGGTTGTATTAGTTCCCGTAGTTGCTGTAGGCGCTGTAGGACCAACTGCAAAAGTTGCATTATTAGAAACGCTTAGAGTGCTAGCAGATAAAGTACCTACTTCGGTTTCGTTACCTGTAACAGTTAAATTACCATTGATTACAAAGTTACCAGCAGAACCAGTTTGGGCAGAATAAAATCCAGTTGTGCCATCACAATATACTTGGGCAGTTGTACCATTAGGGATGCTAATAACTGAGCCACTAGAGGCGCCAATATTAATAGCGTAACCACCAGTAGTATTGTTGTATACAACATACATTTTTGATACTAATGGAGCAACTACTTTATAAATTCCGTTATTTGTACCAGTAACAACCAACACCATATTGCGGGCTTCATCTAGCAAACCGTTAAGGTTAGACAAAGTATAATCAGCATTAGACATGGTGATGGTTTGTACACCAGTCACAGCCTGTTCAATTAATTGCCAGTTAGTATTAGTTGAAGAACCCCAAATACCGGACTGCTCTCCGTTACCAATTTCTTGGATTTTTAAGCTAGTTGTATACGAAGATGCCATATCTTTCCTTTATTGCCCGTTATTAATTACCACCCAGTTGGGGGTTTGGGTATTACCAATATTAGTCCAAGTTACGGATCCTGTGTTGTTTGCAGCGTTCCAAGTAACTGTTTGATTGTCATTAATTTTAAACCATCCAGTAGTAAATAGTGAATCTAAAAGACTAAAGTTTTCCGTAATAGATTCCAAGAAAGCGGACTGTTGGGTACTAGAATCCGCCAAATTCAGGTTTTCTACAATGCTTTCTAAAAATCCTGCAGCTGCTGTGTTAGCATCTGCTACTGTTAGGTTTTCCACAATAGAAGCAAAAAATACGGAAATAATGGTTTCTGCATCTGCCAGAGTAAAGTTTTCGATTCTGGACGCAGCAAACTGGGCTGTTATAGACTCAACGTCAGCCAACGTAAAGGCTTCTGTAATTGACTGGGCAAATTGAGCGGTAGCGGTTCGAGAGTCTGCCATAGTAAACGGCTCTGTTACAGACCCCAAAAAAGCAAACTGGTTGGTATTGGAATCAGCAAAGTTAGCGTTTTGGGTAATGCTTTCTAGCAACGCAAAATAGGTAGACGGGGTATCTGCTAGGCTAAAGTTTTCTGTGTCAGATACGGCAAATTGTGCCGCTATGGATTCGCTATCAGATAAGGTTACGTTTTCTGAAATAGACTGTAAAAAAGCTGCCGTTGCGGAGTTAGAGTCGGATACGCTAAACCCTTCCGAAATAGTCTCAATAAGAATAGCAGCCTGTGAATTATTGTCTGTTATCGTAAACGGTTCAGTAATAGACTGTAAAAATGCAAAAGTTTGACTATTAGAGTCTGCTATACCAGAATCTTCGGTAAGACTAAAGACGTAAGCATTTCCACCTAATGCGGCAAATGGCGCTTGGGCAAAGGCAGTTATTCCAAACATTACTCAGGGATTTCCCACAACCACGTAGTTGTGTTTAAAGTAGCACTATCTTTTGGTTTTGGGGCGTAAAAAACATTGTGTTCTTTATCGTAAATATAACCGATTCCAGCATAATTACCACGCAAAGGACGCCCTTCTGGATGTTGGTTTCCGTATGTGTTATACGAAGTCTGGATCCAATTTTCTTTATCAGTCAGAGTATCAATAAAATCTTGTTCTGCAACAATAACTTGCGCAACAATACCATTAATAACTTGTGCAAAATGGCTCATGCTGTGTAGCTCCCTGATGCTGTAAATTTCATAATAGTAAGAGGTCCACTGGTTGTAACTGTAGGAGAGCCTGTAGTAGTGCCAGTATAGTTTGCAGTTGGCACAACAATAACTACGCATCCAGAACCGCCAGCTAAACCTTGTTGATTTCCTGATCCGGTACCGTAAGTTCCACCACCGCCGCCACCAGTATTTGCAGTTCCAGCAGTTGTAGTTCCACCAGAACCACCTGTTCCGCCACCGCCTAGACCGCCACTTGTTGTATTTCCACCATTACCACCTGAACCGCCACCGCCATAATAGGTTCTTGTATAGTTTTCAAATATTCCGTTACCGCCTTGTGCGCCAGAACCAGCTTGTGAAGCACCGCCACCGCCACCAGTAGTTCCTTGTCCTCCGGGAGCATTACCGCCAGCAAATCCTTGACCAGCTACACCAGTTCCAGCAGCAACGCCGCCATCACCAACTGGGTCTCCTTGACCTCCGCCTGAACCTCCATTAGCTGTTACGGTTGCAGGATTACCTGCGCCACCACCAGAAGCAGTAAAACCTAATGCTGTAGTATTTGAACCAACTGCTGCTCTAGCGCCACCAGCACCAATCGTAATTGTGTAAGACGTACCAATAGTTAAGGGTGTAGCGCCAATAAATAAACCACCAGCGCCTCCCCCAGCAGATGCATACGCTGCAGAACCCAAGCCGTTACCACCGCCACCGCCACCAGCAACAATCATATATTGGGCTTGATATGTTGTAGCACCCGCAGTAGACCAAGACCCATCACCACGAAGATAAGTTGTAGACGAAGGGGTTCCAGTAGCACTAATGCCCCCAACAGGGAGTCCAGTACAGTTAGTTAAAGTACCAGAAGTAGGCGTACCCAATACAGGAGTAACTAAAGTTGGAGAAGTGCTTAATACATTGCTTCCAGAGCCAGTAGATGATGTAACTCCTGTACCACCGCCAGCTACCTGCAGTACACCAGAAGAGTTTATTTGCGAGCTTTCAATCGCTACGTTATTCGCTTGTGTCATTTAATTTTGCCTTTAGTTCTTTGACTTCTGCAGATAATTCTTTAACTGCTTCAATTAATAGACCAACCATATTACCGTAAGATACTGATTTGTAACCATATTCGCCTTCTTGGGTATGAACTACTTCCGGTACAACACGCTCTACTTCTTGAGCTACCACACCAATTTCTTTTACGCCATTTCTTAAGTAGGTTACGCCACGCATGGTTTCTACTTTGGTAAGCGCATTTTTAATGGTTTCAATATCTTGTTTTAACCGCTCGTCAGAAGACGACACATGCGATACGGCCGTTAAAGCGCCAGTAGACGGATTAAAAAATACTGGGCTAGTGACCGATTCTGATGCAGTTGTTAGGCTTCCTGATGTGGAAGAAGAACCAATAACGTAGTAACTTGCGTTGGTTGTAGTTGGCGTAATTGCAGCGCCGGGAGCAGTTACCCATGTAGGTGCACTAGCTCCGTTAGATTGCAGCAAATAACCAGAAGTTCCTGCACTTGTAATAGCAAAAGCAGACGCATTAGACCAAACAATACCGCCAGCAGTTGCTGTTAAGTTAGCATTTGTACCGCCATTTCCTAGTGCCAATGTACCAGCTAAAGTTACTGCACCGGAAGTAGCAGATGAAGGAGTTAATCCTGTTGATCCGCCACTAAACGAAGTTACTGTTGTAGTCGTAGCCAGTGCAGAGAAATACTGTACTTCAATCAAGTCGCCAGTAATAGCGCCGGTATTTAAAACAATAGACGTACCATTTGTAGCTGTGTAGTCTGATAATCCTAATTTAATACCGTTACGATAAACACCTTGTAATAATGCTGGCGTATAGGTTACGCTAAATGTTGTTTGACCAGATGTAGCGGTAAAATCAGTAGTTGTAAGGATTGAAGAACCGCCCGGAGCCACCCAAACTGGAGCTGCTGAAGCACCGTTACTTTGCAGTACATAACCAGAGCTTCCATAAGAACCATTAAATCCTACAGCATTATTAGGCGTAATTGTTATTGCATCGGTAGCCTGTGAATTAGTAGTCATGTGTAGATTGTTTGAACCAATCGTACCAATTACAAGGTCTGTACTACCTGTTAAGAAATAACCATAACCAGCGGCATTAATTGAGCCTGTGCCTGTATACCCTGTAGAGTTAATACCTACCGTTGCAAAGTTTGTAGTCGCACTACCGGCGTTGCTATATGCAATAAACTCAGAAGAAGCTGACGCACCGTTAGATAAGTTTTGTACTACTACTTGGTTATAGCTATTTGTTGTTGATACAAAATTAGCCAAAATACCGGTATCGCTAAAACCTAATGTACCGCCCAAGTTTAAGTTACTTGTATTAGATGACGTGCCAGCAGAAGATGCTAGAGAAATACTTGTGGCTGTGGCAACGCCAAGGTTAGGCGTTACTAGGTTTGGTGAGTTACTTAAAACTGCAGAACCAGATCCAGTAGAAGTTGTTGTACCTGTACCACCAGCTAAAACCGGCAAAGTACCTGCAGTTAATACAGATGGAGATGTAGAGTACAGCGCATAGTTAGATGAACTAAATGTAGTTAATCCTGTACCGCCATATCCTGTTCCAATCGTTGCGCCATTCCAAGTTGCGCTAGCAATAGTTCCGGGATAGGTTAAAGTTGAATTGCCCCACTGGGTATTAGATGATGCAAAAACACGAACGCCCCAAGTGCCAGCAGATGTAGCATTAGATACGCATAAAAACTGAGCTGCTCCACCAGTAGTAATGGTCTCCAACAATGTGCCAGCGTTATCATAAACTGATACGTTTCCAGTAGAAGTATTGGCAACAGTATAAAAAGTACCTTTTAGGAGGGTTGTTGCTTGAGGTAAATTAATTCTTTGAGTAGTTGATCCCGAAACCGCTTGAACTTGTGTTGAAGATGAAGTTAAAGATACCGCAGTGGTGGATGCAGTAATAGTTGTCAACCCAACAACGGCATTATTAATTGCAATATTTCCAATGCCGGGGCTACCCAATCCACCCAAAGAGGCGCCACCATCGGCGTACAACGTCATTGAATCTGTTGTTGCGGATGTAGCATTTTGTATAAAGTGAATGTTGTTGTTTGTCCAAGTGGCTAAAACTAAATCAGAGCCATAAGATTGAACAAAGTTTGCACCAGCAGCATTTAATGAGTTCATTACAAACCCAGCAGCGGTAGCGTTATAGTTTGTGCTATTACTACCAATCTCCATGTACTGGTTTGGGTAATTATTAGCCGCTGTTACATAAGAAGAATATGCTGAAGAACTTGTATTATTGGTGTTTTGTAATATGACGTTTGCGTATGTTGCATCAGCGCTAGCAAAAGAAGCAAGTTGACCGGTTGCAGATATGCTATATGTTCCATCACCTACGTTTAAAGCTCCAATATTGGATGCTACGTTTGGCGTGTAAGAAATATTAACGTTGCCGTTAGCGTCACGATTGACAGATTTTTCTGCGGGATATGTAACAAATATGTTAACTGAACCACTAAATGCGCTAACAGCAGATCCTGAGTTTGATGACGCTAAGATAGTTGTACGGGTAAGCGTAGGACCAGAAGTTGAATACGTGCCAATACCTGCTTCCCAGTTACCAGCAGAATCTACAGCACCATAATAGGTGGTGTTTCCATTACCTACAACGGCAAAAGACTGATACCCTGCAACACTTCCGCTTAATGTAAAACTTACGGTTGTGTTAGCAGAACCAGTCTGTTGGACTCGGTCATACAGCACTAGAGCCATTATTTACTTTCCCAAGGTTCTTTAGTCCATGTATACCCTTTATGGGACTTACGAAGACCGTTGATACATTTTATTACATTAGCATGCTGAATACTAGCATCTTTCATGGCTTTCTCGCCTATAAACTTAACTACTTCACCAGTTTTAATATTGGTACCAATCCAGACCCATTTGCGTTGATATGTATTACCAGCAACATATGTATTACCCTTAAGTAAAGCGCTAGCTGTTGCTTTTTGTTTGGCAGAAGTTGTACGGCCTAAATTGTACTTATTGCCTTTGTGAATAACGCTAAGTCTTTTTTTAAATTCCTCAGAGTGTTGTAAACCAGAAGAGCCTTCACCACCATTAGATAAATTAACTAGTTTATGCCCTAACTCTTTAAAGCAATCAATAAGTAAGACTTCATGGTCAAATGCTTCTTGCTCAGTATCCCAATTAGCTAATATATGAACATCAGGCTTACCGCATTTTTCTACAATATGGTTCCAGTAGTTATTACGCTTATGGAATACATACGCACGTTTCCCGTGGCCTTTACCTATATAGAATAAACGGCCATCAGGAGTATAGTGTGCATATGTGTAAAACACAAAATTGCTTTAAAATAAAAGACCTACGACGTTGCGGTCGTGCTATACGTAACGCTTACAGTATCGCCAGCAGTTGTAGTCTTAGCTGTACCAAATGCACCTGCGCTATATAAAGTACCGCCAGTATTGCCTAGGGTAGAAGAAGCACCTGTACCGGTTACCAAAAAGCATCCACCTACAGTACCACCAGAACCAGTAATTGTGTAAGTAATTGCAGAAGCAGCAGCAGTTACTACGTTAGAACCCGGTGTTGTATTGTTGTTGCCAGTAGGAGTTGTGAATACGGCAGTACCACGAACAGCTGAAGAACTTACGGTATACGCAGTAAATTCAGTCCAGCCAGAGTGTGAAGTCATTGTATCGGTTGGAGAGAATGTGTTTCCAGAGCCAGATACTAAGCCAAGATATGGACCAACTAAAGCAACTGGTGAAGTCAACAAGGTCTGTGACAACATGAAAATTTTACCAACTTGTACTACTTGGTTAGGAAAGTCTTCAGTCCACTTTACGTTACCATTGGCATCACGGCACTCTACGTGGTAGTGACCTTCAATACCAAATGTCTCATCTTGTGTAGCGCCAGTATGCAGAACAATTTCTGCGTGGTCGCCACAACTTCCAAATTCTTTATGCATATCTGCTCCTAGTCTGGACTACTATAGTTGATACTACTAGAGGTAGTACCAAGGGTTAAAATTGCGGACGAATAATTCGCCGTTGGGAATTGCACGGTAAAGCTTGTTGTACAGGTCTTGTCTGACCCAAAATTAAGCACAAAACATGCCGCTCCAGTATTAGCATTGTATACTAACGCCCCTCTAGCAGTAAAGGATGCTGGGTTCCATACGGCATCTTGGAAAGACACGTAGGTGACGTTATAGACGTTATTTTGGGTAGGCGGAACGGAGATAGTTAACGTCTTACCACCAGCCGTATAACCCGTTCCAACCACTTCATTGGTCGAGGTATAAGCCGTAGTCTGTTGACCTAAGTTTGCCAGCGCAGTATAGAGGGCTATCTTATAAGTACCAGTGGTAAAGTTTTCATTACCGTTTAGTAAATTTTGCTGAAAAATTGTGCAAGAAGTCTGGGTAATCATGAGGCAACATTACCTTTAAGATTAATATTAAGCTTGGTTTGACCGTCTCTGTAAGCATCGCCACGATCAAGACCGTCACAGAAGCGTCTAAACTCGGTTAGGGCTTCGTTGTACTTATTCTCATAATAGGCTACTAAATCCTGCTCTTGCTTCATAAAAAGCATAGCTTCACGCATAGCGCCATAGAATAAGACGGGATCGTAGTTATCGCCAAGCCAGCTAGTGCCGGTTGCGTTAGATACGCTGGAAACGTTTACAGCAAATCCGGATCCGGTAGGTCCTAATGATGAGCAGGATAGGGTATCCCCTACAACATAGA
>Ga0208378_1000364_pt1 | contig 16053 bp, 19 predicted proteins | sample CryBogCBE24Aug09_FD_184556 | JGI IMG/M metagenome (GOLD analysis project Ga0208378, IMG submission 184556) | Freshwater microbial communities from Crystal Bog, Wisconsin, USA - CBE24Aug09 (SPAdes) (version 2) | ecosystem: Environmental > Aquatic > Freshwater > Lake | place: Crystal Bog...
AACTGGGAGAGCTGCTGGGTAAGAGAGTCAATCTGCTGCTGCTTTTCATCTTCCTGGGCTTTCTTATCTGCTTCTATCATCTCTGTGAATGTCGCAAATCCTCGTTGCTCTGCTTCTATAACAAGTTCGGGACGTATAAACTTACCGTTCGCATCCAATTGGGAGGGATCGCAATATAGATGCTCCATCCCAGCAAAGTCTGTAGGGATATGATGAATAACTGGTTTGATCAAGTGTCGGAATTCATCTGTATCCAGATGTTTTTGCTCATCTATCCATTTTTGAAAGGGATACGCCATTCTACAAAGAAATGAGATTTTTTTTATCATTAAAATCCAGCCACGGGGAGAAATTGAACATTTAGTGTTAATTGATCGTTTGAATCAGTTACGAATTGACTTGAGGATGCAAAAAACACGTCATACCAACCAAGATAGGGAAGTAGTGATGAATCAAATATTTGGTCTAATGGAACAGTTACGTGATTACTTGCGTTATTCGTAAATGTGTTTATATATTGATATGTATAAGTTCCATTTGATTGACTATAAAACCTAAGATAAACTTGACCCATTGAGCCGAAAGTCCAATATCCCGAATACTTGCCAGAAATACGAATAGGGCACGTAGTGCTGTATCTATAAAAAGCACTAGTAATATTGATACCTCCACTCCATGTAATACTATTGCTAAAATAAAGCTGTTTCATCATACATTGTGCTACTGTAACAGTTCCACCACTGCTAGTATAAACTTGTGCTGAATTGTTTGCATTCTGTGCAGCTGCCATTGAAGTTGTACCAGTTATCGTTAATCCACCCATTATGGATACTCCATTTTCCATTGTCGTATATCCAGTGGTATTATTGAAATGAAACGGACGCAACGAGCTCCACGTTCCATACTGATTACCAGAAACAGTAGTAAGTAGATAGGTATCAGATCCATCATTACGTAGAATTACTCCATAGTTCCCTGATATTGCCCGAAACTGACCGTATGTTCCAAGTGCTGGTGATACTATTTCGCTGTTTGTAATGAGAAACGGTGTTTTACTTAATCCCGCATTGTAGATGTAAAACGAACCCGCCCCCCCCGCACCTGCGCCTACTGATCCATTGCTACCCGACCCTACCTGGTAATATTGACCGCCTAAACCTGTATTATTCATTCCAACATACATGTCCGCAAGAGAAGAGCTCATCGCAATGTTACTATTGACAACACTAACGCCGCTGTTTGCGGTGAGAACTCCGTTCGTTGTCGTGGTAGAAAGTGTCGTTGCCCCTGACACCGCCAGCGTTCCGCTGACGGTTTCACTCCCTGTTTGGGTGGTATTGCCCGTGATGGTCACCGCTCCTTGGGTGTAGGTGAAGGAGGTCCAGCTGACTGTCTTGCTCGCCGTCCCTGAGAACTCCAGAAAGACCTGACCCGTGTAGCCCGACGGATTGGGAGTAAATAACCCTGTAAACGTGCCTGTCACGACGGCGTAGGTGGCACTGATCGCCACGCGTGCCGTGTTGCCCGTGTTCGCTTGGTAGATCGTGAGGGAGACACCCAGGGCGGACGCACTGAAGCCCGCAAACGAAAAGCCATATTTACCAGGGGTGAGAAACGTCTGGGTCAGCGAGTAGCAGTCCGCAAAGGCGGCCGTGGTGGGCGAAGGGGTGAGCGTGTAACTACCCGAGATGACACCAGCCGCCGCCGCTTGCGAGGAGAGACCCGAGGTCTGAAGAATGGAGGTGGTGATGGGCTGAAGATTGACCGCCAGTGTTCCTCCTGAGAGGCTGACATCGTTCGTCGAGGGCTGGGCAATGTTGGCAAGGGTGCTGATGGTGGATCCAGAAAGAGGGGCCAGGGTAAGGGTGCTGATGGTGTTGACGCTCATTCCATTGGCGAGTGTGAGCGCCAGCGATCCCGCGATGAGTTGAACCTGTGCCGTGTTGGCGCTCAACGGGGTAGCGGTCGTGTTGCTGTAGTTCCAAGTCGCATCCGCATACGCGGAGCTTCCCGTGTGGCTGTAGACCTGACAGGTGAGAGTCCCACCGCTACCCGCAAAAACAATTTGATTGGCGGGGTTCTGTCCTGTTGCTGTGTTCTGCCCGAACTGGGCCGCTTGGCTGTAGATCGACTGGCTGTAGAGGGAGCCGTTCACGTAGAGATTGGTCGAGCCTGTGAACGGAAACGACTGAATCGTGGAGAACCCTATCCCCATATCCGTTGCGTCGATCTGGTAGAGTAAGGAGTTCGCCAGGGCGGAGGTCGTGGAAACATAGGGGACATAGCGAGCCGCTAGACCGCTTAGATTGACAGAGGCGCCCGTGGGACCGATGGCGCCCGTTGCTCCTGTTACTCCTGTGAGCCCTGTGGGGCCAATCGAACCTATAGGGCCCGTGGCCCCTGCGCCTGTGGGGCCTGTTAGACCCATGAACCCTGTGGAGCCTGTAGAGCCCATCGGACCTGTGGCCCCTGCGCCCGTGGGGCCCGTGGAGCCCACACCACCCGTGGGGCCCGTCATGCCCATCAAGCCTGTGGGACCCGTTCGACCCGTCGGACCCGTCGGACCCGTGGGGACGACGATCGGAATGATCTTCCCCGCCCCATCGACTCCCAAGGCATTGACATAGACCCCCGTCGGACCCGTGATGGACGGGAGATAGACAGAAGTTGCCACAAGGGCGCCTTGTGACCCTGTAGCAGTTAAACGGTTGCCGTTGATGTTGATGGGACCCGTCGCGCCCTGGTAGGGCACGAAGTCACCCGCAGTGATCAAAATACCATTGTCATAAATACTCGTAGCATAGATCGTTTGTAGGCCATCAATGGTGCCAACAATGAGGTTGTTATTCTGTAGGCCGTTCGTGGACGCCATCTATCTATCCACGATAAAATATCCTCTGCTATAAAAAGACATAGGAGATGTATGATGTGATAAAGAGCTATGTACTGTATTTCAACACGCGGGAAGCCAATTCCGGGACTTCGAACAACTGTACATGGCGTTTCACGACACCGCTCGTTCTCACGAACACCAACAACCGATTTATGATCTCCACGCCAATGGTGGAGCTGCCCTACAGCTTCTCCCAGGTAAACACGACAAACTACAACCTCCCTTATCGATACGTGGACAGTAATGGGAAGAGTTTCACGTCCACGTCGATGAATGTACCCGAGGGGAACTATAACATCATCCAGCTCCAGGCACAGCTCGCCGCCTCCCTTGTCGCAGACATTGCCCTTCATTGGACTGGCTCTACCATCACCGTCTCCAATTTCAATTTTTCTTACAGCCCGCAGACGGGCACCACGACCATGAGCATGGGGGGCCTCACATTTACTGTGACCATTACCCTTCTCTTCTCGTCGTCCTATGTCATTGGGATCATGAACGGTTTCCCTCAGGTAGACCAGACGTTCGGAACGGCGGTCACGTTGATCTCTCCTAATAAAGTGATGTGTAACCCGATCACTTCGGTGTACATTCGCTCTGAAAACCTGAAATACGAGAACAACTATGAGGCAATCGTTCAATCCTATCAAAATTCGGATGTCGTTTGTAAAATCCCCGTCACCACTCTCCCCAACAGCATCATTTATTACCGCAACGACCAAAAGTCCATGATCTCCAATAAATTTCTGTCCGATTTAAACCTCTACGTCTCCGACAACTTGACGACCTCCTACACTCTTGATCTTCAGGGCGTGAACTACGGCATTTCCTTATTGATCGAAGAGGTTCAATTGAAAGCCAACAATGCCTATCAAGACCGGCTGACCTATTCAGGTGTCGCCGTCCCTCATCAGTTGATCCAAGAGCGAGACAACATCCTCCGCGACCTCATCGCACAAAAAGAGGCGTTAGAGCGGGAGATTGAGGAGCAGAAACAAGTACATGAGGCCGTACGTGATAAGGAAATAAATCCGCCGCCCCAATAGATATGCATCTCTACGGCGTCAAATATCACCGAGAGATGAACACTTTTCAACACGGCATGGCAAAGCCCATCCATAACTTCATCCCCAATCAAGAGGACCCCAACTGGCACGGCAAGGTCCACCAGGGGGGCATGAAGGGTAAAACCCTTTTTGACGCGAACTCCATCAAACTCTCCTCGAATCCCTCGGGCCTCACCTCGCTCCAATACAATTGGGGGCGAGGCATGCCCTCTTTTCAGGCTACGGAGCCCTCCGACATCGCCCGACAAGTTCACAACCGGCGGTCCACTCAAGAGGTGAACAACCTCGATTTCGCAAACTACTACAAAGCCACAAAATGAGTCTACTTTTTTTCTGTCGAATGATCATAGAACCATGTCCCACTTCACGCAGCAGAACTCGGAAGTCCACCGCTACATGACCCAAGATGTCCCCGACTCGCTGAAGTCGAACTCTTCGGCGCAGGCGATCAAGACCCGAAACCGCATCTTTCAGCTCTCGTCTACCTCGCAGTCACAAAACAGCGGCGGGGTCATCTTGTTTTCATTGCCCCCCTCAAACTACAGCATTACGCGCGGAAGCCTTGCGCTGCGCTGCCGTCTGACCGTTACGGGTACGAATCTGACCGGTGCCGATGCGGCACATTCCCTGTCTCTTCAGGGTCCAGGTGTCGCTAGCTCGGCTGGCAATGGATACGCTCTAACCTATGGCAATGGTTATTCTTGGATCAATCGTCTGACGTTGTACGGGGCCAATAGTGCTGTGATTGAGCAGCAGAACTATTGCAATGACAATATGAATCTGATGCTGATTCACAACTCCAACGCGTCCTATCTCCAGGGTGACGCTCAACAACTCATCGGTGTGGGTCAGCCGCTCAGCTATAACGGAGCCGGCACCAGCGCACAAATTGATTTGGTGCTACCGCTGCCGCTGAGCATGTTTAATAGCTCGACACAAGACGTGCCCGCCTACCTGATGTCGTCACCATTGACCCTCCAGATCGACGTCGCCTCTGTGGCTCGCGCTCTGTATCATGGTGCCACGGCGACGATCACGGACTACTCGGTCTCGAATACCTATCTCATCTATCAGGCTGTGGAGCTCCCCGCTGCGTTTGTAGAGGCAGGACGAATTGCGGCGAAGTCCTCGCCGTTCATCATGAACGCGACTAGCACCCTTAACGTCCAGGTGCCAGCTTCCATTCTGAGCTCGTACAGCCTTGGGCTCAACGCCAGCAGCGTCCGCGCCGCTTTCGTACTGCCAAGTAATGGTGCTTCTTATTCATCGGGAACGTCGCTCCAATACATCCGCGACACGGGCGATTACAACAACACGCCAGCATTCAATGGCGCAGGCACGAACGCGATCGTCTTCGTTGATGGCAACCAGATCAACTCTGCGATCTTTGACACTCCTGCGATGGTCTTTCAGGGTCTCAAGAGCGCCCTCCATCACAACATGCAGGGCTCGGTCATCTATTCCTCGCCCTCGATGGTGTCGGCGTCGTTGGCGGCAAACCCGTGGCTCACTCAATTCTATGCGATCGGTTGGGATCTGACATCATTTGACGAGGAATCAAGTCTGTTTTCTGGAACGCCTTGTACAACCCTGAATTTGCAGCTCACTTCTTATGGAGCACAGAACCCCAGCTATCTTAGTACTATCATTGTGGTGTACGACGTGCTCATCGCCTTTGAAGCAGACGGCACCATCCAGATCCGACGCTAAAAAATCGCTCTTTCTTATGTATTTTACGGGTGAATGTAGAACATTCTGTGTAAATTACTGCGAAAATGCCCCCTTGGCCTGTCCGAAGAGAGCTTTATCGTCACATGCCTCCAGATCGAGGCTCAAAATGAGATAAGCGAACTGGGCAGAGGTCCAGGTCGCCGTCTTGTCGACCGTCCAGGGCGCCGCTACCGCCGCCACATTGCTATTGACATTCTGACCGTATTGGCTGATGTAAAACGTCAGATCAATCGTGCCATTGATGGTGTTGATCTCAAATTCTCGGTGACCCTTCAGATCCGCCATGACGTTGAAGGAGTTCGTGGTGAAGTTCAGGCCTGATGCGCCGCCTGCTGGAAAATGAAACTTCGAGCTGTTGATGTTGATGATCTGCGGGTTCTGGCCGTAGGTCGTCGTGTTAAACGCTCCTGTCTCGATATGAAAGCCATCGACACGGGCACGGTAGCGCCCACCATAGAGGTTGACCTGACGTAACACCGTCGCGGGGTTGCCATAAGACGTCTGCGCTCCCGTGACTGCCGTAATGGTGGTGCCATTAGGCGATGCGTTGGCGTTGTTCACGATATCGTCCCAGGTGATGACAAACTGGACGAGCATCTCTATCCCTCATAGAGATTTTACATGCGCGACATCTTACGAAAAAAGACGGGCCGTGAGCCCACCAGGTTGACCGTTAAAAACGGATGGTCGCTCTCGTCTTCAAAGCATCGCTCGAAGACCTCATCAGGAATATCATAATCATCCTGGAAGGCCTCTATCTCCTTTTTGTTGTTCATCGGGAAGATGTGGAGCATGTCGGCTTGCTTGCGGAGGTTCGGGGCGATGTTCTTATAGGATTGCGTGACACACCAAATGGTGGCGTTATAGTGTCGGTGGTTATAGAAGAGGTTGGTGATACAGTTCTTCTTGAAGGTGCGCGGAAGATCCGCCACGCAATCATCCAAAATGATGAGATTATAAATGGGTGGCAGCTTCTTTTTTAGCTTCATCTCTTTCATCTTGTGCTTGCCCTGCTCGGCACGGATGTACTCCAGGATCTTCTCTACGTTCGACTCCGTCAAGGCATTGTAGTACTTGCCCTCTCCGTCCAGCTCCTCTCGGAGGGCCTTGGTCTTCTCCTCTTGACTCGGGGAGATAAGGAAGATGTTTCCAAAGTAGCCGCCGAACAGTTTCGGAGACGAGAGCATAGAGAGCCACAATGAGCTCTTACCCGTTCGTTTTTTACCGCTAATCACGACAATCGAGCCCTTGGTGTTCTTTAGAATGGGGTCGCAGGTGCTGACATCATCTTTATCATGGGCTTTGAAGAGGCCCGATAGGTCCGCTGCCATTTCTATCTATAGAGTAGAAATGCCCTACGCCATTCGAAAACTCCCGATGCGCTCCGTCTACGAAGTGTATAACAAGGTGACCCACCGTGTGTACGCCCGTCATACCACGAAAGAAAAGGCAGAGAAACAGGTCCGCCTCCTTCATCGCATGGAGGCACGGTTACCAGAGTAACCATTTTGCCAGTTGCTCCCCCTTGCTCTTGCCCGTGTGCCGTTCATAGTAGGCCTGACGGTGGCGATCGGCGACCGCTTTTCCTTCTTCTCGGAGGAACGTTGGGTAGTCTTTATAGCGAATGTCTCCAATGCTCGCGATCTTCTTGCCCTCTTGGTAGACGTCAATCTTCTTCCCCTTCCGTGTAGAGGGGCGCACAGTGAGACCGAGGCTATGCGCCTTCCTTAGAGTGTATTCTGTGATGATATACATCTTCTACTCTATTAGAGAAAAAGATGTACGACCTTATTATTCACTCAAAACGCTATTGTGACGAGTGCCTTCATCGTGACATCGAACGTCTACGGGCGAGCCCTTCGTCTTTTACATGCTTATCTCACGCAGGAAACAAGTTCCTCTATCATCACCAGCTGGGAAACCTCTTACATACACGAATCCCCCATAAAAAGACACTGGAAGAAGTGATGAACGATGAAGAGGCCTATGATCGACTGGTTCGTTTCACGCTTCGACTGGATCGCCAGGGATCCTGGCCCTCCCGTGTGTTCGAGGCGTGGCGGTTCAATCATCAAATCGGCTTCTTCTCTCCCATGCTGGCCAAGGCGTGCTATGAACACTATGGAGCGACCCATGTGCTTGACCCGACCGCAGGATGGGGCGGCCGCATGCTCGGGGCGCACGCCCTCGGTATCTCCTACACAGGGATTGACACCAATACCGCCATGAAGGGTGCCTATGACCAGATGATGAAGCGCCTGGACGATCCCCGCCTCTCCATGATCTGGAGCCATGCTCTTGATGTGGCCCTGGAGTCGATCCCCTACGATCACGTGTTGACCTGTCCGCCCTATGTAGACGCAAAAGGTCACCTCGTGGAGACCTATGAGAACATGCCAGCGATCGATGATTTTTATGACTTCCTCGTGCCTTTGCTCCAGCGGTGCCTTCAACACATCCGAAAAGGTGGTGTGGTGTGCTTCTTCATGACAGAAGTGATGTACGACGAGGTGGCCGCTCGTTTTCGCCCCGCAGACGAGAGCCCCCCTGTTCGAACCAAGCACAACGCCCTCCGTAAAAGAAATCACCAAGGACTTTATGTCTGGAGGGCTTAAAGACATTCACACAGCGCGTCCACGTAGGGGGTCAATGCGGGGTTGTTATACTCCACATCGATGTTCAATTGACGGTCCAAGCGGATCAGTACGCCCAGTTGCTGGAAATAGTCCCTGCTCTCTTTCGTCAAAAAGACCCCATAGCATCCCTTGCGCTTCGCCTCCTTAAAGAATTTTCTCACGCACGCCTTGTGTGCCATCACTAGCGTGTGGGCGGTCACGGGGCGATATTTCATATAGGCCTGTAAGAACACATTGTCTTTTCCTAGTTCCTTCGCGCAACACATACATGATATGCTCAGCCTCTCCATGTCAAACCGTTTGATACAAGAGGACCCGATCGGCTCCAAACGCAACCCATTGAATCGGTTGCGGATCACGTTGACGTGTCGGATGTCCTCTTTTCCACACAAACACACTTGACCTGCCGTGTCATCATAGTGGCTCTCTAACACTTCCCACTCGTGACAGAGGAGGGTTTGACTCACCAGTGACGGATGGGGATAGCTGGAATGTTTCTGGAGAATCGCCATGAGCTGTTTGGAATGGGTCGCGGCCTCAGACATCATGTTTATTCATCTACTTAGACACGGTGGTATTTTTTTAAGCCGTCGAACCTTGTGACATAAGTCCCACAACCAAAATGAAAAATCGCATGTCACACGACGAGGTGATGTAACTTGTATGAGAGACCCGAGAGGGCTTTAAAAAAGTCCCGTCTAAGCGGCGACGAAATGAAAAAAAGCGTATGTCACACGGCGGGGTGTCGTTAACTGTATAAGAAACGTGAAAAAAATGGAAAGGGGATCCATTTAGTGGACCGACGAGTGGCCATTTTACGACTCCTAGGCGTTTGGGGACTCGTTGTAGACGTTACTTTTTGGGGACGTTTTGTGACAAAAAAAGATGTCCAAAACCTGTCACTTTGGCCTTTTTTTGTCAGACCGACTTGGACAGCCTCCCTCCCTCTTTCCAACTTTTTTTTTTTTTTTTTTTTTTTTTTTTTTTTTGGTTTGCTTCGCGTAGGGGAGATTTGGTAAAAGTGACAAGTGACACACTTTTTAGACCTTGGATTGTCACAGAATCTACTGTTTAGGATGGATCCAAAAACAGCCAGGGGTCGTAAAATGGCGCCACCCATTTTTTTTCATGTCACATCATGGGGTCTGCGTTCTGTCAAAGGGAACTTAAATCCCAGACACTGTATAGATATTAGAACACAGGATGACGCTAACCGTGACCGACTCCACCACACACGACGTGTTGACTCTTCCCGAGGACGTCACGATGTATGACATCATTATCGCTCTCAAGCAACTCGAGGCGAACCGTCGGCGATTCCGAAAGGAGGTCCGAGGAGAGCGAAAGAACTACTATGTCCCTACAGGGAACCCCCGAGGGCGCCCACGGAAGAACAAGGACGCCCCCACCCCCGCCCCCACCCCCGCCCCTGAATCTTCCGGCGCATAAAAATTGACACCGTGTCTGAACCTAAAGATTTTAATCTCTAGCCAAGACAGAAGACCATGTCACGCCACGCTACGCTCGTTTGTGAATTCTGCCACACGGAGATGCGAAAAAACACTCTGGCCGCTCATGTAAAGGCCAAGCATGTCAAGGAGGTGGCCCATCTGACACTCGAACAGTGGAAGGAGTCCGCGACATGTAACATGATCGAACTGATGTCTCAGTTCACCGCTACAAAGCGAGTATGGATCCACAGCAAGATGTACGAGGGATGCTTTTACCTGTTCGGTATCAAGCCGACCTTTTTCACGGAGGAGGATGATCACTCGGCCTATATTGCTTGCGAGGCAAACATGGTAGCTCATGGGCAGTTCTTAGAAGAAGTCGCGGAGGCGATCACATTACGTGATCTGAACGCGATCGGTAAGCCCCTTGCCTATACATGTCCTGATATGGTAGGTCTTCAAAAGCAGATCCAACAGCTCACCGCGCAGCTCGAAACCGAACGGACACGCTATGATGAGCATCGCGCCCATCTCGAGAAAGAAGCGAGTGATCTACGCGAGCTCTTGGCCTTCTCGAAAGATGAACATGTAACGCCTTACCGAGTGTTACAAGATCAATGTGCGATGTTACGTCTTCAGGCATGGGAGAGCCGCCAACGGTGCGCCCAGATGGTGATGGACTATGAGGAGCTCGAGGAAAAACTAAAAGAGGAGTTCGCCGACAAGACACATTCCCAATCGAATGAGCTACTAGGTCTCTATGAGGCGATCGAGAAGGAGCGAAAGACGAGTGAACAACTACAAAGCAAATTCAAACGTGCGGTGGCGGATGGGGTAGAGAAGGAGCGGCAGAAGGAGAAAGAGGCGAAGGAGAAGAAGAAGGCGGCGAAGGAGAAAGAGAAGCGGAGGGCGAAGAAGGCGGCCAAGCTCGCCAAAAAATTAGCGGAAAGTGATAGCGACAGTGACAGTAGCGACAGCGACAGCGACAGTGACTAACGACCACGCCGCGTCTCCAAGATCCGCGCGAGCCATGGGTTCTCACTGGAGAGGACCTGATTCAACTGATTGAGCTTGGCCACCTTCTCCTCGATGTCATCCATCTTCGGCTTTTTACCCTGGAACGTGGTAGGGGGCGCTTCGTCTTCGGACTCGGACTCAGGCTCGGGCTTGGGCTTGGCCACATGACGGCCTCGCACCTTCTTCTTGGGCTCCACCTCCACGGCCACCCCTGGCTTGCTCTTGTCGCTGCGGAGGTCTAGGTTCCTCTTTGCTTCAATCTTAGCTTGACGTGCTTTTTCTTTAAGCTCTTCCAGCTGGGCCTTCTGTTTCTCACTTCGCTCCTTGGCGGCGAGCCTGCGCACCTGGGCGGGGGTCAGTTTGATTTTAGATAGGAAGGCGTCCGATTCATCAACGATGACACGCTCCGTCTTCACGTCGGCATCAAACCGCTTTTTTCGCTCTTTCTTTTGCTGTTTCTCATACTCTCGTACACACTCATTCACAGTATTAAGATCAAGGGCGTGTTGGTCGGGGGTGTCGGAGTCGCTGGAATCGCTGCTCAGGTCGGACATCTTTTTTAGAGAGGAGAAAATGTACCGTCATTTTTTTCGCCTCTGTAGATAGAATGAGTCTACCCGCCCCTGTATTCAAGACCATGGCACGATCGCAAGACCAACTACGTCAAGCATGGGAGCAAGCTAAGGAGTATACGGCGACCATCAAAGAAGAGCATGTGACGCCGAGCGGAGAGAAAGTGTCAGGTCTTTTACATCTTACCCAATCCCTTGACTCGTCGCTTCGCTTTTGGGCGGCGCAGGATCTCCCGCCCCTCCCCGAGGTCTTCACCCCCAACAGCGAATCCCAGACGTCCCCCCGTAGTAAGTTGAATGATCCGGTTGATCACTGAGGCGATGTCTGTGATCTGCTTGGCCTTCTCTTGTGTGCCGTGGGGGAGTTCTTCTATTAACGCTTTCATATCCTGATTGATCCACTGTTTAGCGGATGGTGTGAGGATACCATTTTTACTAAGCATCGTGGTGACCCACTGCTGGCAGTTGTTCGCAAGCGGGTTATACTCCAGCCAGAACGCCTTCTCATTGCCACGACTGGCCGTCTGGATCATGTCATCGATTGTCTTATTCATGGCCCCCGCGACGTCCAGGACCTCCTCCCCTTTCGAAGGGGACCAATCTTTCTCGTTGACGGTTTCGTTCTTCTCCAGCCGGTAGCGGTTGTTGATGATGAGATAGAGATGAAAGAAGTTATCTACGCCGAGCCTCTTATGGGCCTCTTCGAACTTGCCAGCCGTCAGGATGTCGAACCCAAGGCGCACCGCAGGAGCAATGGGAGAACGGCCGACCTTCACGGAGGTGACCGCTTCCGCACCGTGCGCCTTCAGAAACTGTTTGAAGCGGGTAGACTCATAGCCCAACAACCAATCCAAGATGTCGCCGCCTACCCCCATGTGGGGGGGTGCCTGGCCCACGGGATGTGATACAAGAGCCCAGTGGTCACCTTTCATCCCGCCGTGATAGTTCATTTCTATCTCGGAGAAGAGAAAAAGCGCCCCAAGAGATGGGAGATATCTAAAAAATGCTGTTATCTAGAGATAAACGGCATTTTCTAGATGTTTTTAGTATCTGAGAGAGTTCCTATGGAGCATAGAAAAATTTTTATGTGTGAGACCTAGAGAGCCTAGATAGCGTTTTATCTGGCATTTTGCGGATAACTAGCGGGATTTATCGGATATCTCTAGAAGTTAAAGAGAGATCATGTTATCTAGAAAGAGATAGATAGCGCATCAATCAGATCGCGCGTAGGCCATATCCTTTTTTTCTCATATCTACGGTAGAACATGGAAGCTTGTAAAAAGCAGATCAAGGAACACCGCCCCAATCTCTCCGACAGTTCACTGCGAACGTACACTAACATCTTGAAGAGTCTCTACCGCGACCTTCAGCCCGAGAAGGAGATGGATCATCACTACTTCACTCACGAGTACCGCCACGTTCTCGCTCACCTGGAAAAAGTGAAGTTCAATGTCCGAAAGACGATCCTCTCCGCGCTGGTGGCACTGACGACGGGCGCCGTTCAGAACGCCTACCGAGAGCAGATGCTGATGGATGCTCGCCAATACAACGCCCTTCAAAAACAGAACATCATGACCGATAGCCAGCGGGAGGCGTGGATGACGTGGGACGAGATTGAGGCGGTCATGGAGAAGTTGAAGAAGCAGACGGACTACATTTGGAAGGAGGCGAAGCCGACGCGAGAGGAGATGATGGCGCTGCAAAAGTATGTTATCCTGTGCTGCTATGTCTTGATCCCCCCGCGCCGTGCGATGGACTTCTGCAAGATGAAGGTACGCAACTACGACAAGGCAGTGGACAACTACTATGAAAAAGGACACTTCTACTTCCGCCAGTATAAGACGGCGAAGTTCACGGGGCTTCAGATTGAGAAGGTGCCGAAGTCGCTAGAGATGCTCATGAGGAAGTGGATTCCCTTCCATAATGAAGATCGACTATGTAGCGACTACATGGGACATGAGATCCCATCCTCGGGTCTCACTAAGATTCTCAATAGCATTTTCGGGAAGGCCCTTAGCGTCAACATGCTCCGTCATATCTACATTAGCGAGAAGAGCGCACCGCTCATGAAGAAGCTACAGGAGACGGCGCAGGCCATGGGCCACAGTGTGGAGCAGGCGGCGCTCTATGTCAAGAACTCTTAGCTTTTTTTAACTTCGGTCATAATTTTACCGATGAGTATATCTTTATTTCCTCCTTTGCTGCCTCCAACGCGCCCGCTGATCTCACGAAGATCAAGGAGTGAAAACTGACGGAGATAGTGTTTCTGTTCGTGGTGGCCCCCTTGTGCCTTGATGGTTGCGATGGCCTCGCTTTGGGAGCGATTCCATAGTGGGATGGTCGGCATGATCACCTCTCTCTCAGGTGCTGCTTCATAGGCTGATGCTGCCGCGCTGGGCTCTTCTTCAATGACCACCGCGGGGCGCTTTACCACACGCGGAGGGGCAGATGGGAGAATTCCCTCGGGTTCACGGAGAGGCACATTTTCGACACGAAGAGGCGCATGACGGCGCACCCATTCGATCTCGTTCTGTTCTAAGATCTGTTCTTGATGGGGTCGGTGTTCGTCGCGCAGGCGGTCGAGTGCTTCACGTAGTCCCTCCGCTTCTTTTTTATAGTCACGCTGTTCAAACACCTGAGGTAGTTGAGTGCTGTGAGGACGGATAAGGTTAAACGTGTCGGGTCGTAGTTGGCTATAGAGGATCTGAGATCGAGACAAAGGCGGGGGCATCGGGGCGAGCCCGAGCGCGCGCGGATAGAGTCGGTTGGGCTTCGCCTTGGGCTTGGCCTTGGCCTTCTTCTTCTTTTTCTTCAGATCCTTGGTTCCCTTGGCATAGCCCACGGAATCATCTTTACACGCTGCCGCCTCTCGCTTCATGTCTGCTAGTTCATGATGCGTGAGCGGAAGACGGATCCCCTTTCTCTCCAAGAAGCGGTTGACCATTCCCGCATAGACGACTGGTACAATGGTTTCGTGTGAGTGGGCAATGATGGGAACGGGCTTCGAGTCTTTCAATTTTTTCAGGTCCTCCGCGCCGTACAAGTGAGGCTGTCGTGACATCATTCTATCTTAGTGGTGCTTTTTCATTTCCTTGTGGCGCTTGAGACCCTCCAGCATACGCTTCGTGGCCGCCTTCTGTGCCTCTGTGCGGGGCTTCTTCGGCTTGGCCTCCTTCTTCTCCTTTGGCTCCTTCGGGAGGTCCATGTCTCCGACTGCCTTGCTGACATGGCCGCCAAAGGGCGGAGTGGGGGCGATGCCCATTGGGCGAACCATGCCCGACATCTTGACCTTGCCGCCGATCGCCATGGACTGCTCCTTCGCCTCCTTCACGCCCTCATCAATCATCTGGACGGTCAGGCCGGCCTTCTTGGCCTGCTCGGGGTATTCCTTCACAAGCGCCTTCAGCTGTGCGGGCGTCTTGATCACCTTTACCTCGCGGTCCTCTGGGATCTTGACGCCCGTGGGGATGGTTCCTAGCTCCGTAGAACCCACCGCAAATTTCGAATTGATCCAGGAGCCGACCGCTCCACCCACAAGGGGGATCGTAGAGGTCGCGCCTGAGATGGCAGCTTTTGCGACAGTCTTCGCAAAGGATGAAACGGCGCCGCCCATGTTGTATACTCTCACCGTAGAAATTTTTTCCCTCGTGAAAGTATGGATATCCCCCTCCGTTCGTTTCGTGACTTCACACATCCTGATTTTGTTTACATGGAGTCACCGCCCATGTCAGAGCTTCAAGAGTTCCGCTACATCATTGAGTTCCAAAAGGAGCAAATCCAGGAGCTCCAGGCGGAGGTGGAGCACTTGAGAAAGTATGTAGCACACTATGAAATACGACCGTATAAGTCACCGCAGCGGCGATCCAATCCCATACATCCATCACAGAGCTCTAATGAGAGCCGCTAAAAAAAAAGGGCTCATCGTCCACCCTATGTGAGAGAGCACATACGTTTTCATACTCGTCCATGCGTTGTCGATCAAGATACGGCCTATTTTGATCCACACGCCACGAAAAAACGGAAGATGGACACAAGAAGAGACGGCTCTACCAGTGGCTGGTTCAAGAGCTGCTGGTCAAAGTCTGATTTAGAAGAGGCAGAGGGCGGGATGGAGGTGAGAATGTTCCCTGGCACTTGTTGGAGGTAGTCATCCAGCCGTTGGACCCAGGAGACATAGTGAACCACTTGAAACTGGGACATATCCTCCCGTTTCAACTGCTGCCGAGCCTCTGGGAGGCGCATGTCCACAATCAGATAGTCGAACGCTTGGAGCTGCGCATAGGGGATGTTTTTCCAGGCGGCCTTCCAAACCAGGACATCGCCGAAGTTCTTGAACTCGGCGAGATCCACATCGGACAAGTCCTTAGAGATGAGCACAAGGGTGCGGAGGGCCTCATTCGGCTTCGCGACCGGTTGGATGCTGTTGACAACGTTCGCCACATTCGACGCGATCGACGAGATCACGGAAGGGAGGGGAGACGCCATGTTTTTTATACCTTGGCGCAACATTTTAACTCGATCCGTGGACAGCCGTTAAATACGCCTGAAACTGAGAGGCCAACTGGGAGAGCTGCTGGGTAAGAGAGTCAATCTGCTGCTGCTTTTCATCTTCCTGGGCTTTCTTATCTGCTTCTATCATCTCTGTGAATGTCGCAAATCCTCGTTGCTCTGCTTCTATAACAAGTT
>Ga0208378_1000371_pt1 | contig 15904 bp, 22 predicted proteins | sample CryBogCBE24Aug09_FD_184556 | JGI IMG/M metagenome (GOLD analysis project Ga0208378, IMG submission 184556) | Freshwater microbial communities from Crystal Bog, Wisconsin, USA - CBE24Aug09 (SPAdes) (version 2) | ecosystem: Environmental > Aquatic > Freshwater > Lake | place: Crystal Bog...
TGTCGTTCATCGATATTAGTTTACCGACCCAAACTTATTATTTCGCGTTCATTGTCTCGAACAACAACAGTTCGTCACTTTTGTCGCCTTTGTCGGCATCTTTGAATTGGAATCCAAACCCAACCACTTCCGCGGTGGCTGGCACGTTCTTGGGTACGTTTTCGCCCGTTGTTACGCAAGTGCCACGAACTGGCGGCGTCACGCCCGTTTTCACAGGCATCGTTCCAAAACTTTACGGTTCGGCTGCTGGCGGCGCAATTGACTTTGTTACATCGCAAACCGACATCGATTCGGCTTTTGTAAATAACACTTGGCGAATTGGCGGTTCGGCCACGACAGGTTATGGCGACATCACCACCACGGGCGGCTTAACTTTTGGTTCAATCACCGATGGCGGCACATACGCGCAATGGGCATCCGTCACGGCCATGTCGTCGTCCCCCGCGTTGCTTAACGTTCCAATTCGCTACAAATCGGCATTGGGCGTCATTACTCAAGCGGCCACGGCCAGCACTCAATTTATCTTTTTGGACCCCGGCCCAACTGGTTCTAGCGGTTCAAATGGAAATCAATACGCCACGGTTTATTTGTATCAATGGAATACAACAACCCCATCCAATCCAACTGGCACATCGTCCTATAACTGGTCTACGGGCGTAAATTCGTCCTATACCGGAACGGGCGGTTGGTCAACGACCATTCCAACAAACCCCGGCATACCGTTGATTCAGCTTTGGACCGCGGCCATTCAAATCGTTGCGGTTGGCGGCACGTCCACTACATCGGTAAGTTGGGCCAGCGGTTATTCAATTTCGGCTTTGACGCTGAACGGCGCTAATGGTGCAAACGGAACAAACGGTTCACCCGGCGCAAATGGCTTGCAAACTGCATCGCCTACCGTTTACCAATGGGCCATTACCATCCCAAGCGGTCCGACGGGTTCATCAACCTACACTTGGGCAAGTGCATCGTTTACGCCTACCCCAAGCGGCTGGACGCAAACACCCGGTGCATCGCCAAGTCCCGGTTTCACTTTGTGGGCGGCAAAGGTCAACATTTCTGATTCGGCCACGGCCACCACAACTTCAATCAATTGGACGCTGGCAAGCATTCTTGGCGCTGGTTATGCCGGAACAAACGGCTCAAATGGAACAAACGGTACAAATGGCACAAACGGAACGAACGGCATCAATGGCACTCGAACCGCAGTCATCACCATGTATCAATGGGCGGCTTCCACCCCATCATTGTTCCCGTCTGGTACGTCCACCTACACTTGGTCAAATGGCACGTTCACCGCGCCCGGAACGCCCAATGGCTGGACAATTTACCCCGGCGCACCCGTGGCGGGTTACATTCTTTATGCCACCGACATGGTTTACGCTGACACCAGCACCAGCGCAACATCGTCGATTGTTTGGTCGTCCACAATTGCTTACCCAAGCGGCGCGGCCGGAACGAACGGCGCTAATGGGTCACCAGGCGCACCCGGCACAAACGGAACCAATGGCACGAACGGATTAAACGGAACCCGCACAGCATTCTTGCAGCTTTATCAATGGGCATACAGCACCCCCACGGTGTTTCCAAGTGGTTCATCGACCTATACATGGTCAAACGGAAGTTATAACCTGCCAAGTTCGCCCAACGGTTGGACATTGCTGCCCGGTGCACCCGTTGTTGGTTATACGCTGTACGCTTGCGCGGTCAGTTATGCGGACACCAACACCACGTCCACTTCAACGGTCGGCTGGACCACTTCCACGGCTTACGCCTTGGGCGCGTCTGGAACCAATGGCGCTAATGGAACGAACGGCACGAACGGTACAAACGGCACGAATGGTATTGATGGATTGTCGGCCCGGATTGCTTACGCCGTTTCCAATTCATCGTCGCTGAGTTCAAGCCCTTCCACCTACACGACCACAGGCGCTGGCGCTTTCCCGCCTTACAACACATGGGGCGGCGCTGAAACATGGCAAGCCACACCCGCAACGTATGGCGCTGGACAAGCCCTATTCCAAACAAACGGCATATATAACCCCGGCACATCCCAAACGGTTTGGACCGCGCCTTATTTGTCGAACTTGAAGGTTGGGTCGCTGTCGGCCATTACCGCCAACACGGGCAATTTGACGGTCACGGGAACATTCCAAGCGAACACCGCCGCAATCAGCGGGTCATCCATGACGGGTTCCGGCGCTGTTATTCAAAATTCGGGCGCTTTTGCTTTTGGAACATCGTCGCAGAATTTAACTTACAACGGCTCGACGCTGCAATTAAATGGCTTTCTTAGCGCCACTAGCGCGGGAGGAAATAGTGTTAGCGTGTCAACATCTGGCGGTTATTTAACAGTCATTACCGGAAGTGCTGTTGGCACAGGAACTGCATTGGTAACAATTTCTGGAAGTTGGTCAGTCGCTGGAAATTTCTCTGGAACGATTCCAACATATTTTGATAGTGGATTAAATATCATTGCTGGCGGTACGGCTTATGTGCAAAACACATCTTATGGCAGCTTAATACAAGCCGGAGTTTTCCAAAAATCCACCGGAACTTACGGCGTCACCGTTCCATTTTCTCTGTCAATTTTGGTTGGTTTTACGGGAACTGGAACTTTCCAAATTCAACTTTATCAACAAGGTGCATATTTTAGAAATGGTCCAAGTTTAGTTACTGGAACTGGATATGTTTCGCAAATTACCTACTACGCATCTTTGTTCCAACCTTTGCTTAATTAGTAAAAATTGTTCTGAGATGAAGTAAAATTTCAAAACAAGACATGACAAAACCGTAGCTCTGCGAGACAGCGGAGAGCGTCACTACCTGAGTAAAGGGAAACATCATGGCCGCGTTTAACCAAAACACGATATATCAAGTGTCGGGTTTTTCTAATCCTTGCATATCCGGCGAACTTGTCTGGAATCAAGCGACATACTGGAATCTAGCATTCACCAACCAAGCTGGCGCACCCGTCGATTTGACAGCGGCCACAATCAATGCCCAAATCGTTCGGCGCGAGGTTTCCAACCTGCAAGACACCCGCACAGGCTTGTCTTTTAGCATCGCGGACTATTCGCCCACGCCCACGCCCATCACTTTGAACATTGTCAATTTGAACGCATCGGCTGGCACGTTTACGCTGGTGATTGACGATTCCACATGGTCTTTGGTGTCAAGCGACCCTGAGTTGGAAATCAACGCACAGAATCCAGTTTGTTTTTCTGGCCGCATCATGGTGAATTTCCCCGCAATTTCCGGCGGTAATCCCGCTGACGATGCCGTGATTTTTCTTTTGTTCTTGGTCCGTTCCGACGGTATCGTGGTGGTCTAAATGCAATTAAATTTAACAGTCCAAAACGCAAACAGCATCGTTTGCCAAGTTGTTCCCACGCCCACGCAAACCATCAACATCGACCGCGGCGTCACGGGCAATGGCATCGCGTCAATTGTTCCGGTCACCATCGCAACGTTCCAATACTTGCAGATTACTTACACCAACGGAACGGTGGTTGACGTTGGGCCATTGACATCCACGGCTTACACGGCCACATCGCCCATTGTCATCACGGGCAACACCATTTCGCTGTCTACGGTTCAACCGCAACAAGGCGGCACAGGCGCGGCGGGAACGCTGACAGGTTACGTTTACGGCAACGCCACGGGCGCGATGACCGCATCAACGACCATTCCCAACACGGCCATCACAGGCTTGGGCACGATGTCCACGCAAAACGCCAACAACGTGGCGATTACAGGCGGGACAATCCAAGGCGTTGCGCTGACCATTGACAGCATTCAAAGCACCCCTATCGGCTCGACCACGCCATCTACAGGCGCGTTCACCGCGCTGTCGGCATCCAGCACCGTTTCAGGCACAGGCTTTTCAACTTATTTGGCAAGTCCACCCGCAATCGGCGGCACAGCGGCCAACACCGCAAAGTTCACGACGCTGGCAGTCACGGGCCTGACGGGTTACACATACGCCAACGGGTCGGGCAATTTGACCGCATCGACCACGATTCCGAATGCTGGTTTGGCGAATTCAAGCCTGACAGTCAATGGCGTTTCGATTGCCCTTGGCGCGTCGGGAACCGTTACGGCGGCGGCTGGCACTTTGACCGGAACGACTTTAAATTCCACGGTGACGGGTTCGTCATTGACAAGCGTCGGCACTATCACAACGGGAGTTTGGAATGCGACGCCAATCACCAACAGTTTCTTGGCGAATTCTTCTATTACGGTCAATGGTACTAGCATTTCTTTGGGTGGCAGCGGAACGATTACTGCCGCAACTACCAGCACCCTTACTATTGGTTCTGGATTATCTGGCGGCTCATTCAACGGCTCTGCCCCTGTAACCATTGCAAACACGGGCGTTTTGACGTTTTCCGGCGGCACAACAGGGCTTACCCCCAACACGGCCACAAACGGCGCGATAACCCTTGCTGGAACGCTTGCTGTCGCCAACGGCGGAACGGGCGTCACATCATCGAGCGGCGCGAATTCGGTTGTTTTGCGCGATGCCAACGGCAACGTCACGACCAATTGCTTGTTTGAAGGCTATACAAGCCAAGCGGCGGGAACGACCATCACGCTGACCGCATCGTCGGTTCAGAATTGGGCCATCACGGGTTCTGGCGGTCAAACAATCCAATTGCCCAATGCGACCACGCTACCCGCTGGCGCGACTTTCACGTTCAACAACAATCAATCGAGCGGCACAATCGTTGTCCAAAACAATTCGGCCACCACCATCGCCACGGTGCAATCGGGTTCGTATATCACGGTTGTTTTGCTGAGTAATTCCAGCGCAGCGGGTTCGTGGGATTTCCACAATTCGCCACCTTCCAATGCGTCTTGGTCAACCAATACGTTGAATTGGGCAGGTTCGTATACAAACGGCACATGGAACGGCAACGCTGTCGGCGCAATTTACGGCGGAACAGGTCAAACCGCAGTCACCACGGGCGATTTGCTTTACGGTTCGGCATCAAACACTTGGTCGCGGCTTGGCGTTGGCTCTACGGGTCAAATCTTGCGCGTTGCTGGCGGCGTTCCGACTTGGGGCGTTGACTACACGGGAACCGTCACCAGCGTTGCGGCTACCGTTCCGTCATTCTTGTCGATTTCTGGTTCGCCTATTACAACCAGCGGCACATTGGCAATCGGTTATTCCGGAACAGCTTTACCCACGGCCAATGGCGGGACGGGTTTAACCAGCTTCACGGCAAATCAGGTTTTCTACGCTTCCAGCACATCGGCATTTGCACAATCCAGCAATTTGCAATTTGATGGCTCAAAGTTGACCCTTGCCAATGACGCCTCTATTAGCACATTGACTGTTGGTTTGGGGACTACATCTGGCGGTTCTACCAACGCCATCAGCACTGTTTTGGGCTATCAGGCCTTATCGTCGAACACTTCTGGGCAATACAACATCGCTGTTGGTTATCAATCGCTCAAAGCAAATACGACTGGACAAGGCAACGTGGGTGTTGCCGTTCAAGCTCTTTTAAACAATACATCCGGCAACTACAACACGGTTGTTGGTTCTGGGGTTCCCGGCGTTTCTGGCTCCGCTTTGTCTTCAAACACCACGGGGTCATACAACTCTGCTTTTGGCAACACGGCTCTATTAAACAACACAACGGGTCAATACAACACTGCTCTGGGCGCAGGGTCACTTGCATCCAACACCACAGCCTCTAACAACACTGCTGTGGGTTATCAGGCTGGGTATAGCAACACCACAGGCTCTAGCAATACTGCTGTTGGGTATCAGGCTGGATTCAGTTCTACTGGGTCAGGCAATACTGCTTTGGGGCAAGGTGTTTCTGTTGGTACAAGCGGGAACAACAATACTTGTTTAGGTATTGGTTCCGGAATAAGTTTGACCAGCGGGTCAGGTAACGTATTTGTTGGATCGGTTGGTTCTGGAAGCACTGGTGGTGCTGGTTACTTTGTGACCACAGGTTCTAATAATACCATTTTGGGTGGCTACACCGGCAATAATGGCGGCCTAGACATCCGCACAGCCTCCAACTACATTGTTCTGTCTGATGGGGCTGGGAATCCACGAGCCAACTGGACAAGCACGGGGAATATGGTCAGCGGTGCTGCTACACCGATTATTAGCGGCAACAACTCTTTCCAGTTAGGTCATGCTTCAAACTATATTTTTGAAATGGGTAATACGGCCAATACTGGACTAGAAGGTTGCTTGACCACATTGTTGACATCGGCTAACAATGCTACAACTTCATATCACTACGCCAGCTATTGCTCATCATCGTCATCTCTTGCTTATTCAACTATGGTGTTTGGTGTTTTAGGTAATGGCAACGTCAAAAATGCCAACAACAGCTACGGCGCTATTTCTGACATCAAAGTTAAGCAAAACATATCGTTGTCTGGCTCTCAGTGGAACGACGTTAAGGCGCTTGGTGCATTAGTTAAAAAATTCAGTTTGATTTCTGACCCCACCAATACAATGCAAATTGGTTGGGTTGCTCAAGACGTTCAAACTGTTTCGCCCGGACTTGTTTATTCCACTCCAGACCGAGATGAAAATCATGAACTGACTGGAACTTCAACGCTGGGCGTTAACTATTCAATAGCGTACATGAAAGCGTTTAAGGCACTAAGCGAAGCGCAAGTCCGAATTGAAACACTGGAATCCACCATTGCCCAAATGCAAGCGGCCCTTAAAGCTGCTGGTATCGCAGGCTTCTAACCCCCGAAAGGAAATCTCATGTCAACAGTCTACACTTGGTCAATCACCTCCATGCAACAATGGCCTAGCGGCACAAACGCTGGCTACGTTGTGAACGTCAACTGGCTTCTTACCGGCACTGATGGCACTCACACCGCATCTATTGGTGGTAACACCCAATACCCCGTTACTGACGCACAAGCTGGTTTTGAACCCTATGCAAGCCTGACTGAAGCCCAAGTCATTGGCTGGGTTCAAGAGTCTTTGGGCGAACAAGGCATCGCCAACTATGAGGCCAATGTGCAAGGCCAAATTAACAGCTTGGAAAACCCACCAGTTTCGCCAATTACGCAACCTTTGCCTTGGGCTGCGGCATAATATCAACGCCAACTTTCTGGCACTTTTTAACAGGAAAATACATCATGACCGAACAAGCCCAACCCGCATCGAAAACCCAAGCCTTCATCTATTCTGCCGACTTGGTGAATGCGACTTTGCAATACTTGGCGACTAAGCCTTACGGCGAAGTGGCGAACCTGATTGCTGGTTTTAATCAACCAATCGACCCTTCCACCATTCAACAAGCCGCCGCCGAAGCGCCGCCCGAAAGCTGATAAATGGACAATCCAGTTACGCACGAACAAATTTATGCGCGTCTTTGCGCGATGGAATCCAAGGTTGACACAATAGAGTCAAACACAAAGGACATCATTGAGGCATTCAAGGCGGCGCAAGGCGCGGTGAAAGTGTTGAACTGGATTGCGTCCCTTGCAAAGCCAATCGGCATCATCACTTTGGTGACGGGCGCGATTATGGTGGGGTGGCATAACCTGACGGGGAAATAAACCGTCAATTCGCCAAATGATAGGCAATTGAAGCATCTTGGGCGGTGTCGAAATATCCAATGTGCTTGCCATTTTTTTGAGCAAGCCATTTCTTATTTCCAACGTTCCAATGAACGCCAACATATCCTGATTTGTTGTTTTTGAACATTGAGCGATTGCGTTGGTTTTGCGTATGCGTCACTTCTCGCAAATTGCTGATGGCATTGTTTGCCCGATTGCGGTCAATGTGGTCTATTTCATTAGGCCAATACCCATAAGCGGCCAACCAAATCAAGCGGTGCAAATAATAACTTTTTTTGTTGACCATCAAAATCAAGTAGCCATCATTTCGCATTGACCCTGCAAGGCTTCCGGCTTGCAAGTGTCGAAATTTAAATTTGCGCGTAAATGTTCCGTCTTCTAAATTGATGGTGTATTTTTCGCAAAGCTCGGTTAGAATAATTTGGTCCACGCTGTTGTCCTTTCCTGACAATGGTTTGGGAAGTGACCGCCAAGGGTTGCCGCCCTTGATGGTTGCGCTAATTTTAGCTTAAATTATGATTGACCCAATCACAGCCCTTGCCGCGATTCAGTCTGCCGTAAAACTTGTCAAAAAGATGAGTCAGACGGTTGATGACGTTGGTTCGTTGGGTCCGGTATTGGGCAAGTATTTCGATGCCAAAACGAACGCCGTTCAAGCGGTCAAGGATGCCAAAGATTCTGGCAAGGCTTCCAACATGGGAACCGCCATTCAAATCGAAATGGCGCTGGAACAAACAAAACAGTTTGAAACCGAACTGCAAATGTTGTTTATGACGTCCGGCAAGATTGACGTTTGGAACAAAATTAAACAACGCGCCGGTGAAATGGACAAGGCCGACAAGTTTGCCGAACAAGCTGCCAAAGACCGCGCAAAGAAGCAAAAAGAAGAACAAGAAGAATTTTTTATTGTGGGTTTGGTGATTGTTTTGGTTATCGTTCTTGGCGCTGTTGGTTATTTCTTCATTCAAGAATCCATAGACTATGCGAAAAAGAATAGCCATTCTGTTCATCATCACAAGTCTTAGTGGGTGCGGTGACGAATACCGCTATCATTGCCAAGACCCTAAACACTTTGGTGACGCGCAATGTCTGAAACCGGCTTGCGAATTTACGCAAACTTGCCCGGATTATTTAATCGCGCCAATTTTGGAGAAAAAAATTGAAGGAAATATTGCTGGCCCTTCTAACGCGCAATCCGGACCAAGCGCGACTAACTGCCGATGAAATAGACACGCGGGTTCGTGCGTTTGTCATCATTATGGTGACATTGATTTTTGGTTTTATCACCATTGCTTTGCTTTATTCGGTTACGTTCGTTACGCAACCCATGAAGGCAATGGCGCCCATAGACCAAGCCTACACCAAAATGTTGAACGACATTGTTTTGTTGATTGTTGGCGGTATTGGCGGCATTCTGACTAAAGGCATCACCACAGAAGCATCCAACATGATTACAGCGGCCAAGAACAACACCGCTGCATATACACCGCCACCACCACCGCCACCAGCACCAGTAGTAATGATGACGCCAAGTTGGACGCCACCGCCAACACCACAAAGCCCACCTACGCTGGAAGCCGACCATGAACGCGAACGCATGGCGCAAGCTAGGGCAGAGGCGCAACCATGATTAGTTGGTTCTTTGAAGGGTTGTTTTACTACCTCGCACTTTTAGCGTTTATCGCAGGTTTGGCACTATACGGCGTTAGTTATTTTGCCAAATTGTTGCCGGTTATTGCTGCTTACGCATTGATGATGCAAATTGGCGGCATGGTTATGGCCGTTGGCGGTGGGTATTTTGTGGCAGACCATAAAGGATACGAACGGCGCGTGGCAGAAGATAAAGCCGAAATTGACAGGCTAAACGCTGAAGCGCGGGAAAAAGAAGTTCAAATGGCGCAAGCCATCAAAGAAAAGACAGCAGCATTAAGGAAAGCTACCAATGCAATCAATCAAAAACAGTCTGATACTTTTAAGCGCATTGATTCTGGCGAGTTGCGGTTCCCAACCAGTTGTCCCGTACAAGCCGATTCAAGTACCGGAACTACCGGAGGAAATCCAAGCAATGCAACCGAATCTGAGCGACAAGCTATTAAAGATATTGTCACCATCGCAGCAGAAGGCGACATCGCAATCACCAGACTTAACGCTTGCATCGCCCAATACAACAACGTCCGCGAAACCATAAACGCTGGTGTGAAATGATTACAGCGGCACAACTTCACGCACTTGGAATCGGCCCGGAATGGGAAGAACCGCTAAACGCTACATTTCGTCGGTTCATGATTGATGATGTCCGTAAACAAGCGGCGTTTATTGGGCAGTGTTCCCACGAATCCGGCCATTTCCGCAAGCTGGAAGAAAACCTAAATTATTCTTCGGAAACTTTGCAACGGTTATTTGGCCATAAATTCAAACCAGAAGAAATCCAACAATACGCGCACCAACCGCAGCGCATCGCCAACAGGATTTATTGCAATCGCATGGGTAACCGGGATGAAGCATCCGGCGATGGTTGGTTGTATCACGCACGAGGCGTTATCCAGCTAACCGGCCACGACAACTTCTGGCACTTTGGGCAATCCGTTGGAATGGATTTTGTGCATAACCCCGCACCAGTTTCGCAACCACTTTATGCGGCCCAAAGCGGTGGTTGGTTTTGGGTTACACACGGGTGCGATCCATTGGCAGAAAATGAAAATTGGGAAGGTTTAACGCGCCGAATCAATGGCGGGACATTTGGTTTGGATGAACGGGTGCATTTAACCCGGCAAGCCTTGCAAGTGTTGTCCTAAAAGGTGGAAGCCCTCAATTTGGCCTTTTAAATTCCATGCGAGAAAGCCAAAAAACCGCATGGTTCAGCATCCTTGAACGTTGGCTTAACAGGCTTCCAAAAGACAACTGCGAGTCAAATCATAAGCAAAGATTGGATTTTTTGTTCCAGTTCTTGCAAAAATAATTTGACTTCAGTTTCTAATTCGGCCACATACACCGGGTCAAACGGAACGCGCTGAATGTAAAGCTGCAACCGTTCCGGCACTCGCGGGTCATACGAAACAAAATCCACCCATTTGCGTCCGGTACAGGCCATTTGCCATTGCATTTGGTCATGATACTTTTTGGGGTATTTCTTGTTGATGATGGTGTCGAAATGGTTGGCCGAATTTGGACACTTGATTTCTATCGCGCCATCATCCCCGACAAGGCCATCCGGCGAAGCGCCAGCGCGTTCAATCGTTGGGTGGGATATATACCCCACTTCATCGACCATCACGTCCTTGGCTTGCTCATACGCCGCCCGAGCAAATGATTCTTGCATTGTTCCCCATTTCATGGCGTCGTTGGTAAAAGATTCTTCAACCGTCCCGGTCAATCGTTCGCAAAGCAATTGAGACAAATAATTGGCGCGGGATGTGGAATAACCTGATTTGGTTTTAGCTACGATGTCAGAAATGCGCGAAGCCGTGACGTTGCCGCATCGGGCGGCGAACCACTCTGGTGAACCTTGAATCATATTGCTGCTTTTTTGCGGTCTTTAAGGTCGAGAATTTGGTTTTGAAGTTGGATATTACCGCCAGCAAATTTGAGCGCGGCAAAGTAAGCCGTTTTTAATTCATCGTGCGTTCGTGCGTTTTCCATATTTGCAAGGTATGGCGTCAAGTCGGCCAATGATGGTCCGCCGCTGACTTGGTGGTTGTCGATTTCCACGTCGATGGCTTCAGTCGGAATGCTGAATGCTTGAAAACAGGCGTATTTGTAAGCCGTGGACATTGCTTTGTTGGTGGCCTTGTCGGACGAATCCATTGCTTCACCAAACGTTTTGACGATGTGTTTTGAACCATCTTCCACGCTGACGAAATCGAATTCGGCTTCCACGGTGACGTAAAAAAGAACCTTATTGCTGGCGCTGACCCGTTCCGCGCAGGTTCGGTTTAAGACTCGCGGCAAGATGCAAAGCCCATGTTTTGGCAGCAATTCGGCCAAGGCGTTATAAACGTCATCGATGCCCCGGAAATGGTAGATTGAACCAGAATCGGTTTTGCGGTTTTTGGCGATTCCACGCACCGACAAAGCGGCTTGAACGTCGCTGATTGCTTTATAAACTTTCATTGCCGTGTCCCCGAATAGAATTCTGATTCGCAAAGGTCATCCAAGCGCATGAAAGCGTCCATTAATGGGTCTTTTGTGGCCTTGACCACATCCGCGCTGGCTTGATTCAGCAAACTCATTGTGCTGGCGATAAGCTGTCGGGCCACGAATGGCGTGATGTCTGAATCTTCAATTTGCCGAAGTTGGCTTAAAACGCCATAAAGCGTTCGGTTCGTGTGGTCCATTGTCATGTCCTGTTTTATTGATGGGACCTTCATTGTATAGTAAACTGAACGGATGACAAAAGAAATTGCAATTAAATTGGCAGGTGGGTCGAACGCATTGGCGCGACTGTTGGGCATCACAAACGGCGCGGTTTCGCAATGGAAGGCCATTCCAAAGGGTCGGCTTTACGACTTGCGGAACTTGCGGCCCGAATGGTTTTATTGATATATAATTTTTTGAAACACGGCTAGGTTTGAAGTCATGAGCAAACCGAAAAGCGAGCCTCCCCGCCTGCCGATTGTTTCTTGTTAGTGGAGGACAGCGAAGGAAAATTATGCTTTTACAGCCTAAAAATTGGGCGGCTTTTCAACATTACAAAGACCGTTCACCCCCTTGGATTAAATTACATCGTGCGTTGTTAATTGACCGCGAATTTATGTGCTTGCCACTTGCTAGCAAGGCGCTTGCACCTATGCTCTGGTTGCTTGCAAGCGAGGCAAAAGATGGAATTTTTGATGCAAGCAAGGAGGAATTGATTTTTCGATTGCACATCAATGATTCCGAATATGAAAAAGGGATTAAGCCTTTGATTTCAAAAGGCTTTTTCATTGTTGCTGACAAAGTGCTAGCAGAACGCTTGCACGATGCTATACCAGAGACAGAGACAGAGACAGAGAGAGAGGCAGAGAAAGAGACAAAGACAGAGACAAAACTCGCTGTCGCGTTTTTTGTTCCCGAATGGATGCCACTTGAAACATGGCAAGAATTCATTTCAATGCGAAAGCGTATCAAAAGACCACCCACAGATTACGCGCTAAAACTGATTATTGATAAGCTGGAAAAGTTCAGAGCAAAAGGCCAAAACATTCAATTGGTGTTGGAAAAATCCATCACTAGCGGTTGGCAAGATGTTTTTGAAATAAAAGAAAGTCAAAATTTAAGCAAGACAGGCCAAACCAATCAAACGGTCATGTCTGGATTAACCCGCGGTCTTGTTGGAGGTGGCTCAAATGTCAAATTATTGTCCCGATGATTTTTGTTCGCCCGATGAAGGGTTGGATTACATTTTTGTTTACATGGGAAGCGTCTACGGCGCATCGTTTAATCGACATTGGGAAGGCATGGAACTCGCAATGGTTCGGGATGTCTGGAAAGATGTTTTGGGTCGATTCTTGACCTACAAGCCAAGCCTTGATTTTGGTTTGCGGCAAATGGACGCTGATTTCCCGCCAAGCGCGATTAAATTTCGCAATATGTGCAACGCTGGACCCGAAATTCCGGTGAAGCCAGTTCCGCAAATCGAACGGCAATCGACTGTTCACGAACAAATCAAAGCCGCGGAAGCCAAAGCAAAATTGCGGGAATTGGTCCAACAAATGAAAATGAAGGTATGACCCGCCAAGAAGCCAACCGTATCTTGGACAAGCTCAAGGACGGGCAACCAATACCCCAACACATGATTGAAATGGCACTTTTAGAAACCGAAGACTATGGACAACACAAAATTGGAATTTATGCGGCAATCGGAAGCGCGGGAATGGAAAGCGCGATTCGACAAGAAGGCCAAGGAATTGGGCCGCAATGAGGCGATTGCTTGGTGGAAGGACACAATAAGGGAAATCGAAAAAAAGCGCGGCAAAACCGAAGCCAACGCCCTTATTGAACGAATCACGCAATTAAGGACGCGCCGGATATGACTTTTTACGTTGGACAGGTTAAAAAGAAGTGGTCGAAAGATTGGCGAACCGTGGTCATGAATGCCGAGTTGTTGGATGCCGCCGTATCAAAAACGCTGGCGCTGGCAATCAAGGACGAAACGATGGCCCGTGTTTTCCAAGCCAGCGATGAACGTTGGGACGAAATCAAAGTGGTTTTTTTAAAAGGAGACAAAGATGGACGATTGGACGCCTGAGATGGACGAAGCAATGAAAAACATTTCCGCAAAAGCCAACAAAGAACAAGTCGGTGGCATTCATTACGTCGCCATGAAAATTCAACCTTGGGAAGTGATGGAATCCGTTTTGACCCGTGACGAATTTATTGGGTTTCTCAAAGGCAACGTAATCAAATACAGCATGAGACAGGGGCGCAAACCCGACGCGCTGGATGACGCCGAAAAAGCCCATCATTACCGCATGAAGCTCAAAGAAGTGTTGGACCAATGAGACGCGCCGCAAAAGTAGACCAAAATCAGAACAGAATCGTGGACGCTTTGCGTTACGCTGGCGCTACCGTTCAATCACTTGGGCAAGTTGGTGGCGGTTGTCCTGATTTGCTTGTTGGCTATAAACGGGTCAACATCTTGATGGAAGTCAAGGACGGGGACAAAGTGCCAAGTGCGCGTTTACTACGCGAAAGCCAAATGACTTGGTGGTCAGAATGGTCCGGCGCAAGGCCATTTTTGGTGGAATCCGTGGACGATGCCCTGCAAGTTTTGAAGAAAATTAGGGAAAATACCTAGTTTTTTTTAAATAAAATCTTGAACTGTTTAGAAATCTAAACTAGAATCCATCATCGATAACACAAAACAGGAAATTATGAACACACAAATGCTTCAACGCGCACGTTGCAACTTTGACCGCCCCGACATCGAGCGCCACTTGGTTCGGCACAATATTCGCGCATGGGTTCGGTCGGTCCGAATCCTTGGCGACAAATGGCTTTTGGCACATCAAATCACACGATTGGAAACAAAATGATTCTGGAAAAAATCTTGGACTACGGGTTGGCGGTTGTTATTGCCGTGTTGTTGGCTTGGTTCTTGGCGGTGGCTTTGGTATGACTGACGAACAAATTGCTAAACTATATGAACAAGCCTTGGTTATTGAAAGCAATGGTGATTATGTTGCAGGTGAATTGAATCCTGCAAAGTTCGCCGAGTTGATTGTTAGGGAATGTATTGAAATTGTGAAACCATGTAAGTGTGGATGCTGTGTTGGAGAGCCCGAGGGCATTATCACCGACACTATCATTAAACAGATTAAGAAACATTTTGGAATTGAACCATGACTGACGAACAAATCATTGAGATGGCTAAAAAGTCGGGAATTCCAATCGCCAATGTTCCTAATCTAGCATTTGGTCGACTTGAATCAGGCGTTGAATTGCTCAAAACTTTTGCCAAACTGGTAGCACAGCATGAGCGTGAGGCGTGTATTGAAATTGCTGAAAAGCAACGCTATGCCATGCTTATTAGCTTAACTTCGCACCCTGCACAAAACGGTACAGCAGTTGGAATTGCTAATCAAATCCGAGCAAGAGGTAAAGCATGAAATTCCGCAAGAAACCAGTGGTCATTGAAGCAATACAGTGGTTCAAGATGGGCGACCACCCCGCCGTAAAGAAACCATCTGTAAATTGGGACGACGGCGAATGTGGCTGGATTTACACGTTAGAGGGCGGCCACATCGTCACCCCCGGCGACTGGATAATCAAAGGCGTGAAGGGTGAGCACTACCCATGTAAGCCAGATATTTTTGAAATGACATATGAACCAGTAGATGGGGAAGCATGAACCATCAATTCTTTTATCGCGGTTTGGAATGGGATATTTATTACGAACCCGGCGAACCAGCAACACGCGACGAACCCGGCGACCCCGGCGAATGCTATGTTGATTGCGTGACATCGTTTGGCAATGAGGAAATCACGGACATTATTACCGAATCAGCAATGGACGACGCTTGCTATGCGTTTGTCAAATGGATGGATAAAAGACGATGACTTGGCCGTTTCCAACTAAACCATTACCCAACAAACCGGGTGAACCCAAATTCAACCCCGACAACTTTGAGGAAGCACCGCTATGAATAAAGACGAAGCCCCAGATTACTTTTTCTGTGAGCGAACATTGATTAACTCGTTGGAAGATACAAACGTAAGTCAAAAAATTCAAGATTCGCATCGTTTTGCATTGGCAATTACTGGGCACTATCAACAAGCATTTAATTTAACTGGCGATTTAAATGCAAAACTTTGCGCTGTAATTGGGTATGACCGCGCTATTCGG
>Ga0208378_1000383_pt1 | contig 15630 bp, 9 predicted proteins | sample CryBogCBE24Aug09_FD_184556 | JGI IMG/M metagenome (GOLD analysis project Ga0208378, IMG submission 184556) | Freshwater microbial communities from Crystal Bog, Wisconsin, USA - CBE24Aug09 (SPAdes) (version 2) | ecosystem: Environmental > Aquatic > Freshwater > Lake | place: Crystal Bog...
GAATTCATACACAAATACTTCTGTATCTTTTGTTACAAACACAGCATATTCTGGTGCAGTACAAGCTAATACAAGTGTTAATACGGCAACTTTAAGTGTTACTGGAACATCATATACAAATGCGGTTCAGGCTAATTCATATACAAATACATCTGTATCTTTTGTTACCAATACTTCTTACTCTGGTGCAGTACAGGCTAATACAATCGTTAATACAGCAACATTAACTGTAACAGGACCAGCTTATGTAAATAATTTACAAGCTAATTCTTACACAAATACTTCTGTATCTTTTGTTACAAACACAGCATATTCTGGTGCAGTACAAGCTAATACAAGTGTTAATACGGCAACTTTAAGTGTTACTGGAACATCATATACTAATACATTACAAGCAAATGCAAGTATTAATACTGTTTCTGTTAATGCTTCTTCAGTTGTTGCAGCATCATATATTATTGGTAGTAATATAAAATCAAACAATAGTATTAGTGCAGCAAACACAATTACTACTGGTGCAGCAATTGCTAGTTATATTATTTCGAATAATTCGATAACAGCAAGTAATACTATAACAGGTAATCTTTCTATATCAGGAACATCCGGATCAAATACATGGACACCTGATGGTGTTATAAAAGCCGGATCAGCAATCTTTGGTAGTGGTGTGAGTGTTGGTGGTAATTTTACAATTAACGGTTCAACTGTCTATAATTCAACAACATTTGTTTTAAGTGCTAGTACACCTGTTCAAAGTGCTGGGCCTGTATCGTTTGGAGCTTATAGAAGTCCTGGTCCTAACGCTGCAATTCGTTGGAGTGAATCAAATCAATATTGGGATATCCTAGATGTTAATAATTCAAATTATTATAGAATATTAACTAATGAGTATATAGTAGATAATGCTTTATCCACAAGCACAACATCTGTTGCTTCTGCAAACACAGCAAATGCTTTAAATAATTTTATTACTACTTCAGTAAATAATTTAAGTTCAAGTATTAATAGTAACGTAGTTTCAATAAATGCAAGTATTAGTTCAAATGTGGCAAACGTTAATGCATTTACACAATCATCTTATAATCGTGCTAATACGTCAGCAAATGCTTTCACAGGAACAACAGGTACAGCAACTCCAACTTCAGGTATAATTTCTTTTAGTAGCACAAACGGTGTAACAGTTACAGGTTCAGGTAGCAGTTTATCAATCGCTACACCACAAGATTTAAGAACAACTGCTAGCCCAACTTTTTCTAGTTTAACATTGTCAACTGCCTTACCAATTACTCAAGGTGGTACGGGTGCCACAACTTCTACACAAGCATTAACTAATTTATTGCCAACTGGAGAACAAGCTGGTTACGTTTTGGTTACAGGTGGTGTAGGTTCATACTATTGGGCAGCAGGAGGTACTGGTGGCGGAGGCGGCGGTGCTACTCCAGGCACAACAATCAATTCTTCATTGACAACTTATGTTGCAAATGGTACAGGACTTTCTTATTCTTCACCTGTATATGTTCCAGGTGCTGACCAACTTAAGGTTTATGTCAATGGTAGTAGAAAAATTAGAACTGTTGATTACAATGAAACTAGTGGTAATACTGGTGGTGTAGGTATTGTTACGTTTATTTCTTCACCTCCATCAACTGCTAACGTAATACTTGAGGTCGATGGATATATTTCTAATCCATACTACGCAAACAACATTGCATATACAGTTAACGGAACAATCGGGGCAACAGCAAATACAATTCAGTTAGCCGTTGACGGATTAACATCAATTGCTGCATTAAAATCTGGCACAACATTTACTGGTGCTGTTTTTGGTCCTACTGCACCTGTTGGTACAGCAAACACTATGTTGGCAACAACATCTTTTGTAAGTACTTTTGCTAATTCAAACTTTACACTATCTTCTAGTATTACTGGTTCAGCTCCTGCCGGTTCTCTAACAGGTAGTTCTCTTGCCTCTGGTATTACAGGTTCTAGTCTAACTTCAGTAGGTACAATTACAACAGGAACTTGGAATGGTTCAACAGTTGGTGTTGCTTATGGTGGTACTGGTGCTACAACAGCATCACAAGCTTTAGCAAATCTCGGTGCTTATCCAGCAAATAATCCAAGTAATTATATTACTTCTTCTGGTACTGTCAATACTGCTAATAATTTAACTGGAACTCCTAATATTTCTGTAGGTACTGTAAGTGCTTCAGGTGTTATAACATCAACAGTATCAACAGGAACAGCACCATTTACAGTAGCTTCATTAACTCCTGTAACTAACTTATCTATTGGTGGTTCAGCTCCTGCTGGTTCTCTAACAGGTAGTTCTCTTTCTGCTAACGTTACGGCTTCTAGTTTAACCTCTGTCGGAACAATTTCATCAGGAATTTGGAATGGTTCAACAGTTGGTGTTGCTTATGGTGGTACCGGTGCTACGACAGCATCACAAGCATTGACAAATCTCGGTGCTTATCCAGCAACTAATCCAAATGGTTATATAACCGGTATTACAAGTTCTCAAGTAACAACGGCTCTTGGTTATACGCCATATAATTCTAGTAATCCAAATGGTTATATTACTTCTTCTGGTACTGCTGCTTCAGCAAATTCAGCTCCTGCTGGTTCTCTAACAGGTTCTACCCTCGCTTCTGGTGTTACGGCTTCTAGTTTAACCTCTGTCGGAACAATTTCATCAGGAATTTGGAATGGTTCAACAGTTGGTGTTGCTTATGGTGGTACTGGTGCTACAACAGCATCACAAGCTTTAGCAAATCTCGGTGCTTATCCAGCAAGTAATCCAAATGGTTATATTACTTCTTCTGGTACTGCTGCTTCAGCAGGTTCAGCTCCTGCTGGTTCTCTAACAGGTAGTTCTCTTGCCTCTGGTGTTACAGGTTCTAGTCTAACTTCAGTAGGTACAATTTCATCAGGAACTTGGAATGGTTCAGCAGTTGGTGTTGCTTATGGTGGTACCGGTGCTACGACAGCATCACAAGCATTGACAAATCTCGGTGCTTATCCAGCAACTAATCCAAATGGTTATATTACTTCTTCTGGTACTGTCAATACTGCTAATAATTTAACTGGAACTCCTAATATAAACACAGGACAAGTTCAAGTGTATGTTGATACAGGTTCAGCTCCTCAGTTTGCAATGCGTGGTTCTTCAGCAGGCAAAATTTCATTCTATGACGTAAAAGATCCTGAAAACGGCGTATACAATTATACTATGGTCATGGATAATGGTTCTTATACATTTAATTTTTCTACTACAAATTCACCTTATGATGTAGGATCCGTAAAAGCTGCTTTGGATTCTACTGGTAATTGGACTACTGCCGGCAACATCACCGCTTATGGTTCTCCTTCTGATATCAAATTAAAAGAAAATCTTATTAAAATACCAAATGCTCTTGCAAAAGTAAATACATTAAATGGTTATACCTATAACTATATTGGTAAAATAGATAGATTGATGGGTGTTGTTGCTCAAGAAGTTGAAAAAGTAGCACCAGAATTAGTTTACGAATTTAAAGATATAGAAACAAAAGAAACTAGTAAAGCAGTTCGTTATGAACACATTACCGCTTTATTAATTGAATCTGTGAAAGAATTAACTGCACAAGTAAATGAACTCAAGGCCGAGATAAATATATTAAAAAGGAAATAAGTAATGTCCGGATATCAAGACCTTTTCATTGAACAAGGTTCAACTTATTATGAAACAATAACACTTAATGATTCTTATGGAAATCCATATAATTTAAATGGATTTTTGGTAGCAAGTCAAGCAAAAGCTTCTTATTATTCAGCAAATGCAACGATTACTTTTGTTGCTGCAGTTACCGATGCTAATAATGGTATAATTACTTTGTCGGCTAATTCTGCTGTTACTTCTAATATTATTACACCCCCTACCACATTACTTTATGATGTTCTTTTAAAAGATTCTTCAAATAATATTACAAGAGTTTTAGAAGGAAGAGTCTTTATAGACAAAGCTGTTACTACAATTACACATTTTTAAAGGATAACAATGCCTAAAGTAATTGTTAATCCACCGTCAGTCATCAATGTTCGTGTGGGTTCTAGTACACAACCAAGAGTTTCTGGAACTAGTGTTTTTACTGGAGCTTCTGTTCAAGAAGCACAACAAGCACTTATTCTTGCTCAAGCTGCTTATAACGAAGCTAACACCGCTTTAATTCAAATTAATACTGTATACAATGAAGCTAACATAGCATATGCTCTGGCTGCCAATTCATTACCTATTACAGGTGGAGAAATAACAGGAAATCTTATTGTGGATCAAACATTTACTGCCACGGTTGACGGTGGTAGATTTTAATAAATAAATAATAATAACCATAAAAAAATAAAAGGTTAACAAATGTCCATTTCAAATACCAGTATCCTCGTAAGACGTTCAAGTACCACAGGCGTGCCATCAGGTGGTACATTAAAATCTGGTGAAATTGCTTATTCTTATGTTTCAAATACTTTATTTTTAGGTACTTCTGGTGGAAATGCTGTTGTTAATATTGGTGGTTCATATTACACAAGCACATTAGATGCAGCAACTTCTGCAAACATAGCATCCACATTAGTAAAACGTGATACTACTGGAAGTTTTTCTGGTAATTTAATTGGTACTTCTACCAATGCCTATACATTAGTTAATCCACAAAATTTCTCAATCACTGGTGATGTTCTTGCTTCCGCCGTATCATTTAATGGTAGTTCACCTGTTGCATTAAGTTCTTCTTTAAATACAATCAACCCTAACGTAGGTACATTTGGATCCACGACAGCTGTTCCAGTAATTACAGTTACCGCAAATGGTCGTATTACTTCTGTTACAACATCAACAATTGCAACTTCATTTAATATTTCTGATGGTACAAATAGTGCCGTTATTCCTGGTGGTACAACATTTAACCATTATGGTAGTAAAGGTATTACCACAACAGTTTCAGCAAATACTGTAACTATTGGTACTGATACGACAGTCGCTCGTACTAATACATCAAATATTGGCGCACAAGTATTTAATACTGATATCAATCTACCAACAAACAATATGTCTATTGGTGGAACATTAAGTGTTACAAACTTAAATGTTTCTGGTAATGTTATACAATATAATTCAACCTCAACATTAAACGTTGCTGACCCAATTATCTACTTAGCTGCAAATAATACAGGTAACTTAGTTGATATTGGTTTAGTTGGACACTTTATTGGTGCTGGTCACTCAGGTGACACAACACACTATCAACATACTGGTTTTGTTCGTGATTACAATGACAATAAATGGAAATTATTTTCTAACGTATCTACTGAACCTACCACAACAGTCAATTTTGCTGAAGCGAATACAGTATATGATGTAATCAAAGTTGGTGGTGTGGATGCTTCTAATGGTACTATTACTTCAGTTAGTTCAATTTCTGCTGGTTCGTTATCATTAACCACTCCTTTAGGAATTTCTTCAGGTGGTACAAACGGTTCTTCGTTTACAAATAATCAGATAACATATTTTAACGGTACTAGTATTGTTTCGTTAGCTAATTCAACATATTCAAATACAGGTACATACGGTACTAATACAACACTTGCAGGTTTAACTGTTGATGGATTTGGTAGAACAACTGCTGCTTCATGGCAACCAATTTCAGGTCTGACTGTTTCACAAGGTGGTACAGGTCAATCTTCGTTTACTTCAGGCCAGATTATTGTTGGTTCGGGAACAAGTGGTTTAGCCCAATTAGCAAACACTGGTGCAATCAATTTCACACAGACAGCAAACACAACAATCACTTCAATTTCTGTTGATGTTTATGGTAGAACGACCAATATTTCTGGTTCAGCAATTTCTGGTTTAACCGTTGGTCAAGGTGGTACTGGTGTATCATCATTTACTACAAATGGTATTACATACGGTAACGGAACAGGACCACTTCAAGTTACCGCTGCTGCAGGAACTTCGGATCAAACATGGTCAAATCAAATCTTAACCGTAACTAATGCTGGTGTTCCGGTTTGGGCTACAACAATGGATGGAGGAACATTCTAAATACCTTGTAATTATTTTATAATAGGAGTTTGAAATGAGCAATGAAAAATATATTAATGCTTATGTAGATGTTTTGACTAATGTAATGCAAGATGCAATTATTAAAAATGTATCGTTGCAAGCAAATGCTAAAATTTCTGAAGATATTATTAAAGAGCAATCTGAAGAAATTACAAGATTACAAGTAATGATTGCTAATTTAAATGAAAAAGAAAATACTATTGATACTTTGAAAGAACAACTAAAAAATTATCATAGTAAAATGAAAGAATATGAAAATATTAAACACCAAGTCAATCATTTAGATTTATTCCGAAATGAATTGATAAAAGAACGTGAAGAACACAAAATAACTTGTGATAATTATGAATCTATTATTAAACAATTAAATGAAAAGATTGATTTTTTACAATTAACTCCTACCAAGCAAAAAAAAATTGATGATGCAAAAGTAACAAAAATTGAAACAAAAAAGGTGGATACGTTTCAAGAAGCAAGTTCAATGATAACCAAGGATGGTGGAAGTTTTTAAGTAAATGACAATCGCAAATACAACTGTACTATTAAAAAAATCAGCATCATCAGGTCATGCTCCTTCAGCATTGGCTAATGGTGAGTTGGCTATCAACTATGCTGATGGTAAGTTGTATTATTTAAATGCCAATGGTTCTATTGCTTCAATATCAAGTGGAACTCCAACATATTCTTTTGCAACAATTAATGCCAATTCATCATTAATTCTTGCTACATCTCCAACAGATATTTTAAGCATATCTCCTGGCAATAATATTACAATTAGTGCTTGTACTACGTCAAAGACAATCACAATCAATGCTTTGGCACCAACAACCACTACAGCAAATTCATACTCCGATTTAATAAGGGGTGATGGCACAACAACAGTATTTACAATACCCAATGCAGTAACAAGTGCTAATTCAACATTGATTAATATTGATGGTATTATTCAATTACAAAATGCTTATACTATTTCAGGAAGTACTTTATCCTTCACTGAGCCTCCTTATGCCGGCGCAAACATTGCAATTATTCAAATTTCTTCTTTATTGAGTGGTGGTGGTTCTGGGGGCGGCGGAGGTGGCGGTGGTGGTAATGTTACTCAAATTGTTGCAGGAACAAATATAACAGTTAGTCCTTCTACTGGTGTGGGAGTAGTAACTATTAGTGCAACTAGTAGTTCTTCAAATGTAGTGAATTCTTTAACTGTTAATACTAACGCATATATTATTTCTAGTGATATTGCTCTCTCAGGAACAGCACAAACAGCAATTGATACTTTTTCTACGTCAACATACAGAAGTGCTAAGTATGAATTACAAATTACTTCTGGAACAAGTTATCATGTTTTAGAAATTAGAGCATTGCAAGACGGAACAAATGCTTACTTAACTCAATATGGTGAATATTATACAAACAGTTCTTTGGCCACATTTGATGCTTCGGTAGCTGGGGGAACTTTTAGTCTATTAGCATCACCGGTAAATTCTGGTACCGATATTAAATTTATTAGAACTGCATTAATATTATAATCTACTAAATATACCAAATTTCAACGAGGGGAGAATGAACCTTGTCAATTACTAAAAATTTTCAAGTCAAAAACGGTTTAAGTATCAATGGTCAACAAGTCATTGATGGAAATGCTAATGCCAGTTTAAATATAGTTACCGCTAATACTTTAATTGTATCGGGTTCTAATTTAATTAGTACAATCTCTATTGCGTACAACCAAGCAAACGCAGCAAATAATTTAGCGCAAAGTGGGTACAACCAAGCAAACGCAGCAAATAATTTAGCGCAAAGTTCATATAATCAAGCAAACGCAGCAAATAATTTAGCGCAAAGTTCATATAATCAAGCAAACGCAGCAAATAATTTAGCCCAAAGTTCATATAATCAAGCTAATTCAGCCAACAATTTAGCCCAAAATTCATATAATCAAGCTAATTCAGCCAACAATTTAGCCCAAAGTTCATATAATCAAGCTAATGCGGCCAATAATTTAGCACAAAGTGCATACAATAAAGCAAATACAGGCGGTGGTGGAGCTTCAACTTGCTGGTCTACAATCTGTAATATCAATAATAATCTTGGTCCAACAAATATTGCAATTGGCCAATGCTCAGGTTTCACCAGTCAATCAATAACATCTATTGCTATAGGTGAAAATGCTGGACAAATTTCACAAGGAAACGGTGGAGATTGTGCTATTGCTATTGGTGTTAATGCTGGTTGTTTAGACCAAGGTTCTCAATCAGTATCTATTGGTGTTGGTGCAGGTTGTATTGCTCAACTGAATGATTCTGTTGCAATTGGATCTTGTGCAGGAGGACGCCAACAACATTCCGCAGCGATTGCCATTGGTTGTTATACTGGTTATTGTTGTCAAGGTTCTCAATCAGTTGCTGTGGGTTGTCAAGCAGGATATAATACCCAATGTAATGATTCTATCGCAATTGGTTCTAATGCTGGACAATATTATCAGCAATCCGGATCACTTGCCATTGGGTGTAATGCAGGACAAAATAATCAAAATGGATGTTCTATAGCTATTGGTGTTAATGCTGGTTGTGGTAATCAAGGTTGTTATTCTATCGCTATAGGTTATTCTGCTGGATGTTCTTGCCAGTGTCCATGTAGTGTTGTTTTAAACGCTTCACCATATGGATTTCCTATAATGTGTTGTGGTTTTTACGTAAATCCTATTAGATGTAAAATAACTTGTTGTAGTGTATTATATTATAACTGTTCAACTAATGAAATAACGTGGGGTGCTGCACCAAGTGGTGGTGGAGGTGGTGGAAGTTTTGTTTGTAATAGTTTTATTGAATTACAAGACAATTTTGGAAATTGTGTATGGGGGTATTCTACATCTCCAACTATGATATGTTGCTCTCCAATGGTAAGCAACTTATCATTTTGCAGCACAGGGGGTTTTACACCTAGTGGTTATCTTTGTGGACAATGTGTTATTTGTATGTGTGTATGGGATTCAACGAGTTATGTGACGTGTTCTTTTCCCCCAGTCGCCATGGCAAGTTTTACAATGTGCGGTAACGGGTTTGGTTTTTTTGCTTGTTCTTACAATGGATTTTTTTATAGTTCAGGTTGTAATGATTTTTATTTTGGCAATACCTTTAGTGGTAATGCTTGTTGGGGCACTCTACCAATCTCATTTTAATATAGGATAAAAATGGCCAGCACAAACCTTATAATTCTTTCAAAACAATATCCTAATGCAAATATTCAGGTAATATCCGAATTTGTTGAGCGTGATTATGATGTATCTTTTGTAGATGCTTATTTTGTACCTTCTTCAAATAGTAATACACACATTACTGTACCTTTAGATTTTACTTTTGATAATATTGCTAATGTTGCTGTAGTTAGTACGGAAACAGGAGATATTTACCAATATAATTTAACTCCTCTAACCGACGAACAAAAGATAATAAAATTAAACGTAACGAGAGCAACTTTTAATCGTGCTAGATTTGAAACCATCAATTCAATTCAATGGAAATACGACAAATATAACAGAGAAGTCAGACTAGGTTTGACCCCAAAAGAAGATATAAATAAATTAGATGCGTTTTGCCAAGCTTGGTTAGATATTCCTTCACAGAATAATTTTCCATGGATGATAACATATCCAATACCAGATTTTTCGGCTAACACAGCAAATACATGATAACAATTTGAATTTAATATGGAGGTAGTATGAAGAAGATATTTTTTATTGATGGTGGAGCAGGAAGAATCATTGCAGCAATACCAGCATTACTAAAGTTTAATAAATTAAATCCAACGGTAGATTGGGCAGTTTTAGTAGCAGGATGGGATTTTCTTTTGTGGGGAATACCAGAATTGCAAGATAGGGTTTATGGATTAGACACTAAAGGTCTTTTTGATAATATTGTTAGAAATGCTGATGAAGTTGTTACGCCTGAACCATATCGTGTTCCAGCTTATTTTAGGCAAGAAATTTCAATGGTTGAAGCATTCGATGAACAAATTAATATTACAAAAGACCATACAGATTTAACTCCACCAATTTTAAAGTTAAGTAATTTGGAAAAATTAGCAGCAACAAATAGTATTAAAACAATTAAAGAGAAATCGAATAAACAAAAAACGGTAATAATTCAACCTTTTGGTCGTGGCGCAAAAGTAGATAACACCACAATTTATGATGAAGAATCAAGAAGTTTAAGTCAAAAAGATTATTTGTATATTGTTGAAAAATTATCTAAAAGGTATAATTTAATTTTCTTTGGTGAACCAACTCACCAAATAAAAGAAGATGTATTTACAAGTAAATTTACTTGTGATTTACGCCAATGGATGGCTTTGGTTTCAGAATGTGATTATTTTGTTGGTTGTGATTCAGTAGGTCAACATATGGCCAGAGCATTGAACACACCAGGAACAGTAATTTTTGGTTCTACTTTTCCAATAAACACATCTTATCCTAAGTATTTTAATATTATTGAAAAATTAAGTCAAAAGAAGTATAGCCCAATTCGTATATCCGGATTAGATACTGCTTTATCAAACCGAATTAATGAAGGAACTATGACTTTTACAACAGATGAACTTGATAAAATCTGTAAAAGTATATTCGATGACATAGAAAAGAAAACAAAATAATAGTAATTGGTTGAGAATAAATACCATAGAAACTATTAAAATAATAAGGGTGTATAATGTCTTTAACTAGAATTGTATTTCAGGGATTAGCGAATTCTGTAACCAATACAATTAATTCAATACAATCAAACACAATCTACACACAAGGTATAGATTCAACCCAAAACTCATGGATATCTTCCAATCAAGCGTTTACTCAAGCAGCTTATAATCAGGCAAACGTAACGGCAGGTGGTTTAATAACCGCCAATGCTAATTCTTTCTATATTCAATCTGGATTAAATACAGCGAATGCTAACATTTCTATATTATTTGGTATTGAATCAAGTCAAAATGCTAATATTAGTGCGGCATTTAGTCAATCAAATAGTGCTAGCGCAAATACGGTTTATTTACAAAATGCATTAAATACAGCCAATACTAATATAAATTATAGTCAAGGTGTAGATTTAGCACAAAACAATCAAATTCAAGTTATACAAGGTGTAGATTTAGCACAAAACAATCAAATTCAAGTTATACAAGGTGTAGATTTAGCACAAAACAATCAAATTCAAGTTATACAAGGTGTAGATTTAGCACAAAATTCTTATATACAGTCCGTTTTTAATACGGCTAACGTAGGTAATACTTTTGTTAATACCGGGGGTACCGTTGGTGGTACTGTAACAATTTCTGGTGGTTTAAATGTTTCAGGTAATGTTAATGTAGCAGGAAGTCTTGTAACATACTCATCCAATAGTGTTAGTGTTCAGGATCCTATTATCTATTTGGCATCCAATAATTCAGCCAACGTAGTTGACCTAGGTATTGTCGGGCACTTCATTGGTGGTCAATATAATAATTATCAACATACTGGTGTAGTTCGTAATCATTTAACTGGCAATTGGACATTTTTCAGTAACGTTTCTACTGAGCCTTCTTCGACCGTTAATTTTGCAGAATCAAATATAAAATATGATGCAATTACTACAGGTGGAATATTTTCACCAACTGCAACAATTAACGGTATTGAATTAGGTAGTTATACCCAAGCATCGTATAATCAGGCAAATGCTATTAGTTCATATGCTAACACTAATATTGGTATTATTCAAGGTGTAGATGTTACACAGAATAGTTGGATAAGTTCTAACTACAATTCTATTTTAGTTACACAAGGTGTTGATGTTACACAAAACTCATGGATATCTGCTAATCAAGTTTATAGTCAAGCTGCATATAATCAAGCAAATGTAACCGCAGGAGGTTTATTAACCGCCAATGCTAATTCAACTTTATTATTTTCTTATGTAAATAGTGCCAATGCTAATATTATTTCATTACAAACATTAGCCAATACTGACTATACAACATTAACATCACCTGCAGGAGTATACGGTAACTCAACAATTGTTCCAGTAATTACTTTAGCGGCCAACGGTCGTGTAATTTCTATTACTAACACAGCAATAACAACAACGGGTGGCGGCGGAGTTACTGCTTCAGGTTACTTAGCAAATTCGATTATTATTGCTAACTCAACAGGGTATTTAAGTAATACAAGTAACTTACAATTCTTCTCGTCAAATAACAATTTATATGTTGCTAATAATATTACTTCAAATGGCGCAAACTTAACATTTACAAGTCCTTTGGCGAATAGTGGTATTGTATTAAATAATCAAGTATTTACACCAGTATACTACAATACATTTAATGGAAGTAGTACATTAAGTTATCCAGCAAATACGACTTTCCAAATAGGAACAAGTGACTTTACAGTTGAAGGTTGGTTTTATCAAACAAGTTCAGGTATTAACCAAAGAGCATGGGGTATGGGTACATATGCTACCTCAGGTAATTTTGAACTTGAAATGCCAGGCAACATTTCAAACTACATTAACGTGCATATTAATGGTAGTTTTACAACATATACAAACCCAAATGGTTTAGTATTAAATGCTTGGAACCACATTGCGGTAGTTCGCATATCAGGAACAGTAACGGTATATTTCAATGGTGTAAGTATTGGTTCAGCCACACAAAACGGTGGTATTACCAGTGCCTCAGCATTTTATATTGGTGGTGATGGTGGTGACACAGCATATACCGGAAGTATTTCAAACTTTAGAATTATTAAAGGTACTGGAATATACACATCAAACTTTATACCACCTAAAGGAAATTTAACTGCTGTTGCCGGAACATTAGCTTTAACTTGTCAGAACGCTACAATTGTTGATAATAGTCCATATGCTTGGACTTTAACAAATAATAGTGGGGTAACAGTATCATCTGCAATTACTAGTTTTTCAGGATACTCAGGAACATATCTAACATGGACATATGATGGTGTAGGTAATTGGGTATCAAGTGGTGGCGTTAATACATTAGGTACTATTACAAGTGTTGGTTCAGTTAATATACAATCAACTATAGCTTCAACATCAAACACCACTGGTGCCTTGACTGTTGCTGGTGGTGTAGGGATTAAAGGTAGTCTTTATGTTGGTGGTTCATTGGTTGTTCTTGGTAATACTACAATTGAAAACGTAAATATTACAAATATTTCTGTAAACACAACAGAGAGTATTGTAACAACCGGTTATGTAAATGCAAATTCACTATATGCGACAACATCAACCGGTGCAATTTATACTGATAATTTACGATATGCAGCTAACGGTACTCCTTGGTCATTAGGTTCTGGTGGTGGAGGTATTACTGCTTCAGGATATCTTGCTAACTCTGTTATTGTGGCCAACTCAACAGGTTATCTTTCTAACACATCAAATTTATTATTTTATTCTTCAAACAATACACTTATTGTTGCAAATGCTATATCAGTAGGCACATCAGGAAATACTGTATCAAATAGTATCTATGTTTCTGGTCGTGTTGGTTTTGCAAACAATAAAATTTCAGTAGTCTATCAGGTATACAACCCACTAACAAATTCTCTTGACACAATTTTTGGATAATGAATGGCAAATACAGTATCCCGATTACTTTCTAATGGAACATATCAAGCATTAACAATGTTTGATGAAGTGAGCCTGAGCTCAGGAAGTATCTTATTTAATGGAAGTTCAAACTATTTAACAATACCAAACAATACCTTTCTACAATTAGGAACATCAGATTTTACCGTAGAGTTTTTGGCTATCATAAAAAATACAGGTATGAGAGTATTTGCTTTAGGACAATATGGCACTGCCGGCAACTTTCAAATGGAAGTTAGTAGTTCTACCCAATTTAACATACATATTAATGGTTCTTATACTAGTTACAACACATCAAAATCTTTTGTAGACGGAAACTGGCACCATTTTGCAATTTGTAGAAAGTCTGGAGTTGTTAGTACTTTTTTGGACGGAGTTTCATCAGGTACAGCAACTCAATCCGGTGCCATCAATAATGCAAACACATTATATATTGCTGCGGCAGTTCAGGGAAGTTTAGGCTCATATTTTAGTGGTTACATTTCAAATATGCGATGGGTTAGTGGTGTTGCATTATATACATCTAATTTTATTCCTAGTTCAGGTCCACTAACACCACTAACAACACCTCCAGCAAATACAGTATTATTATTAACTGCAAATCCACAAAACCCATTTGGTGATTCTAGTGGTATTAATACAGTAACACCAAATAATTCTCCAGTATTTAATACAATTGGACCATTTTATTATCCAGGAAATACCTCGTTATATCTTGCAAACACTAATAATACTCCTAACATAGGAAGTAACACAAATATTGTTAGTAGTATAACAAGTAGTGGTGTTGTAATGGTAACAAACGGATTTGATGAAGTTACTAATCAACAAATTCTTATTCCGGGTAGTTTATATTTTAATGGCTCAAATACTACACTAACGCCATCAAATAGTTCTATTTTTGGTTTTAGTACAAATGATTATACCGTTGAATTTTGGATGTATCCTTATACAACACCGGCTTCTAATATGTATGAAGGTCGTGGTTCTGGAGGTACTGGAAATCAAGTACATCTTGCTTTCAATGGTTCTAATCAAGTTGCTTTAGGTTATGCTGGTTCAGATAGTCAAATTGTAACAGCAAACACTATAACAACAAATACTTGGTATCATGTTGCTGCAACAAGACAAGGAACAAACGTAAAACTTTTTATTAATGGTTCAATTCAAGGAACAGCAACAGATTCAACCAATTTAAGTGCTGCGGCTCCTTTGATTGGTGCATATAGAACAAGTGGAACTACATATAACTTCAATGGTTTAATGACAAATATTCGTGTGGTGAATGGTACTGCAATGTATACGGCAAACTTTGCGCCACCAACAACATCAATAGTACCAACAGCAAACACAGTATTGTTATTAGACGCATACACACAACAACCTTTTGTGGATTCCAGTAGTTATAATTTAACATTTACAAATACTGGAGTGACATCAAGTACATCAACACCAATAGTTGTAAATCCTTTATTAAGTATTTCTAATACAGGCACAATGCTTGTTAACGGACAGTTTGCTGAAGTAAATCCTGCTTTAGGTAGCTTGCAGTTTAATGGAACTAACGGTTACTTAACTATCCCCTATTCAACTACAAACTTTGATTGGTACACATCAGGAGTAAATTATACAATTGAGTGCTGGATTTATCCAACAACATATACTGGTTGGACTTCATCCGGATTAGTAGGTCCTACTACTGTTGGTAATATGAATAGGTCTAATATTAATTACTGGTCATTTGGAATTTATAATAGTTCAGGACAAGTTGCTTTTTATTATTACAATGGCACAAACATTGCAGTAACATCTTCAACAAACGCCCCACTTAATCAATGGTCACATATTGCTATGACAAAAACAAATAGTGGAATTACCGTATTTGTCAACGGAATT
>Ga0208378_1000386_pt1 | contig 15620 bp, 4 predicted proteins | sample CryBogCBE24Aug09_FD_184556 | JGI IMG/M metagenome (GOLD analysis project Ga0208378, IMG submission 184556) | Freshwater microbial communities from Crystal Bog, Wisconsin, USA - CBE24Aug09 (SPAdes) (version 2) | ecosystem: Environmental > Aquatic > Freshwater > Lake | place: Crystal Bog...
AAATGCAGTAACACCCAAACCAGTAGTATTTGTATAAGCGGCCTGATAACCAACAGCGGTGTTGTATGAGGCTGTGGTGTTGGAATTAAGGGCATTTGTTCCTATGCCTGTGTTGTAGCCACCAGTTGTGTTGGAACGAAGGGCTTGTTGGCCCATTGCCACGTTGTAAGAGCCTGTAGTATTGAGAGCAAGCGTTCCAACATCAATTCCGCTTACTCCAACACCAACCGCTACGTTTCCTGCTCCGCTTGTATTGCTGGTCAAAGTGCCGTTACCAACAGCCGTGTTATTTGAGCCAGTGTTTTGGGACAAGGCTTGATAACCAATAGCTGTGACGCCGGCGGCAGTTACTCCAGAATACCCTGCACGATAACCAACCGCCACGTTTTCAGTAGCCGTAGTGTTTAAGCCCAATGCGGCAAAACCAATAGCCGTATTGTTTGCACCAGTGGTGTTTGTATAGAGAGATTGATAACCAACAGCTACGTTACTATTAGCTGTGGTATTGGAATATAGAGATGAATCACCAAGAGCCGTGTTGTATTGTCCTGTAGTAGTAGATGTTCCAGAAACACCACCAACAAAAGTGTTATATGGGCCAGTAGTATTAGCCGCACCTGCGTTATAACCAATGTATGTTCCAGAACCAATTGTATTGGCATATCCTGCCTTATACCCTACAGCCGTAATGTTGCCGTTTGTTTGGTTGCTGTATGCGGCTTGAAAACCAACAGCAACGTGATTTGATCCTGTGGTATTATTGAAAAGAGCGTAGTATCCAACGCCTACGCTGTAATTTCCAGTCGTGTTATTGAACAGCGCATAGTTACCAAAAGCACCTTGTGCTGAACCTGTTGTGTTTGAATACAACGAGCGATAGCCAACAGCGGCGTTTTCGTTACCTGTGGTGTTGAAGTAGCTGGATTGGTAACCAACCGCTGTATTGTTAGATGCTGTAGTATTTGCCTGAAGTGCACCATCACCAAATGCTGAGTTATTAGTACCAGTAGTTGTTGCTTTCAATGCACCTTGGCCAAAGGCATTATTTGATGCGCCAGTTGTGTTTGCATAAAGTGCTTGAAAACCAACTGCGTTATTGTTGTATCCAGTTGTCTGTGCTGTTAGTGATTGATAGCCAATTGCTACGCTTGCAGAACCAGTTGTATTATTAAGCAATGCTTGTAAACCAATAGCAGTGCTACTAATAATATTACCACCACCACGACCAACTGTCAAACTATTAATCAATGCATCAGAAGATAGTGTGGTTGTTCCAGTCAATGTAAGACTTGCAGCCAACTTAGAAGATGATACTGCTGCTGGTGCAATTGCTGTAGCAGTTACTGTGTTTGCTGCTGGTGCAACACCAGCCTGTACCAAGTTTCTGTATACAACAACAATGTTACCTGTACCAGAAGTTGGTGCACCAGTAAATGTTAGTGTGTATAGGTTAGAAACATAATATGCAACACCTGGATCCTGTGGTACATTGTTAACTGTTACTTGAATGTCTGAGTTTGCTACAACAGCCCTAGACATTGTAAAAGTTACTGTTGAACCATCACCGTTGAAGTGGTCATAAGATGTTGATGAGAAATTGAACGCATCGGGACGAGCACCAAGATATGACATGTTTTACCTTACGATATTTGCAGGACCGAAAGGATTGCATCCGCCGAATTATTTGCCGATGAAACCACCTGTATAGAATCATTAGCTTTCAATACCAATTTCTGGTCACCACCAACAACCACAATCGTACCACCCAATGGAACTGTTGCACTGTTCACAATGTATGATGGTGTAAACGAATTGGATGAATCCAGGATGTATGCGGACACTTGGATGGTGGCATTAGATGTTCTATTAGAAATAGAAAGCCCAATCACTGTGGATTGTGTTGCTATTGGTGTCTGATAGACCGTGGTGTTTGATGTGCCTATTCCAGGTTTCAAACTATTGGTGAACGTATTTGGCATTGCTAATTATTCTTATTATGGTTTATTTATTTTGCTTTTTTCAATTCGTCAACTTCAGCCTTCAATTCTTTGATAGCTTCAATCAATAAACCAACAATGTTACCATAAGCAACAGATAGTGTTTTGTCATCATCGGCACCCTCAACAACAACTTCAGGAAGAACTTCACGAATTTCTTGAGCGATAACACCGATGCCATTAGCACCATCTTTTTCATATGTAACACCACGCAATTTCAATGTCTTGTCCAACGCATTTTCAATAGTCTTAACATTGAATTTCAATCTTGCATCAGAGAAAGCAGTAATACTTCCAGAAGCGGTCAATGTACCGTTGCTTGGATTAATTATAAGTGTGCTATTTCCATATACGCTGTTACCACTACCCCAAAGTACTTGATATGTGGAGTTTGAACCATTGTTGTAGTTGATACCAACTGTGCTTGAGTAACTTGCATTAGTTGCATTTGTTGCTGAACTAGCGGAGCCAGCAGAAGTTGCATAACCAGCAGAACCAGCGGAAGATGCATATCCAGCATTACCACTAATACTAATGTTGTATGTACCACTGCTGTTATTTTGGATGTAACCAGGACCATTGGAGAATGAACTCAAGTCTGTTGGTCTACCACTTACGCTAGTCCATGCAACACTGCCAGCAGAAGATGCATAACCAACACTCAATGATGCTGTGTGATAGGTACGCAAGTAACTGTCTGAACCATTGGTACCCCAAACTCTATCAGGACTTGAGTAATTGTTTTCATCACCAGAACTGGAGTTGATATAACCAGTTTGTAGATAACCACTACCATCGGTACGAACGATTTGGTTTGCACCGTTGTTACGACCAGTCGCAACAGACAAACCACCAGCCGTAGAAGCATTACCTGAAATATTGATACCGTATGTGCCACCATCACTATACACGAAGTTTGATGGCTTGCTTACTAGATTACCCCAGTTAACTTGCAAACTACCCGAATAACCAGTTAGACCAGCACCAGAACCATTGAATTGTGCGTTGGTGTTGATGCTGCCGTATGCGGTAATGTTGCCGGCGGCAATGTAAGAACCGTCTGTGCCCCATAGGTGGTGGATACCATCATTGGTTGCACGAATAGACATGTAATCAACTGCTGTTCCAGATGGTGCAGCAATTGTTGATCCAGTACCATCATCACCAACATAGTGAGCCATTTCAGATAAGTTAGATGCTAAGTCATTTTTGGTAATATACATTGGGTCAGTGTTATCACCAGAACCCTTCAAATACATTTTACCGTCAACTTGTGTGTCACCACTAATATACAATCCAGCAAATGTCACACCATTACCTGTGCCTAAGTTTTGGTTAATCGTATATTGTGTAATGTTATATGCAGTACCAGAGATTGAAGCACCACTTGTGATGAAACCTTGGCTGTTCACATATGACTGTGTTGCATAACCATTCAATGCGGAACCTGTAATATATCCTACATTATTTGTGAATACAGAAATGTTTGCACCAGAAGAAACATAGCTTGCTGGATTGCTTGAGTTATATGGTGTGTAACCCAATGCATTTGTAACATTCGCTGATGTAATTCCGCTGATGTAACCATTTGGATTACTTGAATTGTATGGTGTGTAACCCAAAGCAGAAGTAACTTGGCTTGATGAAATTGTACCACCATATTGACCACTCAAACCTGCACCAGAACCATAGAATGTTCCGTTAATTGTAAAATTACCTGAACCATCCAAGTGTGCAATCGTTGTGCCCGAGGCAGAAGATGATGCGCCGGCAGTCCAATACCAATTAGAACCACCTGTGGAATCAAAATAGGTGTTGTCATCGGTCCAAATATGCAATTGAGCATTATCATAAATTTTTGAACCAGCATTTGCACCAATATTACCCCAATACAAAGCCCAACCACTTTGTGAACTATTACCAATATTACCGTTTGTTGTTAGTCCGTTAAAGGTTGGTGTATTGCCTGTACCAACACTTTGGTTGATGGTGTAAGAAGTAATGTTTGAAGCATTGCCAGAGATGTTACCACTCACGTTAGAACCAGAAATTGAACTAGATGAACTTAGTGGTGTATATCCCAATGCAGCAGTAACATTACTTGATGTAATTCCGCTGATGTAACCATTTGGATTGCTTGAGTTATAAGGTGTATAACCTAAAGCAGCAGTAACTTGACTTGAACTAATAGAACTTAGTGGTGTATAACCCAATGCAGTAATAACATTTGCTGATGTAATACCGCTGATGTAACCATTTGGATTGCTTGAATTATATGGAGTGTAACCTAACGCAGTAGTAACTTGACTGGATGTAATAGAACTTACAGCACCAGCAGTTAAAGAAGATGCTGTACCAGTTAGACCTGAACCAGAACCACTGAATGAACCAGCAGTCATTGCTCCAGAAATAGTCACGGCTGATGGTAGACTTAGTGTTACACTACCTGTGCTTCCACTCGCCACAATTTGACTACTTGTTCCTGTAATACTTGTTACGCCAGCATTTGTTAAGGTTAATGTTCCACCTAAATTAGTTGTGCCGCCGCCAGATAATCCAGAACCTGCTGTAACTGTTATCTGATTGTTTGTAAGTTGTGCATTTGAAATTGTTCCAGAAAGAGCAGATGTTGGAATGGTTGTAGCCGCTGTCATTGCGCCTGTGCCATTACCGTAAACATAACCAGTTAAACTTCCTGATCCTGTACCACCTGAACTAGCCGCAATTGGTGTACTTGCAGTTATTGTTCCTGTTGTTACTGTTGATGCATTGATATTTGCATACAGTGTAGCATAGTTTGCACTTGTAATTGTACCAACGCTTGCCGATGTAGGAATTGTTGTAATGCCTTGGTACAAATAATAGTTTGCACCAGCTTTTCTTACAAGACCTGTATATGATGAGTTTGTGGGTGAAACATAATTGTATTGACCATAAAAGCCAATATCCACTGAGTCGCCAGTATTGTTAGCAGCAAGTTCAAGCAATGAACTGGTAGATTGAATTGTTGCAGGTTGAATGAATGTTGATGTACCGGAAACAATCAAGTTACCAGCAATCGTAACAGTTTTTCCTACAGCAACGTTACCAGTAATGGTTGTGTCGCCGCTAATGGTACCACCAGATGTTACTAATGTTTTACCTACGTTTGCAGCAACAAAAGCAGCATTGGCTTGCACAAAAGCACCGTTTGCATAAATTCCACCAGAATTTGCATAATTTATTGCAGTGTTTGCTTGACCGTAAGCGCTGTTTGCATAAGAACCAGTTGTGTTCTGTGATGCATATGCAGAGTTGGCTTGAATAAAAGCACTATTTGCATATACACCAGTTGTATTTTGTGAAGCATATGCAGAGTTGGCTTGAATGAATGCACCAGTTGTAACTATGCTTGCAGGTACAGTTGTTGTGCTAGTAGAAGTTGTGCTTGTACTAATCATATTCGCAGTCATAATCTGCGAAAATTGTGTTCCACTATTTGGATTATTAACGTCTAGAATAGACCAATAGTTTGCTGTGTTACTCCATTGTATGTTTGCATTTGCACCCTGACCTCTATTAACAGCAAATGCTGCTATTGTAGCAATTGGAGAACCAGCGGACAAGGTGAAGGTTGTTCCGTTGTAAACGGTTGAACCATTAATTACAAAGTTACCAGCAAGACTTAGGTTATTTGCACTGACTTGGTTGAAGTATGCAGTACCAGAGTTGTTGTTATTTGCATTAATTGTTGTAACAGTCAATGTTGGTGTTGTTACACTATTGTTTGCATTAACATATGAAATATAAGAATTTCCAGATACACTTTGTCCAACAGATTGAATTGCACCGTTAGCGACAATAGAACCAGTTAAAATACTTGTATTTGATTGTAGTGTATTAGTATAACCTGCACCAGATAAACTTAGTGCTGTGCCTGTATAATTTGGAGAAGTAACTAATGTGTTAGCAGTAACAGTACCAGTTAATACAGAAGTATTGGCTTGGACTGTACCAATGTATGCTGTTGCTCCAGATACAGAAGATGCAATTAAGTTAGGTGTAATAATTGATGCGTTTGCAGTAATTATTCCGGATTGAATGCTTGTATTGGCTTGTAGTGTATTGGTGTATCCTGCACCGGAGATACTAAATGTGGTTCCGATATAATTTGGAGAAGTAACTAATGTGTTAGCAGTAACAGTACCAGTTAATACAGAAGTATTGGCTTGGACTGTACCAATGTATGCTGTTGCTCCAGATACAGAAGCTGTAACAACAGTTGTGTTAGCCAATACATTATTGGTATAGATGTTGTTATTTGCTTGTACAAAACCAGTAACAATGCTATTGTTTGCTTGTAATGTGTTAATATAACCAGCACCGGAGATACTAAATGTGGTTCCGATATAATTTGGAGAAGTAACTAATGTGTTAGCAGTAACAGTACCAGTTAATACAGAAGTATTGGCTTGTAGTGTGTTAACATATCCAGCACCAGAAACACTGGATGTCGTACCAACATGATTTGGTGCTGAAACCAATGAGTTGGCTGTAAGTGTTCCAGTCAATATGCTTGTGTTTGCTTGTAATGTATTGGAATAACTTGCAACAGAAACACTTGATGTGTTTGCAACAACGTTATTTGCTGTTGTTGTTCCAGTTAATGCATTGATGTTGTTATATACAGTTAAATTTGTTCCAACTTGAACGGTGCTGTTTGCAATTAGTGCATTAACAGTTGAAGTGCCGCCAGTCCATGTTGCACCGTTTGCACTTACAGTATTAACATAAGAAGGTCCAGAAACACTTAACACATAAGAGTTTGCAACGGAAGTGTTAGATGAAGTGTTTGCCTGAATTGTATTATATGACAATGTAGAACCAGAAATTGCAGTAGCAACCACATTTGGTGATGTGATTAATGTATTTGCAATCAATGTGTTGGACGTTACTGATGTATTTGCTTGAATCGTAGTGTGGTAAGCAGACGGACCTGAAATAGAATTTGTTACAACGTTTTGTGTAAGAACTAATGTATTTGCAGTAACTGTTCCTGTCGTAACTGAAGTATTGGAAACAATAGAACCAGTTAATACAGAAGTGTTCGCTTGAACTGTACCAATGTATGCTGCACCACCAGAAATTGCAGTAGCAATTAAGTTTGAGGTGTTAACCAATGTGTTGGCTTGAACTGTTCCTGTTGTAACACTTGTATTTGCTTGTAGTGTATTAGTGAAAACAGTATTGTTTGCTTGTAAAGAAGCTGTAACAACGGTTGTGTTGGCTAATACATTATTGGTGTAAATATTGGTATTTGCTTGTACAAAACCAGTAACAATGCTATTATTTGCTTGTAATGTTGAAGTCAACACAGAAGTATTGGCTTGAACTAGATTGTGATAAGCAAACGGACCAGATACAGAAGTTGCAATAACATTAGGTGAAGTGATTAATGTATTTGCAGTAATTGTATTTGTTGTAACACTTGTATTTGCTTGAACAGTATTGATGTATGCTGCACCACCAGAAATTGCAGTAGCAATCAAGTTTGCTGTGTTAACCAATGTATTTGCTTGGACAGTAGCAGTTGTTACTACAGTATTTGCCAACATATTGTTGGTGTAGATATTGTTATTTGCTTGTAAAGAAGCAGTAACAACAGTCGTATTGGCCAATAAGTTATTGGTGTAAGTATTAGTATTAGCTTGCAATACACCAGTAACAACGGTAGTGTTAGCCAATAAGTTGTTAGTATAGGTGTTTGTATTTGCCTGTAGAACACCAGTAACAACAGTCGTATTAGCCAACAAGTTATTGGTATATGTGTTTGTGTTAGCCTGAAGCACACCAGTAACCACGGTGGTGTTTGCCAACAGGTTATTAGTGTAAGTATTAGTATTTGCTTGCAACACACCTGTGACAACGGTGGTGTTAGCCAAAAGGTTGTTTGTATATGTGTTGGTGTTAGCTTGTAGAACACCAGTAACAACTGTTGTATTTGCTACAACATTACTTGTGTAAAGATTTGTGTTTGCTTGTAAGAAACCAGTAACAATGTTTACGTTAGACTGCAATGTGTTTGTGATTACACTTACGTTTGCTTGAACACCTGATGTATATACGTTGTAATTAATAGATGCATTTGCAGAACCAATGATGTTGTTTGTTACATACAAAGTGTTTGCAATATTGGTGTTACCTGCAATCCAAGTATTTCCAGATATCCATGTATTACCTGTTACGCTAATATAACCGGTGTGAACGGTGTTACCGGCAACATACAATGCAGGAGTACCTGTGTTAGCAATCCAAACAGACGCATTCATGTATGATTGACCACCAACATACATACTGACGTTTGCATTGTTGATTGTATTCAGATACAAAGAACCACCTTGACCACCACCTTGGATTGTAGGTCCAACTGTCAAGTTATATTGAACATAACCAGAAGAACCAACACCTTGAACTTGAAGTGCACCAGAAACTAATGCGTTATTCGCAACAGTTACACCATAACCAGTACCATTAAGATTTAATGTTCCTGTTGGTTTGGTGTAGTTTAAGAATCCTAGAGTATTGAGTTCGCCTGATTGTGCTATACTTGAAGCAATTAAATCACCAAAAGTATTTGCATAACTTACGACTGGAACGGTATTTGCCATTAGATTTTACCTATTAATTGTTGTAGCAATGTCTTGATTTCACCAACATCATTTTTGATGTCTTCTATTTCCGACTTTACTTTATTTATTTCTTCTTTTTGGACTTTTACCATTCTAAGCTTAGCCTGATAATCATTTTTTGGTGTATTATCAATAGGCAAAAGAGCCATGCTATTGGTGTCTCTCATCAAATTTGTATTAGGAATTCTAACTAAAGCCATATTACATTCCTGTTCCTGGTGGCAAAGCAATTGCTTGTAGTGATGTTATTGATGGAACATTTGTTTTATCACTTGTTGCCATAACAACCTTGATAGCAAATTGAATGAATGATGTATATGTTTGTCCATTTACGCTTGTATATGAAATATTATTATTTGCTTGGTTGTTATTAAAAACACCTGGAGCAAATTCATATTCAATCAAATTGTTCATTGCTGTTGAATATACATTGTAATTATTAACACATGTCATTAATTGCCAGTTACCGGATTCAAATGGTGAATTGTCTTGTGAACTTAGAACTTTGTAATAAACATAGATGCCTGTACCCAATGGCCAGTAAGCACTTAGATATACACGAAGGTCACCAGAGTCATTGCCCGGAGCCAATACGACTTTCTTGGTGAAGTATTTTGCAATAGCATTACCACCGGTTGAACTTGTTTCACCGTGAACAGAGATTACAGCATTTGCATTGCCACTTCTTGTTGTTGGGTCATAAATTGTGATGGTTGGTGTTGTTAGATAACCAGAACCAGGACTAATTACATAAAGAGAACTGATTGCACCAGTTGAATTTGCAGTAAATCCAAATGTTGGTGCGGCACCACCAGCTACGTCCGGTGATGTAATTGTTACTGATGCAGTTTGAACATTGTAACCACTACCACCACCCACGATGTTGATAACGTTATTACCGATGCCCATGTTGTTAATGACATAACGAACTGCATATAAGCTTACACCATCGTCAGAAATAATTGGTGATACATTTGGATCACTTGTGGTCATTGTTGCATTGAGCGCAAAAGATGAATTTGATGATGTAAACAATCTACGTTCACCTAAACCGTCATTCAATGGAACATTTGTTGGTGCTGGAGAACCTAGTTTACCTGGATTTATTGGTGCAGAAGCGGTTTGCAAACCAGAAAGCAATGATGTGGTATAAGAATAATTGATGTTTGTACCAGTTGGTGTAAAATCTGTGGTAGAAACATTGACTGCATCAATTCTTGTATTACCAGCATAGTTACCTCTAACATTTGGTACACTATTTGGATCAATTTTGTGCAACAAATCGTGTTGTCCCAATTTCTTGTACGGCAATCTTTTTGGTACAGTGAACGGAACAGAAGATGTGGTTGTTTGGAATACACATTGGTCAATAACAAACATCAAATCTTTTGTTTGGTCAGCAGTCCATGTAATGGAGTTTTGTGATTCAAACAATGCACCAATGTAAGGTGCAGCACCAATCTTAGTTGGATTTGTTGGGTTTGTATCGGATGGTTGTGCTTTTGCAGTAGATGGTATTGCGGTTTGATTTTGCTGTGCGTAATACAATGTGTACTGTGGAGAAGTAGCTTTAATCAAAATAGCATACAAAACACCTGGTTGAATATAAACTGGTGCAGAGAATTGGAACTCTGTATAAGAATTTGGATCCAAATAATGTGGTGCAGTATTTGTCTTACATTGGTTTGCCGACAATGTGACAGTTGAATAATTCAATGCTGTACCATTTGGATAACCATTTAGTGTTGGAACAATAGAAACAGTAATTTGTTCACTTGATGATGGCACAGTAGCAAAGAACAACTTCACAGAATTTAAGAATGCACCATTTGGAAAGTTTCCTTGAGAAATCAAGAATGTTTGTGCAACAGGATCATATGGTGAATAAGTTGTAATTGTGCTAATCAATTGATTTGCCAACGCACTTACTTGTGTGAATGTTTGACCGGAAGCATCAACAGATGGAGCAAAATCTAATGCTTGAGATGATGAAGATAGACCTGATGCTGTGAATGTTGCTTCTGCATATGTTGTTGCAGTAGTTTCATCAGTCATCACAGTTCTATTGTCAACACGGAATACTCTAGTGCCTGTTTGGAACTTGCTAGGTGGAACATTAAAGATACCCACAAAATTACCACCCTCATCAGATGATAGTTGCGGTAGTGTGGTTCCAGAACTGATTGCTGCTGCCACACTTGTTGCTGTACCTTGAATACCATAATAAGAAACAACAGAACCCTTATATGCATTTGTCCCTAAAGAGATGTTTACAGGAGCATCAAGTGTTGCTACTCCTGTTGTCGCATTATAAGCAATAATGTTTGCTGTGTAATTATATAAACTAGAATATGTTGCTACTGTCATTTATTTTTTCCAATTTCTTGTAAGTGATTCTTTAGTAACAGAAAGTGCACCAGCTACAATCATTACTACAATCCAAGCAGAAGTATTTAGAACAGAAGCTGGATTGTATTTCTTACCTCTCAACATATTTGTGGCTTCATTAAAAGACCACTTGATATATTTTGCGGCAACAGTGTCACGTTTTTTAACGATTGGTAGCAAGAATTTAGGACCAACAATTTGATAACCTTTGTGAATAATGTTACCAATTGAAGAATTATCCAATTCGTTGAATGACCAACTCATCAAACGCAGCATATCACGCTTAGACCAGCCATTGTTTTGTTTAGCCAATTCAGTTGCAACAACGCAACCGCAGCCACCGGGGTTACCATTGCCATTGTTATTATTATTGCCATCGCCGCCGCCGCCGTCACCGCCTGTACCGCCGCCACCAGTTGGTGAGTCGGCAGGTGGTGTGAATGATGCAGCAACTGCTTGTTGATACACATATTGTGAGTGAATATTGATTTGTGAACCAACATAGTAGTTCGGTATTGTAGAAGCATTTGGTCCAAGGTTAACTTGTGTCACACCTGTTAACCAAACACCACCACCGGGCATAATAACTTCTTGACCTGGATTGTTATATGTCAATGTTGGTGGATTTCTTGTATCAAATACATCAGTACCAGCAGGATCAGCAATCAATAGACCAACTGCGGCAGGACCACCTGTGTTAAATGCTGTCCAGCTAATGGCATAAGTTGTGTTTGCTGCTAGAGTTGTTGTATATGTGGTTGTTTGACCATAGTTTGCTCTTGTTGAGTCTGTTGGACTTGAACCAACTTGGAACAATAATGTGCCATTCAAATAGAACTGTGCATTATTATCTGCCGCAGCAGTGAATGTATATGTTCCTGCTGTGGTTGATTGGAATGCTAAGTTTGCGGTGTATGTGCTGCTTTGGTTGGAATCACCCCAAACACCATATTGATTCAAGAATGAGCAATATGCAGAACTGATAGGTGCAATCACCAAGTTACCGGAGTATGATGTATTAGCAGAAACAACTGTGTAGCCACCACCAATACCACCAATTTGACCCTGTGCATTAATATTGATAACGCTATTGGATGAAACTGTTCCAGATGCGGTAGAATTTACATAGTTACCGTTGACATCAAAGTATGCATTTTGCAACTGTGTTGTTCCAACTGTTCCTGGGAAACCAATAATGTCTGCAACATACAATCTTGTTTGTGTACCATTTTGATAGTTGTAAACAGAAATTACACGAGCAACAGGATAGAAAGATGTTGTTCCGCTGACGGTCAAATTGAAACCAACAATGTCACCTGCATTAAATGTTCCAGATACACCTGTCAATTCAATTGTGTTTGGTGCAGTGATATCAGCATCAACATTTGTTCCATCAAACCATGCTGTTAGTGGTGTATTAACTAACAGACCTGATGCTTGAACAATAATTTGTTGTGGTCTGATGTATGGAAGAATAGCAATGTTTGTCAAGTAACCATTGTTAGAACCAAATGTAGAAGATACTGGACTGTAAGAAGATGCAGTCGTATTTTGGATTTGGCTTGCATAAGTTTGTGTTGTTGTTGCTGTATAACCAACAGTTGCACCGAATGGACTATTGGAGATGGTTCCATGGTTCACAACACTAACTGAACTTGATGTACCGCTTGAAGTACCTGGAATAGTTGCAAAGTCACCAGCATTGGTCAAATTAACACCACCAGTTGCTTGATAAACTTGCATAGATGGGTCTGTAACCAATAGTGCTGGTGCCTTCTTGTTATCTACCCAATTGTCCATCGGAGGTGTTAGTTGTGCAACACCTTGTTGGATGACAACAGAGAATGGGTTAACAGAAACGGCGCTACTTGCCAATGGTTGAACTGCGATATTTGCTGTTGTATATGGCAATGTGAACACATAAGTTTGTGAACCAACATTGTTGATTGTATATGTGTTGGTTTGTCCCAATGTACCAACTGTTGCAACAGTAACAGGATTTTGTAATTGGAAGTTGTCAACGATTGCCAATGGTGTCAATGAATTTGTTCTTACATTGATATTTGCCAGATAGTCTGGATTGTTCGTGTCGGCAGTAGAATAAGAGTTGAATGAATCAACCAAGATACCATAGTTTGGTCTAGCAACACCGTTCAAGTCAGTAACTTGTGTAGAAGCAGCAGATGCTTCAAGTTGACTCAATGAAGTATAGTATTCCAAATTGTTGATACGTGTTTCCAAGTCTGTGATATCAGTCTTAGCCCAACGTTTGTGTAGGACTTTGTTGATGGACAGATTGGATACAGCACCAGCAGGTCCTTCACCAGGAACATATGCGGTGTATGGGTCGTGCAACAAGTTAGCCAATAACAGCGATCCGGTTGGTTGTGCAGGTAGTGATGGATTAACTGCTGGATTACCCTGAATGATTTGGAAACTCTTATCTTTTGTTAGGATCAATCTATCTTGGCGACCCAAATAATAACCATAGTTGGATTGGAAGTTGGTCAAGTTTTGTGGAATCAAAACACCAATATCACTTGTTCCGGTTGGTTGTGCTCCAGATGAATATTCCCAGATATAACCTGTTTGAGCATTTTGACGAGCGGGTCTAAAGTCAATACAATCGGATAGTTTATAAACATTACCGTCTTTTGCAGTGTATACTGGAATCTGTGCATATGCTTCAGGAGATGTTGAAACACCACCATAGGTTGAATTTGCAGACTGGTATGATTGAATGCTGAAATAGCCGTCACCAGATGACGCTTGTGTATGTGAGTAGTAGTTGTATACAACCAAAATATTTCCAGATGGCAATGGTGCACCAGGAATCAATGTCACAGAACCAAAGTCATAGAAGTTATCTCTTTGACCATTGTCTAGTGTATAGTAATTTGTAACATCAGTAAATGACGACAATGCAACACCGCTGATAGAAGCACCTGTTGTACCAGTATCATAAACTTTAGCAATCTTCTTAATATCGTTTACATACAAAGAAATCTTTGAGCCGTATGTAACAGCAGCTTTACCGATTAATGTTTGACCCTTAGTCAAATCAACTGATGCAGTAGATGTTACGGTAGTCATTGTAGAACTACCGTATGTTGTATTACCTGTTACCAAGTTTTTAGATTTCAATACAAAGCTTGATGAATCTGCACTAGAAACTTGAACTTGTGCAATAACATCAACAGTCATACCTGTTGGATATCCACTTGTTGTGAATGTGGCAGCAGTATGGTCAGAAGAAATTGTGATTGTATTACCAGAAGTTGTGAAGTCAATAATATTGCCTGTAGCAGTATTGATAACAATAAAGTTTTGTTGATTGACTGTTCCTGTTTGAATTGAAGTTGGACCTTCAAATCTCAATGGACTTCCGCTGTTTCCAGATGTGGAACTTAGTGTTAGTGTATTACCTGTAAATGTTTTGTTACGATAGATTCTGGTTGAATAGTAGCTTGTTGAAGATACATTCGCCACATGTGAATAACCCAATGGGAAAATCAATTCGGGAGCACCAAAACCATTTACAATTGTTCCACCAGTTGGAAGACCTTGATTTCTTCCAAACAAGTTAATATTTGCATTAGCTGTTAGATAGTAATTTGAATTTGCAATAACAATAGATGAAATATCTGTCGTATTATAATTCAATGTAAGTGTTGTTGATGTTGTTGGTGTTACAGTGAATGGTGTTGCAGAAGAAACAGTAAATGTTTTTGTTGCACCAGATACTGAGTAACCTGTAACTGTTCTCACATCAACGATTGCGCCGGTGGTTGCAGTTAATGTGACACCATAGTAAGCATTTGCAGTAGTTGAGAAAACATCGGCTGCATCATTGATTACCAAAGTTGTTGCGGTACTAGAATTTGTAGCAGTTCCAGATAAAGTATTTGCACTAAAGTCTGAAATGTATGCGTTGTAAACATAGGTCTTAGTGTTGCCACCAGAGCCTGAAACATACTGTAAGTTTCTTATGAAGCCCGTACCAACAACTGTTGAGTTGTATGTGTTAGAGTTTGCAGACACTCCGTTTGTTGGAGATGAAATGTTTCCTGCACCAACGCAATGGAATGTTACTTGTGGAACTTGACCAATGTCAAAGATACCACCAACTGTGTCAATTGTAATATAGTTTGCATAATCAACGTAAATAGCATCCTCAAGAATTGTATTGGTCTGTCTTGCTCTTTGATTGGTCAAAATCTGTTGAGATTGATTTTCAATACGATAGCCGTGAACATATGCAACACCCTTACCGATTGTCAAATCGTAGTTTGCACCAACACCCAATGAGTTTGCTGATGGTTTTAAACTAAAGTCATTAACAATGTAGTCACCATTTGTTTCATAGTCACGTTTTGCGAAATAGTCATCAATGGTTGAATATACGGTGCCATCAACTTGGTTTACGATTTGACCATTGATAATACGAACCAATTCAATAAAGTTTTGGTCATTGCCAAGTGTCAAAGGTAAGTTAACCAATGACAATGAAAGAACATAACGGTCAGCACCTGGTGCTTGGAAGTTAGATGCACCGATAGCAGGATCC